>Ga0068859_100000335_pt1 | contig 46975 bp, 40 predicted proteins | sample KBSSwiS22_FD_66585 | JGI IMG/M metagenome (GOLD analysis project Ga0068859, IMG submission 66585) | Switchgrass rhizosphere microbial communities from Kellogg Biological Station, Michigan, USA - KBS Switchgrass S2-2 | ecosystem: Host-associated > Plants > Roots > Rhizosphere > Soil ... | reverse complement strand
TGAACCTGCGACCATGCCAGACCGTGTGGTTGTGCAGTGGGATAAGGACGATTGCGCCGATCTCGGCATTGTGAAAATCGATCTGCTCGGGCTGGGAATGATGGCAGTACTCAAAGATTCCATCTCCTTGATTCGCGATCACTATCACGAGGAAGTCGATCTCGCTCACCTTCCCCAGGACTCTCCCGACGTGTACGATGCGATTCGCAAAGCGGATACGGTAGGTATGTTTCAGGTGGAAAGCTGTGCACAGATGGCATCTCTGCCGAAGAACAATCCCACAAAGTTTTATGACCTGGTGACGCAGGTCGCGCTCATTCGTCCCGGCCCGATCACTGGCGAGATGACCAGCCCTTATCTGAATCGCCGAATGGGCAAGGAAGCGGTGACCTATCCTCACCCGTCTCTCCAGCCAGTTCTCGAACGAACTCTAGGAGTTCCGCTTTTTCAAGAGCAGCTCCTGCGCATGGCGATGATTTGCGCGAACTTTACCGGAGGCGAAGCCGAGGAATTGCGCCGCGCGCTGGGGCATAAGCGCTCCGAGCGTCGCATGCGGGAAATCGAGGTCAAGCTGCGTGCGGGCATGACGCAGAACGGAATCGAAAATAACGCCCAAGACGCGATCGTGAAGTTCATTACTTCCTTTGCGCTTTACGGGTTTCCTGAATCTCACGCCGCCAGCTTTGCACTCATTGCCTATGCCAGTGCATTCCTGAAAGTCCGATATCTGGCAGCATTCACCGCTGCACTGCTCAACAATTGGCCGATGGGGTTTTATCATCCGGCGACAATTGTGAAAGATGCACAGCGTCACGGACTGAGTTTCCGGCCCGTCGACATCATGCACTCAGATTGGGACTGCACGCTGGAGCAAGATGCCCAAGGCATAGTTGTCCGCCTTGGATTTCGCTATGTGCGCGGCATGTCGCAAGCCTCCGCCCACGCGATCGTCTGCCAACGATCGAAGTGGAATTTCTCTTCTATTGATGACCTGTCCCGGCGTGTGCCCGAACTCAACAAAGCCAATCTCAACATGTTGGCTAGAATTGGGGCTCTCAACAACATCAGTGGACGCGGCAAACTGCATCGTCGCGACGCCTTGTGGCAGGCGGAGATGGCAGCTCGTAAACCTGGGCCGCTTCTGCAAGAAATTCCCGAAGCCGATACCTCATCCCCACTCGCACATATGGGTGTCGAAGAGCGGTTGGTAGCCGATTTCCATGGCACTGGATTAACAATCGGGCCACATCCTATGGCATACCGGCGAGTCGAATTAAACAACCGCGGAATCAAGACGGCAGCGGAACTGAAAACCTTGCGCCATGGCGCGACCGCAACTACCGCAGGTTCGGTGATTACGCGTCAGCGTCCGGGCACAGCGAAGGGACTCATCTTCATGACGCTGGAAGATGAAACCGGCCACTCGCGCGTCATCATCAAGCCCGATTTCTATGACAAGAATCGTCACGAGGTTCTCTATGCCAAATTTGTTCAAGTCTGGGGCAGCGTTCAGAACCAGGACGGTATTGTCCACCTTGTCGCGAAAGCCATTCGTCCGTTGGCCATCAGCGCCGCGGAGACATCGTCGCATGATTTCCACTAATTCGGGCGTTTGTTTAATTCAATGTTTTCAATATTTAGAAGACTACCGTTCAACTCTTATATGCAACGTTGGTAAGTTGCCAAGCCTCCCAGTCCGTCGTATGATTCGCGAAAAATTGGTTTTGCTAGGAAACAGAGGGGGAATCCATGACTCACGAGTCTGCTCAGGAACGCAGAAGGTTTCCTCGCGTAAGATCCGCAGTTGCACTCGAACTGCGTTACCGGGGGGCAGTTGCTCCACTACGAGCCACAACCAGCGAAGTCAGCCTGAGCGGCTGCTATATAGAGACGATGTTCACGCTGGACGTCGGTACCGCCCTTGAAATCGTCATGTGGCTGGAAGGCGAGAAGATCTTCGGGAAGGGTGTCATCGCGACCAAATATCCCCAGGTTGGGAATGGGATCGATATCAAAGAGATGAAGGCGGAAGACCGCGCCAAACTCGAGGCCTTTCTTAAAGCACAAGAGGTTCAAATCCCGAAATTCTGAAGCGCTGACCGTGAGTGACCCTAGGCTTGCCCTGCTCCTTGCAAGGCGGCTATGGCTTCCTCGGGGCTGGGAAAAATCAAGAACAACTCCTGTACCCGGGTAATCTCGAATAGCTTCTGCACGCGAGGATTAATTCCGCTCAGAACAATTCTCCGCCCCGCCTTTTGACGCGAGATGAAGGCGCTTACCAATGAGCCAAGTCCTGCCGAGTCCACGTAGGGCACATCTGAAAAATCCAGGATAACGACCTCCGCAGGTTCCTCCCTGCGCATCGCATTCTGAAAAACCGGTGCATTGACGGCGGTCAAAGGGCCGCGCAGGGCAAGCACTTCGTGCGGAAAAACCTCGCTGCGGTCGATCGTGAACTCTTCATCCATAACGTCCAGACTGGGCTGGGCAGAGGATTGTAGGGCAAGCGAAGCAAGACGTTCAAGGGCCGAACAGTGCCTGCGTCTCAGCCGCGTCAGGTGGCAGATTTCGGGGGTTAAAGGGGCGAGAGGCCGCAGGACGAATGGTCGATGGTCAAGATGACACACTGAGCTGTCAGCCTGACATGGTAGAGTTGCACTGTCTTGATGATCCCCGGTGGCGAGCATCCGATGCCTTGGTTGTTCTGCAACGGTTGTAGGCGCCGCGATTGTCGGTTCGCGAGGGCCACGAGCAATCATTAAGCTCATAACCGCTCCGATTCCCCAAAGAGCCACGATCTCAGAATCGTAGGTCGTTTCTGTCTTTGACCGCTATTCATAAAGATCTTTAACGGAGAACTTCTAAATGAACGTAGCAAAGGATATAACCGACCTAATCGGCCGCACGCCGCTGGTGCAGCTCAATAAAGTCGTGAACGGCACGTCCGTGTTGGCGAAATTGGAAGGGTTCAATCCGTGTGCCAGTGTGAAGGATCGAATCGGAGTGAGCCTCATTAGCGAGGCAGAAAAGGCAGGGAAGATTCACCCCGGCAAGACCGTTCTGATAGAGCCAACCAGTGGAAACACCGGAATCGCGTTGGCGTTCGTCGCCGCCGTAAAGGGCTACAAGCTTGTGCTTACCATGCCGGACACGATGAGCATGGAGAGGCGTGTACTTTTGAAGGCCTTTGGGGCGGAGATCGTCCTCACTCCCGGTGCCAAAGGTATGACGGGCGCGATCGCAAAAGCAAACGAGATTCTGGCGAACACCCGCGAGGGCTTCATTTTGCAACAATTCGAGAATCCCGCCAACCCGAAGATACACTTCGAAACCACCGGCCCGGAGATATGGAATGACACAGACGGCAAAGTGGATATCTTGATCTCCGGCGTGGGCACGGGTGGGACTCTCACCGGGGTTTCTGAATTCATCAAGCCGAAAAAGCCATCATTCAAGGTGGTCGCCGTTGAGCCCGTGGAAAGCGCAATTTTGTCGGGCGGCCCGCCATCTACGCATAAAATTCAGGGAATTGGGGCGGGCTTCGTACCAAAGATCTTGCGGACCGAATTCATCGATGAGGTTGTGACGGTCTCAAGCCAGGACGCAATCGAGATGGCACGCCGGCTGGCTCTGGAGGAGGGGCTGCTTGTAGGCATATCTTCCGGCGCGGCAGTGGTTGCGGCGTCGCGGGTAGCGGCCCGAGATGAGAACGCCGGGAAGGTGATTGTCGTAGTGTTGCCTGATTTCGGCGAACGTTATCTGAGTAGCATTCTATTCGAGGATCTGAAGAAAGAAGCTCAGGAGCTGCCGACGACATCGGTATAAGCATGATATTCCAGCGCATGCGCGACGACATCTCCTGGGTTTTGCACAACGACCCTGCCGCAAGATCCGTGCTCGAGGTGGTGTTGTGCTACTCCGGACTGCACGCGGTGTGGTTCTATAGGCTGAACCACTGGCTTTGGAATCATGGCGCGCGTCTGTGTGCGCGGTGGCTATCACAAGTTGCGCGAGTGTTCACCGGAATCGAAATCCATCCCGCGGCGCACGTGGGCAGGCGTTTGTTCATCGATCACGGGATGGGCGTGGTAATCGGCGAAACCACGGTCCTCGGCGATGAGGTGACAATCTACCAGGATGTGACTCTTGGTGGCACGGGGAAAGAAGAAGGTAAACGCCATCCCACCATTGGAAACCGGGTGGTGATCGGCGCCGGGTCGCGCGTCCTCGGTAATATCGAGATCGGTCACAACTCGCGCATCGGCGCTGGATCCGTGGTTCTGCGCAGTGTTCCAGACGATTCTACTGTCGTCGGGGTTCCCGGCCACATCATCTTCCGCCAAGGCAAGCGCGTAGTGATCACCGATCCCAAGCAGATTACCGATCCCTTGTCAGAGGCACTTTCTGTGGTTGCGACTCAGGTTAAGGAGCTACAGAAGCGCGTGCAGCAACTGGAAGGCAGCGTTGCCGAAGGGATAGACCAGGACAGCGAAAAGTCGCTGCAGGCGGTCATCGAGATCGATTACCAGATTTGAGGTTAAGGGAGCGCCGCCCTTAGCTCGCCCGCCTCCTGGTCACGCGCTTGCCTAGGGAGGAACGTTTGTAGCTTGCGGTTTGCTTTCTATCCCCGGAAGGGGGGCTAACGCTCCGCGTCCGGTTCTTCTGACCTGCAGAACTTACTTCAAATCCGCCACAATATTGGACTCCGGCCAGTGCGAAGGCTGCGCGTTCAGGTTGGTGCTGATTGACACCGGTCCATCTACCGCCTTGACATCGACGTTATATCCGTCTATCTCGATGAGTGGTTCGTCGCCCTGCAGATCTTTGGTTGCCACTTCGATGGTGACGGTTGTGTTTTCACCCGGAACCAGGGACAGATAATTATCGGAGTAGAACACTGGAAGAACCCGCCTTCCACTTTTCTTCTGATGGAGCTGCAAGTGCGAGAGCAAGGCGATATTGTTGCTCTTGTTTGCCAGGCTAACGGTAAAAAAGGTCTTGTCGTTCTCCGCCCGGCTGGTCGCGTCAGCTTCCAGAGTCACCGTCGGAAGGTCCTGCAAGCCGTCAAACTGGTCCTGCGCAACGTGCTGCCAGTAGAAGTTCGTGGACACTAGTTTGTCTTGAGCATCGAGGAGGTTCAGCTTGAAGAAGAACAGCGCCGTGTCGTAGGCATTCGGTACTTGCGCAACTTTTTCGGTCGCGCTGCCGGGAACTTGGGCGACGGAATCAACTCGGCGGAAATCGACGTGCCCGTCGGAGCGATACATCAGTACCTCGAGCTTGAGGTCCTTTAACGCTTCCGGCCGGTTATTCACAATCTCAATTCCCCGTGTTGCTTCGTTCATTTGAACGTGAACCGTCTCGCAGGCTTTCTTGACCGCAAACAGCGCCGCATTCGGCTCAAGATCGTAGTGATAGAGTTGCCAAACAAAGCTGGGTTGCGCGGGATTGCTCATCCACGTGAGGACGCCGGTTGTGGACTTAAACATTTCCGAGTTGCGGCCCTCATACATAGCACGAAATGCTTCATAGGTGGCGAGCTGACCTTTGCGGACAAAGTCAGCCAGGTTGCGAATGTGCCCGTAACGGTGGGCCAGCATGACAGGGAACTCATCGCCGCGTTGCGCGCCGTGTGCCATGTCGTGCTGCGCCCAGTCGTCATTGATCGTCTCCCAATCGTTTGGCGGCATCATTCCCTGAATTGACTCAAGGGTAGGAATCGAGACCGATCCGGTTTCGGTCTTGAAGCTTTCGCTGATCGCGTAAAAGAAGCGAGGGGAACGCCAATAATATGGACCACCGGATGACACCCCCCGCCCTTCCGCGGAGTTCGACTGGTAGAGGCGCGACGGATCGAGCCGCGCCATTAGCGGCTTCAAGTCGTCCTCAAGCTCCTTGGGCGGATATCCCTCGTTGCGCGCGCACCAGACTGCAATCGAAGGATGGTTTCTATAACGGACCACCTTGTCGGTGACGTTTGCGAGATAAGTTGGAAGGTCTGTAACATCTGGTCCGTCGTAGGGATTGGGTTGGAAGAACTCGTCCCACAGCAGGATTCCGTATTTGTCGGCCAGATCGTAAAAGTCGGGACTGGTGCTTTGACCCACCCAGTTGCGGATGATGTTGAGATTGGCGAGCGCATGCATGTGGAACTGCGCGTCCAGCCGGTCGCGAGGGATGCGCTTCATGCCCTCGTCCAGGCCCCAATTTCCGCCACGCGCCATCACCTTCACTCCGTTGACCGAAAGCGTGAGGTTCTGCGAATCGGCAACCTGATATTCAATCTTGCGAATGCCAAACTGGCGAGATTGCGTAGACGATTCCCTCCCGTCGATGTCGAACCGTAGTGTCAGGGAGTAGAGATTCTGCGGCCCATATCCGTTCGGCCACCACAACTTCGGATCATCGAAGTGAAGTTCCGGCGTGGAATCCTTGTCGAGGGCTATGTCCTGTTGGCTGCCCGCGGCGATGGCCATTGTTTTGCTGAACGTTACCGATTTCTGGTTCCCGTTTTGCCATTGGATCGTTCCGGTCAGCGTGCCAGTGACTGTTTGCGGCGATTTATTCTCCAAAGTCACTGCAATGCGAAGATCGGCATTCGTAAAAGGCGGTTGGATTTCGGATGTGACAAAGGGATCCTTGACCACGACTGGCCCGCTTGAATCCAGGGTGACGGGAAGCCAGATTCCTGTGTCCCGATCTCGAACTGCCGGGAGCCAATCCCATCCGATGGTGCAGAGAAAGGTCGGTCCATCGATCGCGCTATCTCCGCCGTTTTTGCCCACGCCATTGGCAACCGTATGCTCAATCGGAGTACCAGGATGCGGCTGAGGCGAGACCAGCACCGCCAGAACCGCGCTTTTGCCGGACCTGACGAAATCAGTCACCTCGAAGTCTCCGCGAATGAAGGCGCCCTTCATAGTTCCACTCTGGTGCCCGTTCACCCAGATCTCCGCGCCGTAATTGATGCCGGCAAAGTGCAACCAGACGCGCCGTCCTTTGAACTCCTTGGGCACGCTGAAAGTCGTTCGATACCACCAGCCTGTTTTGTTCAGACTCTCGGGAATGCGGCGCATGTTTTCGCCGTACAGCGGCTCGGGGTAGATCCTGTTGTTTACCAGTGTGGTCAGCACCGTTCCCGGCACGGTAGCCGCATACCAACTTTTCGGTTTGTACGAAGAGGACGAGACCACAGAGCCCGGTTCTTTTACCCCGGCCGCGTCCTGCATGTACCAGTTGCCGATGTTGGAGACGGCCGGCTGCGCCAAGGAAAAAGAGGGAAGTAGCACGACAAAAGCAAGCAGATGAATTCTCATGAATTTAACCGAAAGGATGCGGTCGTGGCTTCTGGGCGGTTAAAGAGCTGTCGAAACCTCCTTGGCTGCTTCGACTTGCCCGCTGTACTGGTTAATGTGCTCCAGATCTTTGAGGTGGTCGTACCAGGTGTACTTGAGGATGATCGACGTGATCGCAACAACCACTACCGCATAGCCCGCATAGGGTAGGTTCCAGGTCACAATGTAAATGGGCAAGGCGACGAGCGTTACCTGCCATACCATTCCCACCACGATGTTAAACATGTCGCGCCAGAAGTCCGTATTTCGCCGGAAGGAGGGATCTTCCGCCTGTACCTTCTGCAGGACCGGTCCCCAGAATCCCCAGGGGCGTACACGACGATAAAAGCTCTTCAAGATTTCTTCCTCTTCTGGCTTGGTGAGGAATGTGCCCAAAAGGGAAGCGATTAACGACAACAGAAACACCAGGCCGAATCCAAAGGAAACCTCAAGGTTCAGCGAGTGTCGGCTTGCCCAAGCCTGCAGGGACGGAATCTTGGTGAGGCTCAGGGGCACAGTCAGGGACGAGGCCATGCCGACCACCATCCCCCAGAAGTATCCATGTCCGTTGAACCTCCACCAATACCACTTCAAAACGTTGGACGCGGTATAGCCTCCCCATAGCGATGTAACGATCCAAATCACCACGTCGTTCACGGTTCCGATGTACCAGCCGATAAGTACTCCGAGCAATACCACCATGAACGAGCTGAGATAGCTGAGCCGCACATATGTCTTCGGGTTCGCATTCGGGTTGATATAGCGCTTGTAGATGTCGTTGACGAAATATGGAGGTGCGGCGTTTACGGTCGCAGCAAAATTCGACATGTAGGCGGCCAACAATCCGGCAATAAGAAAGCCGAGCAATCCGGCGGGAACGAACCGTCCGAGAGCTTCGGGAAGAATGCTCTCGAAATCCATGTGCGTGCCCATGCCGCGTATGGCGCCACTGAAGAACACCAGCGCGAGGACGGTGAGGCCGGTGATAAGGAAATAGCGCGGGAAGGTCAGTACGACGTTAACCCAGCCGCTCATCATGGCAGCCTCCCGCGGATTCTTGCAGGAGAGCACGCGTTGCATGTCGTAGTTGGGTGCGGGGCCAGCCGCGCTGATCAGAATTCCCTTGAACAGCAGCATCATCACAAAAAATCCGAAGAGTCCGTAGTGGTCCTCAGCGATCTTGGTGTTAGCGGAAGGAACCAGCCGAGACCAGTCCATGTTCAAGTGCCAACCGAAAAAAACATTTTCCCATCCGGCGGGAATGAAACGGCGAAGCGTGTCCGGGGAGACTTTCATCATGGCGATGATGCCGACGGCAAAAGATGCCACTGACAGAATGCAAAACTGCATGACCTCGGTGATTACGACGCTGAACATCCCGCCCTTGATCACGTAAAAGGTGGTGATGGCAATCAGGATGAGCGCATATTCGTTGGCGCTCAGATGCCAAGGAAGGAATGTGGCCGCGAACTTCCCAATCCCCTTAAAGCCGTAGGTGAAAAAACCGATGATGCTGAAGAACGCATAGATGACCACGATGATGTGCGCTAGGTTTGCGCCTCGACCTTTACCGAAGCGCGTCTGAATCCACTCCGCACCCGTCATAACATTGGATCGCCGGAGCCAACTCGACAAATACACCATGAGAAAGATTTGGTTGAAGGTTGGCCACAACCAAGGAATCCAGACGCTCTTCAAGCCATAGACGAACATCCAGTAGACCAGCAGCATGGTGCCGCTAATGTCGAACATGCCTGAGGCGTTCGAGACCCCCAGGACGTACCAAGGCATGACGTTGCCACCGAGGAAGTAGGCCTTGATATCTCTTGACGCGCGATGCGAGACCCAGTAGCCCACGAGAACTGAGGTCACGAGATAAGCCACGACTACGGCGATATCGATGCCGTGTAGATTCAAAGGACACCTCATTGAGACGCGAAGGTTCGATTACAGGCGCTGACCATCGGGGCCGCAACCACGGCCAATCGTGCTGGGGCCGTGCCAACTATACAACAGAGAACCGAGAGTACTCAGCCAAAAACCGGCGTAAGATCGCCCTAATCTTCAAATGCAACGCTCCAACTATTGCAGTGTTCCCGCCAATAGAAATACCACTGCAGCCTGCCAATTAATCGCGATTTCGTTGCTCGCATACGAGCCTTGATCGTCGGCATACACCTTGGCCGGAGGCAATCCCTTCGCCAGTTTGGCAAGCACCGCGTCCTGACGCCCCGCGTTTGGCCCTCCTGACAGCAACCCGGGCCATGGCTCTTTATTTTCATCCGCACCGCTTGGTCGGTGATGCGGATAACGGTAGGGATGCTCCCCCAGCTGGGTCACCCATGACAGTGAGAAGGTATTGCGCCCCAGCAGGTAGTGCAGATCATCGGTTGCCGCGTTGAGCAAGGCCGGATCGGGGGAAAATGCGTTGGCCACAAGCAGCTGCAGCCCGTATGACGCGGCCACGCCATTTGATCCCCAGACGTAATCCTTTGCCACCAGGCTGACGTGATACGGATCGGCGGCCGTGCGCTGGGCAATGCGCCTGGCCAGTTCTACGCTGTTCGTGCGGATGGCCGCAACCGCCGAGGCATCGGAACCTTGGCGCTTCGCCAATGCGTATGTCCAGAGGCCCATGGGAGCAACTTCTCTCCACCCCTCGGCCGGAGGCGCGTCCAACTTGGGTTGAAACTCAGCGTAATTTTTCAGGAAGAAGTCGTTATAGTCCGCATTCCCGGTTGTGCGCCACAGTTCTGCCGCTGCCCACACCCGCTCGTCGGTGCAGTCGTTGTCTCCGTACTCACCGGTGCTAATGCCAGGAGGGTTCTTGAATGTAACGTTCGGATTCTTCTCGGTCCACAGCCAGGCTTGGCGTGCCGCTTGCAAGTTCTTCGCGGCGAATTTCTCATCGAACGGCTTGTACAAACGGGCGGCAATCGCCGCCACCGCGGCCAGATCTGCGGTTGCGCATGTACTCTTATAGGGCGACGTCCCAGTGCCAATGACCTCGCTCACCAGCGTGTCGTCCTCCGGCAGTACGAACCCAGCAAAGTGTGGGCTGGTCTGTTTGTGCCATACTCCGCCATCATCATCCTGCATCTCTAGCATCCACTCGAGGTTCCAGCGCGCTTCGTTCAGGATGTCTGGCGTGCCGTTTCCACTCTCAGGAATTTTCAATTTGATGTTCTTGAGATTGGACGCGTACAGCTCCCATGCCCAGAGCAGGGAACCAGTTGAGATGCCCGAATTCACCACGTATCGACCATAGTCGCCAGCATCATGCCAGCCACCCAGGTTGTCGCGATCCCCTGATTTACCGGAGGTCGAATGAAACTCGCCTTTCACATGACACGCGGCATGCTTGTAGCCTGGAAATTCAGAGCCGAGATCAACCTCTCGTCCGCAGCGCTGACCATAGAAGCCGAGCATGACGAGCTTGTATGCGCGGGCGTAAACGTTGGCCTCAATTGAGAAGTTCCAACTGCGGCCGATGCCTGGAACCTCGATGTAATACCGTCCCGGTTCACGCAGTATCGAAAAATCAGCGGCTTGGACGTCGTCGCCGGTATTGGAATCGTGCGCCCGAGCGCCCAACTTTCCCTCAAACGCCACCTTGTTGTCGCTGCTGCGCTTGACCGAAAAGCTCTGCGCGGTTTCACCCGAGGTGGCAATGAATGCGATTTTTTGCGCAGCCGGCAGATATCCGACCTGATCCACCTTAATGTCTGTGGTTGCTACTTGTCCTCGGGCGACCGGCGTGGCGGCAAGTGCAAAGAGGGCTAAGACGCATGCGAAAACAAAAGAACGCTTGCTCACGGATAATCGTTCCTGACGCATGATTTCGATCTCCTTGCCCGAACATTTTTCTTGAATCCGCCACCGCCGCGATGGGTTCCTAAGCATGCATCCCCACCCTAACGAAAGTTCTTGCGTTCGATTCTGTCCTGCACTGTATAATCTCCGGTTCGCTTCAGACAAGCGAAAAATGCCCTAGAAAATCGTTTCGCAAGCCTGTACGCTTGCAGTCGGGCGTACCTCCTCCGCGGGGAGCACGGATGAAATTTGGATACTTCGACGATCAGAAGCGTGAGTACGTCATCACGCAACCGGACACGCCGTTGCCGTGGATTAATTACCTCGGTTGCCAAGCGTACTTCGGAATCATTTCCAATACGGCGGGAGGGTACTCGTTCTATCGCGACGCGCGGCTGCGGCGACTCACACGATATCGCTACAACAATGCCCCCTTCGATTGCGGGGGGCGTTACATCTACCTACGCGACAACGATGCCAAGGAATTCTGGTCTCCTTCATGGCAGCCCACGCGCCATCCACTCGAGAACTACAGCTGTCGACATGGGATGGGGTACAGCATCATCGGTTCGGAATACAAGGAAGTTGAGGCGTGCACTCGGTATTTTGTTCCGCTCGATGAAAACCTGGAAATCTGGCAGTTGACCATTACCAACCATCGCCTCCACGCCGCGTCACTCTCGGTTTTTGGCGGCGTGGAGTTTTGCCTTTGGGATGCGCAAGACGACTCGACGAATTTCCAGCGGAACTTGAGCATCGGCCAAGTTGAAGTCGAAGACAGTGTCATCTATCACAAAACCGAATACCGAGAACGTCGCGATCACTTCTCCTATTTCGCATCCTCGCTAAAACCCGATGGCTTCGACACCCAACGCGACAAGTTTCTCGGACCGTATCGCGGTTGGGATAATCCGGCGGTGGTTGAACGTGGAGAGTCAGAGAACTCGATCGCTTACGGCTGGGCGCCGGTAGCCTATCAGCACATCAAATTGAACTTGAAGCCTGGCGAATCGCGGCAGATCGTATTCCTGCTCGGCTACCAGGAGAACGCAAAAGACCAGAAGTTCGAGCCGCCCAATTCGCAAACGATCAACAAAAAATCGGTGAAGGCGACAATTACGAAGTATCTCAGTCCCTCAAACGCCGATGCCGCTTTTGAGAGGCTGCGCGAGTATTGGGACAGTCTGCTGAGCATCGTGCAAGTCGATACGCCCGACGAACACACCAACCGCATGGTGAACATCTGGAACGCCTACCAGTGCATGGCGACATTCAACATGTCACGCTCGGCTTCGTTCTATGAATCTGGTATTGGGCGTGGCTTAGGCTTCCGCGATTCCAATCAGGACCTGCTCGGCTTCGTGCACATGGTTCCGTCCCGCGCCCGCGAGCGCATACTCGATCTCGCGGCCACACAACTTCCGACCGGTGGCGCTTATCATCAATATCAGCCTTTGACAAAGCGCGGGAATAACGATGTCGGCAGCAACTTTAACGACGATCCGCACTGGCTCATTCTCGGTGTCGCGGCCTATCTGAAGGAGACCGGCGATTGGGGCATCCTGAAGGAGTTGGTTGCCTACGACAACGAGCCGGGATCGGAGCAGTCGCTCTACGACCACTTGCAGCGAAGCTTCCAGTACACCCTCGATCGCCTCGGGCCTCACGGTCTGCCGCTGATCGGCCGCGCTGACTGGAATGACTGTCTGAACCTAAATTGCTTCTCGGACACTCCGGGACAGTCTTTCCAGACGACGACGAACAAAGAGGGCAAGGTAGCCGAGTCGATCTTTATTGCCGGCCTTTTCTGCCTCGCCGGTCGCGAACTCGCCGACATCACGGTCCAAAAAGCCTGCCCGAAACATGGCGGAACAAGCAAGTGCGCCGAAGCGGAAGCCGAGGCGAAGGACTATATCGCTGAGGTCATGAAGATGGAGGAGACGATTCGCAATCACGGCTGGGATGGCGATTGGTTCCTCCGAGCCTACGACGATTTTGGAAACAAGGTTGGCTCGAAAGAATGTGAAGAAGGGAAGATCTTCATTGAGACTCAAGGCTTCTGCTCACTGGCCGGCGTGGGGCTCACCGACGGCATGGCTGCGAAGGCCCTCGAGTCAACCCGCAAACACCTTGCGACCGAGCACGGGATCGTGTTGCAACAGCCAGCCTATTCCAAATATTACTTACAGCTCGGCGAGATCTCTTCCTATCCGCCGGGTTACAAAGAGAACGCGGGAATCTTCTGTCACAACAATCCCTGGGTCATCATTGGCGAAACCCGTCTCGGCAATGGCGATCAGGCCTTCGATTACTACTTGCGTATTAATCCCTCTGCGCGCGAAGCCATTAGCGAAGTCCATCGCTGCGAGCCCTACGTGTATGCGCAAATGATCGCTGGGCGCGATGCCCCGACCCACGGCGAAGCCAAGAACTCATGGCTTACCGGCACGGCTGCGTGGAACTACTTCGCCGTCACCCAATGGATTCTGGGAATTCGCACCTGCTACCAAGGTCTCGAGATCGCACCGGTCCTGCCGAAGAGCTGGAAGGGGTTCAGGGCCACGCGCAAATTCCGCGGCGTGACCTTCCATATCGAGGTTCATCGTCAGGGCAACGGCAATGCGGTGGCGCTATCGGTTGACGGCGTCGTCGTCAAGGGTAATGTGGTACCGGTCCCCAGCGACGGGCGCAAGCAGGTAGCAGTGAAAGCGGTCCTCAGTTAGAGTTCGGAAATGTCCTACATTCCCGCCGCGAACCGTTACTCGACCATGCAGTACCGCCGCTGCGGCAAGAGCGGCCTTGATCTCCCGGCTATTTCCCTCGGCCTCTGGCACAACTTCGGGGGAGTCGATGCGTTGGAAAATTGCCGTGCGATGCTGCGGCGGTCCTTCGATCTCGGAATCACGCACTTTGACCTGGCAAACAACTATGGTCCGCCGCCGGGCTCCGCAGAAGAGAATTTCAGGCGCATCCTCAGAACCGATTTCGCTCCCTATCGCGATGAATTGATCATCAGCACCAAGGCCGGGTACACGATGTGGGAGGGGCCCTACGGCGATTGGGGATCGCGCAAGTATCTGATAGCTAGTCTCGATCAGAGCCTGAAACGCATGGGCCTGCAATACGTGGACATCTTTTATTCCCACCGGCCTGATCCAAACACGCCGGTCGAAGAAACCATGTCGGCGCTGGATCAAGCGGTTCGGTCGGGCAAGGCTCTCTACGTCGGTATCTCCAATTACAACGCGGAACAAACGGTGCAGGCGGCGGCGGCCCTGCGGGAACTCGGTACACCCTGCTTGATCCATCAGCCGAAATATTCTGTGTTTGAACGCACTCCAGAAAAAACCGGCCTGTTCGATGTTCTGCTTCAGGAGGGGATCGGTTGTGTTGCCTTCACGCCCCTCGCGCAGGGGCTGCTTACCAATCGCTACCTGCAAGGGATCCCCAGCGACTCGCGGGCCTCGAAGTCTTACGGCTTCTTGAAGCCCAAAGACATCGATGACCATCGCCTCGAGCAGGTTCGTCGACTCACCGATATCGCTCAGAAACGGGGTCAGTCTCTCGCACAAATGGCGCTTTCCTGGGTACTGCGCCAACCTTGTATGACTAGCGCTTTAATTGGTGCCAGCCGCGTCGAGCAGATAGAGCAGAATGTGGCCTCGCTGGCAAAGCTGGAGTTTTCCCCCGAAGAGCTGGCTTCTATCGAGAACATCAGTGTGTCCTAAGCCAGACGCTCCCCCCTGTGAAGCGGCAGCCGTGGGCGGGGATCGTACCGCTATAACTACTTACCGAGGCATCGAAGTCTTTCTGAGTGCTCCGCCACGCGCGATCCCAACTCGATCTTCCTTTTGGGGGGCGGTAGTTTAAAATAAAAGAGATGGCAAACGTATTGGATTTTGGACCCTACGTAGAGATCAAGAACGGCAAGCGCATCGTCCAGGAAGCTACCTACGGAAACCCTACGCCGGAAGGGGTGGTTCTCACTACGGTTGACAACGTCGTGAATTGGATGCGCAAGAACTCCATCTGGCCGATGACGTTCGGTTTGGCCTGTTGCGCAATCGAAATGATGTCGATGGGGGCTTCGCGCTTTGATATCGCACGTTTTGGTGCGGAAGTATTCCGTCCATCCCCTCGGCAATCGGATCTGATGATTATTGCCGGTCGCGTTTCCAACAAAATGGCGCCCGTTATTCGCCAGCTATGGGAGCAGATGCCGGAGCCGAAGTGGGTGATCTCCATGGGAGCGTGCGCAACGTCGGGCGGCGTTTTCAATAACTATGCGCTGGTGCAAAGCGTCAACCAGGTTATTCCCGTCGACATTTACGTTCCCGGATGCCCCCCGCGCCCTGAACAATTGATCTATTCCATTACTCTGCTGCAACAGAAAATTCAAGCAGAGCGGGGAACGATGAAGCGCGCCCTGAATATCGGCTCCTAGCCTCTTTTTTGCGCTTCCTTGCTTCTTCTTGACCACAGATCTCGGCCTTTTCGCCAGTGCTAACGGCTCCGGTTAGCTTGCGATTCGATCCTTCTTGGTAGGACCTTGCAGGAATGCGATAACGGATTCTTCTAGCAATTTCTGTATCGTTTGATGAATGATCAGCATGTCCGGAATGAGATGGCTGATCTCAACCGCCAGCAGGTTCTGCTGCATGCAGTTTGCAATCACGTCATGCAACAACCGCGTTTCCCGGATTAGCAAGGGCACCGTGTAGCCCTGCTTTCGGCGCATGATTCCATGATCGCGGGCGGCATGGGTATCGAAGTCACCAATCTTGTCCCCATTGGAAATACGCAGAGTCACTTCAAGCACTCTCGGAATATGATCCGTACGTGCTTCATCACCTATATTGATTGCTCCGAGCATGGGATCCGCGCGAACAGCGTCGAGCCATGACTCAGTAATCTCAGGAATGTTTTCTTCCACCACTTGGGATAGCCTTTTGCGGTTCACATAGTGCTCACGCTTGGGTTCAGCAAGCTTGGCGCGAATTTTGGCGGCGAGAGTTTCGGTGTCTGTGGGTTTGGTGATGTAGTCATCTACTTGCAGGCGGATGGCCTCAAGAGCCGTCTCAAATGCGGGATAACCGGTGAGGATAAAAGTGACGGCCCGCGGCTGCGTTCGACGCATCGCGCTTACAACCGTGAAACCATCACCTGCTTGTCCGACGTTTAGATCGGCAATCAAAACATCGAAGTTCTCTTGCGTGATGAGGCCTAGTGCCTCGGGAACCGTAGCGGCCGCCGCAACCGAGAACCCCTGGTCTTCAAGATACATACTCAGAGTGAGGCGGATGCTCGGTTCGTCGTCTACAAAAAGAAGTCTGGGGCGCGTCTCTGCCATCGCTTGGGCGTAAGCCGTGGTTCTTGGATGCGGCACGGCCGCAGCTCGTGTGCTAGGTGGCATATAATTCCGCAGTTCACGAATTTCTTCTTAACCCCAAATGCACAAAGTCAACTTGTTGCCATCCGGGCCGGCCATCGTCGCCAAGGCGCCGTGCCGCGCCGACCTTGCTGGAGGCACCATCGACCTCTGGCCCTTGTACCTGTTTCATCCCGGCGCGATGACCGTCAACTTTGCGGTGAACATTCAGACCTCCTGCCGTATTACTCCGCTAAAAGGTCGCGGAATTCATCTGCGCTCGTGGGACACGAAACGTGAGGAGCGCTTCGCGAGCTTTGACGAGGTACGGTCAGCGAAGAAGTTCAAATTGCCGATCACCGGACGGTTGTTGCAGTTTTTTGCACCCAAAGAAGGCGCACTCATCGAGACCGATTCTGAGTCGCCAGCCGGAGCTGGAATTTCCGGGTCTTCTGCCCTGATGATTGCCACCAGTGCGGCGTTGGCGCGCTTCACCGACCGGCACCTTACGTTGGAGCAAATGCGCGTCATCGCCCAGAACGTGGAAGCACAAATTATTGAGGTGCCTACGGGTTGTCAGGATTATTACCCCGCCCTGTACGGTGGCGTGAGCGCCATTCGCCTTGATGCCGATGGCATTCATCGTGAAGCGGTGCCGGTGTTGCCGGAGGAAATCGAATCGCGATTCGTACTCGCGTATACAGGAATTCCAAGGCGATCGGGGATCAATAATTGGGAGGTCTTCAAGTCTCACATTGACGGCGACAAACGAGTCTTTCGCAACTTTGAGAATATCGCCTCCATCGCGCGCGAAATGCACCAAGCACTGGTGGCCATGGATTGGGACCAAGTGGGCAAGCTGCTTCGCGAAGAGTGGAAGCTGCGACGTACCAATGCACCGGGGATCACAACGCCCCTCATCGACAAACTCATCAGCGTCGCCGGCAAAAATGGTGGTCGAGCTGCGAAAGTGTGCGGAGCCGGCGGTGGAGGCTGTGTGATCTTCCTGGTCGACAAAGGTTCAGCCAGCCGGGTTGCAACCGCCATCGGCGACGCCGGAGGTAGGGTCTTGCCATTGCAAGTCGCTAGAGATGGATTGCAAGTGGCGCCGGTGGTTTAGCGCGATCACCGAGCATTTTCGACGTCTTGTAAACATCGAGAGTCGCCGGGCAGAAGTGCAAAATGTCTTTTGAGCCAACTGCCAACCCTTCATTTCCTAAGGTGTTCGTCTTACGCGTGCATGTACTTCCGATTAACTTCTAAGGTGTTTTTCATTGAGTGTAAGTAGTGGAATTCCTACAATCGCGAGAACTTCGCTGCTGGTTGGCGGGCAATTGATAAAAAGCTGGAGTACGCACGATGAAGCTTTGGAAGCCACTGGTCTGTGTGTGCTGTTTTGTGCTGCCTGCAGCAGCAGGGGTTTACGTTACTGCTCCCACCAATAATGCAAGCGTGAGCTCATCCGTTCACTTCGTTGCCAGCGCCAGTTCTCCATCCTGCTCAAAAGGCGTTTCGGCAATGGGAATTTATACCTCGCCCGGAGTTCTGACCTACGTCGTCAACGGCGCGAAGCTTGACACCTATGTCTCGCTACCCTCTGGAACACAGTATCCGGTCGTTCAGGAGTGGGACAACTGTGGATGGTCCGCGAAAGTTCAACTCGCCGTGAATGTCAACACCCAGTCAGGCAGTTCAGGCGGTAAGACCTTCTCCAACCTGCAAAACGGCAGCGGCTGGAATGGTTACGCCTTACTGCCGCCGAATTTCCCCATCTGTTCTTCCTGCACTTCAACGGGAACGCAGGCGAAGTGGTCGTGGACGCCGAACGTCAGTTCGCCCTCCATGGATGGAATGTCGACAAAAACCACTTATGGTGGCGGTACGACTCAGTGGGCAGATATCCTCTGGAACAATCACCTGATCGGAGATTTTTCCTCTCAAGGCCTTCCCGACTTCAGCAAAACGCTTGTTCCTTCCCTACATAACTTCACCTACGACGTCTATTTCTGGATCAACAATGCCAGCGATTCGCAGGCTCTCGAGTTTGACATCAATCAATTCGTGGGTGGGAAATCGTACATCTGGGGCCATGAGTGCCGCATTGCAGGCGGTCACGAGTGGGACACCTGGAACAACGGGCAGCAGAAGTGGGTTCCGAGTGGTATTCCCTGCAACCCTAAAAGCAATGCTTGGAACCATCTAACCATCCAGGTGCAACGCACTTCCGATGGCCATCTGCTGTTCAAGTCCATCACTTTGAACGGCACTACAACTGCTCTGAACCGTTACGACTCTCCCACCTCGACGAACTGGTACGGGATCACCGTCAATTACCAAATTGACAGCAATTATTACAAAACGAGCTATTCCGTGTACCTTGACAAGTTCACCTTCTCCGCCTGGTAGAGGGAGGGGAATTGGGCCAGGCACGCCTTCGGGCGTGCCTTTATTTTGCACGTTGGAGACACCTCGGCGTCGCGGGCGTCCATCCAAGGACTATAATCTGCTGGAGTGCCCTATGAGGCCGCCGCGTGTAGTTGTTGCCCTTTCGCTAGTTATCGTCTCTGTGCCATTCTGCCGGGCCGAGAACGAGAAGACATCCTCCGCCCTTTCCGCTCAGCACCGGATGGAGTTGGTCCGAACCTTTAACGCCGACCTGGTTTACATCCGCACGAGATTTCCCATGGGCAAAACTGGCCTCACCCTAAAGGACGGCAAAGTTTCCCCCAGTGGCGAGGATCTGGAAAAGTTGCTCACACTCTGGGGCCCCTCGGTTAAACCCGGGGACCGCGCTCTGATTACGAAGTTCGAGGTCAGAGGCGACCGTATTCGCCTGGAGATCAACGGTGGCCCGGTAAAGAAGCAGAAATGGTATCAACACATCCAGGTTGGCATGAACAACACCATGACCACACCCGGTGGTGGCGATCAGAACGGGCCTTTTAACAATCCACGCGGATCCTATGTTGATCTGGTCTTCGATCACCACGTTCCTGATCTAACCGTTGAGCAGATGAAGCAGTTGTTGTGGCCGGTGTTCGATTTCGACTCGAAGTCTCCGGTGGACGCGTATGTCGAGACGGTCCCCCCTAAGGTAAAGGAAGCGATCAAGAACCATCAGGTGCTGGTGGGGATGAACCGTGAGATGGTCATCTACTCAAAGGGCCGTCCGGAGAAAAAAATGCGCGAGAAGGACGAACACGGTGCCGAGTACGAGGACTGGATCTACGGAGAGCCTCCTAAAGATGTGGACTTCATCCGCATTGTGGGAGACGAGGTTGTTCGTGTCGAGACCATGAAGGTGGGTGGTGAAAAGATCGTAAGAACTGAAAAGGAAATCGATCTGGGCGGCCCTCAAGTCGCCACCGCGGCCCAGAAAGAGCAGCGTCCGACCAAGGCTCCTACGCTTCGTCGCCCAGGCGAAGAAACGTCTCAGCCCAGCGGTTCGAGTGCGCCGACGCCGGTACCGAATACCACCGGCGACCCATCAGCGCCTCCTCAATTCCGCGAGGCTGCCCCGCATTGATTTGGCGCACTGCCCCTGTCCCTTTAGACTTAAAGTGTGAAGATTGCGCTGGGACAGATCAATCCTACGGTCGGTGATTTCGCCGGCAACTCCGCGAAGATCATCGCATACTCTCAGCGTGCCCGGGCTGAAGGGGCGGGCCTGATCCTGTTCCCGGAGCTCTGTGTCTGCGGTTATCCTCCCCGCGATCTGGTCGAGAGAGCCTCGTTTGTTACTCACAATCGAGAAGCAACCGAGCACATTGCTGCCGATACCCGCGGCATTGCTGTTATCTGCGGCCTGGTCACTCCCGCGCAGGCGGATACCGGCAAGTCGGCGATGAATTCCGCAGCGCTATTGATGGATGGCGCAATCAAGTTCGTGCAGTCCAAGATGCTGCTGCCCACCTACGACGTTTTCGACGAGGTGCGTAATTTTGCTCCCGCGCGCCATCAGGATCTATTCTCGTTTTGCGGAAAGCGAATGGCCCTCACCATTTGCGAGGACGCTTGGAACGACAAACACTTTTGGCCTCGGCAACTCTACAGTGTGGATCCGGTCGAAGCTCTGGTGAAAGCTGGGGGCAGTTTCGTCTTGAATATTTCCGCTTCTCCGTTCTGGGCAGGGAAACGCGAATTGCGCCAGGAGATGCTGGCCACTATCGCCAGAACCGATCGCGTGCCGGTGGCGTTTGTGAACCAGGTCGGCGGCAACGATAGTTTGGTGTTTGATGGTTCCAGCCTGGTGTTTGATCGAGATGGGAAGATCATTGCCCGAGGCAAGTCGTTTGAGGAAGACTTGATCTTCTTCGATTCGGACTCCCTCACCGGAGATATGCACGAACAAATCCCGGGAGAGGAAGCCAGCATTTATGCCGCGCTGGTTCTTGGCACGAGAGACTATATCGCCAAGTGCGGCTTTCGCAAAGCCATTGTCGGCTTGAGCGGGGGGATTGATTCCGCACTCACCGCCGCCATCGCGGTCGATGCCATTGGTCCGGAAAACGTGATTGGCGTAGGCATGCCGTCAGAATACTCCTCGCCGGGATCGCTCACCGACGCGCGCGAGCTGGCCGCCCGTCTCGGCATTCGCTTCGAGATTCTGCCGATCACCGACATCTTCCAGGCGTTCAAAGGAACATTGGGTAGGGTTTTCGAGGGGCGGAAGGAAGACGTTACGGAAGAGAACATTCAGTCGCGAATTCGCGGATCGCTATTGATGGCGCTCTCCAACAAATTTTGTGCGTTGGTATTGAGCACCGGCAACAAGAGCGAGTTGGGCGTGGGCTACTGTACTCTCTACGGAGACATGGCTGGAGGCCTGGCGGTTATCAACGATGTAGCTAAGACCATGGTGTATCGTTTGAGCCGATACGTGAATTCGCGCAAGGTGACGATCCCGCAATCCACCCTTGACAAGCCACCTTCTGCGGAGCTGCGCCCCGACCAGAAGGACACCGACTCGCTGCCGCCTTACGAAGTCCTGGATGCTATTCTTGAAGACTATGTCGAGCAGTCGCGCTCAGCCGAGCACATCGCCCGAGAGCACGGGCTTGATCTGCCGCTCGTAAAGAGCGTGATTCGCATGGTAGAGCGCAACGAATACAAGCGCCAGCAGGCTGCTCCGGGTATCAAGATTTCACCCAAGGCATTTGGCTACGGCAGGCGTTTTCCAATCGCCGCCAAGGCTGACATTTGAGTTCAAGGATCAACATGCGCAAATTTGTTTTTCCAATCCTGCTTTCGATGGCGGTACTTGCGATCGCCCAGCAAAAGCCCGCGACGCCAAGCCATGCTTCCGGCACGGCCCAGAAGCCAGCCGAAAAGTCGGCAACCCTTCCCACTGAGGATGAGGTCAACGCCTTCATGCATGCAACCTTTGGCTTCAATCCGCAGATGACCTGGAAGATCGTGAGCATAAAGCCGGCGGAAGCGAAGGGCCTCGCCGAAGTCACAGTGCAGATCAGTGGGCCCGAGGGTCAGGGCGGACAAAGATTTTTCGTGACCGAAGATGGAAAACATGCAGTGGTCGGCGACATTATTCCTTTCGGCAAGCGTCCCTTTGACGCCGCGCAAGCTGAACTCAAAAAGAAGGCAAATGGACCTGCTCGCGGTCCGGCAAATGCGCCGGTGCTGTTGGTTGAATTCACCGATTTGCAATGTCCACACTGCAAAGAAGCGAACCCGACCATTGCGCGGCTGCTGAACGAGAATTCGAACATTCGCTTCGTGTCGCAGCTGTTTCCTCTTCCCAGCCACAATTGGGCCACCAAGGCAGCGGCTTATGCGGAGTGCGTAGGCGGGGCCTCCAATGAGGCTTATTGGAAGTTCGTGGACGGAGTCTTCGACCAACAAGAGCAGATTACAGCCGAGAATGCCGACGTAAAGCTTACGGGCATCGCCGACAACTCGGGCGTGAAGGGATCGGATATCGCCGCTTGTTCCGTCAAGCCAGAAACCCAAACCCGAGTAGATGCTTCGCTCAACCTTGGCAAGTCGCTTGGCGTGAATAGCACTCCAACACTTTTTGTGAACGGTAGGCCGGTGGGCGTGGGCAACAATAACTATGACGCACTAAAGCAGTTGGTGGATTTCGCCACAAAAGATAAGTAGAACTTGGGTTCTTGCTTCCGCCGGCACGTCATTTCGGTAAATACACTTCGGAGTTCTCTCCCGCGCTTCTCGCGGTGATATGAGGCGTGATCACCACCAGCAGTTCGTCTTCGTCGATTTGTTTGCTGTTTTCGGTTACGACTTTGTTCAATCCGGGCACGAAACCCAATCCTGGGATCCCACTCATGGCAAGCGCTTCGGTTCTGGAAACTTGACCTGCAACCACGACAGGTTCCCCGTCAGCGAGCGAAACGCTGCCTTTGTATTCACGGTTACCGATCACTGGAACACCGTTGAACGATTGCCCGGCTAGCGCGCGTAGGTTCAGTTCGATTTGCAGGCGTACGTCGTTCGTGTTGCTGACGGTTGGCTTTGCCTTAATCGTCAGCCCCAGGTCCTCATAGTTGAATGAGGGAAATGCCGCCTGAAAGCTATTGTTCTGAATTACCTGGGATATCGCCGCACTGTTGAAGATGGGCGAGAAGGTTGCATTCAAGATGGGGAAACGGCTTCCCATTCGGAAATTGGCATCAGTACCTTGGGAGGCCCGCAGAGACGCATGCTCGAGGATCTTCATCCAGCTCTCGTTGAGCGATAGCTGTGCGCTTAGATGGTCAAGAGTCACTCCCGTCAAGGTCTTTCCTCCGCCAAAAGTCGCGACCGGTTGGCTAAAAAGGGAGTTTTGCCCCTGCTGTGACTGCAACTGCGCCAACAAAGCCGAAAGGGCGGTATTGTTCGCTTGATTGATCCCACCACTTGAAATCAGCTGATTGATCAGGTCCTGAATGTTCTGGCCGCCGAGGGCCGCGAGCGCTCCCGCGGGAATATTGAACACGTTGAAGTTGTAGGGGATGTGTACACCTAGATTGCGCATGAAGGTGTGGCTGATCTGGTAAAGCTTGATGTCGAGCATCACTTGAGGACGCGATCCGTCAAGCTTCTCCAAGAACCGCGTCGCCGCGTCCAGCGTGTTTTGGGGAGCTCGCACGACTAGCGTCGCCGCGGCCGCATTGGGCGTGACGTTGCGGATCTCGAAGAGATTCCGCAACAGGTTCATCATGTCGTTCAAACTCGTCGGCGTGCTCGCCGCTGATGGAATGTAGAACTTGCGCATCGCCAGGCGTTCGTATTGGCGACGGTTCTCCTGCGTGTCAGCGGCTATCAGTATTTGGTTCTCGCCAAGCGGGCTCCAGAAACTCTTGGTTAGGGCTCCGGCGATTAGCATCGCCCGGTAGAAATCGAGGTCATCGACATTGAAGTTGACGCGCCTCGACTGCACTGAATCTTCGACCTGCGCAGAAATACCGTAGGCCTGAGCAATCTGCGCTAACAAATCGCGGCTGTCGCCACGGAAGTGAAAACTCGCCAAGTTAAGATGGGGTTTCAATCGAAGCTCGGTAGACCCGTCAAGGACCTGGGGTGCGGAGGAGAGCTTTGGCGCAGAGTCACCGAGAGCGTCGCGCAACCGATCCTGCGCGAACTGGTTCGCTGGATCAAGGTGCAAAGCGCCACGGAATTCGCCCAGCGCTTCGATCTGCTTCCCTGACTCGAGTGCCGCATTTCCTCGTTCAAGGTGTCTGGTGATCAGTTGCTGCCGCGCCATTTCTCGGGCTGTCACGTAGCTGACATTGCGAGGCACCAGATCGGCGGCGCGAGAAAACTGGTCGTAAGCTTGATCGAGATCTTTCGCTTCGATTTTCACCGCACGCTCGAACGCCGCCTTGGCTTCTTTTTCCTCACTGCGGCTCGGATTGCAGGCAGTGCGGCTTGCTCCCTGCGGACAGGGAAGCAGCGGGTCAAGCGCTTGTTCCTTCGCAGACAACGCTGGCTGGAAACACGCGACGGCAAACGCCAAACAAAGTACGCGGCGCATGGGCTCATTCTACCCTGAACGTGTCGCTCTGACCTCGATCTCGGGGGGGCATGTATTATCGAAGTAACCAACATTCATGATCATCAAAAACATTCATGATCACCAGAATAGTGAATCCAAGCTCCACCGTCACCGGTGCGGACCGGCTGGAACGCTCGGAGGCCAAGAATCACGCATCTAAAGTAGTGTTCGTAGACGAAAAGAATCGGTGGGTGAGAACTACATAAATCAAGCTTTATGGAAGTCGCATTTTCATTGGATTGTCCCTCTCAGGCGGGCCGTCTTGAGCGGGGCCCAGAGCTTGGAAACTTAAGGGATTTTGGCGTATAAAAGTTAGTTGCGGCTGCACGGCTGGCGCGTTTCGGTGCGCCTCAACCATTCCCGAACTTAAGCGAGGAATCCTGTGGGCCTTACGATGACACACGCTCCCAAGGGGCTGGAGGGCGTGGTCGCCACGACATCCAAGATTTGCTACATCGATGGCGACAATGGTGTTCTCGCCTACGGCGGGATCGACATTCACGAGCTTGCCGAGAAATCCAACTTTGAGGAAACCTGCTTTCTGCTGTGGCACGGGCGGCTCCCCAAACCCCAGGAACTAAAAGATCTTCGCCAGCAACTTGCTTCGGAACGCAGACTTGATCCCGCCATCATCGATTTTCTGCGCAGCTTTCCGAAGGGTGCCCTGCCGATGGACGTTCTCCGCACCGCCGTTTCCGCACTTGGGCTCTACGATCGCGACCGCGCTTCAAATGACCACGAGGCCAATGTCGGCAAGGCTATTCGACTGACGTCGCAGATTGCCATGATCGTTGCCGCCTACGACCGTGTGCGAAAAGGCAAGAACGTAGTTGAGTCGGATCCTTCACTTTCGCACGCCGCGAACTTTCTACTGCTCCTGAACGGTGAAAAGCCTTCCGAAACCGCAGAACGCGCCCTCGATATCGCACTCATTCTTCACGCTGATCACGAACTGAACGCCTCGACTTTCGCCGCCCGCGTTACCGCGGCCACGCTCTCTGACATGCATTCCGCCATCACTTCAGCAATCGGCGCCCTCAAGGGCCCATTACACGGGGGTGCTAACGAGGCCGTGTTTCACATCCTAGAAAAGATTGACGCCTCCGGTGCCGATCCGGTCGAGTACGTTCGCGATATGCTGGCGCGAAAGCAGAAGATTTCCGGCTTCGGCCATCGCGTCTACCGGACCGAAGACCCGCGGGCGACACATCTCCGAAAAATGTCCGAGGATCTGTGTCGCGCGCATAACGAGGCGAAGTGGTTCGAGATGTCGCACAAGATTGAAACGTTTGTGAAGTCCGAGAAAAAACTCAATGCCAACGTGGATTTCTACTCGGCTTCAACCTACCACGTGTTAGGAATCGACGTCGATCTGTTCACGCCAATTTTCGCCGTCTCGCGCATCAGCGGCTGGACGGCCCACGTCATTGAGCAGCTCGATGACAATCGCCTGATTCGGCCGCGCGCCGACTACATTGGACTCTCCTACCCGCAGCACTGGGTTTCCATGAACCAACGCTGAAACGATTAGGCAAAAACAAACCCGCGGATCTCTCCGCGGGTTTGTTCGCTTAATCGACCAGCTATCTTTGCGGCGGCCCCGAACGCGGCGCAGGAGCGCTCATACCGGGCCCGGGAGAGCTCATGTGCGGCGAGGATGGCGGGGGGCTACTCCGCTGGCTGGGCGCACTCGGGTGCGAACTGCCCCGCGGTGAATCCATGCCCCGGGGTGGTTCACGCCCGGCCATAGAAGGAGCCGTCCGCGAGGTCGGCGTTGGCTGGACGCGCTGTGTCACTGTTCCGTGCTGCTCCACCTGGCGCGAGACCTTCCCCATGTTAGAAACCTGTCCGCGGGGAACTCCAAGTCCCGCCGAATTGTTCTGAATCATGATCTTGTTTCCAGACCGGCTTACCAGTCCCGAGCCTGGTCCCCGGTTCACGGGGAGGATGGTTGTGCCCTTGGTTGCAATCGTACTCGGAGGTTGTGGAGGCCTGAATCCGGTTGGCGTTCTCAAGAGCTGGGGCTGCGAGTACCACGGAGTCCAGGTGCCACCAGGTTGCCAGGCCCAGCCATATCCCGGAAGGAAAACCCACGTGCCGTAGTGATACGGTACCCAACCCCAGGGGTAGGCAGAAACCCAGCCGAACCCAAGGCCGGGGGTAGAGGCCCATGCCCCGTCCATGAAGGGATCCCACCCTGCGCCGATGAAATACGGCTGCCACAGCATGCCGTATCCGGGTGCGCTGAAGAAGCTGCCATAGTAAGCCAAGTCGCTCGTCCCGTATCGGTACGGGGAATAGTTTCCATAGGAACCGCTGGCATAGCGCTGCTGATATTGGGACTGCTCTTTGTCCCAGGAGTCGAGCGGCTCCGGCTCGATTTCCTTAGCAACCACGAGTGTGTTTGCGGATGCATCCAAGCTAGCGGTTTGATTCTTCTTTACCTGGACGGTGCCTGACGGACTTTCAACTTTAATGTTCCCCTTGAAGACTGCCACTGCCTGTCCTTGTTGCCCCGAGACGATGCGGAAATGCACCGCTTGCGCAAGGTCGATTCTCTGGTCCCCGAACTTCACCGTCAATTCGTTTCCCTTGGTACCGGCGAAGTCGACGTACGCTGTACCGTTCTGCACATCGAGCACCGACGACTTCACTCCCGAGTCTCGCAACGAGAGCTGCGGGAACTGAACTGCTGTATTTGGCCCGAGACGAACTGAGCTGCCATCTTCAAGTTCGACCTCGGCGCGACCATTGGCGTCGGTGCGCAGCTTGGCACCCTCGGTGATAGGCAAGTTAACGATGGCCTTCTCGAACTGCCCGGTGTTGCGGTCGATTTGCACGCCCCCTTCGATGTAGCTCAGTCGAACGATACGCACGTTCGAATCGGCGAACACCGGCAGGGAAAGTAGAAGCCCAAACAGAACAGCCAGCAGACTTCGATGGTTGAGGGACACAGACACCTCCAGAGGAACAACTCTAAACAATTAGAGCACTTTCCGAGAAGATATGTTGTCTTTGGGTTGTAAAGAGAACTCTCACCTTGAACCTTCGCCCAAAGTTTGGTGCTTTTCGAGCGATGACTTGACGTAGTGACCGAGGATCGGGGGTTTTAGAGTCGGATCTCTGAGAAATGCCCTACGCCAGATCCCTTCTTCGGGTGAGACCGGAGTAGCACGCCCACCTGCCGAGCCAGTGCTTGTGTCCCGCTGTCCACGACGTGTTCTGCCAGGCACGCCTACCCCACCTCGGAATGTCCCTAACCGCTGCAAAATCAGTGGATTTCACTTTGGCTGCCTCCGTGCCATTCCTTGCAAGCGAAGGACCCTAGGAGGGGAGCATGACAACGATCAATCCAAATTCGGTAAGCAACAAGAACTTCAAGCAAGTGGAAAGCGACAGTTGGACCAGCCTGTATCTGCCCGCCATCTGCGCAGCCATTTTGATGGGCGGAGTGCTGTTTCTGGCGATTAGCTGCTCTAAGAAATCCGACAACGTGGCGAAGATCAGCCCGCCATCCCAATCCGCAGTTTCGGCGCCCCTGCCCAGCCCACCTTTAGCCTCGCTACCTGAGAAGCCGAAGAAGGCGGTGAAGAAACATCGTTCCGCGAACGCTACCTACGTGAACAGCGAGTACGGCGTCTCGTTTAGCTATCCCCGCAGGTACAGTTTTCAATCGGGTGACAAGCTGGCTCCGATGGCCACCAGCTATTTGAAATCCGGGTCTCGGATGGTTGCCGCCGTAAACATGCCGGGCAATTCATACCCTGACACCGACTTCACCGCAGCCCTGCTGAAGGTGAGCGTTGACAAGGATATGACCTCGGATGAGTGCATGCAGTTTGCTCCGTCCGCGGAGGGAGCTGGCGAAGTGAAGCCCACAACCGTGAAGCTGGGAGAGAACGAGTACAGCGTGTTTGAGCAGATCAACGGGGAGGACAACAAGAAGTCTGACCTTAAATTTTTCCATCTGTTCAAGAACGCCGCCTGCTACGAGTTTGCTGCTGCGCTTGACACAACCGAGAAGCCGGAAGATATGGCCCAGGTGGATCGCGGAAAGATTTTCGAGCAACTGGAAAAGATCCTGACGACTGCCAAAATCAAGGATCTTCAGGCTACCGAGGTCGAGAGCGCCGGCTCGACTCGAGCGACCGGATCGCCGATCGCCGATTCGAAGACCAGTGAGCCCAACCCGAGTGCTGCGGAAAGCAATACGGCCAACGTGAAGGCCGCGGAAACGACTGAAAAGGCCCAGGCGGTTACGCCAGGGCAAAAGTGAGGGTGTGGAAGAAGACTGGCCTTACCATCCAGTTTTTTGCGGAGCGGGCGGCAACGCTCGCTCTTACATTTTTCGCCCATGGTCAGGACTTGAATCCGCCAGTAATGGCTTCGCGATACTCCACCCAGAACACGGATGCGTTGTCCAAACCGGCTTCCCTTAAGATCTTCAAATCCTCCATAAGCGTGAGGGGCTTGTCGTTGTCCCGCGCTTCCAGGTCATCGAGAAAAGCGCGAGTTGAGGAAGCCGTCAGAAAACGCCTATCCCGTCCGCCCGCCCGATGAACAATCCCACTCACCCGGATCTCCTGGATTCGAGCCTCGGTGAGTTTGTCGGCGGCCGCCGTCAGATCAGCGTTCAGGAACCATCCTCCCGGCTTTAGCAATCCCATCACATCCCGCATCGCGGCCAGCTTCTCCTGCGACGTCAGGTGATGCAAAGCGTACGCGGAATAAATCAGATCGAGTGGCTCACTGTCGGGAACCAACTTTGCTAGGTAGCGAAAATCTCCGATTCGGAACTCTACACGGTGGGCAAGAGATCCCAGCCGCGACTTCGCCATTTCGACCATGGAAGCCGCGCCGTCCACGGCAATGACACGGCAGTTAGGAAAGCGAGCCAAGATCGCATTCGCAAAGAATCCAGTTCCAACACCTAAGTCGAGCGCGGTGAAGGAATCCGTTGGCCGGATTGGCAAGAGCTCTAAGATGAGCTCCAGCATCTTGTTCCGGTTCGGATGCATGAGCTCCATGTCGGAGTCATAGCCCGCCACTCGTTCGGGGATGTCGTAGGCTTTGATGGATTCACTGACAGGCATCTTTCTCTACCTTAGCACTGCACCGATGGCAGCTGAGCTCGGCTACTACTTTCTCGACCTTGCTATCGCCTCTCTGGCCTCTTTGTCGGCGGTGCGCCGACGCTCGGTTTCGCGCTTGTCCCACAGCTGTTTGCCCTTGGCGAGTGCAAGTTCCAGTTTCACTCGACCGTTCTTAAAGTACATGCGGGTGGGAACCAGGGTGAGACCCTTCTGCTGGGTCTTGCCAATCAGCTTTCGGATTTCTTCCTTGTGGACCAGCAGCTTCCGGGTGCGCAAGGGAGCATGGTTATAGATATTCCCGTGATCGTATTCTCCGATGTGGCAGTTTAAGAGCCAGAGTTCGCCGTCCTTGACGATCCCATAGGAGTCCCGAAGGCCGACTTTTCCGGCCCGGACTGACTTGACCTCGGTACCTGTTAAGGCAATGCCAGTTTCGTATTTTTCCAGCAAGAAATAGTTATGTGAGGCGATCCTATTGACAGCGGCATCTCTTTGCCCGGCGGCGGTGGGGTCGCGCCGGGGGTTCTTCACCGGATTCGCCTTTGTCTGATGTGCCGGTTGCCGGGCCATGGAGATAGAGTACCAGCGTCCTCGGTCGGCGGTCCTCGGCGTTCGGGTTGCTGACGCCCTCAGTTGGCGACGGTCGAAGCCGCCAGTCGATGACTTTGGTACGAGTACTTTGGTGTAACTCTATGACGAACAGTAACATCGGCGTGATTACCAGCGATGCTATAATCGCGCTTTCCTACAGAGAAAATGCGGGGTCCAGCCTCCCACCCCAGGGAAGCCAAAACGGGCTTGCTGGGGACCCCGGCCTCGGACCACGCCAAAGAATGTCCTTTGAGGTGTTATTGATGAAACGCGCAATCCGCCCGGCGCTGATCTGTTTGCTACTTCTCGTTGGAATCATGCCCACTGTGGCCGAGAGTTCTCGCTCGCTGTACAAAAAGGGCAAGGACGCGGAAGCGCGCCAGAATTTTGAGCAGGCCTACGATTTTTACAAACAAGCCTTCGACCAGAATCCCAAGGACCTTTCCTACCGCACTGCCTACGAACGTTTGCGATTTCTCGCTGGGGCCTCGCATGTGCATCGCGGACAGCTGTTGCGTGAGGCAGGCCGTCTGCAGGAATCGCTCGCAGAATTCCAGAAGGCTGCCGAGATCGATCCCTCTAGCGCAATCGCAAAGCAGGAAATCCAAGTTACAAACCACCTGATTCAGCTGGGGGAGGGAACACCCCAGCCCAGTGCGCAACAGCCGACGGTTCTCGAGCGGCGGCTGCAGGACGCGGGCGCGCCGGTCGAGCTTGCCGCCATCCCGAACATTCCGATGACCATGAAGCAGACCGAGGACAGCAAGATCATCTACGAAACCATCGGCAAGCTGGCCGGGATCAATGTCCTTTTCGACCCGGACTACACTTCGCGCAGGATCAAGGTCGATCTGAACTCCGTATCGCTCGAAGAAGCTCTACAGATCGTTGCCATGGAATCGAAGACATTCTGGCGCCCGGTTACGCCGAACACGATTTTCGTTGCGGCGGACAATCCGGCAAAGCGCAAAGAAGTCGAACAAAGCGTCATCAAGACTTTCTATCTTTCGAATCTTTCGCAACCGACAGAACTGCAGGACGTTGTCAATGCACTTCGCCAGATTCTGGAAATCCAGCGCATCCAGCCATTGCCGAGCGAAGGTGCCATTGTGGTGCGAGGAACTCCTGACCAGATGGCGCTGGCGCAGAAACTGGTCGGGGATCTGGACCGCTCAAAGCCTGAGGTCGTGGTCGACATCGCCGTCATGCAGATCAATCGCGATAAGAACCGCACGCTCGGAATCAATCCCCCGACAAGTATGTCGATACAGTTACAGCCCAACGTGACCACCAGCACGACAACCACGACGCCGGGCACGACAACGACTACTCCGACGACGACCACACCTACGAATGGATCCATCAATCTGAACTCGCTCGCCAACCTTAACGCCACTGACTTCCAGGTCACGATTTCGCAAGCGACGATTACTGCGTTGTTTTCAGACACCAATACAAAGCTGATACAGAACCCGCAGCTTCGATCCGTAGATGGCCAGAAGGCCACCCTCAAAATCGGTGACCGTATTCCGATTGCGACTGGTTCGTTCCAGCCCGGCATCGGGGGCGTTGGCATCAACCCTCTGGTAAACACGCAATTTCAATATCAGGACGTCGGCGTCAACGTTGAGGTGACCCCGCGCGTGCACTCGAATGGAGACGTGACCCTGAAGATCGCGATGGATATCTCTTCGGTGACCGGCCAGTCGAATATCGGCGGAATTACCCAGCCAATCATCGGGCAGCGCAAGGTAGACCACGAAGTACGCCTTCGCGAAGGCGAGGCGAATCTCCTTGGCGGAATGCTCGAGGACCTGAACAGCAAGAGCCTAACCGGAATCCCTGGCCTGTCGCAGATACCATTGCTCAAGTATCTTTTCGGGCAGACCGCGACTGAACACCGAGAGACGGAAACAGTTTTTGTCCTCATTCCCCACGTAGTTCGTCGACAGGTACTCACCGATCTGAACCAGCAAGCGATCGACGTGGGAACGGCAAGTTCCATCAACCTTCGCAAGGTAAGCCGCAACGCTCAACCGGCGGCACCAGGTACGAATCCAGCCTCGGGCGCTGGTTCGGTAGCCGTACCGCAACCGCCAGCCCCGGCCGGTCAACCCGGCGCCTCGTCTTCTGAGCCTCAGTTAATGCCTCGTACTGGGGCGGCAGCGAGCTTTGCGTTTGATCCGCCGGCATTGACGCAGAAGGCAGGCTCCACCTTTACGGTGAATGTCCTTTTGAGTGGTGCGCAGAACGTATACTCGGTGCCGCTGCAGCTCAATTACGATCCTAAACTCCTGCAAGTGGTAAACGTTTCGAACGGCTCGTTGCTTTCGCAAGACGGCCAGATTGTCACGGTGACGCATCGCGAGGATGACAGCAGTGGCACGATGCAAGTCACCGCTACTCGCCCCCCCGGGGCTTCTGGAATTACCGGCCAGGGCCCGGTAGTGACCCTAACATTCATGGCCAAAGCCCCCGGCCAGTCAAACCTCACGATCGCTCGTGGAGGCGCCCGAGATCCCGCCATGCAGGCCATGCCTGTCAATGGCGCTGTGGCAACGGTTACAATTCAATAAGCGGGTGAACTCTATAGCCTGTCCACTTGGTTCTTGGTTTCTGGCTTACGGCTATCGAAACAAGGCGCCACAAGGACAATAGCTAGGAGCTGATTGCCTGCAAGTTTCAACGCCCGCATCGTTCTCATTGAAGATGTTCATTCAGCGCAGACGACAATTCGGTTTCACTCTGATTGAGCTGGTGGTCGCCACGACCATACTTCTCGTGCTCTCTGGACTGATCATTCCTGTAGCCCGTGTGCAGATCAAGCGCGAAAAGGAACACCGGCTCCGGGAGGCGCTTTGGGAATTGCGTGACGCGATCGACCGCTATAAAGATTCCGCTGACCGTACTGCCTTCCGGATTAAAGTCAATTCTTTCGGCTATCCTCCCGATCTGGAAACTTTGGTCAACGGAGAAGACGTGGGCGGAAAAAAGCTGAAGTTTCTGCGCCGGATTCCGGTTGATCCTATGACGGGCAACACCGAGTGGGGTCTTCGTTCTATGCAGGACGACCCGAATTCTGACTCCTGGAATGGCGAGAACGTGTTCGATGTCTATACGAAGTCACAAGGCACCGCCCTCGACGGCTCTAAGTACAAGGACTGGTAATGAGATTCCGCAAGCCCATTCCGCAGAATCTTCGGCTGGCCCCGCGTCAATCGAACTTTGGTGCACGGGTGAGCTCGCGCCGCAATCCGGTATTTCGCTCTTTTGCGGGATTTACCCTGATTGAACTGATGATCGTGATCAGCATTCTGCTGATCCTTATTACGATTGCAATTCCTCAGTACCAGAGTGCAGTCCGCCGCGCGCGTGAGTCGGTGCTCCGACAAGACCTTTACGATATGCGCAAGTTGATCTCCGAGTACACGCTCGACAAGCAGAAGGCTCCACAATCTCTCGATGATCTGGTACAAGCCAATTATCTGAAACCGGTCCCCAAAGATCCTATTACGGGTCAGCCGGATTGGCAGACCGAGCAATGTGACGACAGCACAATGATGTCCCCGGACGAGCAGGATACCGGGGGGATCTGCGACGTTCACAGTTCTTCCACGCAAATTGCCACGGACGGCACTGCCTACAACACCTGGTAAGCAAACACCAGCGTTCAGTACCGGGGAACCAGCCAAACTAGAAGACGCGCCATTCCCCGTCTTCCACTTTCATCAACCCGACGAGTGTCGTGCGCTTCTCAGAGTCTCGCCTGGGCAAGCCGCTCGATCGGGTTGGGCCAAGGCCGCCCCCGCTCCGAAAAAGGTGAAGGGGTACGCGTTTGTATCCGCACCCTGGCACGCACTACCATCTACCCATGCCGGCTGAATTGGAAAAGTCCGCCTACACTCCTATTCGTGCCCCACGCGGCACGACGCTTACCTGCAAAGGATGGCAGCAGGAAGCCGCGATGCGCATGCTGATGAATAATCTCGACGAAGAGGTCGGCGAACGCCCGCGCGATCTGGTGGTGTATGGCGGCACCGGCAAGGCGGCACGCAACTGGGACTGCTATCAGGCGATCGTCCGCTCCCTGAGGGAACTTGGGAATGACGAAACATTGCTGGTCCAGTCAGGAAAGCCGGTGGGGATCTTCAAGACGCACGAATATTCCCCTCGTGTCTTAATCGCCAACTCCAATCTGGTTGGTCACTGGTCGAACTGGCAGAAGTTCAATGAGCTAGAGCGTGCCGGCTTAATGATGTACGGCCAGATGACCGCCGGATCGTGGATCTATATTGGCTCTCAGGGGATCGTGCAGGGCACTTTCGAGACTTTTGCCGCGGCCGGCGAGAAGCACTTTGGCGGTGATCTCAGCGGCCGGCTGATTGTCAGTGGTGGCATGGGAGGCATGGGTGGCGCCCAACCCCTTGCCGCAACCATGAACGGCGCGGCATTCCTCGGCATCGACGTCGATGCCGAGCGCATCAAGAAGCGCCTCAAGACTGGCTACTGCGACTTCATGGTCAACACGCTCGACGAGGCGTTGCGCATCTTGAAGAACGCTGTCCGAAAAAAGGAAAACGTCTCCGTCGGACTCGTCGGGAACTGCGCGGACATCATTCCCGAACTTGCTGACCGCGGCGTTGTGCCCGATATCCTCACCGATCAGACCTCCGCACACGATCCTCTCAATGGATACGTTCCTAGCGCCATGCCGCTGGCTGAGGCGGCCGAGTTGCGTAGGGTAGATCCTAAAGCATATGAAGAGAGATCTCTCGATTCGATCGCCCGCCATGTAGAAGGCATGTTGCGCCTTCAGAGGATGGGCTCGGTTACCTTTGACTACGGCAACAACATCCGCACCTTCGCTTTTCAGCGAGGAGTGAAGGACGCCTACGACTTCCCGGGATTCGTGCCAGCATACATTCGCCCCCTGTTCTGCGAGGGGCGAGGCCCGTTCCGCTGGGCGGCATTGTCTGGCGAGCCTTCCGATATTCAGGTAACGGACGATTTGGTCCTCGAACTCTTTCCCGACAATCGCATTCTTCGCCGCTGGATCGACCTCGCTCGCAAGCGTATTAAGTTCCAGGGAATTCCGGCGCGCATCTGCTGGCTCGGCTACGGGGAACGCGCCCAGTTCGGCCTTGCGATGAACGACATGGTGAAGCAGGGAAGGCTCAAGGCTCCAATTGTCATGGGCCGCGACCATCTCGACTGCGGCTCGGTGGCTTCCCCTTTTCGCGAAACCGAAAGCATGAACGACGGCAGTGACGCCGTTGCCGACTGGCCTCTTTTGAATGCTTTGCTCAATACGGCCGCTGGAGCTTCTTGGGTTTCGATTCACAACGGTGGAGGTGTTGGCATTGGCTACTCACTGCACGCCGGGCAAGTCACCGTTGCCGACGGAACTGAAGCAATGGCCAAACGCATTGAGCGCGTTCTGACGACCGATCCCGGTATGGGCATCATCCGTCATGCTGACGCTGACTATAACGAGGCCAAGCTGTTCGCGAAGGAGAAGGGTGTCAGAGTTCCGATGCCCTGATGCTATCTTCGACCGCTCGTTCGATGCGCCATTGACTGGTGGATAGCGAGAAGCACGGTGAGCCTCCCAGCGGCTGGCCTTTGTCTCGGCATCTGTGATGTATCAACGCGGTTGTGCTACCTTAAATTCTTGCGGCCCCGTAGCTCAACTGGATAGAGCATCAGTCTTCGGAACTGAGGGTTGGGGGTTCGACTCCCTCCGGGGTCGCCAGGTTTGTTAAAACACCAGCAACCCGCGCGGTGGGCTGAAGCTTTCTTGTCAAAGGCATCTAGCTAGAACGACGTCATCCCAGGCACATCCGGACCGCCTCGTTTGACGCTCCATATTGTGGTTGTTATCATCAATTCGCGGGGTGGAGCAGTCTGGTAGCTCGTTGGGCTCATAACCCAAAGGTCGGTGGTTCAAATCCACCCCCCGCAACCAAAGAACTCATAGGGTTACGGGCAATTCGGCATTTGTAGCGACTGTCCAAAACTGTCCAATAAGGGGAACTGGCCCACAGTTCCCCTTAATTATTGAATCGAGATCTGCTGATTCATTTCTCTTCTGAGGACTCGTTGCACGATTGGCCGATTGGCTTTTCGCTTGGCAATTGCTGAAGCATTTCCGTACTGATCCATCGTGGTTGAGATGTGAGCGTGTCGCATCAGCTTCTGCTGCACTCCCATCGGCGCCCCCGTTTCGTCCAGCCACGCGCGGTAAGTGTGGCGAAACGTGTGGAACCCGATCCTGCCAAGTCCCAGCTTGAGTCCTACTGGAACCAGGTAATCGCCGCGGATCGAGTCGGCGTGGTACGGACGTCCCGTCGCCGGACTCGGGAAAACCCATTGTTGTTCTGTTTTCGCGCAGAGTTCCTGCCACTTCTTCAGAACAGCAATGAAGCTCTTTTCTAGAGGGACCTCGTCCTGCGAATACTCGGTCTTTAACCGATTCAGATGTTTTCCCACCGCTGATCTCTGAATCAGAACGACCGAGCGTTTGAAGTCGAAATCTGTCCATCGGAGACCGAGGATCTCGCTGATTCGCAATCCGAAGCACAAAGCAATGAGCACTATTGTTCGATACGGCTGAACAAGTTTGTCGAGGATTCTCCATGCGTCTTGCACCTGAAGAACACGCGGACGCCTTCTCCGCTTGCTTATGCCTTTCACTTCGACCAGCTCCATGGGATTGCGTTGGACATCCAGCAACTCCCAAAGCATCGCTTTGTCGAAGAGACGGTACATAAGCGAACGGATATGGCCTTTGTACTTCGGTGAAACGACCAGCTTCCGGAGCCAATCCTGAACCAGAGTGGGACGAACTTCCCCCAGCTTGCAGTCGCCCCACCTGGGACGGATGTGCTGAGAAATCATGCTCCGATAGGAGGCCAATGTGTTGTGAGTGATTTGTTCGGATTCCTGTTCCTGTTTCTGATCGATAAGAAAGCGATCCAGGAGACCACTGAAGGGAACCGCGGGGCGCTGCGCGACCCCGTCGTTGATGATCAGACGCATGCCTTCTGCAGCTTTCAGAGCATGCGCCTCTGTCGTATATTCTTCGACCGTACCGACAGTGAAACCCCTTCGCGTCCGTCGTCCGTTCGAAGTTGATTCCCACCACCGATACAGCCATACGTCAGGTCCATTTACGCGTTTGTCGATTTCTACGCTTCCGTACTGATACCGCGTGCGCTTAACCAAAGTAGTTCTCCTTGGAATTGCGACGCGGGTGGCTGACTGAGATTACCGGAGAACGAACTGGCCGGTCTAGTGATGTCTTTGGCGCGCTGTGCCCGCGTCTGAACGTGAACTCAGCTGGCCATCTTGTGCTCTAGCCACTCGTTGATTATGGAGGCTCGGAAACGCCACAACCTCCCCACCTGGACACCAGTGATCTCACCATTGCGTGCCATCTTCTGAAGAGTCTTGGGATGGATTTTGAGGAGCGCAGCGGCCTCGTCGCTGTCGAGCAGTTGTTCAAAAGTCAACTCACGTACTTGAGCGCTGCGTACTGGTTTGGACGAAAAATGCGTCATCGCGGTCTCCAAGCGGTCATGGAACTTGTCAGAAGTGTACTGGCAAATGAGCTGCATCTTGCCCTAGTGACAGCTCCGCCGACGGACGCAAAGCTGACTGCCGTCGCCTTTGCGGAAACGCGACTGTGCGCCGTCTTTTCTGACGCGCACGCTGCAGCGGTGAAGGAGCAAGTCACTCTCGAGGATTTTGCAAATGACGAATGGATCCTCCTCCCACGAAATGGAATACGGCCATCCACGACACGATTCTAGAAACGGCAGCCGGAGCGGGAATCCCTTTTCGGCTGGCCCATGGGGTCATCAATGCGGAGCAGGCTTTTTACTTGGTCTCGCAACGTGCGGGGGTGGCTATCCTACCGAAGCCGAGTACCGCAGGAGTGCTAGCACCCGGAGTGGTTCTTCGACCGTTATCCGAATCAGCTCTGTCATTCGAGACTTGTCTCGTGTTGCGCCGCGACGATGACTCCAAACTTGCTAACCAGTACGCGCGGGCATTCCTCAAAAGATATGTTCGGAAAGTCGTACCAGGACGGCAGATGGAGCTGCCACTCTCGGCCTGATCCCCGAGCAGCCCTATGCCTTCTGTTTGGGCGAGCGAGTGTTTACGAAACTGTGCCCGGTCCACAGGCGCCTTCAGGCAACCTCTTGCGGTTTAGACGGCAGCGGCTTTCGCGATTGGGAACATTGCTCGAATTGTTGTTCCCCGATCCTCGGAGTCGATGTGCAATGTCCCCCCAAGTTGAAGGACGCGTTCACGCATACCTCGGAGCCCGACTCCCACGGGCCCAGAGCCCAAAAGAAGAGATTTCTTTTCCGGCGCGATGCCGTGCCCCTCGTCTTCAATTTCAAGCGTGACCGCTTGCCGAGAGCGTTTCAACCGCACCACCGCTTTTGAACTGCCGGAATGCCGGTGCACATTGGTAAGGCATTCCTGCACAAGCCGGAAGACTGCTATTTCAAGGTCAGAATTCACACGGCCGAAATCCGACGCGAGTTCCAGCGTCGTCAAAATACCGCTTCGTTTTCCGAATCCGTCAACGTACCACTCAAGTGCAGAAGAGAGCCCCATTTCGTCCAGCAGCGGTGGGTGCAGAAGGTGTGACATTGTGCGCAGTTCTTTATTTAGGTTTCGCAGAACGGCATCGCTGTCAGCAAGCAGGCGTGCCTGCTCGCTGGTAGCTCCGTCAACTGCCTTCATCTGATCGATATTCATAGTGAGAGCCGCGACCATCTGCCCCGCACTATCATGTAATTCCCGCGCAAGACGTCGGCGCTCTTCGTCCTGCATTTGGAGCAATCGTGCGCTGAGTTGGCGCGCGGCAGCCGTTCGTTCTTGGACCCGCTGTTCGAGTTCATCACGGGCAGTTCGCAACTTTGCCGCGGATTCCTTCTCTTGAAGCAAGAGCCCTTGGATCTGACGCTGGCGGTTTCGTGCTCGTTTAGCACTTCGCAAGACGCTGATGATCGTGGGCACGCGCACGGGGCGCTCCAAAATCGATATGTTCGCGTCGTCCGCTAGCTTAGAGACGAACCCTGTTGTCCAGCGCGACGGCGTTGGACCTGCACTGGCCAAAAGAATGATTGGTATGTCAGACCACGGCTCCTGCTTTCGCAGGATTCGTTGAATCGCCTGCAGTGACGTAGAAACGAGCGCCTCTTCTGTCAGTAGAACGAAATCGGTCCGTTCAGAAACTTTCTGCGCCATTTCGTTCAGCGATGCGCAGTGAGTGACGCCAAGACCCTCTGACGAGACAATCTCCGTCAAGATTTCAGTGTCTTTGCCGAACGGCGCGCACAACAGGACCTGTCCCGCGATGATGGAACGACGTTTTGGTTTTTGCATCCTGATCTCGGATCAACGTTCCTGATTCACCAGAGAATTCAGGGTTGCCGGTTAGAACCCCCTGAAACCCTGTTAAGGGTACGCCAATCCGTATCCCTTTCTTTCCGACCTCAAACTCCCGAATGCTCCGCTCGTGGTCTTGGCTTCGATTCTTAATAATCGATATAGCCTGACGAACAGTTCCCAGTGATTCGAAATAGCGTAGCAGGATCACCAAATCGGCGAGGTAAGTAGCCTCAAAGCTGGACCGATCCACATTAATAAACCCATGTTGGGTCGACACCAAGATTGTAATCACACCCCTTGCATTCAGATATGCGAGCAGCTCATGAAGGTGGACAATAAAGGAACGGTCACTGCTCATCGCCTGCAAATAACCGTTCAAGCTATCAATTACCACCACCCCAGCATGGTTTTGTTCTATCGATGTGCTGATGTCATGAATGATTTGGCCGGGGGTGATGCGCGAGGGGTCGACGCGTTTTATTTCTACGGCGCCGTTTTTGACATGTTTCGCGATCCCGATTCCTAAACTTTCGCAGCGTCTCAGAAACGTAGTGACGCTCTCCTCGAACGAGTACATACAGACTTTCTTTCCGTCCCGCACCGCAGATACTGCAAATTGCGCGGCGAGCGAAGACTTCCCGATGCCTGGAGGACCAACGATCATCACTCCGAATCCCCAGGGTATCGGACCTCCCATGAGCTCATCGAGTTCCTTTATGCCGCTCGCAAGGGCAGCACCACCATTGAATCCATCGAGCAAGGCATCTCCTGCTGGAGACAAACGGGGAAACACTTCTATACCGCCCGTGGCGATCCTGAGATCGTGAGCGCCTTCGAAGAACGAGACGCCGCGCATTTTTGTGACCTTAATCCGACGGTGCAATGCCCCTTGTGAGGTTTCTTCGCTCGTAAGCTGAACAACACCGTGGGCGATGCTTTGGAGTAAGAGGTCTGCTCCAGTTTCACTTGTCTGGTCATCGAGGAAGAGGACCGTGCAACCTAATTCAGAGAGCGCCTGCTTCAAAGCAAGTATCTGCCTTCGATAGCGCAGTGGATCACGGGCGACCATGCGAAGCTCGGAAAGAGAGTCGAGTACAAGCCGCCTCGGGCTGAGAACCTTTATCTTTTTTAGGAGCTCCGTAGAGGTTTCGGCAAGCTCCACGTCAGCCGGATGAAGGACCGTGTATTGCTTCTCGAGCCCGAGCTCAGAGTTCATCTTCGTTAAATCAATGATCGACAGGCCGTTCAGGGACCATCCGTGAGATTTGGCTGACTGTCGTAGTTCGACGGCCGTTTCGGAAAACGTAATGTATGCGCCTTTCTCTCCTTGTTTCGCGCCCGCCAGCAAAAACTGCAGCGCAAGCGTGGTTTTTCCGCTACCGGGAGGCCCTTGAAGGAGACACATCCTGTTGCGGGGAAACCCGCCCCTAAGAATTGAATCGAGCTCAGCGATCCCTGAAACGGCCGAATCAGGTGCGGGCTGTGCCTTAACTCGCTTTTTCGGCATTCGATTGGCCATCGCCCGAGAGTATACATTCAACGGCTGCAATGAGATCGCGCTGAATGTTCGATTTCTCTATAAACCCATGGGCGCTGACTTCGAGCGACTGTCGTCGGACGATTGCAGGCTCGTTTTGGCTAATGATAAGAATGCGAGATGCGCAGACCTCACGAAGTATTATCTTTGCCGCCTCCAGACCGTTCATGTTCGGCATCGATACATCCATTATGATCAGGTCGGGCCGCAATGATTTCGCCTCCTTGACTGCCTGGAGGCCGTCGGCAGCCTCACCGCAAACCAACCACCCCTTGCGCGATCCGAGTAGAGTTTGAATACTTCGTCGGACCGGCTCATTATCGTCAACAACAAGTATTCGGCACATATTTGAAACCCGAATCCGTATTTGATTGCGATAGGATGCCGCCCAAGAGCCGATGGAGGTCGCCGAAAGAGAACAATAAGGTTTTTTCTTGGAATTCAACGCTCTGGTTGTTATGACCTGTCGCCAATTGGGGAGAAGGAATCGGGCGACTTGCTTACAGTTGGGAAGAGGTGCTACTGTAGGCGAATAAAAGGCGAATACAACCGGAGTCCCTCATGTACGCTTTCCAATCCTTAGCCCCTCGCTCTGCCCAACTCCGATCTGCATCATGAGCGGCACGCTCAACAAGGCGAGGTAAATGTAGATGTTCATCACCTGCCCGCAGAATACGCGGACGTCCCACTGAAAAATGCCCTATTGACCAGTATGATTGTTCTCGAACGCGGATCGCGACGGAGAGTCCTTTAAGGCTTTAAGTATCCCAATCCGCCTCCCGGCCGCTCAATTTCCTTTCGCCTGTAAAGATTGAGCCTCCTCCGCGGTGAGTCGAGAGAGGTCGCAATAACCGTAGCCGGTTAGGCAAGCGCCGTAGTTGCGTTTGTGCTCAGCGTCCGAAAGCACCTTGCCTTCCATAGCCGTGAGCTTTGAATAGTCGCAGGTTTCCAGCCCATCCTTACACGCTGAGAGGTTGCGCTGGTGCTCCGCAAGGGCAGTGTTACGGGCCTCTGACGCGGTAAGCTTTGAGCGGTCACACTCTCCCCAGCCATTTTCGCAATTCACTCCATTGCGCTTCTGTTCCAGCATGTTTACTTCGGTGTTTTCCGAGCTAGTTAGCGACGAATGATCGCAGGTCCACCCGGTCTTGCAATCGGCGAGATTGCGGTGATTTAGGGCAATATCTATGTTCCGGATTTCAAGTGGAGTCAGCTTGGAACGGTCGCATGGGTCGTAACCGTCCTGGCAGTCTGCGAGGTTGCGGCGATGCTGCATGACATTCCATTCGCGCGCTTCGAATGGAGTTAAGCGTGAGGGGTCGCACGAACCCAGACCAATCGTGCAGTTAGAAACATTCTTCTGGTGCTCGGCTACCGCCAAAGCAATCGCCTCCGGTTCGCTGAGTTTAGAGTGATCGCAGGCATCGAAGCCGTTTCTGCAGTCCGCCACGTTGCGCTGGTGAGCGGCGAGGGCCACGTCCGTCAATTCGGACTGGCTCAACTTAGAGCGATCACATGTGCCCCATCCCTTCTTGCAGTCGGCGAAGTTTTGAGCACGATCCGACGACTGCGCGTGCAGGAGAATGGGCCAGAGACTCAGGAATGCCAATTGGGCCCAATAGTATTTCCGTACGCTCATTTCCATATTGCTATCTCTTTCGGCGATCGAAGAGTCACGCTGCAGATGAAGCGTGCAGGACGAGATCGTGGCGACTCTTTAGGTTTAGAAAATGAACAATCCAAGCTGTGCAGGTTTGTACATTCAACTCGGTGAGATTCAATTTCTCCGCGATATCGCGGTCGTTCAAACCTTCACCCACTGCGCGATAAATCGGGCCCAGGACACCCGTTTGTTCCCAAAAGCAACGCATCTATACCTCCTGTTCTAGCCCGCCTTCGTGGCGAGCTGTCATGCGAACTACCGGCGTCTCTCGCCAAACTTGGTCTGTTGTTGTCCACCTCGATCGGACAAACCTAAGAGGATTGACACCGGAAGCTGAAGCCTACGTATCGTTGGATCGTTTCCGCTGAGGACTTGAACAACAATGCAGTCACCGTCCTGAACAGGATCCGAAACCAATTCAAAACGCTCGCCGTACATCGTTATGTGCGTCGATGCGATGTAACCGAGGTCCTTGAGCCTGGCACAGTTCTCGGCGGGTGTGCGGCTGACCGCAGGAACGTCGGGAGCACCTGCTGGCGTAAGGAGTAGGTCGTTTACGAGATTTTGGGCTTCGGGGCGAATCACAGAACCTCCTGGCTAATGCAGTAATGAGGAAAGAGCTTCAAATGACTTGATTTAGCTCAGAGAACCTGAAAGAGGTAGTCACTTTCTAGAATGGTCGAGGTGCCAAAGAATAGCTGATCTAAATTGCTCACATCTATCTTTAATCTTAGCGGCAATCTTAGGGGCGCTTAATCGTCGATGTGAGCAATCCAACACAGAATCATGTCGTGTGATCTGTCATCCTAAAGTTGCCTTGCAAGTCTCGAAGTGAAACCGTTCGGAGAATTTTGCGACTACCCGCTCGCAGGATGATCGGTGTCCCTGAAGAGAGAATTCGAGTAGATCAATGGCACCCAGCCTTCGCCAGTTTCGGAATCGACTCGCTTTCTTCGCTGAGTGGTTTATAACCTTGTTAGCAACGTTCAAGAGGAAGAACCGAGATTTCAAATCGGTTAGGATGTGCCCGTTTTGCGGGCTGATCACATCCCGCTACAAGACGTGCTGCCTGGAGTGCGGCAAGTCGTTCAAACCAGCCTAAAAAAGGGGACCTTTGCCTCACCGCGCGGATCATTTTATTCATTGCGTGAAGCGAACTCTGAGACCTGGTTGTGCGTACAATAGATTATGCAGAATGAAGCACAGTTTGACGCAGAAAGAATCAAACGGTTTGGGGAGCAAAGCGAATTGCTGCTGAGGACGTACCACGCAGAATTTGCTAAGGACCCTACCAGCCGCGCGACTGAATCCTCGCGCAGCAACTTGATTGCCCTGCGCCACACGATTAAGCAGATTTATGGAGAGGCCGCTGCGCTTGCCGTGGCTAATCCATTCGACTTTGCTGCCGACGCGGTATCCTCAGGAGGATAGCTGCCTTTGCTTTGGCAAAGTGTCCCGCAGATAGACCTCTAAACTCCCAAATAGCCGTCGCGTCACGTCCCGGCGGTCCTAATTCGTTTCCCTGCGTGCGCAGCAAGGACTGAGCAATCCTGACCAGATGTATGGACCCCCAGACGGTTAGTATCAGGTCAGAGCCGCCGTATTCTCCGAGGACTCCTATGAGAACACAGTACCTCCACATCTCGGCGTATTCGTGTGATAGATGCCGAGGGCCGGTCATTTCAGGCTCCACCGCGGTACGCGGGAGTGAAATATCGAAAGAGACTGAGGTCAAGCAAGTTGGAGCGATTTGCCTGTCTTGCGGCCATAGGCAGAGCAAAGCGACTGGGCACGGCGGCACACGCGACTTTCCACCAGTTCAATGGGACCTAGAAAATGCTATCGACACGGAACATCTGGTGAGCGCGTACTTTGAGGAGATCAATCGTGAAGAACTACGTTGAGCAGTGAGCTGTGGACTTGCAGCCCGCCATCTAAACCTCCGTGGTAGTGAATGAAACCCAATTTCCTAAAGCGGTTCATGAAAAAGCTGACCCGAGACCGCGTGGTTCCGACCATCTCAGCTAGTGTCTCCTGACTGATTTTGGGTACCACCACTTCTGGCACGCCCTCCTTGCCGAAACGGGCGAGCAACAGGAGGACGCGGGCCAGTCTCTTCTCGCTGGAATTAAACAAATGGTCGACTAGGTCTTCTGCGTACCGAATATTTCGAGCGAGCAGATACGCTACGAACATATCTGAAAACGCATGTTCGCGATGAAGCGCGTCCATCATCGCCTTTTTTTCCACCCGCAAAACTTCACAGGGCGTCATTGCGGCCGCAGATCCCATGCGACGGACCTGACCGGCTAGCGAGCCTTCGCCAAAAACATTTCCTTCACTCACGATGGCGATCGTCGCTTCCTTGCCGGTTTTGGATACGACCGTGAGTCTCACCTTGCCCTTTTGAACGTAGAAGACAGCGTCCGCCTCGTCGCCTTGCGTGTAGATCGTTTGCTTTTTCGCGACCGCCACTATCTTCCTGCCCTCACCAATGGTGGCGAGGAAAGTGTCGGGGTCGAACACGCTCTCCTTCTTATTCTTTGCGATAGCTGTACTCACTACTCAATTTTAGTCCTCCTGCATCCAGGCCACCACGCCACTGTCCAAGATGCCTCGGAGGGTGTGCGGAGAGTGGAAGTGAGCCATACTGCACAGTATTTCCAAGCGAAGTAGGCCATTCTATAGATGCCTCGAGAAAGCAGCTTCTCCGCCAAAACCGGACGGCCTATCTACCTTCCTGAGGGGCGGGCTTGCCCGGACAAGGTGGTTCGCGGGCCATTGCCCTGATATTCATCAGCGGGAATCCGCAATCGTTATCGCCTTTCACGGAAGGCACTTTGGCCGGGCCGTCCCCCGACACGCAGCCGGCTCCTGACAAATGGGAGAAGCGCAATGCGCAGTAAAGATTTAATGAGCCCCGATTTCGTGAGCGAAATCGTGCTGCTTGGCGTTGGCACGCTGATACTCATATCACTATTGCTGTTCATAGTGACCGCGTTCACTCGCACTTGAGGCGAGCAACGAATCTCTAGCGAGGAATTATGCCGCCAAGAATTCAAGTGGGTACAGTTCTCATCAACGACTCACCTTTAATAACACAGCTCTTTGGTCTGGATAGCGAAGCGTGCGCAGGAGACTGGAGCGTAGTCATGAAGCTCGACGGATTCGCCCTAGATCGCAAGATTCGCATCGCCGGATGGAACTTCTTTTTCATGGCGGCAGAAGTTAAGGTGATGTTCTTTGGCGCTGTTGGAGCGAAGAAGGTCCAGAACGCATTGATAAGGATCTTGGCGAAGGTGAAACGGCAACATTTCAATGGCCTTGAGGTGACTGGAATCGTTGCAAAACGTTTTTTGGGCGTACCCTACGCCACCGTCTCGGCGCATTCACGTCATATCCAACAGAGCTGCCGACTGGAGGACGCAAACGCGCGGCGAGCGTCTTAGCGCGCCAACGACTGGGCTAGAGGTTGAGCCCGCTCGTAGTTTCGACCTAAGCAGGATGTGAGAACGTTAGGAGGAACTTTGATACACCCGCTCGACCTGTATCTCGGAGCAATTGTTACGGTGATGTTCTTGGCAGGCTGCGTTCTAACCATCACGAGTGGACGTCAACGATCTCAGGCCCGCAACCGGTGGAACGGTAACTCCGGCCTTTGAGAAACAGATTTTTCTTGCGGTTGGCTGCCAGAGAGCCCAATCCGTCATAGTGAAATGCCTTGGGCGAGGGAGACAATAATGCAGATGGATCAAGTCGGAATCTCGGCCGAATCCTTGAGGCTGGCGTCGTTGTGAGTTGGGCAGACTTGATGCGTGGCGCCCAAACTGGTTTGATTCACATTGAATACAGCTTCGCTCCTAGCGGCACTTTGGATTTTCTGCACTTCTGGTCGGCTATAAGCCGAGGTCATTGGCTTTTGGCTTGTTCCTGCTGGATGTCTGCTTCAGCATTTCACCAGACCGGCGTTTACTTTGAAAACGGATACGAATCAGAAGGTCTCGCACACATTCTGGAATCTGTGATGCAACACCAGGATGCCTTCACTCTTCCCCAAAATCTCGGCCGCCCTGGGCTGCTCCAAATTTCAACGCCAAACGACGAAGAAGTCCCCGCAGCCGCGGCGCTTGTGAAAGAAATCTGCGGATAGTTCGGCT
>Ga0068859_100000333_pt1 | contig 47025 bp, 46 predicted proteins | sample KBSSwiS22_FD_66585 | JGI IMG/M metagenome (GOLD analysis project Ga0068859, IMG submission 66585) | Switchgrass rhizosphere microbial communities from Kellogg Biological Station, Michigan, USA - KBS Switchgrass S2-2 | ecosystem: Host-associated > Plants > Roots > Rhizosphere > Soil ... | reverse complement strand
CAGGTTACCGGTGATAAAGGAAAAATATTTTCTTTTGAACCTTCTCCCACCACTACAGCATTTCTTAAAAAAACTATTCGTATCAATAACAAAGAAGCAGTTATTGAACCAGTGCAGCAGGCCATGTCCAATGAAATAGGAAAGATCACTTTCTTTGTTTCAGACGATAAAATTGATAACAGCAATAGCCTCGTATCATATAAGGATGACAGGCAACTGAAAGGAATTGAAGTTGACGTTAACACCATCGATAATTTTGTGGCTTCAAAAAAATTGAGTGGGGTGAGTTTTATTAAAATTGATGTGGAAGGTGCAGAGTATGATGCACTACGCGGAGGCACTAATGTTTTTACTAGCCAAAAACCCGCCTGCATACTGGCCATTCATCCTGTACCAATAAAAGCCAAAGGCGATAAGCTGGAAGATATTTATGATTATATCCTGAAACTGAATTACGGCATTTCTTATAATGGTAAAAAAATATCCAGGGAAGAGTTTTGTTTGAATACCGAAATGATAGACCTGCACCTGCTGCCTTTATAATTGTATACAACTGCTTTCTCAAAAAAATAATGGTGAAAAAAAAGATCGTTCATTTTATTTTTAACCTTGGCCGCGGTGGTGCAGAAACCATGATGGTGAGAGTGATTAAAGAGTTAAATGAATATGAACACATCATTGTTACCATTTTTCCGCTCAATGAGTTTAAAGAAGAAGTTACATGCAGTAAATTGATCTGCTTCAACTTTAAATCTTTATTCCAGCTTCCACTAGCAGTTTTTAAATTCAGAAAGGTAATCAAAGATGAAAAACCTGCATTGGTACATACGCATCTTTTTTGGCCTACAGTAATTGCAAGGCTGGCAGTACCACGCCGCATACCATTGCTTACTACTATCCACGCATTTATAGCATCATCGGTAGAATATACCCACTGGCATATTCGTGTACTGGATAAACTTACTTACAGGTTTAGAAAAAGCATCATCATAGTAGTGGCCAGGGGCGCAATGGAAGAATACTTCTCTTTCTTAAAAATTAAACCTTATAAAGCATATGTGTTATATACATTTGTAGATGTTGAGCGGTTTAATAATACAGCTGCAATACAAAAAATACCATCAGACAATTTCAGGTTGATATCAGTTGGTGCATTACGCACACAAAAAAATCAACAATACCTGGTGGAAGCATTTGCAAAACTTAAGGCGCACCCATTTGAATTGCACATCTATGGCGAAGGAGATAAAAGAGAAGCTTTGGAAAAACAAATTCAGCAAACAGGCGCTAACGTTATTTTGAAAGGAAATGTAAGTAACATCCAGGAAATAATACCACAGTATGATCTTTGCACCATGTCTTCTACTTTTGAAGGATTTTCTTTAAGTGTGCTGGAAGCCATGGCAATGGGGATGCCATTGCTGCTGAGCGATATCAAATCATTTAAAGAACAATGTGAAGATACAGCCCTGTATTTCAGCCTGGATAATACTGATGATTTTATATTGCAGCTAAAGAATTTATCTAACAACAAAGATCTGCTTGGTAAAGTGGCTGCGGCAGCAAAAGAAAGGGTACTTAATAATTTTACATTAACACATCATATAAAAGGCTTACGTGCCATTTATTCAGACGCATTAAATACTAATTAACCATTGACTGAAAAAAAAGTATTGTTTATTTCTTATGATGGTATGACCGATCCTCTTGGCCAAAGCCAGGTGATCCCCTATTTGCAGGGCCTTAGCCGGCATGGGAATAAAATATTTTTACTCAGCTGCGAAAAGCCGCAGGTATTTTTGCAAAACAAGGGTACAGTTGAAAATTTACTGCAGCCTTTTAATATTACCTGGATACCGATTCAGTACACCAAAAACCCACCGGTATTGTCCACCGTGTTAGATATTCTTCACTTAAAAAAAGAAGCAAAAAAAATACACAAAAAATATAAGCTGGATATGGTGCATACCCGCCCTGGCGTACCAGCATTGGTGGGTTTATGGATGAAACAAAAATTTGGTATCAAATTCCTCAATGATATTCGTGAATTCTATGCTGATAGCAGGGTAGACGGGCATATGTGGAATTTAAAAAACCCTTTATTCAAAGCAGTCTATAATTTTTTTAAAAAGAAAGAAGCCGATGCAGTAGCAGCAAGCGATGGAATAGTTTGCCTTACTTATGCAGCTGAAAAAATTATTGGCGGGTGGCCGGAATACAAAAAAGATATTCCATTGCAGGTTATTCCCTGCAGTGCAGATCTTCAGCTTTTTGATCCGGCAAAAATTGATCAGGCTGCAGCAACTGCTCTTAAAAAAGAATTGGGTATTACAGATAAAGATTTTATTGTAAGCTACCTTGGTTCTATTGGTGGGTGGTATCTTACAGCAGAAATGATGCAGTTTTGTAAAATACTAAGCGATAAAATCCCTCATGCGAAATTTTTATTTATTTCGCCGCACCGCCATAATGAAATAACTGATACTGCAGCAAAGTATGGTATAGATGCTGGAAAAATAATAGTGCAAAAAGCCAGCCGCCAGCAAGTACCCTTGTTACTTTCTTTAAGCAGGTTTTCTGTTTTTTTTATTAAACCCTGTTATTCCAAACAATCATCCTCACCCACCAAGCATGGAGAAATTATGGCCATGGGGATACCGCTTATTACCAATAGCGGGGTAGGCGATGTGCAAACCATTGTGGAGCAGTATTACTCCGGTATAGTTATTCACCAATTTAATGATGAAGAATATACAAATGCGGCTGTAAAAATTGCTGACGGTATAAATTTTAATGCAGCAGCAATAAGAAACGGTGCCTATGAATTTTATTCCCTGGAATCGGCCATTGAAAAATATAACCAGATTTATAACAGTATATTAAGGCATTAAATTATTTTGCAACCATAACTATTTGGTGCCAGTTTTTATTATTTATAAAGAATAGCTTAAAGAATGAAAAAAAAATACTTAATTATCGGCGCAGGGTTTTCCGGATCTGTACTGGCTAACCAGCTTTGTAATAATTCAGACTGCACCATTGATATCTGGGATGAAAGAGATCATATTGCCGGTAACTGCCACACCAAAAGAGATGAACAAACAGGCATCATGGTGCATGAATACGGTCCTCATATTTTTAACACCGATAAAAAAGAGATCTGGGATTTTGTAAACAGTTTTATCGAATTTAAACCTTATGTACACCGTGTAAAAGCAATGTGTAACGGCAAAGTATATTCTTTACCTGTTAACCTGCACACCATTAACCAGCTATTTGGTAAATCCTTTACCCCTGCGCAGGCAAAAGAATTTTTAGCAACACTTGCTGATAACAGTATCGAAGACCCGAAGAATTTTGAAGAACAGGCCCTGCGTTTTATTGGTAAAGAATTGTACTATGCTTTTTTTTATGGCTATACCAAAAAACAATGGGGCTGCGAACCCACAGAATTGCCCGCTTCTATTTTAAAAAGAATCCCGGTAAGGTTTAATTACGACGATAATTATCATAACAATATCTATACTGGCATACCCACAGATGGTTACACTGCTTTAATGGAAAAATTAATAGCCCATCAAAACATCCGCATTACTTTAAACAAAAAATTTAATTCCGGTGATGATGTAAGCGGGTACGATCATGTGTTTTATACCGGGCCAATTGATGCTTACTTTAATTTTAAGCATGGCAGGCTGGGCTATCGTACGGTAACTTTTGAAAAGCATTATGCTGACGGGGATTACCAGGGTGTAACACAAATGAATTATTGTGATGCTGATGTGCCTTATACAAGAATAGTGGAACCCAAACATTTTACTTACTGGGAGCAGCACGATAAAACCATATATTTTAAAGAGTTTAGCAAAGAAACCACGCCGGCAGATATTCCTTATTATCCCAAACGGTTGCAACAGGATAAATCCATACTGATGCAATACCGGTCTGCCGCAATGGAGTTAGATAAAGTATCCTTTTTAGGGCGCCTTGCTACTTATCGTTATATGGATATGCACCATGTAATTGGTGAAGCCCTCAATTTTTCAAAACAGTTTATTCAGGCTGAGGCGAACGGCACTACCCTCCCCGTTTTTCCAAACGAAGAAAATTAAACAACCAGGCTATTATTCTTCCACTTCAGTAAGATGGTATTTGCTTTTAGAAATTAGAAAGCATTGACAGACTGTTATCTGCAGAAAATAAAGATGACCTGCTTTATAATGAGACTGGTTACGGCACGTAAAAATACTGCGCAATAACCCTCTTTTTTCCGCCGGTAATTTCTTCTGAAATTGGTTGTTAACCAGCGAATTATAATTTTTTTTCGATAATAATGCAATAATCAATTTTCAGCGCCGTTATAGCATTGTCCAACATCTTTTAAAAACCAAATTTACCCCTCCTATGGAAAAGGTAATAGCTGTGGTTGTTACATACAACCGTCAGGCACTGCTTTCTGAATGTATAACAGCACTACGCAACCAAACCCGTAAGCCAGATGCAATCCTTGTTGTAAACAATGGCAGTACCGATAATACTGAACAATGGCTGGAGCAGCAGAAAGATATTCATTTCATCAACCAGAAAAATGTAGGATCAAGCGGAGGTTTTGCAACCGGCATTAACTGGGCTTATCAAAATAAATATTCCTGGATATGGTGTATGGATGACGATGGTTATCCTGAGCAGCATGCATTGGCAAATATGCTGGATGCAGACGATGGCTGCTTAAGGTTATACAACTGCGCTGTTGTGGATAAAGAAAATAAAAAATCTTTTGTTTGGAAAACCGGCGAATTTAAAACTATTGACGAAGTTAAAGGCAAAATTATAGAAGGTATCGGGCATCCTTTTAACGGTACCATGCTGCACAGGAGAATTGTGGAAAGAGTTGGGGTACCACAACCTAAATTTTTTCTTTGGGGAGATGAAACAGAATATTATTACAGGATAATTAAGCAAAATGGTATTCCTGTATGTACCGTTGCAGATAGCATTCATTATCATCCGGCATCTGCTTTTTCTTACAAACAAGACTGGGATTATAAAACAACATGGAAAATGTATTTCTATGTGCGTAACCGCTTACATATACACAAATCAAAATTCAGCAGTAAAGTAGTGGCAATGGTTAACTACTGTTGTTTTTTAGTAGCTTTTGCAGGCATTGTAATGGTATATCAAAAAACCAACAAATTAAAGAAGCTGAATTTTATCTTATGGCCTGCAGCCGATGCATTGAATAATAATTTTAGTGCAACACCCGGATCAATACTGGAAAAATTAAGACTTAGAGCAGACAATAACCTGAATAACGGTTTTGTAAACGCTGTAAAAAATATTTGGTCACTGTTATTTACACCATCATCACTGGTAAAGAAAATGCAGACCAGGTAATATTAATCCCTCTGAAACTACAAGATAACAGCCTCCTTAGTCTTAAGGAGGTTGTTCTTTTTTTGTACCGCCGCATCCTGTATCAGGAAAAGCGAGATCACATAGAAGGGCATACAGGGAATTTTATAACGGCACAAGCTGCCAAAATTGAGTGTGGTAGCACCTACAAATAATGCAAATATCACAGAGAATAAAAAGCAATATAATGCCAGTGGGTTTTTAGTTAAGGTTTGAAAAACAGTTTTTAAGCCCGCTGTAAAAAATACCATTATTGTAAATATCAGCAACGCAATACCTTCAAACGACGATAAAAGTGTGGAGATCTTCCTGGACTCCCAGATGAAAGGCCGGAAAAATGTAGTACCTATAAAAATGGGCGCCATCTTAACGAGGCCGCCTACACTACCATCAAATTCAGTTCCATAAGTAAACATGGAAGAGTTTTCATTGGTTTGGTTTTCGTAAGCCTGGTTTATGCTTTTTACGTTTTTGGTAAGGCTGCCTACGGCATACTGCCCCATCTCATCCTGCAGGTTGGCTAAAATTTGTGAAAAAGCCACTATACATCCGATAATGAGCGCCGGAGCCAGTATAAGTTTTACTGCTTTATTGTTTACAAAACTTACATTTTTTAAAATAAGGTAGAGTATAAAAAATGGCACGTACGATATTAAAATATATGGCTTGAGTATCCAGAGAAAATATCCAAAAGTAAACAGCAAGATAAAGCTCTTAATGATCTGGGCCCTGCCAATAAATATCTGGTATAACGAGTAGGTCATCCAGCCAATGGCTGCCACGCAAATGCTATCCTTCAATATTCCCGAACTCCAGAATACAAAAGTGGGCAGGTATAAAATGGCGATAGCAAACCTGCGGTGCAGGTGCGGATACTGCTCATAAAAAAACATAAATAATTTCCATGCCCCGGTATAGGCCAGTAAAGAAAAAACAAGGTTGGTGAGCAGGTATTTGCCCAGCGTAAAAAAAGAAATTACGGCAACAAATTTTGTTACCATATAATTGGCTTCCACGGCCAGGTAACCTTTATTCCAGGGATCTCTTAAAAGCGTTTCATCAAATTCTTTGCCCGATCCCCATATCAGCTTAAGATTAGAAAAATCTTTCAGGATGAGGTCGTAAATATTCTTGCCCTCTGTTTGATATAATACAAAGGAGTCTCCTCTTGATATCTTCCAGTTAAACAATGCAAATAGCAGCACCACCAATGATTTTATCCAAAAACCCTGGTTATGGTAATATTTAAGAACATCATCGGTATAATTTTTTCTGAAAGCTTTAAAAATAAAGTAAAAGAAGGCAACATAAAATGGATATAAAACAAGTTCAAAAATGCCCATGGAAATTAAATGTTAGGTGGTGATGCTGCCTTGTTTAACGTAATATCCTGCAATTGTATTCTAACAAACCCAAATTTATCTTAAATTCTAATTTTTCTTTCAATAATATGCGTTTATTTTTGAGATTGATTAAAATAATTATCAAACACTAACAGCATAAGTAAACATTTGGCCAACGCAAACGCTGATAAAAAATTAATTCGCATTACCACTGTTCCCATGGCGCTTCGCTATTTATTGCCGGGACAGATGAAATTCATGCAACAAAACGGCTTTGAAGTAATTATGATAAGCGCTGATGGCCCCGAGCTGAATGATGTTATACAAAACGAACAATGCAGGCACATCATTGTGCCCATGACAAGAAAGATAACGCCTCTGCAGGATTTAAAATGCCTGCTGCAACTGATAAAAATTTTCAGGAAAGAGCGGCCGGATATTGTTCACACCCACACACCCAAGGCTGGTTTGTTAGGCATGCTGGCAGCAAAGTTTGCCGGCATAAAAGTAAGGATACATACTGTTGCAGGCATGCCTTTGATGGTAGAAAAAGGCGCCAAACTCCGGCTGTTGAAATTCGTTGAAAAACTTACTTACAGTGCAGCAAATCATGTATGGCCCAACAGCAATTCATTGTACAGGTACATTGTTGATAATAAATTTACAGCTGAAAAAAAACTCACCATCATTGCAAAAGGATCTACCAACGGCATCAACTGTAACCGTTTTAGCAAAGCTGCACTTGATGAGCATACCATATTGGAAATAAAGAACAGTATCCACTACAGTACTTCGTGTACTTACCTGTTATGTATTGGAAGATTAGTGGCCGATAAAGGCATTGTTGAATTGGTGCATGTTTTTTTATTGCTGCAAAAAAAATATCCTGCATTAAAACTGATCCTGGTGGGAGATTATGAAGAGGAATTAGATCCCTTACCGGCAGCAGTAATGCAACAAATACAAACTAATGAAAACATTGTTCATGTAAAATGGACGCAGCAGGTGGAATACTTCATGCACCTCAGCAATTATTTTGTATTCCCTTCTCACAGGGAAGGGTTTCCCAATGTATTGTTACAGGCAGGCGCTATGGAGTTGCCCATTATCTGCAGCCGCATTGCAGGCAATGTAGATATTGTAACGGATAAACAAACGGGTTTAATATTTGAAACGGCCAATGAGCAGCAAATGGAACAGCAAATTGAATATGCCATTTTAAACCCGGCAGTAATGCAAAACATGGCACAAACCCTGGCGCAAATAATTAAAAAAGATTACCAGCGGGAAAATATCTGGCAAAATATTCTTGCAACATATAAATCATTGCTACATTTAAATAATTAATACCAGGTAATGATACTAATTGGTTACTCAGGCCACGCATTTGTTGTTTACGGCATTTTTACAGCCGCAGGCAAAAAAGTAACTGGCTATTGCGATAATGAAGAAAAGCAATACAACCCTTTTGCCTTACAATATCTGGGTAAAGAAAACAGCGATGCTGCACTAGCTACATTTGCAACAACAGGTTTTTTTATTGCTATAGGTGATAATGCTATACGGGAAAAAATATACAGGTTGCTGGCAGAAAAAAATCTGTACCCCGTCAATGCAGTTCATCCTTCGGCGGTAGTTGATGCTTCGGCATTGGTTGCCACACAGGGCGTAATGATTGCAGCCAAAGCCGTTATTAATCCTTTAGCAACAATTGGTACAGGTGTAATCTGTAATACAGGCTGTATTATAGAGCATGAATGTGTGGTAGGCAACTTTGCCCATATTGCCCCCGGTGCAGTTTTATGTGGCAATGTAAAAGTAGGCAATAACAGTTTTGTAGGCGCTAATGCTGTAATAAAACAAGGTGTTATCATTGGCAATAATGTAATGATAGGCGCTGGTGCAGTAGTATTAAAAAATGTTCCTGATAATGTTACCGTAATGGGTGTTCCGGCTCAAATAAAATAATCAACCAATTTTATCGTTTATAATCGGCAACTGCAAGTCGTTCTGCTTACCTTTGCCACGCAAAAAATACATCATTTATGAAAGTTTTAGTTACAGGTGGAGCTGGTTATATTGGCTCTGTGTTGGTTCGTCAGTTATTAAGTAAAGGGTACCATGTTCGTGCCTTCGATAATTTAAATTTTGGAGGCGATGCATTATACGATGTAATGCTAAACCCAAATTTTGAGTTTTTAAAAGGAGATGTTAGAAATGCGGCAGATGTTACAAAGGCAATTGAAGGTGTTGATGCCATTGCCCACCTGGCAGCAATTGTAGGAGATCCTGCATGCAAAAAATTCAGCGATGATGCTAAATCCACCAATTGGGATGGGAGTGTTGCATTGTTTGAAGCAGCAGAAAAAGCCGGTGTAAAAAGATTTGTATTTGCCAGCACCTGCAGCAATTATGGTAAGATGGCCGACCCGGATTCTTTTGTTACCGAAACATCTGAATTGAACCCCGTAAGCCTTTATGCAGAATTAAAAGTAAAGTTTGAGAATTATATTATGCACGACAGGAAGGATACAAAAATGTGCAGCACCGCTTTACGTTTTAGTACCGTGTATGGTTTTTCTCCAAGAATACGTTTTGATTTAACCGTTAATGAATTTACCCGTAACGCCGCAGAAAAAGGCGAACAGGAAATTTGGGGCGCACAATTCTGGAGGCCTTACTGCCATGTGGATGACCTGGCAAGAGCAGTGGTGCTGGTAATTGAAAGCCCGGAAGCAAAAGTAAAATCTAACGTATTCAATGTAGGCAGTACAGAAGAGAACTATAACAAAGGCATGATCATTGAGGAAGTATGCAAAGTGGTACCCAATGTAAAAGTAAACTATGTGGAAATGAATGAAGACCCAAGAGATTACAGGGTAAATTTTGATAAAATAAAAAGTGAACTGGGTTTTACCATAACCAAAACTGTTCCTGATGGTGTAAAAGAAATTTACACCTTAATGAAAACAGGAATTATACAGGATGCTTACGGTCCTAAATTCAGGAATATATAAAACCGGTTGCCGCAATTTAAGTGCAACCGGCAATCACCTGTTGCAACGCCAAAGCCACAATGAACCCAATACTGCCTAATATCAAATACCTGCATATTGTTCGTGGGCTGGCTGCATTACTGGTAGTGGTATTTCATGCCAAATATGTTTTTTGGGTAGGCGGCACCGTTTACAATAAAGAAATAGGTTTGCATGGCATCGGCAGTTATTTATTGTTTGGTGCCGATATGCTTTCATCCTGCGGTAAAGAATGTGTGGTGGTATTTTTTATTCTGTCTGCATTTGTAATCAAGCATTCTTTTTCCAGTCACCATTATACCTGGACCAATTTTTATAAAATAAGGCTGATAAGAATTTATTGGCCTTTTTTATGTTCCCTTGTTTTATCTGTTGCCGTACTCTTTATTTGTGTGCGGTATATTAACCCCCAAATTTACACCACCAGTTTAAGAGAGTATAATACCCGTTTATGCAATGCTTATGATCAGTTTTCTGTTGTGCAGGTAATTAAAACCATTTTTTTTATTGATAAGGGAGAATACGCAGGATTCAATTATGCTTACTGGTCGCTGGGGCATGAACTGATCTTTTATTTACTTTTTCCATTGTATAATAAACTAAAGGGATACACTACAATTGCAGCGGGGATAGTTTTATCAGTCTTATTTTTATTAACCGGCTGGAATATATTTTATTATCAAATATTTTTTGTGGCTGGTCTGCTGCTGTACCAGTATTTTTTCAATTATTCCAAAGGAGCGGTAATTAAAAATAAAGTGCTTTACCTGGGAGTACTGGCTGCTTTTTTTGTAGCGGTAAATGCATCCAACAAAATGGTATCAGAAAGATGTTCTGATATGGTAACGCTGTTGTTCTCTTTTTTTATATTCGATTATATCCTCTGGTTTATTAAAAATAAAAACAAGTGGCTGATGAAGTTAGGCGATATCAGTTACAGCCTTTACCTGAATCATTTAACCATTTTGTTATTCAGTTATACTTTAATTACTTTATATACTGGTAAACTTGTCTTTTACAGCCGCCTTCCCTATTACTCCGGGGTAATAATTGCAGTGCTTATTACTATTCCGCTCTACCTGCTTACAGAAAAACCATCTGTGGCCTACCTGAAAAAATTAAGGAAATAATCAGCTACATAAACCTGTCCATCGTTTTCCAGTACTTGTCTTTATAGATAGAGTAAGAAATGTTTAATTTGTTGGTGTAGTCTTTAATAAGGTTGCTGGTAATACGGGAACATTCCCTGAACTCTTTACACGCAAAAAAGATCGTACGTTCGTTATTGTAAGTTTGCCTGCCGGTATTCAAATAGCCTTTCTGGCATTGCAGTTTTTCAGTGATGGCTTCTTCAAACTCACTCATTCGTGCATACGTTACCTCATCAGGCATGCCGGTTTCATTACCTTTATAGCTGATGTCGATGGTCAGCATCCAGGGATGAGAAGCTTTTGCATCCCAGCCAAGTAATTCCTGGTTCACAATAGCAATAACAGGTAAACCATTACTGTCCCTGGCCTCAAGTAGTGAGCACTCATCGGCATCTGTATCGTAAATCATCCCGTCATATTTTTCTATGAATTCTTTTTCTCTCCACAACAAATAATCCTTTAATTTTTCAACAGGTATTAATTCTTCTTTGGTATCAGGCGCATCAAAATAAATATCATCAATTTGAGTAGCCGTTGCAATTTCCCCAATGGCATTATCTAAAAAGATCAATGAGCCATTGGCAATTTCTTTATGAAGGTCCTGCGTGTATTGGTCGTGTACAATATGTATCTCTATTTCATCCGGCTTGCCGGCATCTGTAACAGGAAAGAAACGGATATTTTCACTGCTGAATTTATGCCCGTACATTTCGATATTTGAATTGCCAAAACCAATCTCAGGTTTTAAGGCAGTTATTTTCCAGTTTTTCATTACAGGAGCCGCCTGCACAATATCTTCTGCAAATACAATATTCTTTACATCACCATCGGGGGTAATGATGAGTTCGGCAGTAGTATCATCATACATGCCCACTAATCCATATAATTCAGGATTTAACTCCTGCAGTTTATCCAGTATTTTCTGTAAATGGCCGGCTACATTGTGATGCGTTTTAATGGCATTGAATAACGACCCTTCTTCCCTTAAAAACCAATCCCAGAATGCGGCTGCCGTAGAGATGGTATGCAATCTTTTTTTACCCCCGAATATTTTTTTAAGAAAGCTCATACAAATACAACTGTTTTTATCGTTTTAGCTACTAAAGGTAATGCTATACGCACTTGCTCTGATTATTCCGAAATTAAATTTTATAACATTTGTAAAGACAACTGCTTACGTTATAATAAAAGGGGAATATCCGAGCAAGTGAGTATATACCATAAAACTGAAGGCTCTTTTTACTAACTTCGCCCAGCAAAAAAATTACTTATGCTTTTACTCAGCGGCCCCAATATGGCGGGCAACGAATTAAAATATGTTACCGAATGCATCACCACAGGATGGGTAAGCAGTGTAGGTGCGTATGTAGACCAGTTTGAAAAAATGAGTGCCGAATTTGCAGGTACAAAATATGCAGTGGCTACCAGCAGCGGTACTACCGCATTGCATATTTGCCTGGTGATGATGGGCGTAAACAGTGATGATTATGTAATTACACCCAACATTACATTTATCGCCACCTGCAATTCCATTAAATACACAGGGGCCAATCCCATTTTTATTGATACCGATGTAAATACCTGGCAGATGGACCTTAACCTGCTGGAAGAATTTTTAACCAACGAAACAGAGCAGCGCAACGGCGTTTGCCATTATAAAAAAGATGGGAAAAGAATACCGGTGATAATGCCCGTGCATGTGCTGGGCAATATGTGCGATATGGACAGGCTGATGGCGCTGGCAAAACAACATAATCTTATTGTAGTTGAAGACAGTACTGAAGCATTAGGCAGTTATTACAAAGGCAAACATGCAGGAAGTTTTGGATTGCTGGGCACCTTTAGTTACAATGGCAATAAAATTATTACCACCGGCGGCGGTGGTATGATAGTTACTAATGATGAGGCACTGGCAAAAAAAGCCAAACATTTAACCACGCAGGCCAAAAGCGATCCTTTTGAATACATGCACGATGCAATTGGCTACAATTACCGCCTGGTAAATGTAGCGGCCGCAATGGGTGTGGCACAAATGGAACAACTGCCCGGTTTTATAAAACGTAAATACGAGATCATTGATTTTTATAAAAAAGAATTGCAGGGTGTTGGCGATATAAAATTTCAGCAGGTAAGCGCCGACGTTAAGCCTAACTGGTGGTTACCTACTATTATGACTGCAAAACAAAAAGATGTATTGAAGATATTGAATGATAATAAAATGCAGAGTCGGCCATTTTGGGTACCGATGAACCAACTGCCCATGTTTATTAAAGATATTTATTACAACCATACCGACAGATCGAATTTTGTGTACCAGCACTGCTTAAGCATTCCTTGTTCTACCTATATTACCAATGAAGATCTGAAAGCGGTAAGCGATAAAATAAAAGCATGTTTTTAAAAAATGCTAGTTGATCGTTGAGTGTAAAATGCAGCATCGCCCAATTAACGAACAACCAGCAACCATTAACCAGTATGTACAAACTAACCAAGCGCCTCATCGATATTATCATAGCCTCACTTGTGCTCATCCTGCTTTCTCCTATTCTTATTCCTTCTATCATCATTTTATTATTTACCGGGGAGCACGCCGTTTTTTATTTTCAAAAAAGAGTGGGGTATAAAAATAAAATGTTCGATATCTGGAAGTTTGCCACCATGCTTAAAAACAGTCCCAATATTGGTACAGGAGAAATTACATTGCGTAACGACCCAAGGGTTACCAGCTTTGGAAAAATATTACGCATTACCAAGATCAATGAGCTGCCGCAGATCATCAATGTATTTAAAGGCGATATGAGCATTGTTGGTCCAAGGCCTTTAATGGAAGTAAGTGTAAAATTATATCCCGAAGAGATCCGTAATAAAATTTACAATTGCAAACCCGGCATGACCGGTATCGGGTCTTTAATTTTCAGGGATGAAGAGAAAATTGTTTCAGATGCTGCCGATCCTAAAGCTATGTACGCCCAAATTTATCCTTACAAAGGCGCACTGGAAATGTGGTATCAAAAGCACGCCTCCTTTTATACCGATTTTATGATCATCTTTCTTACCGGCTGGTCTATCATCTTTTCTAAAAACCAACTGGTGAACAAAGTATTTAAAGATCTGCCGCCAAGGAATTTTTAAGCTTTGTTTATTTTTTCTCCTGTTTCTTTAAACAAATCAAGTTTATTATTGTAGTAACTGGATAATAACGCTATTGCAATGAACTCGTTTACTATAAAAGACCTGGAAAATCTTTCAGGAATTAAGGCGCATACCATACGTATTTGGGAACAGCGCTATTCTTTTATAAAACCAGAACGTACCTGCACCAATATCAGGTATTACAGCAATGATGAATTAAAGAAGATACTGAACGTTGCATTGCTGAATAAGTACGGCTATAAGATATCCCATATTGATAAAATGAATGATGGTGAGATAAAGGAAAAGATCCTTGCGCTTAACCAAATGGAAGCGCAGCAGGAACGTATTGTAAATGAGCTTATCAAAAGTATGGTGGATATTGATATTGAGCGGATGGAAATAATCCTGGATAAATACATCCTGGCCCGTGGTATTGAAAAAACGATAATACAGATCATATTTCCCTTCCTGGAAAAGATAGGCATCTTATGGCTTACCAATCACATCAATCCTGCACAGGAACACCTTGTAACCAATATCATCAGGCAAAAATTAATTGTAGGTATTGATGGTATTGTTACCACACTAAAAGTAAATAAGACCGTACTGCTATTTTTACCCGAAGGAGAATACCATGAATTGGGTTTGCTTTTTATGTATTATCTTTTAAAAAGCCGGGGTGTTACTGCCATTTATCTTGGTTGCAGCATTCCGCTTAACGATGTGGATTATGTTGCCAAACTTAAAAAACCTGATTACCTGTATTCGCACCTTACCACGGTAGGCCAGGGTTTTAACTTTGATAAATTTATAGCTAGCGTATCCGAAAAGTTTTCTGGTATACCCATCATAATTTCTGGCCAGCTTACCTGTACTTACCAAAAGAAAATTCACCCACCACTTAACTTCAAAAGATCTTTCACGGAAGTGATGGATTTTGTAGCCGGGTTTTCAAAAGCCAGTTGATCTGCTCACTTACCCTCGTTATTCCGAAAATAAATTTTATAACAAATGTAAAAACAACTGCTTACGGCATAATAAGGTGGCAATAGCTGGGCAAGTGAGTATAAAACGTTGAAATATAATGTGTTTAATTTTTTTACGTAAATGGTAAACAAAAAACTATTCGTTAACAAAATTCCTGTTTAATTTTATAGTGAAATAATTAAACAATACTATGTCAGCGATAGAATTTGACCAGGTGGTGATTAATAACGCAGAGTATTTAAAACCCTTTGCTATAACGCTTACAAGGGATAATGAAACAGCAAAGGATCTCTTGCAGGAAACAATGTTCAGGGCATTGGCCAACAGGGAAAAATACAATGCAGGTACCAATATTAAAGCATGGTTGTACACCATCATGCGTAATATCTTTATTAATGATTACCGCCGTAAGGCAAAACAAAATATTATACTTGATAACAGCATCAATGAGTTTTTATTAAACAGCAATCAACTATCAGTTGCCAATACCGCAGAAAGTAATTTACAGATGAAAGCCATTCAGCAGGCTGTTTACCAGTTACCCGATATTTTTAAAAACCCCTTTATGTTGTATTTTGATGGTTATAAATACAACGAGATCGCCGTACTTTTAAAAGAACCATTAGGCACCATTAAAAGCCGCATACACTTTGCCCGGAAATTATTGAAAGAACAACTGACAAGGTTTTAAACAGGCACTGCTTTTTTCTCCCGTTTTATATTTCAATATTCCTAAATTTAGCTCTTGAAAAAAGCAGTAATAATAGGCAGCGGGTTTGCAGGTTTATCAGCGGCATGTTTTTTAGCCAAAGCAGGTTACACAGTAACTGTTTTAGAAAAACAACACACGCCGGGCGGCAGGGCAAGGCAATTAAAAGAACAAGGTTTTGTATTTGATATGGGCCCCAGCTGGTACTGGATGCCCGGGGTGTTTGAACGTTTTTTTAATTGCTTTGACAAAACAGTTGCTGATTATTATCAATTAGAAAGATTGGATCCTTCCTATAGAATATACTGGCCCCATAACCAAATGGACATTCCCGCTAATTATGAGGCGCTAAAAAAACTATTTGAAAATATTGAACCCGGCAGCGCTGCACAATTGGATAAATTTTTAGCAGAAGCCGAATACAAATACAATGTTGGTATTAATAAGCTGGTGCATAAACCCGGCCAGTCAATCACAGAATTTTTAGATTGGGACGTTGTAAAAGGGGTTTTTAAATTAGAGGTATTTACCAGCATGAAAAAACATGTGGGCAAATATTTTAAACACCCGCAATTACAACAGATGATGGAGTTTCCCGTATTGTTTTTAGGCGCTTTGCCTGAACATACGCCGGCATTATACAGCCTGATGAATTATGCCGATATCAAACTCGGCACCTGGTATCCGCAGGGCGGCATGTATAAAATTGTAGAAGGCATGTTTAGCCTGGCAAAAGAATTAGGTGTAAATTTTTGTTTTGATTGCGATGTAACAGCAATAGAGGTTGATCAAAATAAAGCAAAGGGTGTAACTGCCCAAACAACTATCAACCATCAACTGTCAACTACCAACTTTCCTGCTGATGTAGTAATAGGAGCCGCCGATTATCATTTTATAGAATCAAAATTATTGCCCGCCAATTGTAGAACTTATAGCAATGAATATTGGAACAAAAGAGTGATGGCGCCAAGTTGTTTATTATATTACATAGGGTTAAATAAAAAGCTGGATAATGTTTTGCACCATTCGCTTTTTTTTGATACTGATTTTGGAGTGCATGGAAAAGAAATTTATACACACCCGCAATGGCCTGCAGATCCGTTGTTTTATGTATGCGTACCTTCGGTTACAGATAATAGCGTAGCACCGCAGGCACACGAAAACTTATTTTTCCTGGTACCTGTAGCAGCAGGTTTACAAGGTGATACTGAACTATTAAGAGACCAGTACTTTGAAACTATTGTAAAAAGATTTGAACAGCGAACGGGGCAAAGCATAAAAGAAAATATAGTGTATAAGAAATCCTATTCCGTAAGCAACTTCGTAAATGATTATAATTCTTTTAAAGGGAATGCTTACGGCCTGGCAAATACTTTATTGCAAACAGCGGTATTAAAACCCGCCTGCAGAAGCAAAAAGGTAAAAAATCTTTTTTATACAGGACAGCTAACTGTGCCGGGACCGGGCGTTCCGCCAAGTTTGATCAGCGGGGAAGTAGTGGCAAAAGAAGTGATAAAACAATTTAATAATTGACAACCAGGTAAAATAAAAAACGATAATTTTTATTTATCATTGTATGATGCAGCTTTTTCACAATACCAGCCAGCAGTGCAGCAAAATAACCACTGAAACCTACAGCACTTCTTTCAGCAGTGCCATTAAGTTACTGCATAAAGACCTTCGGGCACCTATTTACAATATTTATGGTTTTGTACGTTTTGCTGATGAAATTGTAGACACATTTCATGGCTACGATAAACAACAGTTGCTGCATGAATTTAAAACTGAAACTTACAATGCTATTGAAAGAGGGATAAGCCTCAATCCCGTATTGCACAGTTTTCAACTCACGGTTAATGAATATCAAATTGACATTAGCCTGGTTGATTCGTTCTTTAACAGTATGGAATGCGACCTGAGTAAAGCCAAATACGATGCCGCAGGTTATGCAGCATACATTTACGGCAGTGCAGAAGTGGTGGGGCTTATGTGCCTGTATATTTTTTGTGAAGGAGATAAAAATTTATTCGAAAAATTAAAGCCGGCGGCACAGGCATTGGGAGCTGCATTTCAAAAAGTAAATTTTTTAAGGGATATAAAAGCTGATTACCAGCAACTGAGCCGTACTTATTTTCCCAATATGGATTTTAAAAATTTTACCGCCGCAATGAAAGCGCAGATAGAATATGAAATTGCCGAAGATTTTATACATGCTTACGAAGGCATTCTGCAATTACCGGTTAAAGCAAGGTTTGGCGTGTATGTGGCCTATAAATATTATTTGTCTTTATTTAAAAAAATAAAAAAAGTACAGCCCGCAAAAATATTGGAACAACGTATCCGCATACCCAATTATTCCAAAGCATTTATACTAGCTAAAGCCGGTATAAGAACACAATTTAATATTCTGTAATTTTACTGCTTTAATACCTCCGATATTTTGAACAAATTAATTTTAGTTGATGAGCAGGACGTGCCGTTAGGTACAGTGGAAAAAATGGAAGCACATGAAAAAGCCTTACTGCACCGTGCCTTCAGTGTTTTTATCTTTAACAATAAAGGCGAAATGTTATTGCAGCAAAGAGCAATAAGCAAGTACCACAGTGGCGGCTTATGGACGAATGCCTGCTGCAGTCATCCTTATTTTGGAGAAGATACTTTAGCCGCTGCAGAAAAAAGATTGCAGGAAGAAATGGGCTTTACAACACCGCTTACCAAAGCATTTGAATTTATATACAAGGCGCCTTTTGAAAATGGGTTAACCGAACATGAATATGATCATGTGTTTACTGGCACTTATGATGGAGAGATTTTACCTGATAAAACTGAAGTGGCCAACTTTTGTTTTAAAAATTTAGCCGAAATAAAAACCATGCTGCAACAGAACCCAGAACAATACACAGTATGGTTTAAAATTGCTTTTCCAAAAATGGAAGAATATCTTTCCCAAAAAACCTAAGCCTCAGCGAGGCGACATTTTGGTAGAGAGAAGTTGTTAAAGGGTTATCAAAGCCACGATGTGGCTTTTGAGCAGCTAAAGCATACTTAAAGACATTGTTCCCAAGGGTGGCAGTACAAGTTATCAAACGTATTATCCAATACTTTTTTAAGCTACTTTTGTCGCTTCTACTGCAATATGAGTAATAAAAAAGCAATTATTATAGGAAGTGGTGTGGCGGGTTTGGCAACTGCTATTCGTTTATCTGTACAAGGCATTGCAGTAACTGTGTATGAAAAAAACAATTACCCCGGTGGTAAATTAACCGCTTTTGAAAAAGATGGTTTTCATTTTGATGCAGGCCCTTCATTATTTACGCAACCAAAAAACATAACCGAATTATTTGAGCTGGCAGAAGAACCAATAGAAAATTACTTCAGCTACCAACCGGTTACTATTGCCTGCAAATATTTTTATGCAAATGGAAAAATAGTAGACGCCTATACCGATGCGGAAAATTTTGGACAAGAATTGCAGGATAAGTTAGTTGAATCAGCAACAACAATTAAAAAGTACCTTGCACGATCACAAAAATTGTACACTAATATCGGCACTATATTTTTAAATCATTCCCTGCATAAAAGAAAGACCTGGTTGAATAAACGCATTGTTAAAGCACTTGCAGCTACTAAATACAGTTATCTTTTTAAAACATTGCATCAATACAATAAAGCAAAATTTACTTCTGCTGAAGCGATACAGTTGTTCAACCGCTACGCTACTTATAACGGCAGTAATCCTTATAAAGCCCCGGGAATGCTGAGCTTGATACCACACCTGGAATATAATGAAGGTGTGTTTTATCCAAAAGGAGGAATGATCAGCATCACCAATGCATTATATCAATTAGCATTAAAAAAAGGCGTGCAGTTTCATTTTAATACAGCGGTACAAAAAATTATTTACCATGAAGGAACAGTAAGAGGCATTGTTGCTAACAATGAAAATATAACATCGGATATTGTAGTAAGCAACCTGGATGTGTACTTTACTTATAAGAATTTACTGAATAATGAAACGAAAGCAAAACAAATTTTAAAGCAGGAGCGCAGCAGCAGTGCGTTGGTTTTTTACTGGGGTATAAAAACAACATTTGAACAATTGCAACTGCACAATATTTTTTTCAGCAACAATTATGCGGCAGAGTTTGATTGTTTATTTAAAAAGAAAACTTTGTATAACGACCCGACAGTCTATGTTAATATCACCAGTAAAATGGAAACGGGGCAAGCACCTGCTGGAAAAGAAAATTGGTTTGTGATGATCAACGTACCAGCAAATGTGGGACAGGATTGGGAAGCGATTAAAATGGAAGCAAGAAAAAACATCATTGAAAAACTCAACCAACTTTTATCCGCAGGATGCAGTGCACAAATTGATATTGAACCATTAATTGCAACTGAAGAAATATTAGATCCGGTAATTATCGAAGATAAAACAGCATCTTACCAGGGATCGTTGTATGGCACCAGTTCCAATTCAAAACTGGCAGCTTTTTTACGGCATCCCAATTTTACAGGAGCAATTAAAGATTTATATTTTTGCGGTGGTAGTGTGCATCCGGGTGGAGGCATACCTTTATGTTTAAAGAGCGCACAAATTGTGTGCGACCTAATTAAAAAAGAAAAACGTGCCCATTAAATTGTCAAAATACCAGGTAGCCACTGCAATTGCGGTGCTATTTCATACTGTAGGTTTTATAGGAATTGTATTTTTTAAAAACAGTTTCATCATTCAGGCAACACCTGTTAATCTTTTGCTGATGCTGGTTTTACTGGTATGGACACAGCAAGAGAAGAATTATTTGTTCTGGTTGTTTTTATTAATTGCGGTTGCAGTTGGTATAGCAGTGGAAATGATTGGCGTTAATACTAAACTCTTGTTTGGCGAATACAACTATGGTGATGTGCTGGGAGTTAAGGTAAAAAATGTTCCGCTGATAATTGGGGTTAACTGGTTCATCATTATTTATTGTTGCGGTGTAAGTGTGCATACGTTGCTGGTAAAAGCTATTGATAAAGTTTCTGCAGAAACAGCAACACCACCAATGGCGTTAAAAGCATTGTCGGTAATTGTTGATGGTGCTACACTGGCTGTTTTTTTCGACTGGCTGATAGAACCTGTAGCCGTGAAATTGGGTTATTGGAAATGGGCAGATGACATTCCTTTTTATAATTACTTATGCTGGTTTATTATTGCGGTAGCTTTACTGGCGGTTTTTCATTTCTTTAAGTTTAATAAGCATAATAAATTCGCAGTACATTTGTTATTGATACAGGTAATGTTTTTTTTATTGTTAAGAACATTTTTAGATAACTGATGAACTGGTTACCTTTTATACTGATTACACTACTTTCTTTTTTCCTCATGGAAGGTATTACCTGGCTTACACACCGCTTTGTAATGCATGGCTTTTTATGGTATTTGCATGAAGATCATCATAAACCCACTGGTCATCGAATAGAAAAAAATGACGCCTTCTTTTTAATATTCGCCATTCCAAGCTGGTTGTGCATAATGCTGGGCTTACAAAATAAAGTGTATTGGGTGGCAGCCATTGGTTTTGGTATTGCCATGTACGGGCTGGCTTATTTTATTGTGCATGAAGTGATCATTCACCAGCGTTTTAAATGGTTTAGCCGCAGTAACAACACTTATATAAAAACAATTCGCTGGGCACATAAGATGCACCACAAACATTTGGATAAACAGGAAGGCGAAAGTTTTGGCATGCTGATGGTGGCAAAAAAATATTGGGATAAAGTGAAGGCGGAGAAAAGACCACGGACCACGGACGACAGACCACGGACGACAGACCACTGATCATTCAGCGCTTTGCATTCACGATTCACTATTGACGATTCACGTCTCACGCCTCACGACTCCAATAAACTCTTCGTACATTTTCTTCCAGCTTGCAAACTCCTTTGCGGTACCTAAAAAATTATTGTGCCAGATGGTAATTAAAGTGCCATTCACTGCTTTGCACACGTTGTAATAATGCAGCAATTCTTCATAAGCCTGTGCAGCAGAAAAATGTTGTTCGTAATAGGAGTTGGCTTCCATAAAACAAAATGGATGTACACGAAGGCTGGTTTGTTTTTCATTTTGCAGATCGTACCAAAAAAAAGAAGAAGCTGTTGAAGCCCTGAAACCGTTGATGCTGCCGTATCCCATGCTGTAATCATCTGTAATGCCAGCATCAATTAATTTTTGATAACCTTCCGGTAAATTAAAACGGATATAATGTTGCCTGGAATTCGTGACTTCTTTTTCAATTACTTCAGCAAGGTATTCTTTTTCTTTTTTTAATAAAGACGGAACGTCTCCGCTTTGCCAGCTCGGGTGGATACCAACTGGATAGTTTCTTGCATGGCGTTTTATCAACTGCCACATCGCATTTTTATCAGGCGATATATTTTTATCGTAGAGACTATTTTTTTCTGCCATCAAAAAAAAATATACCGGCTGCAATTTATTTTGCTGGTGCATTTCATGTAACCAGGTGTAGGAATCAAATGGATCTTTTTGTAAACCCAGTACAACTTTTATTCTTTCTACAGACGGAGATTTAAAGAAGCCGCCAATATTTCTCAGGAAGCCTTTGTGCTTGTAACTGTAAGCAATATCAATATCATAAGTAGGTTTAAACCTGAATTTAGAATATTGCGATTTATACTGGTACTCAGTTGGAGGAAATTTTTTCTTTATCACATCAATAAAATCCTTTGCCCAGGTATTGATCAGCGGTAACTGTAAAAAATCTTCTTTAAAAGCCAATGCATTTTCATGAGCATAGCGGCCATACATGTCTTTAGTGTGGGGCAAATATTCTTCGTAACGGGTAATGAGATAAAAGATGGCTGCAAAAATATCAAAAGTAAAATCGCTGTTATCAATCTTAAAAAATGCTTTGTAACTATTGGTTTCAAAACAATGTACAGGTTGTTCCTTTATTGAAATTTCAAAAAGTAAACCAACATTTTCAACATTAAATTCTTTATCCCTGATTATTGTATCAGAATAATTAATACAAACACCATCATGTTTTTTGAATGCTTCCGAATCGATGGTAATAGCACAATCAAGCCCCAGCAATTCTTTAAAAATAAAAGAACAACTGTATTGTAAACGGGGAGAAGTGATATGGGAGTAAATTAAAACCATGAATTATTTATTCAATAAACGAATAAATTCTTCTGTTGGTAAATCGATCTGGTTAAGTATTGTCTTTATCAAGGGGCGACTCAAGTCTTCACCCGGATGATGTGGAATAGTGGTGTAACGACCATCAGGATGTCTGTAAAATTTATGACTTCCTTTTTGTCTTTGAATTTCAAATCCCATCTTTAATAAAAGTTTTTCCAGTTCTTTTGCATTGACAATTGGAAGGCGGCTCATACTGCAACAGCAATTTGTTGGGTACCAAAAAAGCGGGGGATATCATTTTTTTCCTCAGCAGGCATTTGCTCCAAACAAAGTTCAAGTACTTCTTTAAGCCTGACAGTAAGTTCATCCAAACTTTTTGCTTGCGTATGTGCACCCGGTACTGAAGGAACGGTTGCAACAAAATAACCGGATTCAATATCCTGCTCAATATGTGCGGTAAATATTTTTTCCATACAAACGTCTTTTACCAAATTTACTACTATTTTTTATACCGCTCCTTCCACATTTCATTAAATGTTTTCGGGCTAAAATGCAATTCGCTGCGGTGTTCCTTCCAGCCTTTAAACAAACCATTTACTACTTTATTTTTTAAATTGCCACTACCCATATTCATCAATCCTCTTTTTAATGAAGCGATCTTCCACATCTTCCACGCCATTTTTTCGCTGAAAGTTACCAGCCCTTCATCCACACTTTCTTTACGGTTTTCTAAAAGCAGTTCGTGTAAATTTATTTTTACGGCACACACTTCGGTACAATTACCGCAAAGCGATGATGCATAACTCAGGTGTTTATAATCTGCCATGCCCTGCAGGTGTGGTGTGATCACGCTTCCGATGGGGCCGCTGTAGGTAGCACCATAAGCATGGCCGCCAATATTTTTGTAAATAGGGCAGGCATTTAAGCAAGCACCACAACGGATACAATACAAACTCTCTCTTTGTTTGGGATTTTTTATAATGTTGGTGCGGCCATTATCCAGCAGTATCACATACATTTCTTCAGGCCCGTCAATTTCATTTTCCTGTTTAGGGCCGGTAACAATGGTATTATACACCGTAACTTTTTGCCCCGTACCAAAAGTAGACAGCAGCGGCCAAAACAAAGCCAGGTCAGTAACAGAAGGAATCATCTTTTCAATACCCACCACCACAATATGCGTTTTAGGAAAAGCACAACTCAATCTTGCGTTGCCTTCATTTTCTGTAACGGCAATACCACCAATATCGCTGATGATAAAGTTGGCACCGGTTACACCCACTTCTGCCTGTACATATTTTTCACGCAAAATTTCTCTTGCTTTTAAAGTAAGTTGTTGAGGTGTAAAATTTATTGGCGTACCTAATTTTTGATTGAATAGTTTGGCCACATCTTCTTTGCTTTTGTGCATGGCTGGCGTAACAATATGGTAAGGCGGTTCGCCATCTAATTGCTGAATGTATTCTCCCAAATCTGTTTCTATACTTTCAATGCCCTGTTCTTCCAAAGCTTTATTCAAATGGATCTCTTCAGTAACCATGCTCTTACTCTTTACCAAAGTTTTGCAATTTTTTTCTTTGCAGATCTTTATAATTTCATCATTGGCCTGTTGTGCATTTTCTGCCCATATCACTTTACCGCCTCGTTTGGTAAAGTTCAGTTCAAATTCTTCCAGTTGCTGGTCCAGCGTTTCTATAGCCCGCCATTTAATATTTTTGGCACGTTCCCTTACTAAATGCACATCAGTAAATTGCGCTTTGCCTTCGGGCACTTTGCTATTGTATTTGCCAATATTAAAATTGATCTTACGGCGATGTTCCAGGTCAGCCGCTTTAATGGAGCTTTTAGCTATAAATGTTTGCGAATTTTCAGACATTGTAGTTTTTTTGGGGACCAGCTGCAGAATTACTATTTGACTTCATTGGCCCCGCAACAGGCGGGGCTCCGTTCAACAGCGGTAATTTCTATCATCTTTTATCGAAGCAAAGATAAAGTATTGCCAGGTAAGTAACAGGGTGGAATATTTATTTTGGCTGGAAACAAAATGACAAAGGGGTGTCAACTTTTTAAAAGTTGACACCCCTTTGTCATTTAAAAGCTGCAAGCTTAGTCAATATCGTTGTTGATAATAATCGTATTCTGTCCGGTAATTAAATACTTGTAATTAGTAAAGGTTTTAGTGATGGCATCAAAAAATGGTTTGGAGCAACCTTCTTCCATCCAGTCGTGTAATTCAACAATGATCATTTTTGTTTTGGGAAGCCAGCTTTCATAATTATCCAAAAAAACTTTCTTTTCGCTGGTTTCAATATCCAGTTTCAGCAGGTCGATCCTTTCAATGGCATATTTATCCATTATACCGCTTATTGAAATGGCCTTCACATTGCCTTCATCTTTACTTTCTTCTACAACCAATCCCCAATTGCCTGCTTCATATTTATCATAAACCTTTAAGCTGGCTTCTTTATTCCATAACCCGCAATTTTCGCAAATGATATCTTTGTAATCGGCAACATTTTTTTGAAGCATTTCAAAATTTCCCTTATCCGGTTCTACACTGATAATTTTAGCATCAGGAAATTTATTTTTCATCAATAAAGTGAACAAACCAATATTAGCCCCTCCATCAATTATGATTTGAGGGGAACTGGTAAAAGAAATATTGTATTCAGGATGTACGAACATCTGGTCGAAAAGCGGAACATCAGAAGTTGCTTTTCGTAGTGCAAAAGGCGATTTAAAATGCGGCAGCTTTATATGATCTAACCTGTTAAATTTAAAATTTGCAAACAGGGTAATGCCATGCTTAACCCCAAATAATTTAATAAAATAATAGAACATCCCTGCAGTAAGTCTCATGTAATAAGGTTTGAGTACAAGAAAAAAATAACAATAGATCTAACGCTAAGATTATACGCTGATAAAATAACAACTTATTGCCGCCAATAACGAATAAATTTTTATTTTAGTACTCCCAGTTCCTTACCTACTTTAGTGAATGCTTCAATAGCTTTATCCAAATGCCTTTGCTCATGAGCCGCACTTAGTTGCACCCGTATCCTTGCCTGGCCTTTTGCAACAACAGGAAAGAAGAAGCCAATTACATAAATACCCTCATCCAGTAATTTAGCAGCAAAAGTTTGCGCTACCACTGCATCATAAAGCATAATGGGTACAATAGGGTGATCGCCGGGCTTAATATCAAAACCTGCTGCTGTCATTTTATCACGGAAATATTTAGTGTTGAACTCTAATTTATCCCTCAGTTCTGTAGTTTCACTAAGCATGTCTAATACTGCAATACTTGCACCCACAATACTTGGCGCCACTGTATTACTAAACAGGTACGGACGGCTGCGCTGGCGCAGCATTTCAATAATTTCTTTTCTGCCACTTGTAAACCCACCACTGGCGCCGCCTAACGCTTTACCCAACGTGCCGGTGATAATATCAATACGGCCCATTACATTGCGGTATTCGTGTGTGCCCCGGCCTGTTTTACCTAAAAAACCACTGGAGTGGCATTCATCAATCATCACAATAGCATCATACTTATCAGCAAGATCGCAAATTTTGTCCAATTGTGCAATGGTGCCATCCATGCTAAAACTGCCATCGGTAACAATAATGCGGCTGCGTAAATGAGCGCTTTCTTTTAGCTTAGCCTCCAGGTCATCCATGTTGTTATGTTCATAACGGTAACGCTGTGCCTTACACAAACGTACACCATCAATAATACTGGCATGGTTCAATGCATCGCTGATAATGGCATCCTGCTCACCAAACAAGGGTTCAAATACACCACCATTGGCATCAAAAGCAGCAGCGTATAAAATGGTATCTTCTGTACCCAAAAAATCAGCTAATTTCTTTTCGAGTTCTTTATGAATATCCTGTGTACCGCAGATAAAACGTACACTGCTCATGCCATAACCCCGCAGATCGATATATTTTTTAGCAGCGGCCAGCACTTTGGGGTGGCTGCTCAAACCCAGGTAGTTATTAGCACAAAAGTTTAATACCGTTGTTCCGCCAACAATAATTTCGGCGCCCTGTTCACTGGTAATAATACGTTCTTTTTTAGATAATCCGGCCGATTGAATTTCGGAGAGTTCTGCAGCAATACGTTGTACAAATTTCTGGTTCATAAGCGAAGTTTAGTAAAGGCAAAAATAAGGAAAAACCTTACCCTAATGAGCTATGCTCTTTCTCTTTACCCGCTGGTGACTACTGAAGGAGAGGGAACCGGAAAATTGACAGGTGGTACTTATTTATTTACATTTCATACTTTTTATACTTTTACTGTAACTTTTTATTGCAGACCTTCGTATTATACAAAAACCAACGCCTAACACCTACATGACGGAGAGAGAGTATAATGAATGTGTAAACCTGTATGCAGACAATGTGTACCGCTTTATCCTCAAGAACCTGAGGCATGAAGAGGATGCCCGTGATGTGGTACAGGGCGCATTTGAAAAGATGTGGGTGAACAGGGAAACGGTGGACAATGAGAGGAGCAAAAGCTTCCTCTTTACTGTGGCTTACCACCAGATGATCGATCATATCAGGAAGAACAAAAGGATAAGCTATAAAGAAGAATTTAATGAGAATGACAAGGGAACAGAGGGGCAAAAGCACGATACCAAACGCATTTTAAACGAGGCTTTAAGCAAACTGAGCGAATTGCAAAGAAGCCTGGTAATGCTGAAAGATTACGAAGGATATAGTTACGAGGAGATTGGCCAAATTACCAACCTTAACGAAAGCCAGGTAAAAGTATATTTACACCGGGCAAGGTTGCTGCTAAGGGAATATATTGTAAAAGTGGAAAACGTAATTTAAATGCCGGAAAGGCGATAAGACGAAAGATCATACAACGTCTTAACTGCTTACCGGCCAAAAAAAGTGAAATGCAAATTAACAGACATAATTACGAAGAGTTTTTTTTACTGTATGTAGATAATGAATTATCTGCTGCAGACAGGAATGCCGTGGAATTATTTGTACGGGAAAATGCAGACCTGGAAGAAGAATTGAACATGTTACAGCAAACAGTATTTAATGCTGATGCTGTTGTATTTGATAATAAAGCAAGTTTACTTAAAGAAGAAATTACTGCATTGCAGGAAAATTTGTTGTTGTATATAGATGGTGAATTAAACACTGCCGATAAATTAAATACAGAAAGATTAGTGCTGGCAGATGCTGCTGCAAATAAAGAACTGGCAGTATTACAGCAAACAAAACTACAACCTGATACCGCCATTGTTTTTGCCAACAAAAAAATATTGTACCGTAAAGAAGGCGGAAGAGTAATTGATCTGCCATGGCGCCGTATAGCCGTAGCTGCTATATTACTGGGCTTTGGTACATGGGCGACTATTTCATTTATTAACAGCAATGGTAAAGCTGGTAGCGGAACTACTGCGGCCAATATTCCCGGTAAAACAAATATTGCAAAGCAAATTGAAAATACGGTAACACCAGGTGTGCAACAACAGCAACCAGCCGTTACCGAAAGCGCTGCAGCAACAGCCAATGCTAACGACGCAGTAAAACAAGCAGCACAAAAAAATAATCAGCCTGCTGTTAATAACAAAGTACGGCAAAATATTCCGGAGCAAAAAGATGACGACAACGCAGTCGCTCAAAACGACATTAAAAAACCCAGCAATAATTTACCTCAACCTGTTTATAATAATTTTAACAAAGCAGGCAGTAACGAAAATGCTTCTGCAAGCGTAACACTTCCAAAGACAACTGGAACAATAGAATCCGGATTTAGAATTCCAGTTGATGAAACAAAACAAAATTCAAACGATGTAGTTAACGGTTATGCATTAAACGCCAACTTTACCGAAAGCGACGATCCTAATAATCTTTCTACTGATGATAACAAGGGAAAGAAATCAAAACTGGGCGGTTTCATCCGCAAAGTGAAAAGGATGGTAGAACGTAATACCAACACAACAAATGGCAATGGTGTTAAAATTGCCGGGTTCGACATCGCCATTAAATAACTTTTAAAAATTCGAAACAATGAAACAGCTAATTACACTTTTAGCAACAGTAATCTTTTGCACTACCGTAGCCGCACAAACGGATACTACCAAAAAACAAAGACCGGATACCATACGCATTGGCGGTATCATCATCGTTAAAAATGGTAAAAACAAAACAGATAAAACTGATAACGGCGTAAACATTACCCTTGGCCGCGATCGCAGTCAAAGAAAGAAGAATGCCAATGTAAGCACCAACTGGTGGATCGTTGATTTTGGCTTTGCTAACTATACCGATAACACGAATTATGCCAATACAGGTTCTTATTTAGTGAACAGGCCCCCGGTAGCTACTTATCCTGCATTAGACAAAAGCTCTTTTAAATTAAATGCCGGAAAGAGTGTAAATGTGAACATTTGGTTTTTTATGCAGCGATTAAACCTGGCAAAACACTATGTAAATTTAAAATATGGTTTTGGGCTTGAATTAAATAACTACCGTTACAAAACATCACAAAGCTTAAGCTATAAAGAAGGCGGCTATATCCCTTACACTGCAGGCACACAAACCAATGGCTCATTTATTTTCAGGGATTCAATTAATTTTTCCAAGAATAAGCTTGCCGCTGATTATTTAACGGTACCATTAATGCTCAACCTTACGAGCAACCCCAATAATCATAAAAAGGGAATCAGTTTTAGTGCAGGCGTTAGCGCAGGCTACTTATACAGCCAGCGTAATAAACAAAGAAGCAGCGAACGTGGTAAAGACCGTAACAAAGGTGATTACGATTTAGAACGCTTTAAATTTAGTTATGTGGCAGAGTTGGGTTTAGGCCCGGTACGTTTTTACGGATCGTACAGCCCACGATCTTTTTACGAACATAGTTTGGATATGAAGCCTTATAATGTGGGCGTTCGTTTCAGCAACTGGTAAAATTGCTCTCTCACTCATACCCAAGCCTGCTGACCCCGGGTAAGCAGGCGAGGGATTGAGTTTTACAATACATCCCCGAACTTGTTCGGGGATTTTTATTACAGTCAGTACAACCATTTATCGATGAATTTCATCTAGTATGATTGTTTGAACAAATTCTTATCAATCAAAATTTAAAAAATGGAGTACAACATTATCGACGTTGAAGGCATTGGCCCTGTTTATGCAACAAAATTAAATGCAACTGGCATTAACACCACTGATGACCTGCTTACGAAAGGCGGCACCAGGGCCGGACGTAAAGCACTTGCAGCAGCTAGTGGTATTGATGAAGAAAAAATTTTAACCTGGGTAAACCATTGCGACCTGTACCGGATCAACGGCATTGCAGGGCAAATATCCGAACTGATGGAAGCTGCAGGTGTGGATACCGTAAAAGAATTAGCTACCCGTAATGCCACTAACCTTGCTGTTAAAATGAAGGAAGTAAATGATGCTAAACATTTAAGTGGCCGTGTGCCTTCGGCAGAACAATTACAAAAGATGATTGACGAGGCTAAAACGTTACAGCCAAAAGTATTTTATTAATTTTTTGTTTGTTTGCAACTACTACCGTGGTTTTACTCATCAGTAAATACTGCGGTAGCTTTTTTATGCCCTGCAGTTTGCGTGAGATCAATATTTAGAATAGAAAAATAACTATCCAAGTTTAGATTGGATGAGTTCTATCAGGTTGCCCATATTGTTTAACTTGTTTAACTCTTTCAGCTTAAACTGGATGCCAAAAGCGCTTTCAATATCGGTGATGATGATCATATGCGTAAGCGAATCCCAGCCATTTACCTGGGCTGCAGAAAGACTATCCACCATTTCAAAATTTTCGTGTTTTAAAACTGTAACCAGTATTGTTCTTATTTTTTCAACAATTTCATTTCTTTCCATGCCATTAATTTTTTAATATTTTTTCCATTACATATTTTTCATTCCAGGGCAGCAAGTTAAGCACTTCTGCATTAGTGGCTTTATATGATCTGCCAATAGTAAATCCATTTTTTTTATACACCGCAATAGCTGCATCATTATTACTGTATACTTGCACCTGCACTTTTTTTAAAGCAGGATATATTGCAACAGCTTCTTTTTCCAATCCTTCTATCAGCATATTGGACAAGCCTTTTCCGCGATGATCGTCACTAACATATAAATATTCAAGCTGCAACGCCATTGGCTCTCTTTCGGATACAAGCTCACTGATAACAGCAGCTTTTGTTTTTAAAAAAAGCATCGGCTCCTTGCCAAATGTAAAGCTGATCAAATTAGACTTCAGTATATTGGAAGCCATATTATCTTCATTTAAAGTTTCAATCCATCCGCCAAATGCAGCAACTGGCTGGCCACTATGTTCCACTATTAAAAAACTGCTCAATGAAAACTCACAACCATCAATCTCTTCTTCAAACATGGATTTAATAAGCTCTTTCGCTTTTTGTTCGGGCAGGTTAAACAATGTTGAATAGCTGAGTTTGTCTGAACCGCTTTTTTCTGCAGCCACCACCACTTCCACCAGGAAGGGAATATCTTTAATAGCAGCCTTTCTTACTAAATACTTACTCATCATCAGTTTGTTTGCAGTAATTTTTTCAATGCATTACGGTCGGTTTTTCCATTGCTGTTCAACGGAAAAACAGGTACAAAAATTATTTGCCTGGGAATCATGTAAGCAGGCATTTGGGTTTTCATATATTCCTGGAGCGCTGCGGTATCAAACGCTGCAGATTCAACTGCCAAACCAATCTCCGTATTACCTACCGGGTCTGTTGATGCTATTGCAGCAACATTTATCTTTTCTAAAAATGTTTTGGCATGAAACTCAATTTCAGAAAGCTCCACCCTAAAGCCTTGTATCTTTATCTGGAAATCTATACGACCTAAATATTCTATATCGCCATTTTCATCACACTGGCACAAGTCGCCGGTTTTATAAAAACGTTCTTCTTTACCATTGTAAATAGTGGTAAAAAATGCTTCTTTATTTTTTGCTTCGTTATGCCAGTAGCCTGGAGTAAGCTGCACACCGCCCAGGCATAGTTGCCCGGTATTACCCCATGGCAATATCTCGTTGTTTTCATTAATGATAACAGTATAAGTGCCCACCATTGCTTTACCAATAGAAAGTACGCCATTGCGGGACTTGTTTGTGCCCGTTCTGCTATAAGTATAATCCGTACAAAAGATGGTGTCTTCAGTAGGGCCATATACATTTACTATTTTGGCATTGGGCAAACATTTACTCCATTCTTCAGTTACATCCAATGGCAAAGCTTCGCCGCAAAATAAACTGTACCGCATTTTGGGCAGATCAATTTCTTTAAAATATTTTCTCAGGTAATGCAATATAGAAGGTACCATTAAAGTAAATGTGAGTTCCTGGTCTTCCATCAGTTCATAAATGTAGCTGTACTTTATTTTATCTTTTGGAATAGTATAAATGCATGCACCTTTTAATAATGGAACAAGATAAGACATCACCGAAAGATCAAACGTTAGTTCAAACATTTGAAGACACTTGTCGCTTTCGGTAATGGAAAGGCCTAAAGCATCAAATGCTGTGATGAAGCCTTCTAAATTAGCCCTGGTTATAGGAACACCTTTTGGTTCGCCGGTAGTGCCGGATGTAAAAAGTATGTATACCAATTCCTGGTTGCTAACCACTTTTGGTATTAAGTTAACAGGGCTTGCCGGTAATTTTTTACTTGCTATTGTGTTCAGTTCCGGAAATAACGGAGCTGGAGAAGAGTCAATAATTGTTTTTAAAAACGCCTGCTTAATTACTTTTTCATTTCTGTCCCTGGGCGTTTCTGTGCTCATGGGTACATAAGCTTTTCCCTCTAACCACAATGCAATAATTGCAGCATAAGTTTCCAGGTCATCATTAGCAACAAGGCCAAAGTTTTTTTCTTCCAATGGTGCAACAGCTGTTCTTATAGCAGATATAGTTTTTGCAAAATCGGCGTAGCTGTAAAAAGTATCGCTGATTAAAAATGCATTAAGACCGGAATGTTTATTTATCGCGTTCTCAAGATCAGTAAATAACTGCATGAAGGATAGGTGGGGGTTTAAAATTCAAACGAACGCATTTTAATTTTGTCAATGACGCATCGTTTGTTGAGCATCAGTTTTTGTATCAATGGTTCAAATTTAGGGCATTTGCATAATACAACAAAATAGGCAGCAACTTGTGCACAAGGTTGCCAACCTTGCTGCACTCTGTTTCTAAGGTTGACAATCTTATCAAAAAAAATGGGTTAATTTGCACCGCAATGAAACAAACGGTGTTACCAAAAAATTAATGCCAATACCACTAAATAAAATAAGCGCATGATTTTTAACTCGATCTCCTTCTTCCTTTTCTTTACGGTATTCTTCTTGTTGTATTGGTTTGTTTTTAAAAATAGTGCAAAGCTTCAAAACGTTTTGCTATTAGCAGGCAGCTATGCCTTTTATGCTTTTTGGGATTGGCGTTTTATGTTTTTAATGGCAGGCAGCTCATTGCTGAATTATTACCTTGGTATTTATATCACCAAATCTAAAAATGAAAAACGACGAAAGCTGTTGCTTTATATTGGTTTAATACAAGGCATAGGCGGGTTGATCTTTTTTAAATACTATAATTTTTTTATCACATCGTTTGCAGATGCGTTCTCTTTTTTCAATATCAGTTTGCAGACGCATACGCTGCAACTGATACTGCCATTGGGTATCAGCTTTTATACTTTCAGGGCAATGAGTTATCTTTTAGATATCAATAACGAAGAGATAGCACCCACTACCGACTGGGTGGTTTTCTTTTCTTACATTGCTTTTTTCCCCAGCCTGGTATCGGGGCCGATAGACAGGGCCAAATTGCTTATTCCCCAACTGGAGAAAAAAAGAATATTTAATTATGACCTGGCTGCAAATGGTATGCGGCAAATACTTTGGGGCTTGTTTAAAAAAGTGGTGGTGGCCGATAATTGTGCTATCATCACCAACCAGGTATTTAATGATTACCAGCACTTGCCAGCAAGTTCATTGGTGCTGGGTGCCTGCATTTATTCTGTACAGTTGTATGCAGATTTTTCCGGTTACTCCGATATGGCCATTGGTGTTGCAAGATTATTAGGGTTTAGTGGTACAAAAAATTTCAACTTCCCCTTCTTTTCACAAAATATCGCATCGTTCTGGCAACGCTGGCACATGTCATTAACCAGTTGGATGACAGAATATGTGTACACACCATTGTCTTTCATTTTTAGAAAGCGGGGAAAGTGGGGGCTTATTATTGCAATACTGCTGAACTTTTTAATCATCGGGCTTTGGCATGGCGCCAACTGGACCTTTGTGTGCTTTGGATTTTTACATGGCTGTTACTTTATCCCGCTGATTCTGCGTGGCACCATTAATAAAAAAGACAACCTGGAGCAAAATAAACTTCTTCCTTCTTTTACAGCATTCAGGAATATGTTGCTTACATTTTTACTGGTGGCCATTACCAATATTATTTTCAGGGCCGATAATATGTCGCATGCCCTGCAGTATTACAAACATATTTTTTCCACTTCACTTTTTTCTGTTCCGGTATTTAAATCTAACATGAGCACTTCTGCAGGATTGGTATTCGCATGCATTACTTTACTGATTGAATGGTTGGGAAGAAACCAGGATTATGCCATTGCAGGTTTATTAAGTAAGTTTCCCAGGCCGGTAAGGCTGGCGGTTTATTATACCATTGCTATGATGATATTTTTATTTGCGGGTAAAGAACAACAATTTATTTATTTACAGTTTTAACCGATGAAAAAATTTATAACAGGAATATTTTTATTAGGGGCACTGGTGCTGGTATCTGTATTGGCTGTATTTTATATGGCCAATGGAAAAACGGATTCTTATTATACCCGTTTCACTACCGGCCCGCAACATTCATTGATACTCGGTACATCAGGCGCAGCACAAGGTTTGCAGCCTGTTATCTTTGATTCTATATTGTATAAAAATAAAGAGCACCATTTTTTTAATTACTCTTTCAGTCTTTATGATTCTCCTTTTGGGCCCGCTTATTATGAAAGCATTAAACGAAAATTAGACCCTGCAGTAAAAGATGGCATCTTTGTTATTGTTGTAAATCCATGGAGTTTGTCGGGCAATATTGAACATCCCAACGACTCCACCGGTTTCCAGGAGAACCAGGGATTTATGGGTAAAACAAAATGGGTAAACCTTGATCCTAATATTCCTTACCTGGTAGATTCTTATGGCGAGCCTTACATTAATATCATCCGTAAATGGAAAAGCGCCACCGATATGTACCTGCATAAAGATGGCTGGTTGCAGATAGATGTTTCAATGGATAGTGCATCCGTTGAAAAAAGATTAGCCACCAAAGTAGAAGATTACCGGAAAAATTTTCTGCCGGTATATAAATTCTCTTCGGTAAGATTAGATTACCTGTATAAAACAATTTCATTTTTACAAGAGCATGGTAAAGTATTCCTGGTGCACATGCCGCTGCGGCAGGTGATGTTTGATATTGAATATGAACTGATGCCTGACTTTGACGACAAGATGAATGCACTGGTGGAAAAAACAAAAGCGGAGTACCTGGATTTTAGAAAAATGGAAAATCCTTACCAGTATGTTGATGGTAACCATTTGTACAAAACTTCGGGGCAGGAGGTATCTGCTACCGTTGCACGATGGATAGCATCAAAAAAATAAAGTAATACACATTTCATATTTTTTTCAGGTACAGAAAACCAGCTGTTTAAGTATAGCTTATTTGGTGTATTACCACGTAAAAGCACCAGTAAAAAGTCCCCGTATTATTGCGCTTATAATGAAAATGGCCATCTAGTAAAATCACGGTACGGCTTAAAAATGCACCAGATTTTTTCCACATTCCTTACAATTTGTTAATGTTATTCACCTGATTAAAATATTTTTACATGGCACGGCGTTTGAGTAATAAGAACACAAATTGATAAGACTATGAATCCCCCCAAGGTTACCCATTTTATCCTATTGTTTTCACTAATAGCATTAGTGTCCTTTACTGATAAGGGCAAAAAGAAAAAGCCTGCGGCCAGGTCAACTGCTGCAAAGCTGGCCAGCAAGCCCAAAACTGCGTCCGACTCTTCGGAAAATTCCTATTATATTATTATTGATAAAAGCGACTACGAACTTAAAGTATATGATGCTGAAGGCTGGTATGCCACTTACCCGATCGTTTTTGGAAGTAAGGACCTTAGTGACAAAATGAAGGAAGGAGACAGGCGCACACCAGATGGAAAATTCAAGATCATCCTTAAAAAAATTCATCCTAAATGGGGGCCGGAACTTTTGCTGGATTATCCCACTGGAGCAAATGTTCAAAAATTTAACGATCGTTTGGCTAAAGGCCTTATACCCAAAGGTTCAAAAATTGGAAACGGTATTGCCATACATGCCACCCGACCCGATGAAGAATGGACCGTGGATAATTTTTACAACTGGACAGATGGTTGCGTATCGGTAAAATATACAGAAATGAAAGACCTGTTTAGTTATATACCTGTGGGAACGCCGGTTACGATTCAGCAGTAAGAACCCCCTCCGCCCCCTGAAGGGGGAACTAAGACCCTTAATTTCATGGTGTCTTTTTAGATAAACAATAAACTCCCATCTCCATAACTCAAAAAACGGAAATCATTTTCCAAAGCATAATCATAAATTTTTGTCCAGTCATTGCCAACAGCAGCGGCAACTAATAATAATAATGTTGATTGAGGCTGGTGAAAATTAGTAATGATAGCTTTTGCAATTTTAAATTGATAGCCCGGTGCAATTAATATTTGTGTTTGCGTAAATAAATTAGTGTGGTTATTTTTTTGTAACCAGAGCAGTAAGGCTTCCAATGCTTCTTTTGCACTAATAGCTTCTTTTGCAACCAGCTCTTCATACACTTCCCATTGCGTAATATGCAGTTGTGCGGATGAAGGATACAGCAATGCTTTAACACCCAGCCAGTAAAGACTTTCCATTGTTCTTAAAGATGTGGTGCCAACAGCAATTATGGTATCGTTGAGATGAGCAATGAGTTTTTTTATTGTTGCAATATTTACATCTATCCATTCGGCATGCATTTCATGCGCCTGCATGGTAGCGGCTTTTACGGGCTTGAATGTACCTGCGCCTACATGTAGTGTTACAAAATCGGTACTGATATTTTTTGCAGCTAAATTTTTAAAAACCGTTTCGGTAAAATGCAGGCCCGCTGTTGGCGCAGCTACTGAGCCATCATGTGCCGCATAAATAGTTTGGTACCGCTCCTTATCTTCATCATCCACTTTTCTTTTAATGTAAGGTGGAAGTGGAATATTTCCCGCCTGCTCCAATATTTCAGCAAAAGAAATAGTTGTATCCCAGTTAAACTCCACCACATATGCATCCGAAAGTTTTTCTGTTAGTCGTACTGTTAAACCCCAATTTACAAATCCCAATTCCTTTTCCTTCCACTTGCTGGCGCCACCGATCAAACATTTCCATTGGCAGTTCTTTGTTGCCGATAGTGTTGTCGTGTAATCGGCATGGTAAGGTTCCAGCAAAAATATTTCAATTACACCACCGGTTGGTTTGGTAAATAATATTCTTGCTTTGATAACTTTGGTATTGTTGAAGACCAGTAAACTATTTGCAGGGAGATGCTGGTGAATGTTTTTGTAAACATCTTCCTGTATGTTCCCATCTTTATAGATCAATAATTTGGAAGCATCTCTTTCATCAAGCGGATGCAAGGCAATTTTTTCATCCGGAAGATGGTAGGTGAAATTTTGTATGGATATATCTTTTGGATGCATGAGGAAAGTATACAGGATACGATAAAGTAAAAATTATTTTAAAAAATCAGCCACTGTTGTACTCCATTTTTCTTTTTCTTTTTTACAAAGGCTTTCATGTGCAGCACTTTCATACACCATTAATTTTTTTTGGGTGGGGATGTTACTATAAATAGCATCAATCTCTTTTTTAGAAACTCTTGGATCATTAGCACCCCATTGCAGCAATACCGGGCAACTGATCTTTTTGGCAAACTCCACCGGTTTCATATTAAAAGCCCAAAAGCCATGTTCAACTCCGCCCCAAAAAGTGATCAGTCTTGCCAGTGGCTCCGATGGTAAACCCATCAATTTAATCCTGCCTTCGGCAGCTTCAAGTATGGAGCCAAAAGGCATTTCTAAAATTATTTTGGAAGGCTTTAACTGGTAATCACTAATAGCTTTGGTAATGGTGGCGGCACCCATTGAAATGCCCCACAATACAATATTTTTTTCACCCTTGTCCTTTATAAGATCATAAGCCAGTGCTACATCTTCACTTTCATAATAGCCAATGGTGCTGGTATTACCATCGCTGCTGCCATGCGCACGAAAATCCAGTTGAAAGGTATTGTAACCGAGGCTTCTGAATACCTGCGCCTCGGCATTGGTACCGCTTTTTTTGCCGCCATGCCCGTGAAATAAGCACACTGTTCCTTTAGCATTGGCCACTTTACTATACCATCCTTCCAGTTTTAAAGAATCGCTGGTAGTAAGAATAACTTTTTGAGTGATGCTATCCGGGGCATCATTTTTCTGCTTAAAAGCATTGATACCAAAAAAAATTGCTGCGGCCTTATTTTGTGGCGCAGCATCTGCAGCATTATAAAAATGCGTGAACTTATAAGCATGCAATGCAGTGATGATATTTACCAGGATAAACAATATCCCCAGTGTGCGCAATAAAAACTTTCCGAATTTTTTCATAAGCCAACAGTAAAAAATTTGTCAAATGTAAAGGTAATAATATTGTGTACGCTATTATTTAAGGGATAGAATCACTACTTTAGCCGTTCCTTTTAACTTTAAAAACAATCTTGTATGCGATTTTTAAAACACCTATGTTTTGTACTGTTGCTGGCAACAACGGTTACCACGTTTGCACAAACCGGTAAATATGAATGGAAAGAAGCTACTTCGGGAGGGTTTACATACAAATATGTAACTAACGACCCGGCCAAGGCAAGGTTTTATACTTTGAAAAATGGACTGACAGTAATTTTAAGTCCTACCAACAAAGACCCACGCATACAATGTTATGTGGCTACAAAAGCGGGCAGCAAAACTGATCCTGCCGATCATACCGGGCTGGCGCATTACCTGGAACACATGTTGTTTAAGGGTACTGATAAATTTGGCTCCTTAAACTGGGCTAAAGAAAAACCTGAGCTGGATAAGATAGATGCATTATACGAAGAATACAATCATACCACCGATGTTGAAAAGCGCAAAGAGATCTATCATCGTATTGACTCCGTTTCTGGTGTAGCTTCAAAATATGCTATTGCCAATGAGTATGATAAAATGATGAGCTCGATGGGTGCACAGGGCACTAATGCGTTCACTTCTTTTGAACAAACTGTTTATACTGATGATGTACCTGCCAATGCCATTGATAAATATTTGAAAGTGCAGGGCGAACGTTTCAGGAACCCGATCCTGAGAATTTTTCATACCGAACTGGAAGCCGTGTACGAAGAAAAAAACCGCGGACTGGATAATGATGGCAGAAAAGTTTTTGAAAAATTATTTGCCGAACTGTTTAAGAACAATAATTACGGAAAGCAAACTACCATTGGTACCATTGAGCATTTAAAAAATCCTTCATTAACAGAAATAAGAAAATACTTCAACACTTATTATGTACCTAATAATATGGGTGTAATAATGAGCGGCGATTTCAATCCTGATGAAATGATCAAAAAGATTGATGCTGCATTTTCTTACATGCAGAATAAACCTATACCAAAATATACTTTTGATCCTGAACAACCCATTACTGTGCCCATTGCTGCAGAAGTGGTTGGCCCCGATGCGGAAAATGTTACAATAGGTTTCAGGTTGCCGGGCAATAAAGATAAAGATGTGTTGCTGGCAGACCTGGTAGGACAGATACTTACCAATGGCAAAGCAGGTTTAATGGACCTGAACTTAGTGAAGAAACAAAAATTACTGGGTGCATCCGCCTCTGCTTTTACCTTGATTGACTATGGTGTTTTATTTATGCAGGGCAGGCCAACACAAGGCCAGTCGTTAGAAGATGTAAAAGCTTTGATGTTAGGTGAAATTGAAAATTTAAAGAAAGGCAACTTTGATGATAATCTTATTACTGCCATCATCAACAACCAAAAGAAAAATAAAATACTGAGTACTGAAACTTACGGTTCAAGGGCAAGCGACCTGATGGATGCTTTTACATCTGAACTGGATTGGAAAGACCAGGTGGCTTATACCGACCAGTTATCTAAATTAACCAAGAAGGATATTATGGCCTTTGCCAATAAATATTTTAAGGATAATTATGTTTTCATTTACAAACGCAAAGGAGAAGATAAGAACATTATAAAAGTTGAAAAGCCACCTATTACCCCGGTGGAAACCAACCGCGATGCTCAGTCTGATTTTGTAAAAACGGTAAACAATATGCCTGCAAGTGTGGTAAAACCTGTGTGGCTGGATTATAACAAAGATTTGCAAAAAGCAAAACTTGGCCCTGCAGAAGTATTGTATGTGCAAAATAAAGACAATAGCATTTTCCGTTTACGCTACCGCTTTGATATGGGTACATGGAATAATAAAAAATTAAGTTTGGCAGCACAGTATTTACAGTTTTTAGGAACCGATAAAATGAGTGCTGAAGAAATTACAAAAGCATTCTACCAAATTGCCTGCAGCTTTACAGTAAATGCAACTGCAGAATTTACAACAGTTACAATTGAAGGTTTGCAGGATAATTTTACCAAAGCGGTAACCTTGTTTGAAGCTGTATTGAAAAATTGCAAAGGCGATGAAAATGCATTGAAGTCATTAAAGGCAAGATTAACCAAATCAAGAACTGATGCTAAAGCCAGTAAGGCTGCTATCATGAGCGGGTTGGTTTCTTACGCAAGGTTTGGCAATAAAAATCCTTTCAACTATACTTTAAGCAACGATGAATTACAAAATGCTACTGCTGCTGAACTGGTAGACATGCTGCACAGCTTAAATAACTACAGCCATAAAATTTTATACTACGGCCCTCAGCCACTGGCGCAATTAACAGCCGGTTTAAAAACAGTACATGTTATACCTGCAACATTTAAAGCAACTCCTGATAAAATGAAATTTCCGGCAATCACTCAAACTAAGAATGAAGTGTTGTTTGCCGATTATAACATGGTGCAAAGTGAAATACGCTGGGTAAGAAATGTTGCCACTTACAGTGCAGACAAGGAACCGGTGATTGATGTGTTTAATAATTATTTTGGTGGTGGAATGGGTGCGCTGGTTTTTCAAACAATAAGAGAAAGTAAAGCGCTGGCTTATTCTACTTTTGCCTTTTATGCAAAGCCTGACAAAAAAGAAGATCCGTTCTATACCTTAGCTTATGTAGGTTGCCAGGCAGATAAATTCAACGAATCTATTGTTGCTATGAATGAACTGCTGAATGACTTACCTAATGTGGAAGAGAATGTTAAGTTTGCACGTGCCGGTATTAAAAAAGATATCGAAACAGAACGCATTACACAAGACGGTATCATTTTCAATTACCTTACTGCACAGCAAAAGGGGTTGAGCAGCGATATCCGCAAAACAACTTATACTGCAGTAGATAATATCGGGTATAACGAACTGAAAAAATTCCACAGTGAGTATATTGCTCAAAAACCTTACACCTATTGCGTTGTAGCTTCTGACAAAAAAGTTACTGAAGATGCGATGAAGAAATATGGAGAGTTGAAGAGACTGAGTTTGGAAGAGATATTTGGATACTAAGAGATATTAAATTTTGTAAAGAAAACCGTCTCATAAATAAATGAGGCGGTTTTTTATATCGCACGCAGAGGGGCAGCGCTAACAGAGGAAAGAAGAAATACAATATTTTTCTCAGCGATCTCTGCACCTCTGCGTGCCATATCTTTCAAACGCTCTGTTTGATTGCATTCATCCGGAATTCGTAACCTGCCAGTAATCATACCACCTGGCTGTTCAATGTTTTTCTCAAATCTCCTGCATCGGGATGAACATAACCGCGGTAATAATGCTGGTACATTGTTCAAATAACGTTATAGCATACACGAATACAGGAATTAAAAAATCCACCGCCAGCATTAATGGCGGATCTCAGTTAGCTAAAAATATTAGTAACATAAACTATTGAAAATCAACAATAAAATAAAAAATAAACTTTTTTGAAACATTTTTCTGTTTTTTGCAAAAAATATTTATTAGGTTTGCTGCAACAACAAGATGATGAATATAGTGAACCCCAAAATGATATTACTGGCACGGGAATCGAGAGGATGGCCCCAGCAAACTTTATCGGAAAAGATCCATTCCAATAAAGCCAATCTTTCAAGGCTGGAGAACGGTGATGCATTGGCTTCGCCCGGATTATTAGAAGCCATTGCAGATGCCACAGGCTACCCCGTTCATTTTTTTTACCAGAAAGGAGACCTGCTGCCGGTAAACCTGGCTTACCGTAAAAGGCAAAATGTTCCTGCAAAGATCATCACTCCCATAGAGGCACAGATCAATATCATGCGCATGCACGCTGAATTTTTAACCCATTTATCGGGCAGACAATTACCAGTGCTTCCGGTGTACGAGGTTACAGAAAAAAATACCCCAACTGCAATTGCTTTATTGGTGCGTAAGGCCTGGAATATTGATACCCCTGTTATTCCCAACCTGCTCAAGTTGCTGGAAGAAAAAGGCATCCTGGTAAATACATTTGATTTTGGTACCGAAAGAGTGGATAGCAAAAGCATTATCACCAGTAATAAATTTCCTGTGATATTCCTGAATGCTACATTACAGGGCGATAAGCAGCGTTTTTCATTGGCTTACGAACTGTGGCACCTTTTGCAAAGTTATACCACGATACCGCATGAAAGGGATATTTCGCATGAAGCCAATGAATTTGCGGCCGCTTTTTTAATGCCGGAAAAAGAGATCAGGAAAGATTTTGAAAACGGTATTACCGTGCCTTTGCTTGGCGAATTAAAAAGAAAATGGAAAGTGTCAATGATCGCTTTATTATACCGTGCAGATGATCTTGGGTTTGTTAGCGCTAATCAAAAACGCTATTTACTGCAGCAGTTTAACAAGTTAAAAATAAGAAGAAGGGAACCACAGGAACTGGACGTGCCGGCAGAACAACCCCGTTTGATCCGTTCTATACTTGCAGCCTGTCGTGAAAAAATAAAAGCGAATACAGTTGAAATGGCGGCATTACTTTCTTTGGAAGTGAGTGACTACCTGGAATTATACAGTTAGAAAATGAACATTAAAACAATTAACATGACAACAATAACGAGGACTTTAAGAATGGTAGAAGTAAAGGCTTACAGCATTGGAGAACTGGCTTCATTGTACGAGATCAGTGTACGCACTATGAACCGCTGGCTTAAACCACATTTGGAAAAAATTGGCAAACGGCAGGGCAGGTTCTTTACAGTAAAACAAGTAGAAATAATATTTGACCTGCTGGGTTTACCCAAAGAGTATGACTAAACCGTCTGATAAATTACCATCATGCCCAATTAACTCAAACCACTTTATGCAGGTGGTTTTTTTATTTCCACTCTTTAGTTATTGCACAAAACTTTCTCTTCCTGTGTTCTCTGCTGAAGAGTATCTAATAACATTTATCAAGCAAAAACTCTTCTAAGCAAATAGCTTCTCTTACTGTCCAGTTTTACTATAAACTTCTTCACCGCCGCCAGGCGGTTTTTTATTTTAAACCATTACTAACTGCACAAAATTGCTCATTGATACTTGTTGCTGCTCATTCCTTCCTATCACTGCTCATAACTACCCAAAGCGGACAGTGACCCTCCTCCACCATAGTATGTTTGTGATGTAATCAATAAATAACAATAAAACAATCATCATGAGACAGGTTAAAATTCAGCAGACAAAAAATTATGCTTCAACAGGTTTGGGAAAAGATTATACAACATCCGCCAGCCAACAAATGCAGTACGTAAACACAGCCTGGAATTTTGCTTATTCCGCTTTATGGAATACGGTGAAATTTTCAGTGAAAGAAACAGAGCTGGCCAAACAAAAGATTGCGGCTCTCCTGCATTCGGAAAATCCCGAAAAAACATTGCTTGCTTTTTGCCAGCGTGTATTATTGGCAAGGGATTATGTAACTAAAAATCCGGGCAGGTATATTCCGCTTCCTTCGGTATGGCTGGATGATAAAAACAAACTGGGTTTTTCGGGTACGCAGCGCTGGTATGATCAAATCACTACTATCCGGAGATCATTACCTGCTTATAAAACAGGCATCAAAGCGCTGGCTGAAGCTGTACTTGAAGTAAGTAAAGATCCATCACGGGGCAATTATGAATATTGGAGATCGTATTTCATTGAACGTAACACACCGGGATTGCTGAACCTTTTCCAGGTAACCACGGTGCAACAATTATATCAATAGTAAACCTTAAAGTATGCAAAGACAGATCAACTATATCGTAGTGCATTGTACAGCCACCCCGGTTAATACAACAATAGAAAGCATTGAGCGGTACTGGAAAGAACAAAAAAACTGGACAAAACCAGGCTATCATTATATCATCAAAAGAAACGGAGTCATCATCAATTTGCTTCCGGAAGACCAGGTGTCCAATGGGGTAAAAAATTTCAACCTGCATTCGGTACACATTTCTTATATCGGTGGTGTTGATGATAACAACAACCCGGTTGATAACCGTACCGCTGAACAAAAAACAGCATTACTTAAAAAGCTGGCTGAGTTAAAGCAACGATACCCGGCTGCAAAAATACAGGGGCATCGTGATTTTCCGAATGTAACAAAAGCCTGCCCTTCATTTGATGTAAGAAACTGGCTTAAAGAAGCAGCGCCGGAACTTTTAAACTGATTCAATCAATTAATTAAAAACAACCATTATGAAAACATTTATTCAACAATTATTCAAAGACAAAAATGGCAATTTTAGCCTGAGGGAATTCGCAGTAGCTGCATTCATACTTGTTATTATCACCAGTTGGGTTGCCCAGCAATTCTTTGGACGTGTGATACCCGAGTATATGTTTTACACATTTGCGACAATGATCGGTACGGGATGTTTTGGCTATTCCATAGAAGAAAAAGCAATCGCTCATAATTAAACTTTATACAATGACCATATCAAGAACAATATTTTTTTCTTTTTTAAGCATGATCGCTGGTATTGCACTTTGTATGCTATTCACCTGCAATGATAACACCAAAGATGTAAAACTGATTCAGCCGGCTGAACTGGAAAAAAAAGCGGAACAGTCGGAACAAAATTTTCGAAAGGCAGCGGATTCATTAACCCGGCGGGAGAAATTATTGCAGACAGAATTACTATCAACTAACCTTTTACTCGATAAAAGCAAAAAGAAGAATGCAGTAATAACATCGCAATTAGTAAAGCTTTCAGGCAATGACTCAGTGAAAGATGATACTGCTCAATTTTTTAAAGACTGCGATTCACTCAGGAACAATTTAAATCTGTTGGTGGAAAGCAATACAGAAAAAGACAGTCTGTTCGAGGCCGTTATTGATAACCAGCAAAGCCAATTGATGCTTAAAGATTCTGCAGCTGATTTGCAAAACCAGCGCTATAATAACCTCAACGATTTGTTCCGGCAAAGTTTGCTTCAACAGGAACTATTGAGCCAACTGAATAAAAAAATGAAGCAATCATTCAGGCGGCAGCAATTCAAAACAAAACTGCTTTCAGGCTTTATCGTAATTGCCGCAGGTATTGCCACCCATTATCTTATCAAATAAAAAAGTACAACGTTTTAACATGTTAATGCCTGTGATATCACAGGTACCGGATATATCCATTCAATAATTTAAAAACAAAAAACAACAAAATGAAAAAAGTCACGAACACATTGTTCCGGTTTGCTACCATGCGAAGCCCGGAACTGATCTCGGATGAAAACAAACAAAAGTACTTTGTTTATCATCCCAACCCCGCAACTGAAGGCTACTTCCATAGCCTGGTAGCCAACCCGATTGCGGATAAGGCTATCCGTGAGCAGGCATGGAGAACGTTAGCGAATACGTTCAGCGCCCTGCAATCAACTGCTGATGTAAAAAATTTGGTTGGACAGAATTTTTATGATTTTGCCAACTGGCTTGCTAAAAACGCCCGGCAAGTGAGCGATGGAACACAAGCTATTCCTGAGAATTTCTCAGCCGTTGCTCAACTCAGCAACAGCCAGCTCATCACCATCTGGGATAATTTATTTTACCAGCTTAGTGCCAACAAATCTTCTTATGTAAGGGATTTGGTGATCAATGTACTCATTGCCAATCACTACATAAAATCTGCATCATCCGAAGGTAGTAATAAACTGGTATTGTCAAGAGTGGTGATTCCGCAGGAATTTTATGGTGCTGCTTCGTTACCGGCAACTGCTGCCCCCACCGAGCAACCCATATATACCAGGGAATTACAGGAGCAGATCGACAGGGTATTGGCAACAGAAAAGATAGCCCAGATAGCTGTTCTTACTGATGAACTGAAGATAGCTCAGCAGGCATATAATAAAAAGACCAGCCTGCAATATGAGGCAGCAAGAACTGAATACGACCTCAACCTTACTGCCAAAAGAAGGCTAAGCGAGACGGAAACTCCGGACGGTCAGAAAGCTACAGATGTAACAGAGGTCGATATGCCGCCATTTTCGTTTAGTCCTTCCAGTGAGATGGATGCACAAAGCTTGTCGGTCTCCCTTTCAGCACAAAGCAATTTGCTGGCAACTGAATTAAACCTTTTCAGTCAACCTGATTTTAATGCAGCATTCGCATTTTTGGCAGATGAAGTGAAAAAGCAAACAGCAATTTCTTTTGATGATGAAAACACATCCAGCCAGGTACTAAAGATCAATAATGCACTGTTGCCTGTTAGCCAGATATTGCCGCTGCCTGCACAACAATACAGTTATACGCTGCAGGTAGTGCCGGTTACTGCTACTCTCAATAAGATCGTTGTATCTATCAATATGGGATATCCCAATGCTGATGCAGTATATGCACTTTATACAGCAACTGCCAC
>Ga0068859_100000330_pt1 | contig 47242 bp, 41 predicted proteins | sample KBSSwiS22_FD_66585 | JGI IMG/M metagenome (GOLD analysis project Ga0068859, IMG submission 66585) | Switchgrass rhizosphere microbial communities from Kellogg Biological Station, Michigan, USA - KBS Switchgrass S2-2 | ecosystem: Host-associated > Plants > Roots > Rhizosphere > Soil ... | reverse complement strand
CTCGATCGACTGGCTCTGCGTGCCGCGCTTCGATGACGCTGCGTGCTTCTGCGCGTTGCTGGGCACGCCGGAGCACGGCCGCTGGCTGCTCGCCCCCACGCGTCCGGCGCGCAAAAATACGCGGCGCTATCGCGATGGTTCGTTGATCCTGGAAACGGAATTCGAGACCGCCACCGGCGCGGTGCGCGTCGTCGATTGCATGCCAATGTGGGGCGAGCGAACAGATGTAGTGCGCATCGTGGAAGGATTGCGGGGCAAGGTCGCCATGCGCATGGAGCTGGTATTGCGGTTCGACTATGGCAGCGTGATTCCCTGGGTGCATCGTGTCGATGGCGCCTTGCTCGCCACCAGCGGCCCGCATTCCGTGGAGGTGCGCGCAGGGGTCGAGACCCACGGCGAGGATTTCCGTACCGTGGCGGAGTTCACGGTAGCGCGCGGCCAGCGCATGCCGTTCGTGATCACGTTCTTCCCTTCGCACGAGCCTCGACCGCTGCCCATCGATCCGTTTGCAACACTCGACGCGACGCAGCACTGGTGGAACCAATGGTGTGCGCAGTGCACGTACAACGGTCGTTGGCGCGATGCAGTCGTCCGCTCCCTCATCACGCTGAAGAGCCTCACGCACGCACCGACGGGTGGCATCGTCGCGGCGCCGACGACGTCGCTGCCCGAGCGAATCGGCGGCACGCGCAACTGGGACTACCGCTTCTGCTGGGTGCGCGATTCGACGTTCACGCTGTATGCGCTGCTGCTCGCCGGTTATCGGGAGGAAGCAACTGCGTGGATCGATTGGCTGTTGCGGTCGGCCGCCGGCCGGCCCGACGATCTGCAGACGTTGTACGGCGTGGACGGCGATCGCGTTCGCGTCGAATTCGAAGCGCCGTGGCTGCCCGGGTATGAAGTCTCGGCGCCGGTGCGCATCGGCAATGCGGCGTCGACGCAGCTTCAGCTCGATGTCTATGGCGAGTTGATCGCGGCTGCATGTCTCGCGCGCTCCGCCGCGTTGGGGCCGAGCGCCGATGCGTGGCGGTTTGAGGTTGCCATCCTCAAGTTCCTCGAGAAGCACTGGAACAAGCCAGACAATGGCATCTGGGAAACGCGCGGCGAGAAACGTCATTTCACGCATTCCAAGGTGATGACTTGGGTCGCCTTCGACCGCGCGATCGGCGATATCGAAAAATATGGACTCCGTGGCCCTGTTGTGCGATGGCGCAAGCTGCGCGCGCGCATCCATGCCGACATTTGCGCCAAAGGCTTCGATCGCGCGCGCAACACGTTCGTCCAGTACTACGGCGCCACCGAAGTCGATGCAAGCCTCCTGCTGATTCCGCAACTGGGCTTCCTGCCGCCCGACGACCCCCGCGTACGGGGCACGATCAAGGCCATCGAGCGCGATCTGGTGGTCGACGGGCTGGTCATGCGCTATCGCACGCTCCCGTCGCTCGAAGCGTTGCCGCCCGGCGAGGGCCGGTTCCTCGCCTGCTCGTTCTGGCTGGCCGATGCGCTAGCGCTCTGCGGACGCAAAGCCGAGGCGAAAAAGTTGTTCGAGCGCCTGCTGGCGCTATGCAACGACGTGGGATTGCTCGCCGAGGAATATGACCCGAAGGGGCGGCGGATGCTGGGCAATTTTCCGCAGGCGCTGTCGCACGTGGCGCTGATCAACACGGCGCGGAATCTGTCGCGGCCAGGGGGGCCGGCGGAGCATCGCAGCCGCAGGAAAAAGGACGCGCCGCCCGATCAATGAGGCTCGAGGAACAAGCGAATCCGTGGGCGTCTAGCCCGGCCACCGCCAATCGCGAATCTCGGGCATGTCCTCGCCGTGCTCCTCGATATATTGCTTGTGCGACGCGCGCTTTTCGGCCATCGTCCGCGCCAGCCCATCGGCGCGCGAACCGAGTGACGGCACGCGGCGGATCACGTCGGCGACGAGATGAAACCGGTCGAGGCCGTTGCGCACCGTCATGTCGAACGGCGTGGTGGTCGTGCCCTCCTCGATGAATCCGTGGACATGCAGATTATCGTGATTGGTCCGGCGATACGTGAGGCGGTGGATCAGCGCCGGATAGCCGTGGAACGCGAAGATGACCGGCCGATCGCGGGTGAACAGCGCGTCGAACGCGTCGTCGGAAAGGCCGTTCGGGTGAACGGTGTCGGGTTGCAGCTTCATCAGGTCGACGACGTTCACCACCTTGATCGCCAAATCGGGCAAGTGCTCGCGCAGCAGCGCCACCGCGGCGAGCGTCTCGAGCGTGGGCACGTCGCCGCAACACGCCATCACGACGTCGGGCGTGGCGCCGTTGCCGCTCGACGCCCATTCCCAGATGCCGATTCCCGCGGCGCAGTGGCGGATCGCGGCGTCAAGCGACAGCCACTGCGGCGCCGGCTGCTTGCCGGCCACGATGACGTTGACGAGATTGCGGCTGCGCAAGCATTCGTCGGTGACGCACAGCAGCGTGTTCGCGTCCGGCGGCAGATACACGCGGATGATCTCGGCCTTCTTGTTCGCCACGTGATCGATGAAGCCCGGGTCCTGGTGCGAGAAGCCGTTGTGATCCTGCCGCCACACATGCGAGCTCAGCAGGTAATTGAGCGACGCAATCGGACGGCGCCACGCAATCTCGCGGGACACCTTGAGCCACTTGGCGTGCTGATTGAACATCGAGTCGACGATGTGGATGAATGCTTCGTACGAGGAAAAAAAGCCGTGGCGCCCGGTCAGCAGATATCCCTCGAGCCACCCTTCGCACAAATGCTCGGAGAGAACCTCCATCACCCGCCCGTCGGATGCGACATGATCGTCGTCGGAACGGATCTGCGCGACGGAGCAGCGATCAGTCACGTCGAACACGGCGTTCCAGCGGTTGGACGCCGTCTCGTCGGGGCTGAAGATGCGGAAGTTCCGCGCCTTTGCATTGCTTCTCAACACGTCGCGGATGAACATGCCCTGCACGCGCGTCGCCTCGCCATCGGCGGCGCCGGGGCGATCGAATTTGACGGCGTAACGCCGGAAATCGGGAAGGTTCAGCGGCCGCAGGAGCAGGCCGCCGTTCGCATGCGGATTTGCGCCCATCCGCCGCTCACCCACGGGCGCCAGCGCGGCAAGCTCCGGGCGGAATCGGCCGCAGGCGTCGAAGAGCTCGCGCGGCCGATAGCTTTTCATCCAGCGCTCCAGCATCCCGATGTGCTCGGGATGCGTGCGCATTTCGCCCATCGGTACCTGGTGCGCGCGAAACGTTCCCTCGACTTTCTTGCCGTCGACGCGGCGTGGACCGGTCCAGCCCTTCGGCGTCACCAGCACGATCATCGGCCAGCGCGGCCGCACGCGAAAGCCGCGCGTGCGCGCATCATGCTGGATGTTCCGGATCTCCTCGATGACGCGATCGAGCGTGGCGGCCATCGCCTGGTGCATCGTCGCCGGGTCGTCGCCTTCGACGAAGTATGGCGTGTGTCCCACACCCGTAAGGAACGCGATCAGCTCGTCGCGCGGAATGCGGGCTAGCACAGTGGGCCCGGCGATCTTGTAGCCGTTCAGATGCAGGATCGGCAACACCGCGCCGTCGCGCTCCGGATTGAGGAATTTGTTGGCGTGCCAGCTCGCGGCGAGCGGACCGGTCTCGGCCTCGCCATCACCGATCACGCATGCGACCAGAAGCTCCGGATTGTCGAAGGCGGCGCCGTAGGCATGCGCCAGCGAATAGCCAAGCTCGCCGCCTTCGTGGATCGATCCGGGCGTTTCCGCCGCGACGTGGCTGGGCACGCCGCCCGGAAACGAGAATTGCTTGAACAGGCGGTTCATCCCTTGCTCGTCCTGCGACACGTGCGGATAGAGCTCGCTGTACGTGCCCTCCAGATACGTGTTGGCGACGAGCGCAGGCCCTCCATGGCCCGGTCCGGTGACATAGAGCACCGATAGATCGTGCGCAACAATCACGCGATTCAAATGCACGTAAATGAAATTGAGTCCCGGCGTCGTGCCCCAGTGGCCGAGCAGGCGCGGCTTGATGTGCGCGAGCACAAGCGGCGCTTTCAGCAATGCGTTGTCGTACAGGTAGATCTGGCCCACCGAAAGATAATTGGCGGCGCGCCAATACGCGTCGATCCTTTGCAGCGCGTCCGGCGCCAGTGGCGCGGCCGGGCGCCCAGTTGCGCGGCGGCGGCCGGCGGGCGCGCGCATGACCGCAGCGCGCGCGGCTCGGTCGTCGGGACGTGTCATGACGATTGCGTCTTCCCGCGTGCCGCCGGCCGCGGGTTGTACCAGGCTTCGCGCTGGGCAACGATGGCGTCGGCCTCGACCGGACCCCAGCTGCCGCCCGCGTAGCGATGCACGGGCAGATCGCGGTCGACGACCGGGTCGACGATGCGCCAGGCCGCTTCGACCGCATCCTGTCGCGCGAACAGGGTGGCGTCGCCTTTCAGTGCGTCGCCGATCAGCCGCTCGTACGCCTGCATCTCGCGCCCACGCTCGTCGCAGACGTAGAGCTCCACGTCGTTGCCGACCATCGCCACGCCCGGCCGCTTGGTGCGCGCGCCGAGCGCAATGGCCATGCGCTCGGGTCCGAGATGGAAGCGCAGGTAGTTGGGTGCGGCCGCAGGGGCGGCGAACACCGCGTGTGGCGGCTGGCGCAACGCGACGCGAACCTCGGTGGACGTGAGGGGCAAGCGCTTGCCGACGCGAATGTGAAACGGCACACCTTCCCAGCGCCACGAGTCGATATGCACGCGCATTGCCGCGAAGGTCTCCACTTGCGAGTCCGCGGCAACGCCCGGTTCGCGCCGATAGTTCTTATATTGGCCGCGCACCAGTGTCCGCCGCGTGAGCGGGCGAACTGCACGCAATACTTTCGTGCGCTCGTCACGCAGCGCTTCGTGATCCGGGCCGACCGGCGGCTCCATGGCCAGGTTGGCGACGACCTGCAGCATGTGGTTCTGCACGACGTCGCGAACGGCGCCCACTTCCTCGTAAAACGCACCTCGGCCTTCGACACCCATTTTTTCCGCCATCGTGATTTGTACGCTGTCGACGAACGTGCGGTTCCAGAGCGGTTCGAGGAACGCGTTGGCGAACCGGAAATAGAGGAGGTTCTGCACCGCCTCCTTGCCGAGATAGTGGTCGATGCGGAAGATGGCGTCTTCCGCGAACACGCCGTGCAGCGTGCGCGAGAGCGCCACCGCCGAAGCGAGATCCCGCCCAAATGGTTTTTCCACGACGAGGCGGCCGCGCGCGCAGCCGATCGAACCCAGCCCCTGCACGACGGTAGCGAACATGCTGGGCGGTATGGCCATGTACAGCAGCGGCTGCCGCGCCGATCCGAGCTCCGCACACAGTCGATCGAACGTGGTCTTGTCGCGGTAATCGCCTTCGACGAAGCGAAGGTGGCGCGCGAGCTTCGCGAACGCGCGCCGATCGAGGCCGCCAAATTGCTGCAGGCTGTCGCGGACCCGCGCGCGCAAGCGGTCGAGGTTCCAGCCCGAACGGCCGATGCCGATGATCGGCACGTTGAGCTCGCCGTGCTGGACGAGCGCCTGCAGCGCAGGGTAGATCTTGCGATGCATCAAGTCGCCGGTCGCGCCGAACAGCACCAGCGCATCGGAGCGGGCTTCGGTCATGGGCACCCTGGTAAGGCCGATGTTGCGATTTTATGGCGGATGTCCGAACCGCGCCCCTTAGCGGAAATTCGCGGTAACGCCCCCTCGCCTCGTGCTGCGGCGTGAATCGATATGCGCGGGAAGTCCACTCCACTTCCCTTCGCCACTGACAGGATTGATCAGCTGCCTGCCAAGGATCGCGTGGACGCTTCTTTCAAGGCAAAGGACCAGAATTCTCTTGACCTTCGTGTACGCAAGGACAAGAATTTTGTTGACCTTCGTACGACCCGCCTCACTTCCAGGTCCGAGTTGCGTCCTCAATTGGTGAGCAAAGAGGAGTACGCGCCAGGTCCAGGCAATGTGCATGTGCATGAGCATGCGCGAGCGGCTCGATGGCGTTGTCCCGGCGTAAGCATTGAGCGCGCCCGTCGGCTCTCCACCACAAGGAGATCCAACATGAATATCCGCTGGCATCTCAACGCAGCCCTTCCGCTTCTTGTCGCCCTGCTGCTGGCCGGCGCACCGGGAGCGCGCGCCGATGTCGTCACCGACGCGAACGCGAAAGCCGCCGACGTCGCCTCCAAGCATCCGTCAACACCCATCTCGGTCAGGATGATGGCCGTCGTCCAGGTCTCGGTATTCGAGGCGGTCAACGCGATCACCCGACGCTATCCTGCGTATCGCGTGCAGATGACCCCGGCGCCGGGTGCCTCCGTGGACGCGGCCGTCGCCGCGGCGACCCGGACGGCGCTGTTGAAGCTGATGCCTGCTCAGCAGGCCGCCATCGACGCGGACTATCAGGCGTTGCTCGGATCTGTGCCCGACGGCCAGGCCAAGACCAACGGTATCGCTGTCGGCGAACAGGCCGCCGCCGCCGTGCTGGCATCCTGCGCCAACGATGGGAGCAGCGCCCCGGATGCCTATCGCCCGCATGCGGCACCCGGGGTCTATGTGCCGACGGTGATCCCCGCAGTGCCGCACTGGGGCAAGCGCATACCATGGGTGATGGCCAGCCCCGACCAGTTCCGGCCCGGCCCGCCGCCCAGCTTGACGAGCGCGATCTGGGAACGGGACTACAACGAGGTCAAGACGCTGGGCGCGAGGAACAGCACACAGCGCACGCCGGAACAAACTGCCATGGCGAAGTTCTGGGAAGCGACGGCCCCGGCCGTCTACTGGCCGGTGGCTCGCTCGGTCGCCACCGTTCCCGGGCGAGACGTCACGGACAACGCGCGCTTGTTCGCAGTGGCGGCGATGGCAATGGACGACGCGTTGACCGCCGTCTTCGATGCCAAGTACACCTATAACTTCTGGCGCCCGGTTACTGCCATCCGAAACGGCGAGAGTGACGGAAACGACGCCACTGCGCCCGAGCCTGGCTGGACACCCTTCATCGACACCCCCATGCACCCCGAGTACCCATGCGCACACTGCATCGTGTCCGCTTCCCTTGGTGCCGTCCTTGTGGCGGAGATCGGCGCAGGACCGGTGCCGAAACTGAGTTCGGCCAGCTCAACCGCCGGAGGCGCCGTGCGCACGTGGACGAGCGTCAGCGATTTCACGCAAGAGGTCGCCTTGGCACGCATCCTCGACGGGGTGCACTACCGCAATTCGACCGAGGTCGGCGCGGCGATGGGGAAGAAGATCGGCGAGCTCGCAGTACAGAAACTGCCCAAGGCGACGCGCTGACGACGGCGCTCGCCAACACTTGGCGCATCGTCGCTCCTTAGGGACCAGACGATCGCAACGCTGATTTATGCGGCGGCTGCACGCAGGGCGCGGGGTTGTCGGTTCAGGTCCCGGTTCGCATCGTCGCCATCACAGCGGTGCGCCGATCCGCCGCGCGACTTCGCGATAGCGCTCGATGACTTCGCCGAGATCGCGGCGAAAACGATCCTTGTCCAGTTTCTCGCCGGTGCGTGCGTCCCACAACCGGCAGCCATCCGGCGTGAATTCGTCCCCCAGCACTAATGGACCATGGGGATCGTCGGTCGGATGTCCGAACTCGAGCTTGTAATCGACGAGATCGATGCCGGCGTCGCCGAACAGGGGCGAAAGAATAGCGTTGACCCGATGCGTCAGCGTCTTCATCTGCGCGATCTCGTCGCCGCTTGCCCAGCCAAGCACGCGGATGTGATCGTCGTTGCACAATGGATCGTGCAATGCGTCGCTCTTCAGGAAGAACTCGAAGATCGGCTCGGACAGCCGGGTGCCTTCGGCGATGCCATAGCGTTTCGCCATCGAGCCGGCACATACGTTGCGCACGACGCATTCGACCGGCACCATCTTCATCGCCTTGACCAGCGATTCACGCTCGTTCAGGAGCTCGATGAAATGCGTGGCCACGCCGGCCGCCGCCAGCTTGTTCATCACGTAGGCGTTGATCTTGTTGTTGGTCTCGCCCTTCAACTCGAGCTTGGCGAGCTTGACGCCGTCGAACGCCGAAACGTCATCGCGATAATGCATGACGAGCCGGTGCGGGTCGTCGGTCGCATAGACGGTCTTGGCCTTGCCGCGATACAGCTCGTTGCGCTTTTCCATGAAGTCCCCAGGCTACGTCAGGCCATCGCGCGCCAGGCGAAACCATCCAGCTGGTCCGCGATGCCGATCCAATCGGGCGTGCAAGCGAGCGCCGCCGCCAGCGCGGCCCGCGCCATGTCCGGCGTATTGTTCTGCTTCGAGAGATGCGCGGCCAGGATGTGCTGCAGCCGGCTCGTATCCAGCGCGGCCAGCAATGCCGCCGCGGCTTCGTTGTGCAAATGGCCGAAGCGCCCCGCGATGCGCTGCTTCAGCGAAGCGGGATAGTCGCTGTCGGCGAGCAGGTCGAGATCGTGGTTGCACTCGAGCACCAGCGCGTCGCACCCGGACAGGCTTTGCTCGACGCACGGCGTGGACATCCCGAGATCGGTCAGCACGCCGAGCCGGAACGCGCCGTCGGTCACCACGAACTGGACCGGCTCGCGCGCATCGTGCGGCACCGGAAAGGGCCGGATCGCGAGATCGCCGATGACGATCTCGTCACTGCTGTCGAAGCCGTAGATACGCTCCATGCCGACAAAGCGGTCGCCCACCACAGTCAGCGTGCCGAACGTCAGCCACACCGGAATGCCGTGGCGCGCGGCGAATGCCGGGACGCCGCCGACATGATCGGAATGTTCGTGGGTAACCAGGATCGCCGACAGCGACGATGGCTCGACGCCGATCCTCGCCAGGCGTGCCGCGGCGTCGCGCACGCCGAACCCGCAATCGATCAGGACGCGGGTGGTGCCCGCTTCAACGATCAGGCCATTGCCTTCGCTGCCGCTGCCGATCGAAGCGAAGCGCACCGCTTCAGGCCTATTTCAACTGGTCCTTGAGCAACGCCAGGATTTTCTCGCTGGTGGACGTGCGGTCGGGCACGCCGCCCGGATCCTGCACGCTGACTACACTGCTCTGCGCAGCTTCCGCGATGACGATCTGGAACTGCTCGGGCTTGTCCTTCTCGTCGGTCTTCCAGAACTGCAGTTTCTCGAGCCAGCCCGCGCTGTTCTTCTTGGCGGCGATCGCATCGGGATCGCCGTAGCGGACGAAATACACGCCGCGCGAGCGGTCGCGGTCGATGACGGTAAAGCCGGCGCGGTCCAGCGCCAGGCCCACGCGTCGCCAGGTGCGGTCGAATTGATCGTCGACGGTCAACTTGTACGAGCCGTCGGTGTTCTTGTCGAGGCGCGCCTTGTCAGGCGCAATCGTCGCCTGCACCACCGCCGCTCGCGCCACCGGTTCAGGTGCGCCGAATTTCATCATGAGACGCGTCAGCATCTCCGCTTCGAGCGACGGATTGGGCGGCATCACCGCCCACACGAAGGCCGCCGGTGACGAGTTGTCGATCTTGCCGGTCGGCACCTGCTCCATCCCTCGATGCGAGATGAAGACCTCGACGGTTCCCGGCTCGGCGCCGCGCTCGATGCGCGTGCGGAACTTGTCCTGCTTGTAGTTCGAATAGAAAATGTCGATGTACTTGCCGACGGTGCGCCGGAAAAAGTCGTTCGGACCCTCGGCGCGGTTTTCCGCGAAGTCCGTCTCCATCATCCCCACCTGCGGCTGTTCGACCGCCAGCACGAATCCCGATTCCTGCCAGAATTCGCGCACCGTGTTCCACGCCTGCTCCGGCGTGGCCTTCACGACCAGCCATCGCTCGTTGCCGGCACGGACGATCTTGGCATCAGGGGTGGTGGGCAGGAATTCCGAGCGCGTGCCCTTGTTCGCGCCGGCCGCCGCCAGGCCGGTCGCCGTCGTCACCTGATAGCGATCGTCGTAGCGCGGTGTCGTCAGGTCCGGCGGCAATTCGAGCGAGGGCGCCGTGGACACCGACTTGTAGTCGATGCGCTTGGTTGGCGCAATGCCTTGCAGAGATTCGCAGCCGGTCACCGCCAGCACCACGGCGATGACGGCAGGCACGGCGTGCACTTTGCAACGAAGGAATGCATTCATGGCAACGACCACCTTTGGTCTTACGCGAGACAGCCGGCTTCGCGCAACGCGGCGCGGACCGTCTCGTGGAATTGCGGCGACAGCTTGACCAGCGGCAACCGCAATTCGTTGTGGATAAGGCCCATCTCGGCCAACGACCACTTGGCCGGGGTCGGATTCGGCTCGATAAAGAGATTCCGGTGCAGCGCGAGCAGCCGATTGTTGCACGCGCGCGCCGCAGTCACATCCCCCTTCAGCGCCGCCGCGCACATCTGCGCCATCAATCGCGGCGCCACGTTGGCGGTGACCGAGATCACGCCATGTCCGCCCATCAGCATCAGCGGCAATCCGGTGATGTCGTCGCCGCTGTACACGGCAAAGTTCTGATGACCCGCATGCAGAAGCGAATGCAGCAGCTCGCTGCCGCGGCCCAAGTCGGCAGTCGCGTCCTTGATGCCCACGATCCCCGGCACCTCGGCAAGCCGCAGCGCCGTTTCGTTGGCCAGATCAGCGACCGTGCGCCCGGGCACGTTGTAGAGAATCATCGGCAGCGCCACCTTTTCCGCGATGGTGCGGAAGTGGCGGTACAGACCTTCCTGCGTCGGCTTGTTGTAATAAGGAACGACCGAAAGGTGCGAAGTGGCGCCCGCCTTCGCCGCGAATGCGGCGAGCTCGATGGCTTCGGCGGTCGAGTTGGCGCCGGTCCCCGCGACCACGGGGATGCGGCCGCCGGAATGGTCGACCGCCGTCTTGATCAGCTGGCAATGCTCATCGACGTCGACGGTAGGCGATTCGCCGGTCGTCCCGACGATCACGATGCCCGCGGTGCCGTTCCCGATATGGAAATCGATCAGCTTGCGCAACGCGGGCAGATCGAGCGCGCCGCCTTCCTGCATCGGCGTGACGATGGCGACTAGGCTTCCGGTCAGCATGTAAACAATTGTGCCAAATGGGTCATTTTACCGTATTCGGTCCAGGGCCGCGAAGGCGCCGGTCTGTGACCTTCGGGCGCGGCTAGCGTTCCACTGCGGTGCCGGGCGCCACCAGCGTCGGCGGCCACACGCGGTCGGGCCCGACGGCCGCCAGCCGCTGCACGACGGCGCGGCGCGCGCCATGGTCGACTTCACCCTGCTCGAACGCCACCACGGTGAGCGGCGCGGGCGGCAGTGCGGCGATCGTCAGCAGCTCATCGCGGCAGAGCAGGAATTCGGGCTTGACCGGGCGGCCATGGGCTTCGTTGCCCATCGCGAACGTCTCGTACAGCAGCGCGCCGTCGGGCGCGAGCGCCGCGCGCAGATGCGGGAACAAAGGCCGGTGCAGATAGTTGGCCACGACGATCGCATCGAAGCGCTCGCCGGGAAAGGGCCACGCGCCGCTTTCGAGATTGCATACGCGGACGTTGATCCGTGGAACGTTCGCCAACGTTGCGAGGGCGCCGGCGTCGCGATCGACGGCGACGACCTGTGCGCCCCGCGCGGCGAACAGCCGGGCATGCCGTCCCTGGCCCGCGGCAAGATCGAGCACGCGCGCGCCCGGCGGAATCAGATGTGCGAAGCGCGCGATCCAGAGCGACGGCGCGGGATCGTGATGATCGGTCATGGCGCCCCCGGCGGCGTGTGTCGCGTCTTCGGTCGACTCCGCTTGGCGGCAGGCGCCGCGCCCGCGGCGCGCGGCGTCGCTTCGTTGCGCAGCCAATCGATGAATGCGCTCGCCTCCGGCCGTTGTCCCGCATGGGGCGCGACGACCACGAAGTAGCCTCGCGGCGAGTCGTAGCGCTTGGGAAACGGCGCCACCAGCCGGCCGTCGTTCAATAACTCGGCAATCAGCGGAATGCGCCCCAGCGCCACACCCTGGCCCGCGACGGTGGCCTGGATCACCTGGTCGTAGAGGGAAAAGCGCATCGTTCCCGCCGGCTTGAGCGTGGGTTGACCGTTGGACGCGAGCCACGCCGGCCAGTTGAGCCACGGCATTATGCCGCCGGGGTCGTCGAGATGGATCAGCACGTGACGCGCGAGATCGGCGGGTTGCGCAAGCGGTGGCCCGCGCTTGACCAGCGCGGGGCTCGCGACCGGCAGCAGCCGCTCACCGAACAGCCGCACGGAATCGGCAGGCGCCCCGGTGTCCGCGAGGTAGCGCACCGCGACATCGACGTCGCCGCGCGCCAGGTCCACCAGCCGATCGTCGGCGGATACGTACACCTCGACCGCAGGATGTGCGGCGCGAAACGTTGCCAGCCGCGGAATCAGCCACAGCGCCGCGAAGGAGACGGTCGTGGAAACCGTGAGGGCCGGCCCTCGCTCCGTCGCGCGCACGACATCGGCGGCAGCGGCGAGGTCCCGCAACTTGTCGGTGACGGTTCGATGAAAGGCGGCGCCGGCCGGTGTCAACGCCAGCATCCGATGCTTGCGCACGAACAGCGCGACGCCCAGCGCGTCCTCGAGGGCCTTGACCTGCCGCGACAGCGCCGATTGCGTCACGAACAGCTCCTCGGCGGCCAGCGTGAACGACAGGCGGCGGCCGGCGGCCTCAAAACCGCGCAGAAAGTCGAGCGACGGCAGCAGGCGGAGTGTCTTATACATTCCCGCAACGCATGCAACGCATGCCGATTGAGCGTTTGTACCGGTGCCGGGGCACGTTCAGAATTCACTCTAGCCAGCAGCCAAAGAGCGGCCGCTGGCCCGGCCCGGAAGCCTCGAGACGACGTCTGAGCCGAATGCATTGTACGCATGTAACCGGAGAACCACCATGGCCTGCTTCAAGAATGGAACGATCATCGACCTGGCGGCGCGGGAAAGCGTGTCGCTGCCCAATATGCGCGGAACGACGTTGCGCGTCACGCGCGGCACGGTCTGGATCACCCAGGAGAACGACACGCAGGACATCGTGCTGCGCGCCGGCGATACGTGGGTGGTGGAGAAAAACGGACTGACGATTCTCGAAGCCCAGGAAAACACGACGTTCTATGCGCTGGGACAACGGCTCGGTGCATGGGTGATGCCGCAACCTGCCACGGGACCGGCCCGGTCCACGTTCGGCGCGCGCGTACGCGATGCGCTTGCGGCATTTTTCATGGGCCCTCCCCGCAGCACGGTACCGTATGCATGATCCGCTGAATGCCCGCGAAAATATCGCAAGGAGACGCCTGCCGTGCCGCTCGTGACGCTAACGCTGCGCGCGCCGAAAGCGCCCGCATTCAAGCATGCGATTCTCGACGGCGTGCATCGGGCGCTGGTCGCCTCCGGGGTGCCGGAGGCTGACCGCTTCCAGCGCGTGCTGGAGCTCCCCGCCGACGATTTTCGCTTCGATCCCCAGTACCCCGACGTGGCATCGCCGCGAACGGAAAACTTCGCGCTGATCGAAATCCTGTGGTCGGTGGGGCGTAGCGTGAAGATCAAGCGAAAGGTCGTCGCGGACATCGTGGCAGCCTTGGCGAAGGACCCGGGACTCGACGCCGAGCACGTGATGATCGTGTTCAAGGAAACGCAGTGGGAGAACTGGGCGTTCGCCGGGGGGCGCCTGCTGCACGGCTGACGGCTGGCGCCGGCCAAAAAAAACGGCGCGGATCGCTCCGCACCGTTACTTGCTGCACTGCACCTACTGCACCACCCACTGGGGTGCCCAGGGAACGGCCGCTTGCGGCCGGTCCCCTTCTTGCGCGGCACGCGTGCCGATCTGGCACGTCGTACCGCGCGCGATGCGCATCTCGCGCACCGCCTGGCATTCAGGCTACCTCGGCATTGTTACGCCTTGGCGAACAGGACCTGCCCGTTCTTCTCGCGTACATGGACCGTGTCGCCCGGGGCAAAGTTCCCGCCCAGGATCTCCTTCGCCAGCGGATTCTCGATCTGCTGCTGGATCGCGCGCTTCAACGGCCGCGCGCCGTACACCGGGTCGAAGCCCGCCTGCGCGACCAGTTTCAACGCGGCGTCGGTCACCGCCAGCTTGATCTCCATCTTCGCCAAGCGCTGCTCCAGCGACTGCAGCTGGATGCGGGCGATGCTGGCAATGGCAGCCTGGTCGAGCGGATGGAACACGACGATTTCGTCGATCCGGTTGACGAACTCCGGCCGGAAGTGCTGCTTGACCTCCGCCATCACCGCGATCTTGACGAGCGCCTGATCCACCCCTTCGTCGGTCATCTTCTGGATCTGGTGCGACCCCAGATTCGACGTCATGACGATCACCGTGTTCTTGAAGTCCACGGTGCGGCCCTGCCCGTCGGTCATCCGCCCATCGTCGAGAACCTGCAGCAGCACATTGAACACATCCGGATGGGCCTTCTCGATCTCGTCGAGCAGGATCACCGAATACGGCTTGCGGCGCACGGCTTCGGTCAGGTAGCCGCCCTCCTCGTAACCCACGTAGCCGGGCGGCGCGCCGATCAACCGCGCGACCGAATGCTTCTCCATGAACTCCGACATGTCGATGCGGATCATCATGTGATCGGAGTCGAACAGGAATTCGGCGAGCGCCTTCGTCAGCTCGGTCTTGCCCACGCCGGTCGGCCCGAGGAACAGGAACGACCCGTACGGCCGGTTCGGGTCGGACAGACCCGAGCGCGAGCGGCGAATCGCATCCGATACGAGGCGCACCGCCTCGTCCTGGCCAATCACGCGCGTGTGCAGCTTGTCTTCCATCGCAAGCAGCTTTTCGCGCTCGCCCTGCATCATCTTGGAGACCGGGATGCCGGTCGCGCGCGACACCACCTCGGCGATCTCTTCGGCGCCGACCTGCGTGCGCACCAGCCGCGACTTCTTCTGCTCGCCAGCGAGCGTCGAGTCAGCTTTCTTCAATTGCGCCTCGAGCTGCGGCAGCTTGCCGTACTGCAGCTCGGACACCTTCTGCCAGTCGCCCTTGCGCTTGGCCTCTTCCATCGCCAGCTTGACCTTCTCGATCTCTTCCTTGATGTGCTGGGTGCCGACGACCTCGGCCTTCTCCGACTTCCAGATCTCCTCGAGGTCGGCGTACTCGCGCTCGAGCTTCTTGATCTCGCTCTCGATGATGTCCAGGCGCTTGCGCGACGCCTCGTCCTTTTCCTTCTTGACCGCCTCGCGCTCGATCTTGAGCTGGATGATCCGGCGCTCGAGCTTGTCCATCACTTCGGGCTTGGAGTCGATCTCCATCCGGATGCGCGCCGCCGCCTCGTCGATCAGGTCGATCGCCTTGTCGGGGAGAAAGCGGTCGGTGATGTAGCGGTGGGACAATTCGGCGGCGGCGACGATGGCCGGGTCGGTGATGTCCACGCCATGATGGATTTCGTACCGCTCCTGCAAGCCGCGCAGGATCGCGATCGTCGCCTCGACGGAGGGTTCGTCCACCATCACTTTCTGGAACCGCCGCTCCAGCGCGGCGTCCTTCTCGACGTACTTCCGGTATTCGTCGAGGGTCGTCGCCCCGACGCAATGCAGCTCGCCGCGCGCGAGCGCGGGCTTCAGCATGTTGCCGGCATCCATCGAGCCTTCCGCCTTGCCGGCGCCGACCATCGTGTGCAGCTCGTCGATGAACACGATCGTCCTGCCTTCGTCGGCCGCGATGTCCTTCAACACCGCTTTCAGGCGCTCCTCGAACTCGCCGCGGTATTTCGTGCCGGCGATGAGCGCGGCCATGTCGAGTGAAAGCACCCGCTTGTTCTTCAGCGTCTCCGGCACTTCGCCATTGATGATCCGTTGCGCGAGGCCCTCGACGATGGCGGTCTTGCCGACGCCCGGCTCGCCGATCAGCACCGGATTGTTCTTGGTCCGCCGCTGCAGGATCTGGATCGTGCGGCGGATTTCGTCGTCGCGGCCGATGACCGGGTCGAGCTTGCCGTCGCGTGCCCGCGCGGTGAGATCGATCGTGTACTTGGCCAATGCCTCACGCTGGCCTTCCGCTTCCTGCGAGTCGACGCCGGCGCCGCCGCGCACCGCTTCGATCGCGTCTTCGAGCGCCTTGCGGGTCAGGCCCGCCTCTTTCAGCAGCCGGCCGGTATCACCCTTGTCGTTGGCGAGCGCAAGTAGGAACAGCTCGCTGGCTATGAACTGGTCGCCGCGCTTGACGGCTTCCTTGTCGGTAAGGTTGAGCAGATTGTTGAGCTCGCGGGAGATCGTGATCTCGCCGCCCTGCCCTTCGACCTTCGGCAGCCGCTCGATCGACGCCTTCAGCGCCGACTGCAGCCTGGGCAGGGCGACGCCGGCCCGGGCCAGCAACGACGTCGTGCCGCCGTCTTCCTGCGCGAGCAGTGCGGCCAGCAAATGCTGCGGCTCGATGAAGCCGTTGTCGTTGCCCAGCGCGAGGCTCTGCGCATCGTTCAACGCCTGCTGGAACTTGGTGGTGAGCTTGTCGAAACGCATGGCGAGTCCTTCGTGATTATTCGATTTGATCCTTATATTGGGAAAAGACCTGACATTTCAACGTTTTTGACCTCCGGAAACCTCGGATCAACCCGCGTTGCCGCAGCCTGCCGTTCCACCGCGCGTGCTAGCATCATTGCGCCACTTTGCGCTCCCCATGTCGCCTCCCGAATCCGACCCCGAAGCCGCCCAACCGCCGCCACGCAATGCGACGATCCCGGAAGTCGTGCGCGCCGTGTTCGCGAGCTTTCTCGGCATTCGCAAGGGCCAGGCCATGCGCCGTGACGCGGTGACCATCCGGCCGCAGCAGGTCATCGCGGTGGCGGTCGTGCTGGTGGCCCTGTTCGTCGTCTCGCTGATCGTCATCGTCCGCATCATTATTCGGGCCGCCGGTGCCTGACGTATTGCCAAAAAATGACGTGCAAGCGCAGCAGCAGCGGCCCGTCAGGCGGGGGCCCGCCGCGCAGCCTGGCCTGAAACTTTCGCCAGGGCATCGGCCACGACGGCCAATTCCGCATCGGTCGTCAGCAGATCGGGGCACAGGCGCAAGTAGCGTCCGCGCGCGTCGGTCACGATGCCGTCCTCGGCCAACGCTTCGGACCACTGCTCGGCGCGCTCGTCGACGACTATGACGAAGGCGCCCCGGTCGTCCGTGCCGCCGGACGCCGCGATCGCGCGCTCCGCCAGCAACGCGACCAGCCGTTGCTGCAGCGCGAGCGAGTGCGCCCGTGTTCGCGCAACGCCCAACGTCAGCGTCAGCAGCTGTCCCGCGCGCGCCTGGTAGATCGGCAGCACCGCCGGTGTCGATTCGAGGAAAGCGTCGCCGCCAGCGCCGTACTGCGGCGGGTCGGGACGCTGATACTTGAACGGGTCGCGCTTGGCGAACCAGCCGGTATCGAGCGTGCGCAAGTCGCCGTCCAGATGACGCGGATGCAGATACAGAAAGCCGGCACCGGGTCCGCCCCGCAAATACTTGTACGCGCCACCGACTGCGAAATCCGCGTCGAGCGCCGCGATGTCGAACGGGTACACGCCGAGCGCGTGATAAGTATCCAGCAGGACGCGTCCGCCGGCCGCATGCGCGGCGCCGATGATGGCGGGCAGATCGCCGATCCTTTGTCCCGTGTTGAAGATAACCTGCGAGACAACGACGAGATCGACGGGTTGCGCGAGCGCCGCGCAAATGTCTTCCGTTGCGAATAAATCGCCGGCACGCGGCTCGACGAGCGTGAGTGCGATCCGGCCGCGGCGCGCGTACTCGCGCAGGATCACGTCGAGCGAATCGAATTCGCCGCGCGTAGCGACGACCCGCGGCACGGTGTCGAAAGTATTGAGAATGGCGCGAAGGCCCTGCCCCGCGCTGGCTTTGGGCACGAGGCAATCCGCCCGCGCGGCACCGAGCAGGCGCGCCAACCGGCCGCGGTAGGCGCGCATCTCGGCGTCCCAGGAATCCCACGCGTCGCCCATGCGCGCATACCACGCGGCCATGCCTTCCCGCAGATCGTCGTCGACGGCATCCAGCGGACGGCCGAGCGAGTGATTCGCGAGGTAGATGCGATCGCGACACGCTGAACGCATGCGCGAGAAGAGCGGCGCGATGTGCCGCTGCACGCCCGCCTCGGTCAGCGGGCCGGGGTCCATCGCCGCAACGGCGGACACGATACGTTCGGCAGTGCCGAGGGGCGCGTTCACGCGATCATTCTAGCGCCGGACTGCGGCTACACTCCGCAAGTGCAGACCTTTGCCGCCTTTTCGCTCCTTCACGCCGCGGCGCTGGCGGCCATCGCCGTGTTCACCTTCACCGCGATCGTCATCCGCCGGCGGCGTTCGCCATCGCCGTTGCCTGCGGGGCCGATCGAGCGGACCATCGGAGTCGCCTATCTTGCGCTGTGGATCGGCGCCTTCGCGTGGCTGCGCGTCGGTCCACTCTACGATCCGGCGACCACGTATCCGCTGCAGCTCTGCCATTGGTGCGGCGCTGCCGCTGCGCTGGTCCTCGTCACCGGCCATCCGCTGCTGCGGGCATTTGTCTATTTCTGCGGTCTCGGGCTGTGCACGCAGGCGCTCATCACGCCGTCGCTGGTCGAAGGGCCCGCGCAATTTCCGTTCTGGTTCTTCTGGAGCACGCACGGGATGATCGTCGGCGTCGCGATCTACGATATCGCAGCGCGAGGGTTCAGGCCGGCGTGGCGCGACTTCGGTTTCGCGTGCATGGCCGCGGCGTTCTACGTGCTGCTCGTGCTGCCGATCGACCTCGTCACGGGATGGAATTACGGCTTCCTCGGACCGTCGCGGCCCGACGTGCCATCGATCGTGGACCTGCTGGGACCGTGGCCGCGGCGCCTCATCGCGATCGTCGCGATCTCGGGAGGCGTCATGTTCGCGCTGCTGGTGCCGTGGTTGCTCGTGCGGCGCGGCACTAGTGTCCTGAGTCAGTGATTCGTTGAAGGAGTTCGCAGTGGCCACAGGCACGCGCGAGAAATGTCGAAATGGGCGCCAGACAAGGCGCGAACCGGAGCGAGGTTGGACACGTCGCGAGGATTCGCAACGCCGGATGGCGGCGATTCTTTCGCATTTTTTACCAACGAATTACTGACTACTGACGCAAAGACGCTATGGCCGGCCGATGACCGTACGCACGTCGATCAGCTCCGGAAAGAACGTCTGCTCGACTGCACGCTTCAGGTAGGCGACCCCCGACGAGCCACCGGTGCCCGTCTTGTGACCGATGATGCGCTCGACGGTCTTCATGTGACGAAAGCGCCAGAGCTGGAAGCTCTCATCGACGTCGACCAGCTTCTCGCACATGTCGTAGGCGTCCCACCACTGGCGCGGATTCTCGTAGATCGTCTTGAACACGGGGACGAGCTCGGGATGGCGCGTGTACGGTTGCGTGAAGTCGCGGTCGATGCACGCCGCAGGGACCGGCAATCCCCGCCGGGCGAGATGGCGCAGGAACTCGTCGTACAGCGAGGGCAAGCGCAGCAGCGCGTCGAGCTCGGCCAATGTCGCCGGATCATGCCGGAATACGTCGAGCATCGCCGCGTTCTTGCCCCCCAGCAGGAACTCGAGCGCGCGATACTGCGGCGACTGGAATCCGGACGAGCTCCCGAGCGTCGGCCGGAATGCGTCGTACTCGGATGGCGTCAATGTCTCCAGCACCGCCCATTGCTCGAACAATTGCTTCTGGATGAGCTTCACACGCGAGAGGATCTTGAAGCAGGGCTCGAGCGCATCGGCGCGCACGTGGACGATCGCCGCCTTGAGCTCGTGGATCAGGAGCTTGATCCACAGCTCGGACACCTGGTGCTGGATGATGAACAGCATCTCGTCGTGCCGTGGCGGCGTGCCGGGGCCGCCGGAGCGCGGCTGCTGCGCGTCGAGCAGGCGGTCGAGGCGCAGGTAGCTGCCATAGGTGAGCCGGTCGGCGAGGTCGGTGACGATGCCGGGTTCGAGGTCGCGGTTGCTCATCGATTCGTTTCCGCGCGGAGAATGCAAAAGTATACGCGCGACCTTTTGGTGAATGCGCTGACCGCCGACCTCGTGCGGGCAAGGCGAATGCCTTCCCGGCTGCCGCGTCAACCTTTCGCCCGGCCCACAAGGTGTTCTGGTCGTTTGCTACCATCCGCCACGATGCCGATTTCCCCTCGCACCATTGTTGTTGCCGCACTGGCCGCGGCGCTATTCGTCAGCGGATGCGGTAACGACGTCGCGCGCCACCGCACGATCACGCTGGGCGAATGCCGTTTGCTGAACCTTCCGACCGCGGCGCAGTGCGGCGTGCTCGAGGTGCCCGAGGATCGCAGCCGACCCGCGGGACGCAAGATCGAAATCTTCGCCGCCGTGCTTGCGGCCAACACGGTCAATCCGAAGGACGATCCGCTGGTCATACTCGCCGGCGGACCGGGACAGGCGGCGTCGCATCTCGCGCCCTTCGCCGCGCGCCTCACCGAATTGCGGCGCACGCGCGACGTGGTGCTGATCGACCAGCGCGGCACCGGGCGCTCGTCGGCGTTGACGTGCGCCGCGTTCAAGCCGCGCGACGACGATGTGTTCGATACCGATCCGCTGCCGCGCGCGCGCGAATGCCTGTCCGAACTGAAGCGCCAGGGTGTGGATGCCGCGCAATACACGACGGCGGCCTGGATCGCCGACCTCGAAGCGATGCGCGAGGCGCTGGGCTACGCGCGCTGGAACCTCTGGGGCGGCAGCTACGGAACGCGTGTGGCGCAGGAGTATCTGCGCCGGTTTCCCGAGCGCGTGCGCACGATGACGCTCGACGGCGTGGCGCCGCCCGGCATGGTGATCACCCTCGACGTGTGGCGAACGCGCGAAGCGGTGCTCGCCGCGATCTTCGGCGCCTGCGAGGCGCTGCCCGCGTGCAGACAGGCGCACCCGGACGTGGCGGCCACGCTCACGCAGATCGGCACGACCCTGGGCGCCGCGGGCCGCGACGTCGATATCGTCGATCCGCGCACCGGCGAAGCGCGGCGAGAACACGTGACGCTGGACGTCGTGCTGAGCGCGCTGCAGCCGCTCACCTACGCGCCGGAGCTCGCGACGTTGCTGCCGGAGATGCTGACGCTTGCGACGCGCGGCGATTTCGGCCCGTTGCTCGCCGCCAATCCGTTGCTGTCGACCAACATCCCCGAGCAAATCAACACCGCGCTGCATTTCTCCGTGACGTGCGCCGAGGACGCGCCGCGGATCACGCCCGCGATGGAAGAGCGCGCGCTGGCAGGTCTTCTCACGCAGCATCTTGCGCGGCAGCTGATCGCCGTATGCGAAGTCTGGCCGCGCGGGACGGTAGCGGCCGGCTTCACGGAGCCGGTGCGCAGCGACAAACCGGTGCTGTTGATCTCCGGCGGCATGGATCCGGTCACTCCGCCGGCCTACGGCACCGAGGTCGCGAAGGGCCTTTCCAACAGCAAGCACATCGTCGCGCCGGGTTATGGCCACATCGTCACGCCGCAGGCGTGCGGGCCGCGGCTCATCGCCGCGTTCGTCGACAACGCCGGGTTCGCCAGGCTGCCGGAGACTTGTGTCACCCATTTCGAGCGAAGCGTGCCGCCGCCGCCGTGGTCGAACCGGCTCACCCCCTGAAGGAACGTTGCGCGTGATCCGCGTCGACGGCCTCGTCAAATCGTTCGGCAAGAACGGCGAAGTGCATGCCGTGCGTGACGTCTCGTTCGTCGCCCCCGATGGCGAGATCACCGGCCTGCTCGGTCCGAACGGCGCGGGCAAGACCACACTGCTGCGGATGCTCGCGACGCTGATCGTACCCAATGCCGGGACGGCGAGCGTGGCCGGACTCGACATCGTGCGTGACCGTTACGCGGTGCGCGAGCGCATCGGCGTCCTGTCGGATGCGCGCGGGTTGTATCCGCGGCTGACGGCGCGCGAAAACATTCGCTACTACGGTGCGCTCCATGGATTATCCGGCGCCGGGCTCCATGCGCGCACCGATGCGCTGATCGGCACGCTCGGCTTGCGGGAGATCGCCGATCGCCGCGCGCAAGGATTCTCGCAGGGCGAGAAAATGAAAGTCGCGATCGCACGGGCGCTCATCCACGATCCGGCGACCGTGCTCCTCGACGAGCCGACCAACGGCCTCGACATCATGAGCGTGCGCGCGCTGCGCGACCAGCTCCGGCAATTGCGCAGCGCCGGCAAATGCCTGCTCTTTTCGTCGCACGTCATGCAGGAAGTCGCCGCGCTGTGCGATCGGATCGTCATTCTCGGCGATGGACGGGTCGTCGCGGAAGGCACCGCGCAGGAGCTCATCGCGCAAAGCGGCGCCGCCACGCTCGAGGATGCGTTCGTGTCGCTGCTGGGGACCGGCGAGGGGTTGGAGGCATGAACGTGGCGTCCCGTGATTCTTGTGGGTCGGGCGAAAGCCCGACTCGATATCGCGCCAAGCTTTCGCCTTGCCAACCAGTAGGTCGGCAATGAATACGGCTTCGCTTTCGCGCATCCTGACGATCGCCGGGAAGGAGATCGTCGACACGCGGCGCGACCGCCGCACGCTGCTGGTATCGCTGCTGACGGCTGCGGCGGCGGGCCCCATCTTCCTGTTCCTCATTTTCAACCTGATCGCCACGCAGGCCGACCGCGCGCGCGAGCTCAAGCTGCCGGCCGCCGGTATCGAGCACGCGCCGGCGCTCGCCGGCTTCCTCGAACGCCAGCAGGTGACCTTGTCCCCGGCGCCGCCCGATTACGAAGCGAAGATCCGCGCAGGGGATCTCGATGTCGTGCTGGTCGTCGACGAAAACTTCGCCGCCGACGTGGCCGAAGGGAAGCAAGGCACCGTCCGACTGGTGTCCGACCGTTCGCGCGACCGCGCGCAGGCGGCGATCCGGCAGGCCGAGAATCTGCTCCGCGCCTACAACCGGCAGTGGGGCGCGCAACGGCTGCTGTTGCGTGGCGTGGCACCCTTCGTCGGCAATCCGTTGAACATCGAGGATGTCGACGTCGCCACGCCGCAGCAATCCGGCGCCATCATCCTGTTCCTCGTCGCCTTTTACGGCCTGTTCTCGTCGGTGATGGGCGGCATGGCCGTGGCGCTCGACACGACGGCAGGCGAGCGGGAACGACAATCGCTCGAGCCGCTGCTCATGACGCCCGCGCGGCCGCTCGAGCTCGTGATCGGCAAGTGGCTGGCTGTCGCATCGTTTAACGCACTGGTCGTGCTGATCACGTTGGCCGGTTTCTACCTGACGCTCGCATTCGCGCCGCTGCCATCCGTAGGCGCGCCCTTCCTGTTCGGCTCGCGCGAACTGGTGCGCTTTCTGCTCGTGCTCCTTCCGATGATCCTGCTGATGCCCGCCGTGCTTCTATACGTTGGCAGTCGCGGGCGCACGTTCAAGGAGGCGCAGACCAACGTCTCGGTGCTGATGTTCGTGGTCTCGATGGTCCCGGCGGTGCAGTTGTTTCTGCAGCAGCGGGAGCCGGAATGGCTGGTCCTGGTGCCGGTTACCGGCCAGTACATGTTGCTCAAGCTCGCGTTGCGCGGCGAAGCGATCCCGTTGCCGCAGCTTGCGCTGTCGTATCTGGTGCCGGCCTTGTTGATTGTCATCGCCCTTGGCGCGGTCGCGCGGCTTCTGTCGCGTGAATCGGTCCTCGCCGGCAAATAGCGAGGCGCGCGCTCCCGTGCGAGAATCGGCGCGTGCCGCGCAAAGCTGATCCCGCCGCATCTCCCGCGCCGTCCGCGATGATGGATACGCGCGAAGTCGCCGCGTATTTGCGGCTCAAGCAACGGCGGATCTACGATCTGGTGCGCGCGAATGCACTGCCGCATATCCGTGCGACGGGCAAGTTGCTGTTTCCGCGTGCACAGGTCGATGCCTGGCTCGCTGCGAAATCGAATGCTTCGTCGGGACAACCCGCCGGCGCGCCGGCGATCATCGCCGGCAGCCATGACCCGCTGCTCGAATGGGCGGTGCGCGAGTCGCGCTGCGGACTCGCCGTACTGGCATGCGGCAGCAGTGCCGGCCTCGCGCGCCTGGTCGACGGCAAAGCGATGCTCGCGGCGATGCACTGGCTCGATCGTGCGACCGGCGAATACAACGTGCCGCTGGTCCGGCAACAGCTTCCCGATGCCGACGTCGTCGTGATCGAGTGGGCGCGCCGCACGCAGGGGCTTGTCCTGGCGGCCGGCAATCCACTGAAGATCCGCAAGCTTCCAGATCTGGTCGTCAGAAAGGCCCGCGTCATCGCGCGGCAACCGGAAGCCGGCAGCTACCAGCTGTTCGCGGACCTGCTCGAGCGCGCGGGCATTGCACACGGGACGCTGCGCTGGCTTGCGCGGCCGGCGTTGGCCGAAACCGATCTTGCCGCAGCGATCCACGACGGCAAGGCCGACGCCGGCATCGCCATCGAGGCCGCCGCGCATGGACATGGGCTCGCTTTCATGCCACTGGCAGCGGAACGTCTCGACCTCGTCATGCGTCGGCGCGACTATTTCGAAGCGCCCGTGCAGGCATTGCTGACCTTCGCACGTTCGACTGAAATGCGCGAGCACGCCGCAGCGCTGCGCGGCTACGACCTGACGGCGACTGGACGCGTAGCCTTCAACGCATGAGCTGGCGTTCGCGACGGAAGTCCGGTCATCGCATCAGTCGCGCAGCTTGCAATAACGATGCTGCCGACGCAATGAGACAAGCCATCGTTGCACCCGCCGCGACCCGCGCGCAGATGTTCACGGCCGATCGAAACCGAATTGCGCGAGTTTGCGCTGGCCCAGCGCGGAAGTCAGGAACGCGGCAAACGCGTTGGCGACCTTGGGCGCGTCTCGGCGAACCACGACGCCGTAGACGGCGCCGACGCGCAGCGACGCCGGCATCGGAACGCTGTGCAGCGACGGCTGCTCGGCGATCGCTTGATGGGCATTCGTGCAATACGTCAGGAAGACATCGACTTCACCGCTTTCCACCAGCATGCCATACACGTTACGATCGGCCGGTGGCGGCGGCGACTGCGGGCCTCCGGTCAATTGCATCGCCTTGGCGCTCAGGACATCGAAGCTGCCCGGCCTGACGGCATCGGCGCGGCGGAAGACTTCCCACGCGTAGTCGCCCGACGGATCGACTTTCGGTGTCGAGGTTCCGAGCTTTCGTTGCGGGTCGAGCAAGACGTCGAGCACGGTCTCCGTCGTCAGTGGAACGTCCGGACCTGCCAGCGCGCACAGCTGGTTGCGCGCAAATGGAATGACGGCCCCTGACCAGCCTCGCTCCGCCAGCGCGGCAGGATGTTCGAGGTTCGCCGACGCGAAGACTTCGGCCGGCTCGCCAGCGGCAATGCGATCGCGCAGGAGTCCCGATGCCCCGAACGTGAGCTTGACTGGTTGTTGCACCGTCTGCTCGAATACCTGCGCGATCGCGGTAAGGGGCGCACGGAGACTTCCCGCGGCAAAGACGCGAACCGGTTGCTGTCCATGCGGACTCATTGCCATCAGCGCTCCGATCAGAATCAGACTCCAGCGAGCGGCGACCCCGCTCATCCCTGTGCGTTGGGAAAGAACAGTTGCTCGCCGCCGATCTTGTAACCCGCGATCGCCGTCTGGCCCTGCGGCGACACCACCCAGTCGACGAACTGCTGACCCAACTCCTTCTTCACTTGCGGATGCTTCGCGGGATTGACCAGCATCACGCCGTACTGATTGAAGAGCCGCCTGTCGCCCTCGACGAGAACGGTGAGGTCGCCGCGGTTCTTGAATGACAGCCAGGTGCCGCGGTCGGCCAATACATAGCCGCTCATCGCTGATGCGGTATTGAGCGTCGGTCCCATGCCGGACCCCGTATCGCGATACCAGGGGCCTTTCTTCGCATCGAGGTCGACGCCGGCGTCTTGCCAGTAACGCAACTCCGCCGCATGCGTGCCGCTCTTGTCGCCGCGCGACACGAAGGGCGCCTTCGCGGTTTCGATCTTGCGCAAGGCCTCCAGGATGTCCTTGCCCCCGCCGATCCCCGCGGGATCGCTCTTCGGTCCCACGAGCACAAAATCGTTGTACATGACGGGGAATCGCTTCACGCCAAACCCCTCCGCCAGGAATTTCTCCTCGGCCGGCTGATCATGCACGAAGACCACATCGGCATCGCCGCGGCGGGCTAGATCGAGCGCCTGGCCCGTCCCCAGCGCCACGACGCGCACTTTGATGCCGGTGTCCTTCTCGAACAGCGGCAGCAGGTACCCGAACAGTCCCGATTGCTCGGTCGACGTCGTCGATGCCACGACGATGAAATTCTCTTGCGCGGGCGCCGGCATCGCGCAGAGCGCGAGCAACCCGCCAGCCAGCATTGAAAGCACACGAAGTCGTTTCACAGTCGTTCTCCCTCGAGAAAGGCGGCTGCCTCCGGAGTTCGCGGCGATTGGAAGAAAATGGACGCCGGCGACTGTTCGGTCAGCCGCCCTTCGTGTAGAAATACGATGTCGTCCGCCAGGCGCCTGGCCTGCGCGAGATTGTGCGTGCTCATCACGATCGTCGTGCCGCGGGCATGGATGCCGCGCACGATGTCCTCGACCGCGCGCGTGGCCCTGGGATCGAGGCTCGCGGTCGGCTCGTCGAGAAACAGCACTTCGGGCCGCAACGCCCAGGCGCGCGCCAGCGCCAACCGCTGCTGTTCGCCGCCCGAGAGCGTCCGCGCGGAGCGATGCCCGAGGTGGGGCAGCCCGACCTCGGCGAGGGCGTCGTCGATGCGCACGTCGGCCTCCGTCTCGCTTACCCTCGCAAGCTTCAGCGCGTAGCGAATGTTGGCGGCCGCCGATCGGCGCAGCAGCACCGCGCGCTGAAAAACCATGGCCTGCCCCGGCGGCCGCTGCGGAGCGCCACCCCATGCAATCGTTCCGACGTTCGGAACCAGCAATCCATGCAGCAGGCGCAGCAGCGTGCTCTTGCCGGCGCCGTTGGCGCCCAGAACGAGCGTGCATGCGCCGCGCGCGATCGTGAGATCGACGCCCGCAAGGAGCAAGGTCGCATCGCGCGCGATCGCGACGCCGGCGCATATGATCGGCAGGCCGGTCCGCGCTGGCGCGTCAGCCATAGAGTACGCGTGCCCATTCGCGAGTCCATTGCGCCGCCGCGTTGAGGAGCAGAACGATCGCGATCAGCACCAGACCCAGTGCCAGCGCGAGCGGGAGATCGCCCTTGCTGGTTTCAAGGGCGATCGTGGTCGTCATTACGCGCGTGACACCATCGATGTTGCCACCGACGATCATGACCGCGCCGACCTCGGCAATCGCGCGGCCGAAGCCCGCCAGCAATACGGTGGCAAGCGAAAAGCGCGTATCCCAGAGCAGTGTCAACCCGGCGCGCATGGTGCCTGCGCCGAGCGAGGTCAGCTGCTCACGGTACTCGCTCCACGCGTCGGCGACGATCTGCCGCGATAGCGCGGCAATGATCGGTGTGATGAGAATGGTCTGCGCGATGATCATCGCCGTCGGCGTGAACAGAATGCCGAGCACCCCCAGTGGACCCGCGCGCGACAGCAGCAAGTACACGACAAGACCGACGACGACCGGCGGCAGTCCCATCATCGCGTTGAGCAGCACGGTGAGCGTCTGCCGGCCGGGAAAGCGTCCGACGGCAATCGCTGCGCCGAGGGGCAGGCCGATGCACGCGGCCAGCAGCGTCGCCGTCAGACTGACGCGCAGCGACAGCTCGACGATCGCCAGCAGTTTCGGGTCGAGGTGCGTCACTAGTCCCGCGGCCACCGTGAGACTGTCCGAAAAGGTGTTCACCCGTCCGCCGTAGTGAGTGCAAAGTGTGCATTATGACTGCATTTATATGCAATTTGTACAATAGATGCGCACGCGTCGACGGCGGCCAGCACGACGGGTGCCGCCCGGTCAGGTCAGCGGGCAGTTAGCAGGGGCAGATGGAATTGCAGCACAGGCGGCGACCAACGCGTGTAACAGGTTCGATCCGCGCGGAAAGACTTGCTGGAGATTGAGTCGGGCTGAAGCCCGACCCAAGCGCTTTACCGTATCAGAAGCCGAACACGCGCTGCGCCGTGCGCCCGCGCACTTTGTCGCGCGCCGCGTCGGGTAGTCCGTTCACGCGCTTGAGGCAGCCCGGCAAATCGCCGATCGTGTGCGGATAATCGGAGCCGTACATCACGTTGTCGGCACCGAAGACCTTCATGCACAGGTCCAGCACATCGGGTGAAAACACGACGGCATCGGCAAAGATCTGCGGCAGAAACTCGGTGGGGCGCCGCGAGATCTTTTCGCGGCACGCCGGGATGTTGTCGTAGCACTGGTCCATCCGCGAAACGAGATAGGGCAGCGCGCCACCGCCGTGTGCCGCGATGATCTTGAGATTCGCATAGCGATCGAAAAAACCGTCGTAGATCATGCGCGCCACCGCGAGGGACGTGTCGAACGTGAACCCGATCGATGCGGTCAGCTGGAACCGCGCCATGTCCATTTCAGCGACGCCAGGTGGCGCGGTCGGATGCACGAGCACCGGCAGCGATCTCGCGTCGATTGCCGCCCAGATCGGCGCGAACGCGACGTCGGTGAGCGGCAGGCCGCCGATGTTGGCGAGCACCATCACGCCGGACGCACCGGCCTTGCACGCGCGCTCGAGTTCCGCCAACGCCAGGTCGGAATATTGCCAAGGCAGTGACGCGAACCAGCGGAGCCGGTCGGTGTGGGCGGTCTGCGCAGCGGCCATGTCGTCGTTCATGATCTTCGCCGCCTGCAGGCTCACCTGCGGTCCGCCCCAATAGCAGTTGGGGCAGGTCAATGAGACCACGCCGATGTCGACGCCGTGCTCGTTCATCGTCTTCAATCGCAGGCCGTAATCGAACATCGGCGGCACGGGCGTCATGAACGGTGCGCCGTCCAGATGAATCGCACGCAAGCCGCCCGTCACCGCCTTCACCGTGTAACGCGGACCTCCGTGCTTCTGCAAAAGATCGAACCACGCCTCGGTAAGGCAATGCGTGTGAACATCGATGACCAGACTTGCCACGACGGCTCCTCTTTATGGATCCAGCTGTTGTTGGCGGACAATTCCCGCGACGTCGGATCAGTCGACTTTCGCGCCCGATTCCTTGATTGCCTTGACCCACCGCGGCTGCTCGGCCGCGATCATCGCGGCGAATTGCTCGGGCGTTTGCGGCGGAAACGATTCCATGCCGAACCGGAAGAGCTGCTCCTTGAACTCGGTCGTCGCCTGGATTTTCTGCAGCTCGTCGGACAGCTTCGCGACGATGTCCTTCGGTGTCCCCGCCGGCGCGACGATGCCCTGCCACGCCTGCCAATCGAAGCCGGGCACCGTCGCGGTGATGGGTGGGATCGCTGGCAGCAGCGTGGTTGGCTTGGCCGCCGACGTTCCGAGCGCCGCGACCTTGCCGGCCTGGATATTGGGCACCGCGACCGTCGCATCGGAAAACATGACCTGCAAGTTGCCGCTGAGCAGGTCGGTCAGCGCCGCGGGTGTTCCCTTGTAAGGAACGTGCTGGATGGTCAAGCCATATTCGCTTTTCAGCGCTTCCATGAAGAGATGGTGGGGGCTGCCGCTGCCTACGGATCCGTAGTTGTACTTGCCTGGATTGCGCTTGATCGTGTCGATCATCTCCTGCACGGTCTTCGCGGGAAAAGCCGGATTGGCAATCAGGAAGAAATTCACCGTTCCCACCGCTGACACGGGTGCGAAGTCCTTGACCGGATTGATCGGTGACGGCTGGTAGAGCGCCGGACTGATCCCCAGCGTCGTGCTCGTGGCCATCAACAGCGTGTAGCCATCGGCGGGCTGCTTGGCGACGAACTCGGCGCCCACCAGCGTGCCGGCACCGGGCTTGTTCTCGATCACGACCGGCTGTTTCAGCGCGGCGCCGAGCCGGTCGCCGATCGCGCGCGCGAGAAGATCGGTCAACGCTCCCGGCGGATACGGGACGACCAGCTTGATCGGCCGCGACGGATAAGGTGCCTGCGCGGCAGCCAATGGCGCGATCAGCGCCAACGCGACGAGGGCCACGGCACGGCAAATCGTGGATGCGAGTTGGTTCACGGGAAAGTCCGGCGGAAGAGCAAGGCAACTTACGGGAGCAATGCGCGCCGTGTCAAGCGCCCCCATCGAACGCTATACTGAAAGCGGTCTCGTTCGACAACGCGTGTCCATGGTCTCTCCAGTCACCGCCGCCGATGCGTCAAAGCGCAACCGCTTCAGCGCCACCGAGCGGGCCGTGCGCGTGGACCTCGCCGCCTGCTATCGGCTCGCCGCGCATTTCCGGCTGACTGATCTCATCTATACGCACATTTCGGCGCGCGTGCCGGGCCCGGAAGCGCATTTCCTGATCAACGCGTACGGGCTGTTGTTCGACGAAATCAAGGCCGGAAACCTGGTCAAGGTCACGCTCGACGGCGACATCGTCGACGACCCCAGCGGACTCGGGATCAATCCAGCCGGCTATCTCATCCACAGCGCCGTGCACCGTGCGCGTCACGAGGTCGGGTGCGTGATGCATACCCACACTACGGCCGGCCTGGCCGTCGCCGCGCAGAAGCACGGCCTGCTGCCGCTGACACAACACGCGATGCGCTTCACGGGCTGCCTCGCCTATCACGATTACGAAGGCGTCGCGCTCGACGTCGACGAGCAGCAGCGGCTCGTCCGCGACCTTGGCACCAACAACGCGATGATCCTGCGCAATCATGGACTGCTGACCTGCGGGCCGACGGTGCACGATGCGTTCGACCTCATGATCCATCTCGAACGCGCGTGCCAGGCGCAAGTGGCTGCGCTTGCGGGCGGCCAGGAGCTCGTCACGCCGCCGCCCGCTGTGGCGGAGAAAGTCGCCCGCCAGTTCGCTCGTCCGGGCCGCACTGCCCCGGCCAACGCCTGGGCCGCCCTGCTCCGGATGCTGGATCGCATCGATCCCGGTTATCGCGATTAGCCAGGCGGTTCTCTCGTATACTCTGCCGCCACGAGCAGCCGATTACAGGTTGCCGAACCAAAAGGAGGAGAACCCCATGAAGACCCGTGCATCGGCGTTGGCGCTGCGCTTCGCTCTGTCGGTGATCGTGCTTTGCGCCGGCGTCGTCCCCGCGATCGCGCAGGACAAGTTCGACAAGCCGGTCAGGATCCTCGTCGGCTTCGCGCCGGGCGGCACCGCCGACATCATTGCGCGCGTCGTCGCCGACAAGATGACGGCCAGCATCGGCCAGCCGGTGGTCGTGGAGAACCGGCCCGGCGCGATCGGCCGCATCGTCGCCGACGCCGTCAAGGCGGCGCCGCCGGATGGCACGTTGATCATGGTGATGCCGATCGGCCCGATGGCGGTGGTGCCGCACGTCTACAAGGACATCACGTACGATCCGATCAAGGACTTCACGCCGATTGCGCTTGGCGCAACGTTCCAGTTCGCGTTCGCGGCAAGTCCGAAAAGCGGCGCCAAGACATGGCCGGAGTTCGCTGCATGGGCCAAGGCGAATCCGGGGAAGGCCGATTACGCCACCTCCGGCGCCGGCAGCCTGCCGCACTTCTTCGGCGTGCTGCTCGGGCGCGGCATCGGCGTGGAGATGGTGCACGTGCCCTACAAGGGCTCGGCCGCTTACATGAACGATCTCATCGGCGGCCAGGTGTCCGGCGCGGTCGATGCCATCGCCGATCTTACCGAGCTCCATCGGGCGGGCAAGGTCAAGGTGCTCGCAAGCTCCGGCGCCAAGCGCTCCACTGCGCTGCCCGACGTCCCGACGTTCAACGAGCTCGGCGTGACCGGGGTCGAAGCGATGGGGTGGTTCGGCTTCTTCGCGCCCGCGAAGACCCCCGCGCCAATCGTCAACGCGCTCAATCAGGCGATCAACAAGGCCTTGCAATCACCCGACGTCGCGGCGAAGTTATCCGGGCTGGGCATGGATCCCGCGACCGGGACGCCGGACCAATTCGCGAAGATCGTGGCTGACGATTACGCCAAGTGGGGCCCGATCGTCAAGGCGTCGGGGTTCAAGCCGGATTGAACGTGCGCAAATTGCGCGCGCGACCGCTTCGCGGTGAGCGACGCAATTTGCGCACGGCGGGCCAAAACACGAAGGCGCTTCGCGCCGCGTGTTTTGGCCCGACTGCAGTCAGTGGGCAAAGCTTCGGGCGGCCGCGCGCTTTGCCCCGGAAACGGCACGAAGCGCGTCGATCATAAGCCGCTGCGCGGCCGTTCAGTAACGCGCAGGCGCGCTGACAGCCTTCGATGGGCGCATGCGCTTGCTGGGGCTGTCAATTCGCATACGCGCTACCGAGCGCCCGCGCAGCGGGCCGCGATCGGCGCGCTTCGTGCCCTTTTCTACACGAAAGGCGCGCGACCGCCCGAAGCCTTTCGTGCTGACTAATCGGGACCAAATTGCGCGCGCACGAAGCGGGCGCCGGCAATTTGGTCACGTCACGTTAAGTTTCGGATGACGGCCAGAGGCGGCTGCCGCGCGGTGGCGCGCGTGCCGAGCCAGCCGGCGAGCGTCACCGCGAGCGCGCCGCCGAACAGCCCGTAGGCGAACACGAGTGGATTCGCCTCGAACGGGATCTTGAACACCCGATCGGCGAGCGCCCAACCGATTGCGGTCGCGCCGACGGCGGCGACGAGCCCCGCCAGCGCGCCCAGGAGGAGGAACTCCGCGACCTGCACCGTTACCAATTGCCGCTGCGATGCACCGAGCGTGCGCAGGATCGCGGCGTCGAACTTGCGCTCGTCCTGCGTCGCGGCGATCGCCGCCTGCAATACCAGCAGGCCGCCGGCCAGCGTGAACAGGAACACGAATTCCACGGCGCGCGAAACGCTGTCCATGATGCCCTGCACCTGGCGCACGATTTCGCCGATGTCGATCACCAGAATGTTCGGATACTTTTGCACCAGCGCGGGCAGCCACGCGTTGTTCGAATCCGGGGCGCGAAACGCCGAGATATAGGTAGCCGGCATGGCGTCGAGCGGCCCGGGCGGAAACAGCGCGAAGAAGTTGACGCGGAAGCTGTCCCAGTCGACCTTGCGCAAGCTCGTCACCTTGGCGGTCACCTTGCTGCCCGCGATGTCGAACGTCAGCGCATCGCCGAGCTTGACGCCCAGCGTTTCCGCAATGCCTTCCTCGAGCGACATGCCGGCATCGGCGGCCGCGGTGGCCGGGGTCCAGAACGTGCCGCTCGTGACCCTGTTGGCCTTCGGCAACGCGTCGGTCCATGACAGATTGAATTCGCGTTCCGCGAGACGGCGCGCGCGGATGTCGCCGAATTTTTTCGTATCGAGCGCAGCGTCGTTCACCGCGACCAGGCGCCCGCGCACCATCGGCCGAAACGGAACGTCGATGCCGATGCCCTGGCGCAGCTGTGCGCGCGCGTCGGCGACCTGGTCGGGCAATACGTTGATCAGGAACTGGTTCGGTGCATCCGGCGGCAGGTTGGCGCGCCAGTTGCGCATCAGATCGCCGCGGACCACGGTCAACAGCAGCAGCGCCATGAGACCGAGGGCCAGCGCGCCGATCTGCAAGCTCGACGCGAATGCCCGCCGGCGCAAGTTGGCGAGACCGAAACGCCAGGTCACACCTCGCTGCGGCAAGCGCTTCAACAACGCCAGCAGCCCCCACGCCGACGCCGCGGCGACGAGCAGCAACCCGGCGACGCCGCCGACCATGATGAGCCCCGCTTGCGCCTCGCGCGCCTGGAATCCGATCAGCAGCGCGATCGTCGTGGCGCCGAGAACATAAGCCAGAAGACCGCCGGCGCGCGGCCGCGGCAAATCCCGGCGCAGCACGCGCAACGGCGGCACGCTGGCCAGCGCGATCAAGGGCGGCAGCGCGAAACCGAACAGCAACAGCATGCCGGTCGCAAACGACGTCACGGCAGGAAGCCATGTCGGTGGTGGCAGATCGGTGGCTACGACCGACGACAAAAGCATCACGAGCAATTGCTGACCGGCGAGTGCGACGACGACACCGGCTGCGCATGCGGCAACGCCGAGCGCCAGGAATTGCACGAAAAAGAGTGCAAGCGTCTGGCCGACCTTCGCGCCGAAGCAGCGAAACATCGCGGCGGCATCGAGATGACGGCGCAGATAGCGCGATGCGGCGAGCGCGACGGCCACCGCCGCCAGCAACACCGCGACCAGCGCGGCCAGGCCCAGAAATTTTTCCGCGCGGTCGAGCGTCTGCCGCACTTCGGGGCGCAGGTCGCGCACGGTTTCCAGCCGCTGCCCGGGTTTCATCTCCGCCGCGAGCCACGTCCGGTACGCCTCGAGCGTTCCGGTGCCTGCCCGGTCCGCGACGAGCAAACGCCACGTCGCTCGATTGCCGGGTTGCAGCAGGTTGGTGGCGGGAACATCGTCGACGTTGAGCAGCAGCTTGGGACCGAGCGCGAACACCACGCCCGCGACTTCCGGCTCCGACTGCACAATTGCCGACACTGTGAGCGTGGCTTCGCCGACGGAAATCCGGTCGCCGATTGCAACGCCCAGGCGATCGGCGAGCCGCTGGTCGGGCCACACTTCGCCACGCTTGGGAATGCCGTTGGCGACCACCCCTTCGGGCCGCGCCGGATCGGCCAGCACGATTACGCCGCGCAACGGATAGCCCGCGCCAACGGCCTTCACGTCGGAAAGGATCGCGGACGCGTCGGCGGGCGCCCGCGCGCCTGGTGGCACCATGCTGTTGAAGCGGATCACCGGCGTGGTCGCCAGACCGCGTTGCCGCGCATTGTCGGCGAACGTGGCCGGCAACGTGCGATCCCCGGAGATCATGAGATCGGCGCCCAGCAACAGGTTCGCCTGCGTCGTCAACGCACCCTTCACGCGATCGGCGAAAAGTCCGACGGTGCCCACGCTGCCGACGGCGAGCACGAGCGCCGCGACCAGCACGCGCAACTCTCCGGCGCGCCAATCGCGGCGGAGCATGCGCAGGGCGAGTCGGAACGTGACCATCTTCGTGGGTGCCTTACGCGGTGACCCGCTCGTCGCCGATCAAACGGCCCGCGGAAAGCGACAACCGTCGTCCGCAGCGCACGGCGAGCGAGACATCGTGGGTCACGAGCACGAGCGTCGTCCCGTGCTCGCGATTGAGACGGAACATGAGGTCCGCGACCTCAACCCCCGTGGCGCCGTCGAGATTCCCGGTGGGCTCGTCGGCCATCAGCAATTTCGGCTCGCCGGCGAACGCCCGCGCAATCGCGACGCGTTGCTGCTCGCCACCGGACAATTGCCGCGGATAGTGCGTGGTTCGCTTCGCCAAACCGACGCGATCGAGCCAGGTGCGCGCGCGGGATTCCGCGTCGTCGGCACCCGCGAGCTCGAGCGGCAGCATGACGTTTTCGTGCGCGGTGAGCGCGGGCAACAGCTGGAATGACTGGAACACGAAGCCGAGGAGGCGCTGCCGCATCGCGGCGAGCTCATCTTCGTCGAGACCGGAGAGCGCCACGCCGTCGACGTGAATGTCGCCTGACGTCGGCCGGTCGAGTCCCGCCAGCAGCCCGAGCAGCGTCGTCTTGCCGGAGCCCGATGCGCCGACGATCGCGATCGATGCGCCGGGCTCGACGGCGAACGACACGCCATCCAGGATGGTCAACGGATCGTCGCCGCTTCTGACGATCTTGGTCAGCGCCTCGGCGCGAATGATGGATTCGGTCATTGATTTTTGGCGCACGCGGCGTCCAAGGCACATGCGGCCGCGCGATCGGGTTTGCAAGTGTAGCGTGCCGCCGAGCGAACCCCGGAAGGCGATTCGACGACGCACGTTACAATTCATCATTTTGGCGGCTCCCATTCGATGGCGTTCCTGCGGCTTCGTTCCCTCCTCTGCGCATGGCTCGCGGTCGTTGGCATGGCCGCGACGGCTTTCGCGCAGGGCAACGCACCGGTCATTCTCGTCGTCGGCGACTCCATCTCGGCCGGCTACGGCCTCCCGGGCGGCACGGGCTGGGTGGACCTCCTCGCCCAGAAGCTGAAAGCGGATGGGTACCGCTATCGCGTCGTGAACGCATCGATCAGCGGCGATACGACGGCGGGCGGCCGCGCGCGCCTTCCTCCGCTGCTGCATCAGCACAAGCCGGCGGTCGTGATCATCGAGCTCGGCGGCAACGACGCGCTGCGCGGCGGCAAGCTGGCGACGGCGCGCGACAACCTCGATGCGATGGTTTCAACGTCGCAAGGCGTGGGAGCGAAGGTGTTGCTCGTGGGCATGCAGCTGCCACCCAACTATGGGGCGGCATATGTCAAGGAATTTGGCGACCTGTTCGCGACGGTGGCCAAGGCGCGCCGTGTTCCCGCCGTTCCCTATATGTTTGCGGGTTTCGGCGACGACCTCGCGTTCTTCCAGCCGGACCGCATTCATCCGACCCTCGACGCGCAACCGAAGTTGCTCGACAACGTCTGGCCCGCATTGCAGCCGCTGCTGAAGAAATGAACGCGATGACACGCCCCGCCGCGGAGGGCAAGGTCGGCATCGCCGCGCTGGCGGCATATCCGGATCGCATCGACGTGCGCAGCCCGTCGGAATTTGCCGAAGACCACATCCCGGGCGCGATCAACCTGCCGGTGCTGGACGACGCGCAACGCGCCGAAGTCGGCACGCTGCACGCGCAGACGTCGGCGTTTCTCGCCAAGCAGCGCGGCGCCACGCTGGTCGCCCGCAATATCGCGCGCATCGTCGAAGATCATTGCCAGGGCAAGCCTCGCGAATGGGCGCCGTTGATCTATTGCTGGCGCGGTGGCAAGCGCAGCGCCGCGCTTGCGCACGTGCTGAAGGAGATCGGCTGGCGCGCCGTGCAGCTCGAAGGCGGCTACCAGACCTACCGCCGTCATGTCGTCGCGACGCTCACGACGCTGCCGTCGGAATTCCGCTACGTCGTGATCTGCGGCCTTACCGGCTCCGGGAAGAGCCGGCTGCTCAGCGCATTGCTGCAGACCGAGGCGCAAGTGCTCGATCTCGAAGCGCTCGCTCGGCATCGCGGTTCGCTGCTCGGCGACTGGCCCGACTCGCCGCAGCCATCGCAAAAGTGGTTCGACAGCCAGGTGCTGGCCACGCTCGCGCGCTTCGATCCTGCGCGACCCGTATTCGTCGAGTCCGAGAGCCGCAAGATCGGCACGGTGCAGGTACCGGAAGCGCTCCTCGCCGCGATGCGCATGGCCGGCTGCGTGCGCGTCGATATGCCGCGCCCGTTGCGCGTCGCATTGCTGAAGGAAGAGTACGCGCATTTTCTGGCCGATCCCGAAGCGCTCGCCGACCGCCTGGCACACCTCGTGCCGCTGCATGGCCGGAAGACCGTCGAGCGCTGGAACGAACTGGGCCGCGCCGGGGATTTCGATCCATTGATCCACGAGCTGCTCGTGCAGCACTACGATCCGGCGTATGCGCGTTCGATCGAACGCAATTTTCCGCATGTTGCGCTTGCGCCGACCGTTACGCCGACGTCGATTTCCGCCGCGGCGTTTCGAATCCTTGCGCTCGACACGCTGCGCGTCGTCAACCAGCGAGCGCCGGAGCCCGTCTCGTGACCGTCTATCCGTTCCGCCTGGTCAATGTGTTCGCGCAGAGTCCGCTCGCCGGCAATCCGTTGTGCGTGTTCGAGGATGCGCGCGGGCTCGATGCGGCGACGATGCAGGCGCTGGCGCTGCAGTTCAATCTTTCCGAGACGACGTTCGTGTTTCCGTCGCCGCGGGCAACGGCGCTCGTGCGCATTTTCACGCCGACCTTCGAGATGCCGTTCGCGGGGCATCCGACACTGGGCAGCGCCCATGTGGTGCGCGACGTGCTGCAGGCCGGCGACGCCGTGACGCTGGAAATGAAGGCCGGCGTGATCCCGGTCAAAGCCAGTGGCGATGTGTGGACGCTGTCGGCCAATGCGCCCAAGCATCGCGCGCCGGCAGCGGGCTCGGCGGACTTCGCGGCGATGCTCGGCCTTTCGGTCGCGGACGTGGCCAGCCCGCCGCTCTGGGTCGATACCGGTTCCGAACAACTGATCATCCCGCTCGCGACGTTCGACGCAGTGAAGCGAGCCGCGCCCACGTCCGAAGGGCTGCTGAAACACGGCAGCAACGGTCAGCGTGCGATGGCGTATGTGTTCGCCCGCGAAGGCGACCGCGTCCTCGCGCGCTTTTTCTTTCCCAAGCACGGCTCGGTCGTCGAGGACCCAGGCACGGGCTCGGCATGCGCCAATCTGGGCGGATGGCTGCTCGCGACCGGTGCGCCGCTGCCGCAGCGCCTCGCCATTGCCCAGGGCGAAGCCGTCGGCCGCCCCTGCCATCTCGGGCTGGAGGTCACGACCGACCGGCAGATCCGGGTATCCGGGCGAGTCATCGAGATTGCCCAGGGCACGGTGACGTTGTAGCCCACCGTTCGTCAGGCAAGGCATCGGCCTCGCTGGATATCGCGTCAATTTCTCGCCCGGCCCACTACGCGCAACAGCCGGTTACAGATTGCTACTGCAGCGGCGTCAACAGGCGAGCAAACTGGGGCGTTGAGAGGCGAAAGGACCCGCCATGCCAAGGATCGCCATGCCAGCCCGTTTCCTTGCCGCTGCCGCCGCGTTGGCGCTGATTGCCGGACCCGCCGCCAGCGCGCCCTCGCCGATGGGCTTCGACGACGCGCGCCACCTGCTCGTGCGTACCGGATTTGGACCGACCGAAGCCGAAGTCCGCGCATACGCCGGGCTCACCCGCGAGCAGGCGGTCACCAAACTGCTGCGCGATACGCGCACGACCGCCGGCACGCCACCGCCCGACTGGACCGCCGAGACCACGCCGCTGCGCTATCCGCGCCCGGAGGACGCAACCCCCGAAGAGCGCAAGGCGTTCCAGCGGCTGCAAGTTCGCCATGGCCTGGAGCTGCGTGCGTGGTGGGTGCAGGAGATGCTTGCAACGCCGTCGCCGCTCACCGAACGGATGACGCTCTTCTGGCACAACCATTTCGTCTCGAGCCAGCAGAAGGTGCGTTTTGCGCGCCTCATGTACACGCAGAACGCGACGCTGCGCGCCAACGCGCTGGGCAACTTCGGCACGTTGCTGCACGCGGCATCGAAAGAGCCCGCGATGCTCATCTACCTCGACGTCGCGCAAAGCCGCAAGGGCCAGCCCAACGAGAATTTCGCGCGCGAGGTGATGGAATTGTTCACGCTCGGTGAAGGCCAGTACACCGAGCAGGACATCAAGGAAGCCGCGCGCGCATTCACCGGCTGGAGTCTCGATCGCGATACCGGCCAGTATCTGTTTCGCCCTGGCATTCACGACACGGGCGTCAAGACGGTGCTTGGGCGCTCGGGACGCTTCGACGGCGATGCGGTGCTCGACGTCATCCTCGCCCAGCCGCAAACCGCCGAATACATCACGGCCAAGTTGTGGCGCGAGTTCGTATCGGCCGATCCCGATCCGCGCGAGGTGAAACGGATCGCGCAGGTCTTTCGCGGGCAGGACTACGACGTGAAGGCAGCGCTCCGCGGCTTGCTGTTGTCCGATGCGTTCTGGGCCACGGACAATCGTGGAACGCTGGTGAAAAGTCCGGTAGAGCTCGTGGTCGGCACGTTGCGCCAGCTCGAGGTTGCGCCCGGTTCCGCGCTGCCATTCGCCGTCGCATCGTCAGGCATGGGACAGAACCTGTTCTCGCCGCCTAACGTCAAGGGCTGGCCCGGCGGCGAGACATGGATCAACAGCAACACGCTGCTGGCGCGCAAGCAGTTCCTCGATCGCCTCGCCCGTACCGACGATGCTCCGTTGCCGATGGCGATGATGGCGATGGCGGGCGAGCCCCTGGCAGCCCAGGAAAAGGCTACGGTCGCTTCGCAAGGCGTACAGGATGAAGACAAGCTGCGCGCGCAACGTTTTGCGCAGCAGATGGATCGCGGGTTGCGCAACGTGCCGTTCGACGCCGCGCAGTGGGTCGCCCGCCGGCCCGGCACGACACCGGAGGCGAAGCTGCAAGCGGCGCAGGCGCTGCTGCTGCCGCTCGCACCGGTGACCGCCGATCGCCCGCATGGCGACGTCGATGCGGTGGCGTTCGTCCGCGCCACGCTGCTCGATCCCGCGTATCAACTCAAGTGACGACCTCGCGAGGAGCACTTAAGATGAATCGCCGTGCGTTTCTGCGTTCCGCGGGTGCGCTTGGATTGGCGCGCGCTGCGGCGGGCCCTCTGGCGGCCTTCGGCACCGCACAGGTCGCGGTAGCCGCGGCACCTGCCGGTGCGCGCTATGGAAAGCTCCTCGTTCTGGTCGAACTGAAAGGCGGCAATGACGGACTCAACACGCTCGTACCTTACACGGACCCGGCGTACTACGCGTTACGCCCGAAGATCGCGATCGCGCGCGACCAGGTCATTCCACTTTCCGATCGTGCGGGACTGCATCCCGCTCTCGCTTCGCTCCTCCCCATCTGGAAGGACGGGCAACTCGCGGTGCTGCAGGGAGTCGGCTATCCGGAGCCCAATCTTTCGCATTTCCGGTCGATCGAAATCTGGGATACCGCGAGCAGGAGCGAGGACTACCTGCAGGACGGCTGGCTGACCCGCGCGTTCACCATGCAGCCGGTGCCGCGTTCATTCGCCGCTGACGGGGTGATCGTGGGGTCGAGCGACCTCGGCCCGCTCGCCGGCGGCGGCACGCGCGCAATCGCCCTCGCCGACACCGAGCAGTTTCTGCGGCGCGCGAAACTCGCGCAACCGGGCGCCGCGGGCGGCAACAAGGCGCTCACTCATATCCTCAAGGTGGAATCCGACATCGTGCAGGCGGCTTCGCATCTCGAAGCAAGGACCGCGTTCGAAACCGAGTTCCCCGCCGGCGGATTCGGTAACGCAATCAAGACCGCGTGCCAGATCATCGCCAATCCGTCGGGTGTGGCCGCGGTGCGCGTTACCCTTTCTGGCTTCGATACCCATGCGAATCAACCGGGGACGCAGGCGCGTCTGCTCGCCGAGGTCGCCAATGGTCTGCAAGCATTGCGCTCGGCGCTGAACGAGCTTGGCAAATGGAACGACACGACGGTGCTGACGTACGCGGAATTCGGACGACGGCCGAAGGAGAACCAGAACAACGGAACCGATCACGGCACCGCCAACGTTCATTTCGCGCTTGGGGGCCGGGTCGCCGGTGGCCTGTACGGCGCGTCCCCCGATCTCACGCGCTTGTCCGGTGACGGCAATCCCGCTTACGCGCTCGACTTCCGGGGCGTCTATGCGACCGTGCTCGATCGCTGGTGGGGCGTGAGCTCGCGTGACGTGCTGGGCGGGCGATTCGCCCCCGTGTCCTTCCTCGCCTGACCGACCGCATCAGCCGATCGGCCACGCGGCAAGAAACACCTGCCAGTGCGGCGCATCCATCGCCGCGATTTTCTCGCGCACCAGCTGGATTTCCTTCGCGTACTCGCCCGCCGACAATTCGCCTCGCATCAGGCGAAAGCGCTGATACACGAGCAGCGTGTTGAGCACGTCCGTCTCGCAATAGTTGCGCACGTCCGTAAGCTCGCCGCGCGCCACGGCGGCAGCGACTTCGCTGCCGTCCATTCCGAGCTTGCCGGGAAAGCCGCATAGCCGCGCAATGGCGTCGAGCCCCGCATTCGCGCGCGGCTGGTACATCGCGAGCACGTCCATCAGGTCGAGATGGCGCGTGTGATAACGGCCCAGGTAGCTGTTGAACTTGAAATCGCGATCCTGGTCGCCCCAGTCCCAGTATTTCTCGCAACAAATGCCGTGGATGAGCGCCCGGTGATTGAGCACGGGCAGGTCGAAGCCGCCGCCGTTCCACGACACGAGCTGCGGCGTGAATTTATCGATGCCGTCGAAGAAACGGCGGATGAGCTCGGGCTCGCTATCGGAAGGTTCGCCGATCGACCACACCTTGAGATCGTTGCCCGTACGCAGCGCGCAGGCGATGGCGGCCACCCGCTGCAGATAATGCGGGGCGAAGTCGCTGCCGGTGGCGGCGCGCCGTTTTTGCGCGAACCATTCGAGCACCGCGGCATCGTCGAGTTGCGCCGGCAGGTCGGAATAGATCCGGCGAATGCCGGCGACGTCGGCAATGGTCTCGATGTCGAATGCGAGGACCGGCGTCATACCGCGAACACGCCCGTCGACAGGTAGCGATCACCGCGGTCGCACACGACGAAGACGATCGTTCCCTCCCGCATTTCCTGCGCGATACGCAACGCCACCGCGCACGCGCCACCCGAGGAGACGCCGCCGAAGATCCCTTCCTCGCGGGCGAGCCGGCGCATGGTCTCTTCGGCTTCCTGCTGGCCGACCGACTCGACGCGGTCCACCCGCCGGGCATCGTAGATCTTCGGCAAGTAAGCCTCCGGCCATTTGCGAATGCCGGGGATCGACGAGCCTTCTGCCGGCTGTGCGCCGATGATCGTGACGGCCGGATTCCTCTCCTTCAGATACTTCGACACTCCCATGATCGTGCCCGTCGTGCCCATCGCCGAGACGAAATGCGTGATCCGCCCCTGCGTGTCCCGCCACAGCTCCGGTCCCGTCGTCCGGTAGTGCGCAAGCGGATTGTCGGGGTTGGCGAACTGATCGAGGATCACTCCTTTGCCCTCGGCGCGCATGGTCTCGGCGAGATCGCGTGCCCCCTCCATGCCTTGCGCCTTGGTGACCAGGATCAGCTCGGCGCCGAACGCGGTCATCGACTGCCGGCGCTCGAGCGACAGGTTGTCCGGCATGATGAGAATCATCCGGTAGCCTTTGATCGCAGCGACCATCGCAAGCGCAATGCCCGTGTTCCCGGAGGTTGCCTCGATCAGGGTGTCGCCGGGCTTGATGTCGCCGCGCTTCTCGGCCTCGACGATCATCGACAGCGCCGGCCGGTCCTTGACCGACCCCGCGGGATTGTTGCCTTCGAGCTTGGCCAGGAGGGTGTTGGTCGTGTTGCCGGGCATGCGCTGGAGCCGCACGAGCGGCGTGTTGCCGATAGTTGATTCCAAGGTCGGGTACATGTGTCCATTCTATCCTTCGTGCCTGCCGCCGGTTTTGATTGCTAACATCCCGGACGTTGTCACAGGCGGCGGCGCGACCGATCACCTCGATGCAACATCGCGGCGGTTGATTTTGATTTTCAAGTGGCCGGACGCGCGCCGCGATGGTGATCGTGCCGATCGGGCGCGAGAGACATTCGCGTGACGTAGCCTGTAAAACGCCCCGCGCTGTGCGCAGGTACTCGATCATCGCGCTTCATGCCGTGGAGCCGGCATCACACCACCGCGTCCCGCGCCCGATCGGCACGATCACCGTCGCGGCGCCGCTCCGCTGGCAAGAAACCCGGAGTCAACCGCCGCGACGGTGCATCGAGGTGATCGGTCGCGCCACCGAACGCGACCACCTCCGGGCTGCGTGCCACTTCCTACTTCCCGGGTTTGGCTTCCGGCGCCGCCCGAACCTCCCCCTTCGCCACTGGGCCGGCACCCTTGGCGGGTGTGGCTGTGGCCACCTTCGCCGGCGCCCCACCAACGGAGATGTCAGCGCGCAATTTTTCGAGCCGCTTGGCGCCGATGCCCTTGACGTTCTTCAAGTCGTCGACCGACTTGAACGGCCCGTTCGCTTTCCGGTAATCGAGGATCGCCTGCGCCTTGGCCGGGCCGATTCCGGACAACGCAATCAGCTCGTCCTTGGACGCGGTATTGATGTTGACCACGGCGAACGCGGTGGCGGCGGTGAATTGCGCAACGAGCGCCAGTGCGAGCGCCCAGAACAGCTTGGTCATGATGGTCCTCCGTACGTGGTTGCGAATGCGTCGCGACGCGCCAGGTGCCGATGGCACCCGCGGCGCGACGTCCGATCACGTTACGGCGGCTGCCGCGCCTCCCGCCATCAGCCGTTCGACGTATGCGGCGACCCCGTGCTCGACCGTCGTCATCGGCGCCCGATAGCCCGCCGCGCGCAGCGCGGAAAGATCGGCCTGCGTGAAACTCTGGTACTTGCCCACGAGCTGCGGCGGAAATTCGATGTATTCGATCGTGCCGGCACGCACCAGCTCGGCGACCGACAACGGCGCCTGTCCATCCGCGGCGCGGCACGCGTTGATCGTCGCGACTGCAACCTCATTGAAAGTTTGCGCGTGGCCGGAACCAAGATTGTAGATGCCGGAACGCTCCGGATGATCGAGAAACTCGAGGTTCACCGCCACCACGTCGTCGACGAACACGAAATCGCGACGCTGTTCACCGGCGGGATAGCCGCCCGAGCCGTCGAAGAGCTGCACCCGACGATTCGCCTGGTATTGCTGGAAAAAATGGAAGGCGACCGAAGCCATTCGTCCCTTGTGCTGCTCGCGCGGCCCGTACACGTTGAAATAGCGAAATCCGGCGACTTGCGCCGTGCGCTCCGGCAATACCCGCCGCACGTACTGGTCGAACAGGAATTTCGAATAACCGTAGACGTTGAGCGGCGCTTCATGCTCGCGCTTTTCGCTGAAGACCGTCCCCGCGCCGTAGACGGACGCGCTCGACGCGTACAGCAGCGGAATGTCGTTGTTCTGGCAATGGTCGAGCAGGTTCACCGAGTACCGGTAGTTGTTGCGCATCATGTAGCGACCGTCGGTCTCCATCGTGTCCGAGCATGCCCCTTGATGCAGGATCGCGGCGACCTCGTCGTCGAAATCGCCGGCGGAAAGCCGCGCGAGAAACTCGTCCTTGTCCAGGTAGTCGGCGATCTCGCAATCGGCGAGATTCCTGAATTTGTCGGCGTGGGCGAGATTGTCGACGGCAATGATGTCGGTCTCGCCGCGCGCGTTGAGGCCGCGCACGAGGTTCGCTCCCACGAAGCCGGCGGCGCCGGTGACGACGATGTACACGATCGCGGCTCCTACAATTCGAGGTCGACGTTGCCGACCTCACTCGTGATGAACGGTACACGCGGGGCGACAGCGCACAGCAGCTCATAACCGACGGTCGCGGCGGCGCTCGCGACGTCATCCACCGGCAGGCCCTCGCCCCACAACACCACGGGGCTGCCGACGGTGGCCTCCGGCGCATCGGTCAGGTCGATCGTGAGCATGTCCATCGAAGGCCGGCCGGCCATGCGCACCTTCTTCCCGCACACCAGGACCGGCGTACCGTTCGGCGCGTGCCGCGGGTAGCCGTCGGCATAGCCGCAGGCGATCACGCCGACGCGATGCGGCCGTGACGCCGTGTAGGTAGCGCCATAGCCGATGCTTTCGTTGGCCTTCAACTCCTGCACGGCGATGAGCGCCGAGCGCAGCGTCATGACCGGTTTCAGGCCCAGCATTTCGGCCGTGTCGTACGGGAATGGCGTCGCGCCGTACAGCATGATGCCGGCGCGGACGAAATCGCCGCCGACTTCGGGAAAGCGGATGATGCCTGCGGAATTCGCGATCGATCGCGGATACGGCAACCCGCGGCACGCGGCCTCGAACACCGCCAGCGGCTCCTTCAGGCCGTCGTCCTCCTCGGCACGCGCGAAATGCATCATCAGCCGCAGTGCGGCGACCGACGGCGACGACGACAGCCGCTTGCAGACGTCGGCGACGTCGGCCGGACGGAAGCCCAGCCGGTTCATCCCCGTGTTGACCTTGACGAACACTTCGAGCGGACGCGACAGCACCGCGGTCTCGAGCATGCGCACCTGTTCGCGGTCGTGCACGACAGTGGCCAGCCGGCGATGCGCGAATTCCGGCAATTCGCTCTCGGCGAAGAATCCTTCCAGCATCAGGATCCGCCGTGTGTAGTGTTGTTCGCGCAGCTCGGAGGCGACCTCGGGCTCGACCAGCGCCAGGCCGTCGGCATCCTTGAGCGCGGGCAGCACGCGCGCCAGTCCGTGGCCGTAGGCGTTGGCCTTGACCACGGCGAGCACCTGCGTGCCGGGCGCCTTGGCGCGCGCGCTCGCAAGGTTGTGGCGCAGTGCAGCGAGATTGATCTGGGCGTACAGCGGGCGAGGCATGCGGCGGACGTGAGCTGGAGGTGGTCAGCGGAGTATGTGGCCGACAAGATGACGATTTCTTCGGCAGCCGCGTGGAGCGCCTCGCCGGGAATGGGCATCTCAGGCAAACATGGTATAAAGCCCTCGCCGCGCGACGATCCCCATTATAACCATCTCACCGGTGCGCTCGAATACTGTCGCGCCAGGTAGCGGGAATCGTCCCGCGCTCGCGGCGGACGGAAAATCCTAGAGGAAATGAAGGCCGGTTTCTACACGATCATGGCGGCGCAGTTTTTCTCGTCGCTCGCGGACAACGCGCTGCTGATTGCCGCCATTGCGCTTCTCCAGCAATTGCACGAGCCGGAATGGATGACGCCGGCGCTTCAGCAATGCTTCGTCGTGTCCTATGTCGTGCTGGCGCCGCTGGTCGGCGCCTTTGCGGACTCGATGGCCAAGGGCCGCGTCATGCTGATCACCAACACGATCAAGGTGGTCGGCTGCCTGATGATGCTCGCGTTCGTGCACCCGCTGATCGCGTATGCGGTCGTCGGCTTCGGCGCTGCCGCCTATTCGCCCGCGAAGTACGGAATCCTCACCGAGCTCCTGCCGCCGCACCAGCTCGTCATCGCCAACGGCTGGATCGAAGGAACGACCGTCGGCTCGATCATCCTGGGCGTGCTGGTGGGCGGTCTCCTCATCAGCGAGAAGGTATCGACGATGATGCTGGGCTTCGACATTCCGCAAATCGACACCGGCATCAACACACCGCCGCAGGCCGCGATATGCGTCATTGCGGTGTTCTACATCATCGCCGCGATCTTCAACTGGTTCATCCCGGATACCGGCGTCGATCGCCGCGTGCCGAGCAAGAACCCGTTCTACCTCATCCGCGAGTTCTCGCACTGCGTCGTGCTGCTCTGGCGCGACAAGCTGGGCCAGATCTCGCTCGCCACCACGACGCTGTTCTGGGGCGCCGGCGCCACGCTCAAGTTCATCGTGCTGGCGTGGGCGGCGAAGGCCCTCGGCTTCGACCTGTCGCAGGCATCCTACCTGCAGGGCGTGGTCGCCGTGGGCATCGCGCTGGGGGCGGTGATCGCCGCCAAGTTCATCACGCTGCGCAAGTCCGTGAACGTTCTGCCCATCGGCGTCGCGATGGGATTGATCGTGATCACGATGATCTTCGTCACCAAGCTGCCGGTCGCGGTCGCGCTGATGATCGCGATCGGCGCCTGTGCGGGATTCTTCGTCGTGCCGATGAACGCGCTGCTGCAGCACCGCGGCCACGTGCTGATGGGTGCGGGCCATTCGATCGCGGTCCAGAATTTCAACGAGAACATCGGCATCCTGGTGATGGTCGGGCTCTATGCGCTGATGATCCGCGAAGGCATCAGCGTCAACCGGGCGATCATCATGTTCGGCGTGTTCATGTCCTCCGCCATGCTGCTCGTGCTCTGGCGGCACATGCACAACCAGTCACAGGGCGATTCGCTGCGGCTCATCGCCGACGAGAGCGACCACCGGCCGCATTGAATCCCGTCGCAATCGAATTTCACCG
>Ga0068859_100000327_pt1 | contig 47368 bp, 40 predicted proteins | sample KBSSwiS22_FD_66585 | JGI IMG/M metagenome (GOLD analysis project Ga0068859, IMG submission 66585) | Switchgrass rhizosphere microbial communities from Kellogg Biological Station, Michigan, USA - KBS Switchgrass S2-2 | ecosystem: Host-associated > Plants > Roots > Rhizosphere > Soil ... | reverse complement strand
GGGGGGCTCGAGATCTGGAACCTGCAGAGCCGAAGGGCACGCAATTGACTGGACGGTTACCTTGAACGACTTGATTACGTCTGAACGCTTGCTGATCGAGCCCCTGCTCGGATCGCACGCGGAGCTGTTATTCGAGGGCATGTCGGAGCCGCGCATTTATCGCTGGATCTCGGCGCTGCCCCCTCTGAGCCTCGAACTTCTGCAGCAGCGTTGGAGCGCGGCGGAGAACCGTGGTGCCAATTCGGAAGGTGAGATCGATCTGAACTGGGCGGTACGACGCTCTAGCGACGGTTGTTACATCGGCAAGCTGGATGCGGAAGTTGCTAGAAATAACGTTGCCACGAACGTGGGCTACATCATCTTCTTGCTGTTCTGGAACCAGGGATACGCGACGGAAGCCCTGCGAGCCGTCGCCTCACATCTCGAGCGACAGGGTGTCGTCGAGCAGCGCGCGCTCGTCACCCTGGGCAACGATGCTTCAGCTCGCGTGTTGACGAAGGCCGGGTTCGTCAGAACCCGCGTCATTCCTGACAACGATACGATTCGCGGCGAGAAATATGACGACGTGGAGTACGTTCGAAAGGTGGCGGCTGCGCGGCGTGAACCGCCAAAATGATTCGGGCTCCGTTCGTCCTGTCCGGCCCCCCGACAGGCGGAGCAGAAATAGATCCTCCAAAAACGCCGTTTAATCTGCTGTCGTGTCTCCACTGAATGGATCCAACGATGAATATATGGAAACCTCAAGAGTTTCGTCTGTGGCGATCTCCTCGCGTCGGTCAATCCAACCCAGAGCGAATGAGCTGCGGGCTCTCAGCGCCGGTGTCTTTGCTACTGCCGACCGTAGGGATCTTTAGTTATGACCTGATGCTTCCTAAAGACGGCCTGCCGGCCGACGGCGCGAAAGACCCCGCTGCATTAAGCCGATAGAGATTTGATGTTGCAGTAACCTGCTCGCGAGTCAGAAGAGGTTTTAAGTGAGGTTTCGGTGCTGAAAACGCTGGTGACGGTATTATTACTGTCCTTCGGAGTCCAGGTAAGGCAGGGCGGAACGGTGACAGGTAGCGTTCAGGACTCCGAAGGTAAACCACGGGGCGGTATACGGGTCGCTGCGATGGTGGTTCGCGAATCCAACGGGGGGGATACCCAATCAGAAGTCCTCGAGAGTATCAGCCAAACGGATGATTCGGGACGATATCGTTTGGAGTTGCCTGCTGGCCGTTATTACATCGTGATAGGACTCGTGAAGTCGCCGACCTATTACCCTGGTGTAGCAGAAGGAACCGATGGAGCAGCAATCTTCTCGATCACTGCCGGTTCAAGGGTGAACGGTGTAGACTTCGTCATCGCCGAGGTTAGCGGAATCGTGCGGGATACTGCAGGAAACCCCATTCCCGGAGTTCGAATCGGCGCGATGGCGAACTCAGCCGTCACCGCCGCTGCCAGTTGTTCTGAGCAGCTGATCCACCGCGGCGAGGCCAATGAATCAGGTGAGTACCGGCTTATCGTGTCACCCGGCTCGTACCGCATCGTGGCCGTACAAAATGACAGGACCACGTTCTATCCAGCTTCCACCGATAGAAACCGCGCTACGACGGTCACCATTAAAGCCGGTTCCCTACTAAAGGGAATCGACATTGTTCTCAATGCAGGTTTGCCTCCGGGCGATCTGACAAGGGATCGACAACTTCTTGCTCACGCGATGGAAAACGTCAGGGTTGGCTGCCTGGCCGGGGCAAGACTTGAGCTTCAAGCTCTGATCCAAACATTTCCTGCTTCTGGGTACGTGCCGGAAGCCAAATATGTGTATGCCGACTCCTTTTACCTTGAGGGGACTCCCGCGGCATTGAAGGATGCGGAGCGGTTGTTCAATGAATTTGTCCAGCGGTATCCCGATGCCCCTCGGCTTTCCGAAGCTCAGCAGAGATTGGCGGATATCCTCCGTCGCTAAAGCAGTGTGTAACAAGGTATCCAGACCTGACCTAAGGACGCGATGGCGGGATACCTTAGCGAAATCCTTTTATTAGTCACGTTCGGCTCGGTCATGTCGAAAAAAGTGGAGAGCTTTCACTGCCCCATGACGCTGATAGGCATTGTCAGCTGCTCAGTTCGCCGCTGCTTACATAAAGATCCCCAGGATGGATCGCCCAATCCTAAGTCGGCTTGCGTTGTGATTGCGGGTGGGACTTTGCAAAGGGCCGGGTTGAGACTTCCTACGGCAAGAAAAAAGGATGCTGTTGAAGACCGATCAAGCTGTCGGTGAATTCCGAAGAGATTGGATCGGAGCCGTATGTTGGGTACTAATTGGATTCTTTCTTCAAGATTACTCGAATAATACACTCAGGTTTCTCAACATATGAGCTGGCTGACGAATTTGATATTTCTAACCCTTCCCCCGGCCGCTCTATCGCGTTACAGAACTCTTTACCTTGGTATTGCACGTAATTGAAGGTCTTTACGATCGTTATCCACGACTACCACACGCTCCGCGAGTGACTCGTATTTGAGAAGGAATTCCGAATTCATATCAGCGCCTGGAGGTATGACCCAGCCCCACGCAAAGACCCTGTACTCTCCGGGAGCCACACCACTAAACGAAAAACCGCCGTCAGCAGACGAATAAGTCCGTCTAAATCGAAAGACGTTATCTTGCAGGGGAGCCAGAGTTACTGTTCCAGCCACGGGTTTAGCGGCCACGTCCCGAACTTGCCCCACAATCTCTGCATTGCTAGTTCGCAGATCCACCAATAACTCACCGGTATCTGGCTTGAAATCGAGCCGACCTCCTTCGTGCGTTATATCCTGCGAGCCTTTCCTGACAGCAGCAACATAAGTATTCCGAGGCAGAGTCGGAAATGAAATCTTGTACCTCCCCTGCGGAAGGCTGGGGAAGACGAACCTTCCTGTGGCGTCCACCGTGGCCTGAAACCCCAAAGTTTTCAACGGATCATTAACTGCGAGAATCGAACTCAAGAGTTGCTCAGGCTGCAAACGCACGGTTATCGAATTTGCGATGTCGAGACTCTGGTATCGTAGACGTCCCATCAACTGATCATTTTTGAGGAAGCTGGCCGTGAGTCCCTCAATATTTATTCCCCGAACTTCGCAACAGCTTGGCACGACGAAGTACCCTTCGGTAACTTTGCCCCTCGGCAATGCCACCAAGTCGTATGAGCCTGAAGCAACTTCGATTTCAAATCGTTCCTCGGAGGAGTTTCCTGCTAAATTAGGCAGGGGCTCCACGAAAGTGTCCCAAGCTGTCTGTCCCCGGCGGACGGCATAGTACATTAGGGGGATTCCCCTCGCTGCCTGTTCTCCCAAAATCTTTCCTGAGACTCTAAACAAGGGTTGCCGGCTAATCTGGAGATCCGCTCGGATTTCAGCCTCGCCGCTAATGTTCAGTGTTTGCGCCGCAGTGAGGTCAAGAGCATCAGGAAAGTATCGGGGTGGCGCGTTCGCGACTTCCACCTTTAGGTAGTAGTCCCCCGGAGAAAGCCCGAAAACACGGTACTGTCCTCGGTCGTCAGTTTGTACTCTGGACGCAAGGGCCAACACGCGCTCTCCTTCCACATATGTGATCTTGAGAACCGAAATGGTAGCCAAAACGAGAGGGCGGCTTTCTGTATCCAAGCACTGACCCGCTATAGCGCTTCCCTGAACAAGAACAAAGTTGGAAGTCTCCGTTTGTCCCGGAGTAATGGTTACTGCCACTCCCTGAGATACACTGTTCATGATTTGCTCTCTGACCAGCGGGGAAAGGATGTTTGCGGCGGCCTCCGCCAGTCTGCTTGACCTTGCTTGTACCGGAAAGAATCCCTCCTTCTCTGCCCGCACTATGTATCGTCCAGGGGGAATCTGCTCAAATCTGAACCGGCCTTGGGAATCAGTGGCGGTCTTAAAGCGATTCTGAGTATTGGATATCTCGACGCTTGCGTTGCCGACTCCCTGATTACTCCCGTCCGCCGTGACCGTACCAATTACCGTGCCGCCCGGCTGAGCTTGTGAAACAGTAGTGAGCGGGAGGATCAAACCCACGGTAGACACAATAATCCATTTTTGGAGCAGTGACAGCTTACGTGGCATAGGCGCACTTCCTCCCTTCAAAGAAACAGCGAAACGGGTACGCCGCGGATCTCAGTTCCCCAAAAGGGAGCCTTTAGCCGATTTGTAGGCGGTAGGCTACAACGCATGATTGCGCCGTGTCCACGTCCATCACACAGTGGTTCGGCCAACGCCTACGTGCGCTCAGGGAGAAGCACGGCTGGACACAAGTCGAGATGGCGGAACGGCTGGGCGTGGACCGCAGCTATATCTCGGATATGGAAAGAGGAAAGAAAAACGTGTGTCTGCCGACGCTGGAGGTTATTGCGAAGGGGACGGGGCTGACGATCTCGCAGGTGGTGAGGGGACTCCAGGGAACGAAGAAGCTTTCAGGCTTCCTTTGAACGGCACCTTAAGCGGAATTGCTTTCATTCAGTAGAATCACGGCGACCCTTTCCGCTCTCGGGTATATCTGCTATGGCAAGGTCCGCCACTAGTTCTATTCGCTGTCCACTCCTCGCCAAGGAACTGCAATACCCTGTAAACAGGCATTGGCAGATTGAAGATCACTTGGGCCACGGGCTCCTCGAAATCCTGTCCACCCCGCTGCCGGAATGCGACTGGGACATGGAGATGACTGCAAGTTGATTCGCCCGGGAATCGCATGGATTAGGACGTTAATCTCACGGGAAATTCTTACTGAAATCATTCCATGGATAAATGTCGCGTCGCTGGGTGCTAGTCTTAAAACCAGGACAATAGGTGTTCGAAAAACTTCTCGCCCACAGGGATCACATCCCACCCCACAGGATCTGGGCATTTCTCGCCGACAGGGCGCAGTTTGATCTCGTTGAACATGTCCATATGCTGATGTGCGCCGACTGTCTGTCCTTTGCAGACGCGTGTTTGAGGGCGGAGAGCTTCGGTGACGCCCTCGGGATTTGGTTATCGGAGAGTAAGTTCGACAAGGCAGGGTAAGGCACCGACGTTGGTTTGATATTGTCCGCCCCGAGCATGATGTCAAAAGCTCCATGCTGGGACCAGTCCGAGGCAAGAATCAGTTCTTGGCTCCGTGAGCATGTCCATATCGACACTCCAGTCGTTGTTCGCACGATCAAAGACGGTCGACCCCGCTACGACCGGGCTCGCGTGACCCAACTCGGAAGGGGAAAGTTTCAGATCACCCTGTTGACAGATGGTGCTCCCTTCAAAGGTGCGCAAGCTTTCTATTACACGGGGAGGAGCTGCAGGAATCCCCGAGGGGCAACGCGACTCGTCATCCCCACAGTTGCTGTCTTGAAAGCTTGCGATGTGTGCATGCAAAATGGCGGGTTCCTGTTGGGAGAACCGAACACGTACACATTTTCGTTCCGGTAATCAATGGCCAGTGCGGGTTTATGCGGATCGACCGGTCGACTCTTTCAGGAAGGGATCCGGCGACGCAGTTCCGGGCCCTCGTGAATCTCCTTCTGCGAGTCGCCCACACTAAGCATGCTTTTGAAATCGAGCCGTCGTTTGTAAACATTACAAGGCTAAATTCTCACGCCGCTACTTCACCTAAGAGCCTTCTTGGTTCATGGATTGCACTCTTCCTTAAAAGATTGAAAAGAGACCAGCGGGATGACGTTTGGCGGGGGTACTCGCAAACCCCTTTACAGAACGTTCATCCCAAAACAATGGGGGATTTTATGCTGTGTCATGAAAAAAACTCCCTGATGGAAAAATACGAAAAAGCAGCTACCTCATATGTACAGGCAATTCGCAGTATGCGCGTTTACGCGACGAAGCTGCCGCTGCCGGACTTTGAGGTTATCTATAACTTTGCGGTGCAGGCGAACGAGGTTTGTCAGGCTGCACACCAGTCGTTGCGCCTCCACGTCGAGGAACACGGCTGTTAAGAGTACCCCTGTCTCGGCCGGGTTGCATCACCCGCATCAGCCGCCGATACTCAAGGGATCCAGTTCAATTTGGTGGACGTGTCCGGCACGAGCAATGCGCCCGTGCTCGTGCGCAGCGGCGTAATGTCATTCGCCTTCAGATCGAACACGAACACCTCGCCGCTCGCGTCGACTCCTAGTTGATTGCAGATGATGAATGCAACCTTGGTGCCATCCGGCGAGAACGCGGGCCGCTGCTGATTGCGCCCGTCCTGGAACAGTTGGCGAAGATTCTTTCCGTCGCGATCGATCAACCAGACCTTGTTTCCGGTGATGAAGGCGATCGTCTTGCCGTCGGGCGAGACGTCGGGCTGGAACGGACTGGCCATCGCGGGCGCGATCGGTCGAACGCTCTTCGTCGTAGGATCGATCTCGAACAAGCCGGCGTCGTAGAGTTTTCCGGTCGCGATGATCTTGCCGTCCGGTGTCCAGGTGGCGTCGTCGTAGCCGACGATCGAAACGATTTCCTTGCCGGTCAGATCGAACACGCCGACCGAGAGCGTTGCGACGCCGGGAAACGTCACCCCGCCGATCCTGGATTCCGCACCCGGGCGCTTAACGGTTCCCAGCAACCGCGTGCCATCGGGCGAAAGCAGCGGTCCGAGGAACTGCTCGTTGAATCGGATCGTGTGGAGGATCTTGCCGCTCGCGTCGCGAACGATATAGGCGCTCGTCGAATCGCCGTAGCCAAGCAATCGGTCGCCAACTGTCGAAGGCAGGATGCCATCGGCGATCGCCTCCTCCGTCCCGCTGGTCAGATCAACGCGCATGATCATCTTGGTGCGATACCAGTCGCGATAGATGATTTTCCCCGGCAGCGGCTTGTTGATCTTTCCGCCCTTTAGGCCGATGGGAAGTTTGACTGGCTCGTATGAAAAGCCGATACGCCAGTCGTCGAACTTGCCCGGGGCGTCCTGTAGTTCGTCGAGCGTGAGCAGATACTGATCGCCGTTCTGATTCATCAGCAGCAGATAACGCGTATTCATGAAGACTGGCGCCTGGTTGAAGTAATCCGCGATATCACCGGAGGTGATGCGAGCGACGTCAGGCTTCGTGTCAAATGCGCTGATGTGTGTCGAGAGCAGCACGGGGACTGCCGACGTCAGCGCCGGTCCCAATCCCACCTCCACCTGCTGCGATTGCTCGTTGTACCGCAGCGCCTGCCCGGCTCCCTGCGGCGCAAGGTATTTGAAGACGATGTCCGGCTGTTCGTCCGGCTTCGCGACGACCACGACGCCGTCCTTGAAGCGGAAACCCTGGCCGAGGCGCAGCGTGAAGCGTTTCCAGCCAGCTGCCGGTTTCATAGCGCTCGAGGCGGTGAGTGCGGCGCTTTCGGCATTGGGCCGCGGATTTGTCGCTCCCTGTTGCTTCACCCCAACAAGCAGCGCGCTCGCGGCGATGAGCATCGCACACCTGGCGATCCGGGCGAAGACGATTAGGAGGTTGCGAGCAGTAGGATCGCATGGAGTCGACGGAACCGATCTCCCGGAAGAATTTCCGTCATCCATACCAACGAAACGCGCCTCGCTAGTGTCAGCACAAAACGGTAGCATCTCCCGCCTCCTGAAATGAAAGAAATCGAGTTGAATGAGGTCGACAACAGCTGGTTGCCGAAAGCCCGATTCGGATTGTTCTCCCACTACGGAATCTACAGCCTGCCGGGCAGAGGCGAGAGGGCGCTGAGTCGCGAAGGCATTCCCGTCGACGAAATTTGGGGGCACGGTAACGAGTTCGCAGTGGAGGAAGTCCGGCATCATAGCAACCCACGTCGTTGAAGCTTGCCGCGCACCAGTTCACGCTGACTCGCGTAGCACTCCTGCTGCGGGCTGTCAGCCCAACTGGCCCGAATGACCATTTAGGCATAAGTATTTCTCGTGCTCAAGGTCTCGGATTCTCGAAGAGAGGCGCAAGCGTCATAAACCCAAAGCCTCTCAAATATAGAAGCGCGAAAAAGGACCGCGAAATATCATCTCGACGACTGCAAAAGTTCATAGATCGTGCTTAGCCTTGATTCACAGTTGAAGTCGAGGCGACTGAACGCCTATCTCTTCCGATCATGTCCGAGGCTTCTCGAGCTGCGGCTCTTCAACCGGCGGAATCCCCGCTGGCGGCACGGGAGGTTTCTCGGCGGGAGGCTTAGGATTCGGCCGTTTTCGTCGCGACGGCACGTCCGGATCTGGATCCTTCTCGTGTGGGCGCTGGTCCGGCGGCTCTTGGAAGGCACTTTCGTACTTATAGTCTGACTAAATTCGGTAGACACCGTGTTGACCCATGGCCGTGTGAAGTAATAGCGGGGCGGTAGTGCTGCGTCAAACGAAAAACTAAAGCCGGCACGGACCTAGTCTCCCGCGCAGTACCATCGGCCCAGACAGGCTTTACTTCTTTTTCTGGTCAAGGCCGCTTGCAATCGGCTTTCACGGGGACGCCGAGATCCTCCAGAACCTTCAAGCCTGCTGGCGACACGCGCCACATGCTGTGGGTTCTCGTGCCGTTCACTTCGGTCAAGGTGATCTGCGCGGGGGAGTCGTTGCAGATGGGATAAAACCTTCCTCGAATTGGAATATTATCGAACGGAGTGACATCTTCAGGTCTGAGCTGATTCGCAGGTTTTCCCTCGTCCATGTACCGATTCCATTCATTGCCCCAGAACAATGCCAGCTCAAGGTAGGGTCTGTCCTCGAGACCATTCACGCTCGCGCCGTCGCTTGTGTGGTCAATGACCTTAACGACGTCGAGTGCATTCTCAACCACGATGGGTTTGGCGAGTGACTTTCCGTACACCATCAGCAGGCGCGGGTAAGCGGCATCGGCAGTTGTGGCAAACAGGACCAGCAAGACAGCAAGGATTGCAGAAACTCCGAAACACCGGGAAGGCGCCAGTGATCTCATAGTGGAGAGCCTAACCCACGAGAAACTCTTCGGAAAAATCTTAATTGTTGAAGGCATCACCTTTTTTCGTAACCGTCTGTAGACCCCTAATTGACCCAAATTAGATTTTTGAGCAGGCACGAAGTAGTGTCCTCAAGTGGGAGTTGCGGACACCTTGGTTCCGGCAGCTTCAGTCAGTGCTTTCGGTCACTTCTTGCAGGGATATAGCTCCAAGAAGGCTTGATACGCAACGTGTCCGGAATGCCGGTTTAGCTCGTCGGGGTGTAGCGAGCGTCAACAAACCCGTAGGCAATCGCTTTGTGACCTGTGGAGTTCCAGGCAAACGACGGCGCGGCAATGATGAGAAAGATCAAAACAGCGAAAGTGCGCTTCATCGCGCCCGTATCCTACGACAATTGCGTTAACGGTGCTTTGTTCCGATTCGGAGTTCGGCCAAAAGGCCCGCCAGGAGATTGGTTAGATGAAAGTGGAATTGTCGAGATTCAGAATCAAGTCTGGAAAGTCAGAGCGCGTTGACGACTGGCTGAATATGCTGAATAGCAACATTAGCGAAGCCATCCAGACTCTCGATCGCGAACAAATGAAACTTGAAATTATCTTTCGCGAGATGATCGACGGGGCCGATTACCTTTACTGGTTCTCGGTTCAAGGAGAAGCCGCCCAATCCTTGGAGACGTCCCCTTTTGAGGTTGACGCGCGACATATTGAGTTTTGGAACGAATGTATCGACGAGGACTATGGACGGCATGATGCACAGCCGCAAGTCATCATGGTGCCTGTGGAGATCGCTAAAGCGATGGGTTGGGAAAGCCCCTGCGGAGCTGCCGTGAAATTTGAAAGGCGAGAGATCGTTTACAAGCGTACTGGGTAGAGCTGTAGAAGATTCCTCCCGCCGAAAATGGACCGGAGTTCTACCTGGAGACCCGCCTGCTGACTATGGGTAGGATTCTTGATCTTGACCCACCTATCATTCAGGTGGAATTGGACTCATCCCTTTCCCAAACTTCGTGGATAACGACTGATCGATTGATCACCTATCGCTGAACCTGTGAAGTTGCGCGGGCTTGCGGCCGGTTTGGGCCCACTCCTTCACGGGTGTCACGATGCCGCGCTCCAGGATTCTCCGGCGGAAGTTTCGTTTGTCGAGAGGCTCGCCGAGGATCGCTTCGTAGACTTGCTGGAGTGCGGTCAGCGTGAATTTCGCAGGCAAGAGCTCAAACCCGACGTTGGTGTAGTTGAGTTTGTTTCGGATGCGCATGTGTGCGTATTCGACGATTTTCCGGTGATCGAAGGCGAGAGCCGGCAGGTTGCTCACGGGGAACCATGCGGCTTCGGCGGCATCCGTGCCGGCGTGAAGGGTTTGGTTCTCGGGGACTAGCGCGTAATAGGCGACCGTGATCACGCGGCCGCGGGGATCGCGATGCGGATCGCCGAAGGTGTAGAGTTGCTCGAGATACACTTTGTCCACCCCGGTTTCTTCGTGAAGCTCCCGAACGGCGGCGGACTCGACGGATTCCGTCTCCAATACAAAGCCCCCGGGAAGGGCGTATCGATTCGCGAAAGGCTTTGCGCGACGCTTGATCAGCAGCACCTGCAGCCGGCGATCCCGGATCGTAAACAGAACGATATCCACCGTCACGCTCAACTTCTTCATTGGTAATCCTCTAACAAGTGTTCAAGGCGATGCTTGCGGATCAAACGATACGCCGAGTTCCGGTGCACGCCCATGAGCCTCGCCGCTTTGACGCAGTTACCCTGGGATGCGCGAAACGCGGCGACGCACACGTCACGGGTTGTCTCCTCCAGGGCGTCATGCAGGTTGCGGATGGTTGAGACTCTCTCCAACGCTGGGGCGGAGTTGAAGTCGGGCGGAAGATCCTCCAGCCGGATCTCGTCTGTTTCACCTACGGCGACGGCACGCTGAATGACGTTATCCAATTCCCGTACGTTGCCAGGCCACCGGTGAGACCGAAGTGCATCGAGCGCTGCCGGTGAAATTCCCCTGACCGGGCATCCAGTCTGCTCCCCGCACCTCGACGCAAAATGCCGCGCAAGCAGGGGAATATCGTCCGGCCGTTCTCGGAGAGTCGGTGTTCGGATGGTGAAGACGCTCAGCCGAAAGAACAGATCCTGTCGGAACGCGCCGGCCGACACCATTGCGGGGAGATCCCGGTTGGTGGCGGCGATAACCCGGACGTCGATCGGAATCCGCCGGCCTTCGCCGCCGAGGCGTTCGATCTCCCGTTCCTGCAAAACGTGCAGCAGCCTGGCCTGGCTCAACAGGGAAAGCTCACCGATTTCGTCGAGGAAGATCGTTCCCGTGTGAGCGGCTTCGAACTTTCCTCTTCGTTGCCGGTCCGCGCCCGTGAAGGCGCCCCGTTCGTAGCCGAAGAGTTCGCTTTCAATAAGGTTGTCTGGGATTGCACCGCAATTGACCACGACGAACGGTCGGGCGCAGCGCCGGCTGAGCCGGTGAATTGTCCGGGCCGCTACGCCTTTGCCGGTGCCGCTTTCTCCGTGGATCAGGACCGTCCAGTTACCTTCGGACGCCTTGCGGAGCGTTTGAGTAAGGTTTGCGATGGCCGTACTGCCACCAATGAACGGCTCCATGCCGAGGGAGGGAAGAAGGGTAGAGCATTGAGTGTTCATGGAACACAAGTTTAGTGTATATATGACACGTAATCAAACCTGAAAATCGCACCACCGCGGCGACGCTGTCGCGAATGTGAGGCAAATCCGCCGTAGTCGTTCCATTGAAATCAGGAATTTGGCATTGGCACCGTCCGTGCCTTGTTGCGGACACGAAAGGAGGTGCAATGCCCAAGACCAACAGAAGTGCAAAAACAGGGAAGTTTGTTCGGACGGCGTATGCGAAAAAGCATCCATTGACGACCGTCCGCGAAGAACGATCTACGAAGAGAACCAAACGTTAACCGTAAAACGGCCATGGGAGCGTTGAAGCGATGAGAGTGAGCACTCGAGTTCTGACAGAGACCAATAAGACACCAGAGAGAGCACTGAACTTTCCAGAGTGACCTCCTCGAGTTTCCGTGTCACCGGTGAAGTCTCCAGAGAAACCGGTCCAGCGATGAGAGTGAGCACCAAAATCTCCAGAGGAGCGTTCGAGCGTCCATGGCAACACTTGAAAGGAGAAGACCAATGACGAATTACAACAAGAGAGTGTTCGAAATGCTGGTGCGGGTGCTCGTGTTCCGGTCAACGATCCAGGATTTGATCGGGAAGGACTCTCACGTCAATGAAGGTTTCGATAAGGTGGAAGCAGCGCTCAAGAAGATCGAGGAGCAGTCAACGCTGCAAACCTCCGGGCAGAACAACCTGCGGATGTCTTCCGAAGAGCGGACTGCCGCGCGCGAAAGCCTGCGGCAGCAACTGGAAGGCCTGACGCGAACCGCGGCCAGCATGGGCTTGAAGCAGTTCTTCATGCCCCGTGACCGCGGCGATCGAGCCATCGCCAACGTCGCGCGGATCTTCGTGCAACTCGCCGAACCCCTGAAGGACGAATTTCTGAAACACCATGTTCCGGAGGGCTTCATCGAGCGTCTGAAGGGAGGCATCGCGAGCATCGACCGTGCCATCCAGCAGCAGGCGAGGGGAAAGAGTGGCCGAGGGACCGCGACCGTCGCGATCGCTGCGGCCCGGGAGGAAGCTCTCGCGGAACTGACCCGCCTGGATCCGCTGATCGAGAATCTCCTCTACGGCAACCCGCCTATGACAGCCGCCTGGTACACTGCGCGTCGGGTTGCGTCTCCGCGGCGACCTGGTGAGAAGCAGGAGCCCGGCACCCCGGCTACCCCTCTAGTTGCATAAAAGGGAACCCCCTCCTCCAGGAAAGAGGAGGGGGTCTTCTCGCCATGGTCGCTCGAGAGCTCACTCTCGCAACTCCAGCACTCACACTCATCGCTCGACGGCTCACTCTGGAGACTTCAGCGCTCGCTGTCGTGGTTTCACAGCTCTCCCTGGAGACTCGACGGCTCACTCTCGCAACTTCAATGCTCACTTTCACCGCTGGACAGGTCCCTCTGCAAACTTCAGCGTTAACGGGGGCGACCGCACACCATTTTATGCAACACATAGATTCGCGAGCTCGAGAGTCTAAAACGCACGGTCATAGACCGCGCCTACAGAAGAGGCGATATCCCTCTTGCGCCACGGCCGATAAAGTGTCATAGTTACACTTAAGTTGACGCGAGACTCAGGAGGCACACCATGTTGGACCTATTTCGAAACGAAGTTGATTGGCCGCAGGATGTTCGGCTTCTCTCCGAGGCTGCCAGGATCGCGAGTGCGGTGGTCCGCATCCCCAGGCAGTTCTACGAACTGCAAACAGTGTCGGAATATACGCTGCTGAAGAAGACCGGCTACTTCAACTCACCTGCTGTCCTAACCGAAGCCGTCATTGCCGAGGCTCTCAACGACCATCCGGAATTCATTGAAGACTGGCAGGGGTATTCCGAGGACAAGCGTTGCGGCGGTTGGTGCTGGGGAGAGCATCCCCGCGGGGGATTCTTTATTGGTTATCTTTCGGAGAAGACCGGATGGGAGACGCGCAAAGTCAAAAGGTATCCCGATGCGCGGAGCGCCTGTGCGGCGTTTATCCGACGAGAAGTCGAAGGAATGAAGGGAATGGGCGGCCGGTCATAGACCGCCCTTCAATCAAGGACATTAACCGCACGGACTCGGCCTCATCGTGGGGCCGACGCGGACCGGAAATTCCAGAGTGAATCCCGCGCCAGATTTTTCCCCGCGGCGCAGGCGGGAGCGAAGTTCGGACAGGCGCGTTTTCGCTTCATCATTCTTGATTGTCTTCAGAGACTGATCGATCTCGTTCATTGCCTCATCCCATCTTGACAACCGAAGGTCGATGCTGACCAGCAGCAGGTGAATTTCATTCCTCGAGGGATCCAGCCTCACCGCTGCACGGAGGGCGTTCTCGGACAAATCGAACTTGGCATCGCAATACAAGGCCAGGCCCAGGTTGAAATAGGCACCGGCGGAACGGGAGTCGCGCCGAAGGGCGTCCATGCTGGCCTGTGCTGCCTGTGGCCAGTCCCTTCGGAGCAGGTACGTATTGCCAAGCTGAATCATGGGATCCACGCTGGTCTGATTGATGCGGGCAGCCGTTTGGAGTTCACGTTCGGCGTCGCCATACCTTCCGAGGGACAGGTAGGCGACTCCCAGTTCCGCATGTGCGGGGTAAAAGTCCGGCGCAATCGCGAGAGCTTCTTCAAAGAACTTCAGGGCGTCGTCGCTTCGGTTTTTTCGGATTCGATCGGTTGCCTTCTCGTACAGCTCAATCGCAAGCTTCGGATAACCTCCAAGAAACGTGGACCGATCCACGGTCTCGCTTGCGTTGTTTGGTTTCGCCGGCTCCTTGTCTCTGGATTCGAGCTCTATGGAAACCCGCGTCGAGGTCCCGGTGTTCACCATCACGAATTGCGCTGCATCGCGGAATCCCGTGGCACGGACACGTAAGGTATAGGGTCCGCCCGGCAGATCGCTGAAATAGAACTTCCCCTGAACATCCGTAACCGCATTTCTTGAACCGGGTCCCGATTGGTCTTCCAGTTGTACCGGGCAGCGCACACATGGACCCGCGCCTGCGGGCATCACAAGTTCTCCGTCGATTCCCCCGGACTGGGCGTGCGCGCAATCGATCTGGAGAAGAAACAACGCCACGAGTATCAGAATGTGTTTCACGCGGGCAGAGGCCACACCATTGGGAACAACGACCATGTCGGAGTCCTTCCATTCCTCGGTCGATTCACGAGTGCTTTACTGAGCGGAATGACATTTGCAGCCAATGCATTTCAGCGACGGCCGAGGCCAACACCCCGGTCTTCGGCCACCCCTCCTCGGCTGAGGAGGGGAGTTCGCGTTTCGTTCGTGTAAGCTTTCCAACCATGATCGACGAGCGTCTTCAATCCGACGTCCTCGACCGGCTGGAGCGCGACGACCGGCTGCCGGACACGGTCGCGCATCTCGTGCTGGCCGCGATGCTCGGAGAGATCGAAGAATGTCTTGGCGGGAAAACCATGGCGCGACCTGCGCCGCAGGCGAAACCCGACACGCCTCCCGTTCGCGCGTTCATCGAATCGATTACCGTAGAAGGCTTTCGAGGTATCGGGCCCAGGGCGAAGCTGACGCTTCGCGCGGGTCCGGGACTGACGCTCATCGTCGGGCGCAACGGGTCCGGCAAGTCCAGCTTCTCGGAAGCGCTGGAACTCCTGCTGACCGGTGAAAATCAGCGGTGGAGTTCCGGCCGCGCGAAGATCTGGCGCGAAGGGTGGCGAAACCTGCATCATCCCGAATCCGCGCGCATCGAAGCGAAACTCTTCATCGACGGTAGCGCCGGCGCTTGCACCGTCTCGCGTGGGTGGAAAGCCGGCGAACCCCTCGAGAGCGGCACCGCATCGTCTTCTCTTTCCTCGCTGGGCTGGGCGGAGCCCCTCGCGACGTATCGCCCTTTTCTTTCCTACAACGAACTCGGCTCGATGCTCGAGGAAGGACCATCCCGGCTGTATGACGCTCTCGCCTCCATTCTCGGACTCGACGATCTCCTTTCGGCGGCCGACGCCTTGAAGCAGACGCGAACGACGCGCACGAGCGTTCACAAAGCCGTTGTCGACAAACTCGCTCAGATTCGCGGAACTCTTGCGGCCCATCCCGATGCGCGCGCCGCGCAATGTCTTGACGCGCTCGAAGGAAAGTCCTGGCAACTGGACGGCGTCTCGAAGCTGATTGTTGGAGATCGTGCGGCGGATCAGGATGCGGAAACGCGTCGTTTGCGCGAACTCGCCAGTCTTCAAGGCCCCGATGTTGCCGCCGTGAATGCCGGAGTGAAGGCTTTCCGGACGGCGCTATCCGCACGTGACGGTGTTGCTGCGACCGATGCCGGAAAGGCGCGACGCCGGGCGGAGATTCTCGAAAAGGCGCTGGTGTTCCACGAACACGCGGGCGACGGCGACTGTCCGGTATGCGGAGAGCCCTCGGCGCTGAATCGAGAATGGCGCGCTGAAGCCGAAGAAGAAGTGCGGAAGCTTCGAAGCGAAGGCGAAGCCGCGGATGTCGCGCATCGTAATTTGCAACAGGCGGAAAGAACCCTGCGTCAGTGGATCACCGCGCCGCCGAAATCCATCACGGATCCCTCGCTACTTGAGCTTTGGAATCGCTGGAAGCAGGCGGAGTCGAAGTCGGGAGCCGATCTCGCCGTTCATCTTGAGTCGGGCGCTCCCGCGCTGGACCAGGCGATTCAAAAGGTGCGGCAGCAGGCACAGTCGGAGCTTCAGAAAAAACAGGACCTCTGGCAGCCCGTTGCGCAGGCTCTCGCGGAATGGCTTCCGGGCGCGCGAAAGATGCAGTCCGAACTCGATGCGGTGGGGTCGCTGAAGTCAGCGGAAGATTGGCTGCGCACGACCGCGCTGAAGATTCACAATGAGCGCTTCGAGCCGATCAAGGAGCGCGTGAGGCGCATCTGGGAGCTGCTGCGAACCCGCAGTCACGTGCAACTGGAAGACGTGACGTTTCAGGGCAAGTCCACAGCGCGTCGCGTCAATCTGGAAGTCACGGTTGACGGAACCCGAGGCGCTGCGCTGGGCGTGATGAGCCAGGGAGAATTGCACTCGCTGGCGCTGTCTTTGTTTCTTCCGCGGGCGACGCTGGGGGCGAGTCCCTTCCGCTTTGTCTTCATCGACGATCCGGTGCAATCCATGGACCCGGCGCGCGTTGACGGTCTCGCGCATGTGCTGGAGATGGTGTCGAAGAAGCGGCAGGTTGTCATCTTTACGCACGACGATCGTCTGCCGGAGGCGGTCCGGCGCCTTCAGATTCCGGCAAACATCCTCGAGGTGCTTCGGAGCGATCAGTCGGTCGTTGAACTCCGCGAGGTGCGCAGCCCGGTGCGGCAGTATCTGGATGATGCGTTCTCGCTGGTCTCCGGCAAGGAGACGCCGCAGATTCTCGTGGATCGCGTGGTTCCGGGCTTATGCCGGCAAAGCATCGAAGCGGCATGCATCGAAGTCGTGCGGCGCCGCCGCCTTCAAAAAGGAAAGCCTCACGAAGAGATCGAGAGCCTGTTCGCTGTGCATACGAAACTGCTCCCGCGTCTGGCGTTGGCGCTCTACGACGACGCGGAGAAGGCGGGCGACGTGTACGCCGGAGTGAAGAACCGCTTCGGCGCAGGGCAGGCGGATACGGTTCGAGCCTGTAATGAAGGCGCGCATAAGGGACTGACCAATGACGATCCGCTTCAATTTGTCCGCAACGTGGAGCAGCTCGCGGAAGGAATCCTCAAACTTTAATCATGAGGGCTGACACCGATTACTCCGCACAGGCGCTGCTGCGCGCAGCCCGGGACATCCTTGCCCAGCCGGACAGGGTGTCCGCTGGAGTGTGGCCGCGTGCCGCAACGCACTTGTGCCGGCAGGCACTGGAGCTGGGGCTCGCTGCATTCTGGTCTAAGCGGGTGCCCGGTGTTGAGACTTTGCCGTTGCGTGCGCAATTACTCTGTCTTCCGTGCTGCTTCGACGACCCACAGCTTTCGCGCACCATCAGCTACACCTGGGCCGCGCTCAGCAATGCCTGCCATCATCATGTTTATGAACTCGCTCCGACCGCTGCGGAGATCGCGGGATGGATTGATACGGTGGAAGCGATGCTGGAAGGACTGAACGGAGTGAAGGATCCCGGCTCCTCGCCTGAAGGCGGAGCCCGATCTTGACCAGTTCCTCACGCGCAAGTCTCTCGAAGGCATGGCAAGCAAGACCCTTACGCACGGATCAGGTTTGATTCCGGATCTCGGGTCACTTCGGGAGTGCTTTTAGCACGTTAATCCTGATATAAGTACAGGTCATCAGGACTCGATAAACCATGGCGGATCAAAGTAATAGGCTTCAAACGCGTAGAGAAATACTGAAGACCGCGATTGGCGCGGCTGGACTTGTTGTTGGGGCTCCGATTCTGGGTCGGGGCGCGGTGTGGGCGCAGACACCCGCAGAGACCGGCAACCTCAAGCTGGCGGATGACTTATACATAATCCGGATGCCCGGCGAGGCCAATGTCATCGCGAACATCGATTCGAAGGGCGTGCTGCTTGTCGATGGGGCATCGGCGGCGGGGGCGGATGCACTCGCGAAGGCGATTGCAGGGCTGCCGAATGCCGGCAAGGTCCATACCTTATTCAATACTCACTGGCATCCGGAGCAGACGGGCTCGAACGAGCGGCTCGGGATGGCGGGCGCGACGATCATTTCGCACGAAAACACGCGGCTCTGGCTGACACAGAATGTGACGCCGCCCTACAGCAACGGCAAGACCTACAAGAAACTTCCGAAGATTGCGCAGCCGAATAAGACGTTCTACACGACGGGGAAGACCGACGACGACATTCGGTACGGCTACATCGCGGATGCGGCGCATACCGATGGCGATATCTATGTCTACTTTCCGAAGCAGAATGTCCTGGCGGTGGGCGATGCGGTGTCGGGGCAAGGCTGGCCGGTGGTGGATTGGTGGACCGGCGGATGGATCGGCGGAATCGTCGGCGGGCTGAACCGGTTGCAGACGGTGGCGAATGCGGAGACGAAGATTGTGCCGGCAAGAGGGGCGGTGCTGAGCCTGGCGGATCTCAGGACGCAGGCGGAGATGTTCGGCACGATCTACGGAAGGCTGAGCCAGATGATCAATGCCGGGAAGGGGCCGAGCGAAGGCGTGGAGGCCAAGCCGGCGAAGGAATTTGAAGCGAAGATGGGGAATCCGGATGAGTTTATCCGGCGGGCGTTTGAGAGTTTGTGGGCGTATGTGTCGCCGGATGCATGAAAACCTGGGGACATAAATCCCTCACCCGGCCTTCGGCCGCCCTCTCCCGGAGGGAGAGGGAGCGCGCGATGAGGTAACTCAAATTATGAAGAAAAGGGCATTCATACTGATCGTTGGAGTGGCGATGGCGGGCGTGTTTATTGCGACGCCGGCGAAGCAGGGGGCGGCAACGGGCCAAACAGCTTCCTCTGCGGGAGCGGCGCAGCTTGAGACGATGAAGACATACTGCGCGACGTGCCACAGCGACAAGGCGAAGATGGCGGGAGTGAGTTTTGAGGGAGTGACGGCGCAAAGCATCGCGGAACATCCGGAGATCTTTGAGAAGGCCATTAAGAAAGTCCGCGGACGCGTGATGCCGCCGCCGGGCGCGAAGCAGCCGGATGCGAAGACGGCCGATGCGCTGGTTGCGTTCATGGAAGATACGCTGGACAAAGCAGAGACGAAGCAGCACATCAGGGACAAGGTCGTTCTGCACCGGCTCAATCGCAAGGAATACGCCAACGCGATCCGCGATCTCCTCTACACAGAATTCGAAGCCGACCGCACGCTGCCGCCGGACGACACGGTCGATGGTTTCGACAACATCGCGACAGGCCTGCAGGTTTCACCATCGTTCATTGAGCAGTACACCATTTCCGCATACCTGGTTGCCGTGAAGGCGATCGGCAAGCCGGACGCGCGCACTACCGGATGGAGCTTCCGTGCCGGTCCCGGCTCGCAGCTCACGCACGTCGCGGGGCTTCCACTCGGCACGCGCGGTGGTGTGCTCGGTGAAGTCGATCTTCCGTCTGACGGCGAATACGTCATCAACATCCCGGATCTCGTCGGCAACATCTGGGGTAACGGTATGGAGTATGAAAACCCGCTGGTTGTGACGCTCGACAACAAGGTCGTCTACGAAGCCGTCATCGGCGGCGAAGAAGACATGAAGCTGTACGATCAGGTGCTCGATGGCGCGCTGGATCGCGTCAATGCCCGCCTCAAGAACATCAAGTTCCAGACCACGGCAGGCCCGCACAAAATCGGCGTCACGTTCCGGCGCCGCACGTTTGCCGAATCCGACGACCAGCAGGAAATCTTTGGCCCCGGCGGCGGACAGGATCGTCTCTATCGCATCCCGGGATTCCAGCTCCAGGGGCCGTTCAATCCGAAAGGCCTCAGCACGACGCCGAGCCGCGATCGCATCTTCACGTGCCATCCGGATAAAGGCGCAAACGCCGCGACATGCTCGAAACAGATTCTGTCAACGATCGCGAAGCGTGCGTATCGGCGCGCGATCACCGACGTCGATATGAAAGAGATTCAGGTCTACTACGACGACGGATTCAAGCAGGGCGGATTCGAGTCCGGTATTCGCGCCGGCATTACCGGAATCCTGGCGAGCCCGTTCTTCCTGTATCGCGGGGAGAAGGTGCCTGCAAACCTCAAGCCAGGGGACACGTACAAGATCGGTGATGTGGAACTCGCGTCGATGCTGTCGTTCTTCCTGTGGAACACGATTCCCGATGACGAGCTGCTCGACCTTGCCATCGCGAACAAGCTCAGCGCGCCTGCAACGCTCGACAAGCAGGTGAAGCGCATGCTGTCGGATCCGCGAGCCGACACGCTGGGCAGCAACTTCACGCAGCAGTGGCTGGATATGAAGCGCCTCGAGGAGATCGTGCCGGATAACGTCATTTTCCCGTATGCGTCGGGAAGGAACGATCCCCGGGATGATTTCCGGACCGAGCTGTCGTTGTTTGCGGACAGCATTTATCGCGAAGATCGCAGTGTGGTCGAGCTGCTGAGCGCGAATCATACGTACCTGAATGAGCGCGTCGCGCTGCACTATGGGATCACGGACGTGAAGGGCGATAAGTTCCGTCGCGTGGAGCTGAAGGACTCGACGCGGTGGGGACTGCTCGGAAAAGGCGCGATCCTGATGGCGGCCGCGTATCCGAATCGGACCTCGCCGGTGCTGCGGGGTGCATTCATTCTGAAAGAAATCGTGGGAGTGCCGCCTGCGATGCCGCCGGCGGATGTGCCGACACTCAACGACGCCGATATCGGGACGCAGAAGGCGCTCACGGTGAGGGAACTCATCGCGAAGCATCGGGCGAGCCCCACGTGCTCGAGCTGCCATGCGGTCATGGATCCGCTGGGGTTTGCGCTGGAGAACTTTGACGCGGTGGCGCAGTGGAGAGATCGGGACCGGTATGCGGGCCAGGCGATCGACGCGGTGGGCGAGTTGCCGGATGGGACGGTACTCAAGGGACCCGATGATTTGAGGAAGGCGCTGCTGAGGAAGCCGGATCAGTTCGTGCAGACGTTTACCGAGAGATTGCTCATGTATGCGACGGGGAGCAAGACCGAATACTTCGACATGCCGGCGGTACGGCGGATCGTGAGTGCGTCGGCGAAGGATGGGTACCGGTTCTCGAGCATCGTGAATGGGATTGTGGGGAGTGAGGAATTTCGGATGAGACGGGTGCCCGCGGGGAGTGGGGCGGTCGCGAGTAAGTGACACGAAAATCCCTCACCCGGCCCTTCGGGCCGCCCTCTCCCGGAGGGAGAGGACCCTGGGATCTTCTGGAAAGTTCCCCTTGGAGAGACATTGGGTTAGGATGTAAGGAATTCAACAGGCTACATAAGCGGAGATACTAAATGTATATATCCAAAAAGCATCTTTCACGACGTACGGCTCTGAAGGGCATTGGTGCCACTATCGCGCTGCCGCTGCTGGACGCGATGCAACCGGCCGCAACCGCCTGGGCGCAGACGCCCGCGGGCAAGGTCGCGCCGCGCTTCGCCTTCATCGGGTTCCCGCACGGTGCCATCATGAGCAAGTGGGTACCGGCGGATACAGGCACGAACTTCAACATGTCGTACATCCTCGAGCCGCTGAAGCCGTACCAGAAGCACGTCACGGTCGTGTCGGGTCTTCGCAACAAGCCTGCGGAAACTCCCGAGCCGCATGGCTACATCGAGCAAGGCTGGCTGACCTGCGTCAAGCCGTGGGATTTCGGCAAGGCCGGCCCGGACTCCGGCGTCAGCGCCGACCAGATCCTCGTGCGGCACATCGGACAGGAAACCCGAGTGCCGTCTCTCGAGTTGAGCACGGCGCCCGGCAGCACGCGCGTCGCATGGCGCACGCCGACACAGTCTCTGCCCCAGGAAGGCAATCCACGGTCCGTCTTCCAGAAACTCTTTGGTTATGGCGATACCGAAAAGGAACGCGCCGACATCCTCCACGAGACCGGCAGCATCCTGGATCGCGTGACCGGACAGGCCTCGCGGCTGCAGTCCAACCTCGGCACGAGCGATAAGGCGATCGTCAGCGACTACCTCGACTCGGTGCGCGAGATCGAACGACGCGTCGAAATGGCCGAGAAGGCGGACAACAGCGCGCTCGACATTCCGGATGCGCCGATCGGCACACCGAACGATCTCGGCGCACATATGAAGATGATGTACGACCTGATGTCGCTGGCGTTCCAGGCGGACATCACGCGCGTGATTACGATGTCGCTGGATCGCGAAGCGAGTATGCGGACCTATAGCAACCTCCAAATCTCGGAAGCATTCCACCCGTTGTCCCATCACGGGAACAATGCCGCAAAGATGGACAAGCTCGCCGACATTCAGAAGTACCTGACGTCCCAGTTCGCGGAATTCATCAAGCGTCTTGAAGCGACGAAAGATGGCACGGGCACACTGCTGGATCACGCCACGATTCTCTTCGGGAGCAACATGAGCGACAGCAACCGTCACAACAATGATCCGTTGCCGTCGGTGCTCGTGGGCCATGCGAACGGACGCATCAAGGGCGGACAGGCCCTGAAGTATCCCCAGGATTCGCGTCATGCGGATCTGCTGCAGACCATCTTCGATCGGAACAACATTCCGGTGAAGTCCATCGGCGATAGTACCGGCCCGTTGTCGGAGGTCTAGTATGAGATTATTCAAGACCCCTCTCCCTCCGGGAGAGGGCGGCCGAAGGCCGGGTGAGGGATTTTCAGGGCTCTTGCCTCTGAATCCCTCATCCGCCGCTTCGCGGCACCTTCTCCCGGGGGGAGAAGGGGTCCGCTGGGGATTGATCGCTCTCTTCGCAATCCTTCTCGCGTCCAGCGTCATGACCATAACCGCTGTCGCCCCCGAGCCCTCTCTGCTCGACGCCGCGGAGGCGGGCGATCGCGCCACCGCTCTGCGGCTGATCTCCGCGAAAGGCACCAACGTGAATGCGGCCGGGCCCGACGGCACCACCGCCATCATGTACGCCGCGGCGAATGACGACCTCGAGCTGGTTCGCGCGCTGATCAAGGCGGGCGCGAATGTGAAACTGGAAAACAAGCTGGGCACGTCGGCCATCACCGAAGCGGCAATCATTGGCTCAGCTCCAGTCCTCGACGCGCTCATCAAGGCGGGCGCCGATCCGAATTTCAAAAATCCCGAAGGTGAGACGCCACTCCTGGCGGCTGCACGCAGCGGAAAGATCGATGCCGCAAAAGTCCTGCTGGACGCGAAAGCCGACATCAATGCCAAAGAAGGCTGGGGCGGGCAGACGGCCATTATGTGGGCCGCCGCACAGAGCCAGCCCGAGATGGTCAAGTTCCTCGCGTCGAAGGGCGCGGACCTCAATCAGCACGGTGTGGTGCGGCAGTGGGAACGCAAGATCCTCAAGGAACCGCGGCCGAAGGACATGAATAAGGGCGGCTTCACGGCGTTGATCTATGCGGCCCGGGAAGGCTGCACGGAGTGCGCGAAGAATCTGCTCGCGGCCGGTGCCGATCCGGATCTCCAGGACCCGGATGGGATGACGGCGCTCGTCATGGCCCTGTTCAATCTGCACTTCGAAACGGCGATGGCGATTGTGAACGGCGGAGCGGATCTGGATCGATGGGATCTCTACGGGCGTTCTCCGGTCTACATGGCGGCGGATGTCAGCACGCTTCCGATGAAGGGCAACGGCGCGATGGCCGTGCTGCCGAGCGAAGACAAGATCTCGGCGGTGGATGTCGCGAGGGCGATGCTCGAGAAGGGCGCAAATCCGAATATCCAGCTCAAGAGAAGGCCGCCCTATAGAGATGTCCCGCAGGACCGCGGCGGGGATGGAGCGCTGGCACAGGGCGCGACGCCGTTGTTCCGTGCGGCGAGAGCCGGCGATGCACCGATGGTCGAGTTGCTGCTGAAGTACAAAGCCCTTGTGGATTTGCCGAATAAAGACGGCGCGACGCCGCTGATGGCCGCGGCCGGGTTTGATTTCGGGTCGCGAGTGACACGTGGCCGGAATCGGACGGAGGAAGGTGTTCTCGCGACCATGAAACTGCTGGTTGCTGCCGGTGCGGACGTGAATGCCAAGACAATCACGGAAGCAAGAGGTGGCGGCGGTGCAGGTGCTCCGGGCGGTCGCGGAGGCGGCGGAGGCGGCGGAGGCGGTGGCGGTAGAGGAAGCCAGGTGCCGAGTGCGAACGCGGTGCCGAATCAGACCGCGTTGCATATCGCAGCACAGCAGGGGTTCACGCCGTTTGTGGAGTTTCTCGCGAAGAATGGCGCGGATCTGAATGCGAAGGATGCGAGCGGCAGGACTGCGCTGGATGTGGCCCGAGGCGGTGGTGGGGCGGCGAGAAGCGGTCAGGCGGCGAGCGATACGCAGCCGAAGACTGTGGAACTGCTCCAGCAGTTGATGGGTGTGAAGGGCGGCGTACCGGCGGCGCCGACGGCGAGATAACGTAGAGTCCAAAAAGTCAGAGAGAAAATCCCTCCTCAAAGTATTGAGGAGGGATTTTTATTTGTGCGGAAAAACAGACCCCTTCGGGGTGCTGTGTCACTTCCGCGTGAAGGTCTATTGCCCCGTAGCCACTCGGGATTGCAATAAGGCAATCCGGTCCCTCTTCGCCTGTAGAATTTCCAAAATTTGCCGATACTCTGATGTTTCTTCGGGCAATTCCATGGACTGGCGCATCCACTGGAGGACCTTCTCAACACGACCGTAGCTTTTCAGTTCCAGCCTCAATCTGTCGGCGAGGTTCATAGTTTTTAGTTGTGTCGAATTAGTTAAAGCGACTTCAGACTATCCCGACAGGAGACAATTCAGGTCCATTCTCGAAGCACTCAAAGTTTTTGCGCGGCGAGAAACTCGCGGACGACGTCTTTCACGTCGCGATGCTCGCCATCGACGGCGTAATTCAGCAACCGCATTTCTTCTGCCGTAATCTTGCCGCCAAGCGAGCCCAGCAATTCCCGCAACATCGGATGCCGCTCGAGCGCGCGACGATTCACAATCGGAACAGCTTCGTACGGCGGAAAGTAATGTTTATCGTCTTCGAGGACCACAAATCCTCGCGCTGCAATTACGCCGTCGGTCACGGCGCCTGCGACAATGTCAACCTGCTTCTCCTCGAGCGCACGATATAAGAGCCCCAGATCCATCAGCCGCGGGTCTTCCGCAAACTTCAACCCATAAGTGCGCGCAAGACCCGGAAAGCCGTCAGGCCGCTCGATGAATTCGTACCCGAATCCTGCACGCCACTTCGCGGCGGGCCCGGCGGCTTCGCTCAGCGTGCGCACGTTGAGATTCCGCGCGTCCTCTCCGCGGATCACCATGGCAAACGAATTGTCGAACCCCAGCGGCTCAGTAACCTCCAGGTCGAACTGCCTGGCATAGCCGTCTTTGACGCGACGCCGCACTTCCACCGGATCGCTCGACGGAGTCTCGTGCAGAACGGCTGTCAGCGCCGTGCCGGTATATTCGACGTACAGATCAATCTCATCGGATTTCACCGCCTCATGACAGATCAACGTGCCGCCCAGATTCGCCCGACGTTCGACCTGGATTCCCAGCTTTGACTCGAGGTATTGCGCCATCAGTTCCGCGAGCACGGTTTGCTCCGTGAAGTTCTTGCCTCCAACCACGAGTCGCGGCCTGTCGGCCCCGCCGCAGTTTGCAAAAACGAGCGTGAGGAAAAGGAGAAAAGGTAAAGCCTTCTTCATATGCTTCCCAGAGCCGCGCTTAGCCGGCGCTCGATCCATCCGAATCCTGCGTTGGCCAGCAGTGCCAGGATTGCCGTCGGAATGGCGCCGGCAAGGATCACGTTGTTGTTCACCATGGTCAGGCCCTGAAAGATAAACGTTCCCAGCCCCCCACCGCCGACGGCAGCCGCGATCGTCGCCACCCCCACAGAAGTGACAGCCGCGACGCGCACGCCCGCCATGATGACGCGCATGGCCAGCGGCAACTCCACCTGCCAGAGCATCTGACGGCGCGTCATCCCCATGCCGCGCGCCGCTTCGATGACAGCACGATCCACCCCTGCGATGCCCACGCACGTGTTGTGCAGAATGGGTAAGAGCGCGTAGAGCGCGAGTGCGATCACAGCCGTTTTGGCGCCGATTCCCGTTGCCGGAATCAGAAAACCAAACAGGGCGAGGCTGGGAATCGTCTGCGTCACATTGGCAAACGCGAGAGACCAGCGCTTGAGGCTTGTGTTCCGCGAAGCTGCGACACCGAGCGGAACTCCGATCACCGTTGCGGCAAGCATCGCGATGCCGACCAGCTCAAGATGTTCGACAGTCAGCCGCAGCACCCGGTCGCTGTTGTTCAACACGTACGTAAGAAATTCCACTGGCACTCTCCTACCCATCGCGCTCGGCGGCGATGAATTGCTGAATCTGCGGCTCGGGAGCGTTCCTGAATTCCAGCGCGGGATGCACGGCAACGAGCCTGCCTTCTTCCAATAGCGCAATGCGGCTGCCGAGTCGCAAAGCCTCGCGCACGTCGTGCGTGACGAACACGATGGTCTTGTGGAGCGCCTTCGCGAGAGTCCGGAATTCGCGCTGTAGTTCGGAACGCGTCACAGGATCCAGGGCGCCGAAGGGCTCATCCATCAGGAGCACGGGCGGATCCGCGGCCAGAGCTCGAGCCACTCCAGCCCTTTGCCGCTGGCCACCGGACAGCTCATGCGGACGGCGGTACGCAAATTCCTCCGGAGGAAGGCCCACGAGCTGCATCAGTTCCATGGTTCTGGAGCGAATACGGTCCTCAGGCCAACCCTCAAGTCGTGGAACCACGCCGACATTGCGCTCAATCGTGAAATGCGGAAACAGTCCCGTTTCCTGAATGACGTAACCGATGCGCCGGCGCAACTGGATGGCGTCCCACTCTGCGGTCGCGCGTCCTTCGACCAGAACCTGGCCCTCTGTTGGGTCGAGCAGCCTGTTGATCAATTTCAGAAAGGTGGTTTTCCCTGAACCGCTGCGGCCAAGCAGCACCAGCGTTTCGCCGCGACCGACGCTCAGGTCGATCTCGGATAGAAGGGCTCGCCCGCCGGGAAGGCGAAAGCCCGCGCGCCGCAGTTCAATCACCGGGGACGACTCTTCGCGCATCAGTAGACAGCGTACCAAGCTTCGACTGGCCGCGTCGCGCAGTTTGAACAGCACCGCTCCCGCGGTGAAGTGCGTGGTCTTCAAAGTGAGACGTACCCGGAAGGTATCAGGCTTCGTGCCAGGCACCCAGCAGCCGGCGCACCAGCAGGAGTTGCCCAAGGTGGTAGGCATTGTGGTCTGCGATCAGCAGAGCTTCGCGAAGTATGTTTTGACCTGTGCCGTGAGGGATCTTCGAATACAGATCGGTCCTGGGATCTTCCACAAGACGCTGCATTGCTTGAAGGTCTTTTTTAATAGCGGAGACGCATTTCTTCCATTGCGCGTCCGTCGGCGGTTTGTCGTTCGTTGGCCAGTAGCCCTCAGGCCATTTCGGCGAAACGTGCTTTGCGTCTCGACTGAATTCCAGAATGTCCAACTGGGCAATCCTGAGATGTTCGAGAAGTTGCCATGCGCTGTGGGGTGCGCCTGGCGGCTTCACGCCGCGCAGCTTCTCCGGAAAACCCTTGAGGGTGTCGTCGAGCGTGAGATGCGCCTGGCCGCCCTTCAGGAGGTTGATGATTTGTTCGCGAACCGGATCGTTCATGACCTAAAACTTTATACCCAATCGCACACCGAACGTATGCTTGACTGTTCTGCAGATGGAGCCCGGGGTGGAGGCGGCGGAGTTTGGGAAGATTGTGGATCGCCGAATCGTGTTTGTTCCGGTGTTAAGGCAGGGCGGGCGGAGTATGCCGTGCTCGGGAAGTGAAGTATGATGCGCACACGAAACGAAACAAGTTCGCGGCCGGTGGTAAAGAATCCCGCTCCATCGTGAGGTGAAACTGTGAATAGACGGATAGCTCGCACACAAGGCGTATTCGTGGGACTAGTGTTTCTCATGCTGCTAACCGCGTCGTCCACGACGCTGGCTCACAAGGGCCTTCAAGCCATGCAGTCCGACCCGAAGCAATGGGTCATGCCCAACGGGAATTACTCGGGCTGGAATTATTCCGGCCTCGATCAGATCAATCTCACGAACGTCCAGAACCTCACGGCCGCGTGGACATTCCAGCTCGGCATCCTCGACACGCACGAGGCGGCGCCTCTCGTCATCGGCAACACGATGTACATTGCCACGCCGAAGCCGAACTACCTCTACGCGCTGGACCTCACGCGCGACGGCGTGATCAAATGGGAGTTTCGTCCGGATTTTCCCAACCTCGATGCGGCGATCAAGTCCGCCTGCTGCGGCGCGCAGACCCGCGGGCTCGCCTACGCCGACAACAAGATCTTCTACTCCACGCTCGACGGCCAGGTTTTCGCGCTCAACGCAGACAACGGCAAAGTCGTGTGGCGCGCGGAGAATGCCAATCTCGCAATCGGCGAAACAGTTACCGCTCCGCCGCTGGTCATCGGCGACAAAGTCATCATCGCCGTAGCGGGCGGAGAGAAAGGCGTCCGCGGACACGTCACGGCCTACAACATCAACAACGGCAGCATGCGCTGGCGCTTTTACAGCACGGGGCCTAATAACGAGGTTGGCATTGGTCCGCGGTTCAAGCCGTTCTACAAAGACGACAAGGCTCCGAATCCGGCTCTCGATTCCTGGTACGGCGATTCGTGGAAGCGCGGAGGCGGCACCGTTTGGGGCTGGTACACGTTTGATCCGGAGTTGAATCTCTTCTACTACGGCACCAGCAACTGCGGTCCGTGGAATCCGGATTACCGGAGAGAGTTCGGAAAGATCGATCTCGACGAGAAGGGCGGTCTCGCGAGCTATCGAAACAACTACTGCTCGTCGATACTCGCGCGCGATGCGGAGAGCGGCGAGCTTGTCTGGGCGTACAACGTCACGCCGCAGGACGGATGGGATCTGGACGAGCCCAGCGCGGGCATCATCGTGGATCTGCAGATCAATGGGCGGTTGCGGAAGACGCTTGTGCATCCGGCGCGTAACGGCTGGTTCTATGTGTTCGATCGCGCGACTGGAGAGATGATCTTGCAGCCGTGGCCGTTTGTGTATAACGACCTGATCAAGGGCGTTGACGTGGAGTCGGGGCGGACACTCTACGACATCCAGAAGATCATGTTCACTAAGCTCGAGGATCGGCAAAAGTACGTGCCGGATGCGAAGGACACGCTGGTGACATGGTGTCCGGGGATCGCTGCACGGAACTGGTTTCAGGACGCGTATTCGCCGAGGACAGGTTTGATCTACACGCCGGTGTCGAATCAATGTGGAACGCAGAAGGCCATCGAAGGAAAGTTCCAGCCGCCCGGAGATTACACGCTACGTGAGGGCGTGAATCCGAATCCGCTGGCTCCGGGTGCGACGAACGCCGGGGAACTGCAGGCAAACGATCCGGTGACGGGGAAGACTGTGTGGCGCGTGCCGTGGAAGGTTGTGAATAACGCGCCGGTGATGGCAACGGCAGGAGATCTGCTGTTCCAGGGTGGCCCGAATGAAGGTGTGTTCCGCGCGTTCAATGCGAAGACGGGTGAGATTGTGTGGAGCTTCCGGACAGGTAGTAACTTCAGGAGCTCACCGATAAGCTATCAGGGTCCGGATGGGAGACAGTACATCGCGATCATCAGCAGTCAGCTGGGAGCGAGTACGAAGGTGGAGGCGGATGCGGCCGCGGATTCGGATGCGAGATTCCGGAGAGCAGGTGCGACTTTGTATGTGTTTGCGCTGCCGAGAGGACCCGCGACCGGAGGAACGCGGCGGTAGGGGCAAAACACGGCGATTTGAGCGAAGAAATTGGAAAATGGACGAGTTGGAGATCTTAAAGTCGAAATTACAAGATCTGAAATTGGACGTGCATCCTGAGGGTAAACACGGGTAGTGGGGTCTTTTGAATTGTGACCCATTGATCGTGTCATGGCTGGTTGGAGATCGTGGCGCGTCGTGCGCGCATCGCTTCATGCAGGACGTTGCCAGCCGAATCAAAAACCGCATTCAGTTGACCACAGACGGCTACAAAGCCTACTTCGACGCCGTGGAGGATGCATTCCTTGGGGAGATCGACTACGCGATCCTACACAAGACTTACGGCACTCCGCCGAATGAGGCTGGCAGCCGATACAGTCCTGCAAAGTGCCTCGGGATCAAAATCAATCTCATTAACGGTGAGCCTGAGTATCGCCACATTTCAACGTCCTACGTGGAGCGTCAGAACCTCACCATGCGAATGGGCATGCGACGGTTTACGCGGCTGACCAATGGATTCTCAAAGAAGCTCCAGAACCACGCGGCAGCGATTGCCTTGCACTTCATGTACTACAATTTCGCTCGCGTGCATCAGACGCTGCGTGTTACACCGGCAATGGCAGCGGGGATTAGCGATCACGTGTGGGAGATTGAAGAGATTGTCAGTTTGCTGGACGCAAACGCGGTTCCGATGAAGCGCGGACCGTACAAGAAGAGGACGGCTTAAGCAGTGCCAATCTGGTTGAAGTGCATTCTTGGAATTCTCTGGGTCGGAGGCGGCGGAATCGTATTCTTGTTAAGTCCGGCATATATTTGCCGAATTTCTGGGCAAGTCGAAACTGCCAAGCACATTCGCCGCATTCGCCTTATTGGAGTCCTATCGCTAGGAACTGTAGCGATTGGACTGGTCTGGATGTTGGTGCTCGGTTTTTTCTCTCCAGACTCGCTGGCCAACTTTCTTTTTTCAAAATGATGATTGAATTTCAAAAGACACCACTACCTAAACACGTCCAATTTCAGATTTTGTAATTTCGACTTTAAGATCTCCAACTCGTCCATTTTCCAATTTCTTCGGTCAAAGCCCCCTGTTCTCGCCGTGGCATCCTCTCCCGGTGGGGGAGGGATCCGTAGTACGATCCGCCCTTCGTATGGAACACAAAGCGGGCCGATACCTTCCCCTCCTGGTTCTTCTCTTCATCGGTAGCGGCTGCGCAGCTCTGATTTACGAAATCGTCTGGTTCCAAATCCTCGAACTCGTCATCGGGTCCTCCTCTATCTCCCTCGGCATTCTCCTCGGCACCTTCATGGGCGGCATGTGTTTCGGCAGTCTCGTTGCGTCTCGCTTCATCGCGCGTACGCTGCACCCGCTTCGCATCTATGCCTTCCTCGAACTCGGCATTGCTCTCGCCGGCCTGCTGATTCTGATCGGCCTTCCGGTGCTTTCCCGTGTGTCCTATCTCGCGACCATCTGTCTGCTTCCGCCGACCATCCTGATGGGCGCAACGCTCCCCGCAATTTCGCGCTGGGTCCGATCCACTCCCGAAGGCATTTCCTGGCTCGGATTCTTCTACGGCGGCAACATCGCGGGGGCTGTCGTGGGTAGCCTTCTCACCGGCTTCTACCTTCTTCGCGTCTACGACATTGCCATCGCAACCTTCGTCGCTATTGCGATCAACATCGCGGTCGCTCTTCTGAGCCTGGCGATAGCAAAACGCACACCCTACTCGACTGCGGAACCCGACGCCGAAGCAGCAGACGCATCACCCGAAACAAAATCCGTCTACCTCACCATCGCCGTCTCCGGCTTCACGGCTCTTGCCGCCGAAGTCCTCTGGACGCGCATCCTCTCCCTGCTTTTCGGCGCGACGGTCTACACCTTCTCACTGATTCTCTCCGCGTTTCTGTTTGGTCTCGGCATCGGCAGCAGTCTCGGATCATTTCTCGCTCGCAAGACCTCACAGCCTCGCCTCGCTCTTGGCTGGTGTCAACTTCTCCTCTGCGTCGCGATGGGATGGGCCGCATACTCGCTTCTCGGTTCTCTCCCGTGGTGGCCCATCAATGTCACGCTCAGCTCTGACCCATGGCTCAAAGTTCAGTTCGACGCCGCGAGAGCCCTGTGGGTTGTCCTTCCCGGCGCGATGCTCTGGGGCGCGAGTTTCCCGCTCGCACTTGCTTCCATCGCATCGCGTGGTAAAGATCCCGGCAGGCTCGTCGGCTCTGTCTACGCGGCAAACACTTTTGGCGCGATTGCGGGGGCGCTTCTCGCCAGCCTTTTCCTGGTTTCTACTTTCGGCATCCAGCACTCGCTTCAGGCGCTGATCGCCCTTTCCGCGGTTGCCGCGCTTCTGATGCTGACGGAATCTTCGCAGTCACAGGCGCGATTGATTCTTACTCTGCTGGTCGCGATGGTCGTCACGGGAGTTCTGCTTGTCACGGTTCCGCCGCTGTCCGGAGACTTCGTCGCCTACGGACGATTCGTGCCGACAATGGTCGGCAAGTCCGACGTCAGGTATGTCGGTGAGGGCATGATGGCATTCGTTGCAGTCTCGAAGGAAAACAACGGAAGTCTTAAGTATCACAATGCCGGAAAGGTCCAGGCTTCGAGCGATCCCGCGGATATGCGTCTGCAGCGGATGCTGGGTCATTTGACGACTCTCATCCCGAGTAATCCGAAGAACTTCTTCGTGCTTGGGTTTGGGTCGGGCGCAACGGCGGGCGCGGTGAGCCTGCAGCCGAGCCTTGAGCACGAGACTGTCGTTGAGATTGAGCCGCTGGTGCCGAAATTTGTTGCGACGTATTTCAGTGAGTACAACTTCGATGTCACGCAAAACCCCAAGGTCAAGATCGAGATCGATGACGGACGTCATTACCTGATGACGACGGACCAGAAGTTTGACGGGATCACGTCGGATCCGCTCGATCCGTGGGTGAAGGGATCGGCGGCGCTGTACTCGAAGGAGTTTTTTGAGACGGCGAAGGTGCATCTGAATCCGGGAGGGGTGGTGACGCAGTGGATGCCGTTGTACCAGACGAATGTCGAAACGGTGAAGAGCCAGATCGCGACATTCTTTGAAGTGTTTCCGGCGGGAAGCGTCTTTGTGAACAACATCGATGGGCAGGGGTACGACCTCGTCCTGCTGGGGCAGGCGGAGACGACGCGGATCGATATCGATGAGCTGGCGAAGCGGGTCGAGGGGCCGGGATATGAAGCGATCGCAAACTCGCTGCGGGAGATTGGGTTCAACTCCACGTCGGAGTTACTCGCGACATTTGCCGGGCGAGCGGGGGATTTGAGGCCGTGGCTTGCGGGGGCGGCGATCAATACGGACCGGAATTTGAGGCTGCAGTATGTGGCGGGGTTTGGGTTGAATCTCTTTCGAGGGAGTGAGATTTACAGGGGCATGGTAGCGTACGGGCCGCGGATGCCGCGGGAGATGTTTGTGGGGTCGGAGGCGTCCGTGGCGGCGTTGGCGAAGCTGATTGAGAGCGGGAGATTTCGGTAGGGCGTTGTCTGCACTCCGAAGGTCATCATGGGGCGTGTTATAGTCGGGCAATCTTAGCCTTGAGGGAATGCACATGCGCACTGTACTTGTTTTGGGGCTGGCCATCTCACTTGCTATACCCGCGTTCGCTCTTGCTCAAGCCAATATCGCGGGTAAGTGGGTAGGAGAAATGCGACAAGCGTACGGGGCCACAGCTGTGACGCTCGAACTAACCGTCAGCGGCACGCTGGTCACAGGAAAAATGACTCAGGGCCGAGGTCAGCCAATCGACATAACCAATACGAAACTGGATGGCGCCACGCTGCGCTTCTCCTCCGTTACTGGCGGGGGCGGTTTTGGAAGCAATGCCACTCCTGGCTTTCCGGTTCACTACACCGCCAAGATCAACGGCAACGAAATGACGCTGACCCGACAAGCCGTATCGCCTGCTGAGAGTGGCGAAGCTCGCGGTCGTCCCGAGATCACGTTCACCCTGAAGAAGGAATGAGAAGACTCCGGTACGCCTTCCCGGCGACCTACGCGATTCGATCGATCTCCGGCCGGACGGCATCAAACAGCGGGTTGTAAAACCTTTGGTGCCCGCCGATCGAACTCTTCATGCGACAGCCGGGTATCTCCCTGTCCTTTTCTACCTTGGGGGAGTCGGCATAGCCGCCTCATAGCAATCCGAGTGCCCGCCATGCCTGATTGTGGCGTGCGAGTTGCTGATGCCCATGGTGGAGGGCAGACAATGTATCAATCCATAACGTATAGCCCGAAACACTTTAATCTCAGCAAACTGCAGGGAATTTCAGACAAGACACTCGAAATGCACTTCAAACTCTATGAGGGTTACGTGAAGAGTGTGAACGAACTGAATCAGAAGATCGGAAACCTTCTTGCGGACGGACAGGTAGACAAGGAGGAATTCCCCGCCTATTCAGAAATCACGCGACGCATGGGATTTGAATACAACGGCATGGTTCTGCATGAATACTATTTCGGAAATCTCAAGAGCGGTGGTTCCGGCAGCGCCGACAAGACCTTTGCCAGCGCGGCCGAGAAGACTTTCGGCAGCTTCGACTTGTGGAAAACCGATTTTGTCAGTGTGGGAAAAATGAGAGGCGTCGGTTGGGCGATCTGCTATCAGGACCCGAATTCCGGGGTGCTCTCGAATCACTGGATCACGTTGCACGAGGTAGGAAATGTCACCGGATTCACTCCGATTCTCGTCATGGATGCATGGGAACACGCGTTCATCCTGGACTACGCTCCTGCCGACCGCCCGAAGTATATCGAGGCATTTTTTTCAAATATCGACTGGAGCGCGGTCCAGAGCCGCCTGAACCGAAAGAGCATCGCGCCCGCTGCCTGAGGTGTGCAGAATGGAGTCACACCAGACACCATCGGTTTATGCGGCGAGCGCAACGTATCGGCGGATGGCCTGCATCTGCTGATCCCATCCGGCTTCGTTCCCGCGATAGGCAGCTTCACGACGGTCCACCGGGATGTTGTCGAATCCGGATTCTACGATCGTCAGCTGCGTCCCGCCTGGGGCGTCGTCGAGCGCGAACGACACGAGTGTGGTAGGCTCAGCCGAGTAATCCCGACTCGGATCGATCGCGTTCGGATGCCAGCGCCACGAGAGCACACGTTCCGGCAGGACACGCTCTATCGCGATCTCAGTCCGCAGATGTTCGTAGCCTGGGTGATGGATCTTGCCGAGAAGCCGCGCTCCCGTGGTGAAAGGTTCGTTGAATTCGATGCCAAACCATTTGTCGAATTCACGATAGTCCGACAGCGCTTTCCAGACGCGGGCCCGCGGTGCGGGCAGAATCATCGTTCGTTCGATTCGGTTGCTTTCCATGGGGCACCTCTGGAATCTCGCCAGCATTCGAGGGGCCACATGAGCCATCATGGAGGGCCATCATGATTTTTAAAGACAGAGCGGACGCCGGCAGAGTCCTGGCCGGTTTGCTGCAAACGTATGCGCAGCAGGACGATGTGATCGTTCTCGCGTTGCCACGAGGAGGCGTGCCGGTTGGCTATGAGATTTCTCGCGCGTTGCATGCTCCGCTCGATATTTTCGTGGTGCGGAAGCTCGGTGTCCCCGGCCACGAAGAACTTGCGATGGGCGCAGTCGCAACGGGGGGCATCGTGCATCTGAATCGCGATGTGATTGACGCGTTGGATATCGATGCGGCGACAATCCGCAGGGTCAGTGCACTCGAGGTACAGGAGATCCAAAGACGAGAACATGTGTATCGGGGTGAGCGCCCGCCGCTTCGTGTGCAAGGTAAGACGGTGATCCTCGTGGATGACGGGCTGGCGACCGGATCGACAATGCGCGCGGCGATCGCCGCACTGCGCCAGCGAAATCCGAAGCGGATTGTCGTTGCGGTCCCCGCGGGCGCATCAGAGGTTTGCAAAGAAATACGCCACGAGGCGGATGACGTGATCTGTGCACTGGCGCCGGAATCCTTTCATGCGGTGAGTCAGTGGTACGAAGAGTTCAGGCAGACGACGGACGATGAAGTCCGAGAGTTGCTTTCGGGTACGAGTGAGTCGGGGGCGGCGTCAGTGTCGATTGCGGTGAACGGGGACGTGATTCAGGGCGATCTCACGATGGTCGCATCCGCTAAGGGTGCGGTGATCTTTTCGCACGGGAGTGGGAGTAGCCGGCTGAGTCCGAGGAACCGATACGTCGCGGGAGTGCTGAACCAGCACGGGATTTCGACGTTGCTGGTGGATTTGCTGACGGCGGAGGAGGAAGTGCGCGATAACCAGACGCTGGAACACCGCTTCGATATTGATCTGCTGGCGGAGAGACTGGTCGGTGCGACGGACTGGGCAATGATGCATCCGGTGTTGTCGGCTCTGCCGGTCGGATATTTCGGCGCGAGCACGGGAGCTGCGGCTGCGCTGGTTGCGGCGGCGGAGCGAAGGGATGTCGTGCAGGCGATCGTATCGCGCGGGGGAAGGCCGGATCTTGCGGGAGTTGCGCTGAAGAAGGTTGTCGCTCCGACGCTGCTGATTGTCGGGGCACTGGACGAGACGGTCGTGCGGTTGAATCAGGAAGCGGTGGGAGAGATGGCGGGTGAGACGAGGGTGGAGATCATTCCCGGCGCGACGCACTTGTTCGAGGAGGTTGGCGCGCTGGCGCAGGTGGCTGCGCTGGCAAGCGCATGGTTTGAGACGAAGCTGAGGAGGATGGCCGCTTGAGCTCAAGAAAAGCTGCGAAGGGAACCACGCGTGGGGGGAATTTTGAAATTGGAAAGTCCTGCAGTGGAAATCCAAAAGTCGAAATCTCAGATTGGACGGCGGATAATCCAACAGCATTAATACTGGATCTTCGATGGCTCCGGTCACATCATTCAATGAAGTGCGATTTGGAAGAAGCGCACCTGCCCTCCTGAGGCAGGGTAATGGTCGGTTTTGTGTTGCTGGCGAGATCGCCACTAAGAGAGGAATCTTATGAAGCATGCTTTCCGTGGTCTTTTGTTGCTCGTTCTCATGGCTTCCGAAGCCTTACCTCAACAAAACTCGCCGCAACCGCTTCCCGGAGTGGCACCGGGAGAGTTTAAGTTCTATTTGGCAGGGGTGAGGTCAGATGGATGGGTGGGCTTTTTCACAGAAAGCGAAGGCGGTGCATTTGCCCATAGGTGCGGCGATTGTTCTTTCGCGGTCAGCAGGTTTGGCATCGGAGGTGGCAACACTGTCTCGGGCCCCAGGATCGTTTTCAAGTTGAGTCAGGATCGCACCCTCCTGACGGCAACATGTGAGTCATCCGCATGCACCATAGTCGTCTCGGAAGAAACAAAGTCCGGTAGCTTCCCATTTTCCACAAGTCTGAGAAGCTTGAAGAATTCGGAGACTGTAGACATATCGACTGAAGCCCGAGTCCTGTTCACGTTGAAGCCATAGCCCCAGCAACACAAAACCGACCCTCTCACAACTCCAGCAGCATGAGTGCCGGATCTTCGATGAGTTCCTTTACATGCCTCAAAAACGTGACCGCCTCCCGCCCATCCACGACCCGATGGTCATACGTCAGCGCGACATACATCATCGGGCGAATCACCACCTGCTCTCCACGCGCGACCGGACGATCCTGAATGGCATGCATCCCGAGCACGCCGCTTTGGGGCGGATTCACAATCGGCGTGGACATCAGTGATCCATAGATCCCGCCATTGCTGATAGTGAACGTTCCTCCTTGAAGCTCTTCCACTTTCAACTCATTCGCCTCCGCGCGCTTCGCAAAATCCGCGATCGCTTTCTCGATATCGCCAAACCCCATCCGCTCCGCGTTGCGAATCACAGGTACGACCAGTCCCTTGCCGCCGCCAATCGCGATTCCAATGTCGTAGTAATCCCGATAGACGAGGCTCTCCCCGCGCACTTCTGCATTGAGTTGCGGGATTCCCTTCAACGCTTCAATCACCGCCTTGACGAAGAACGACATTATTCCGAGCTTTGCGCCGTACTTCTGTTGAAACGCTTCCTTGTGCGCGGTCCTCAATGCTGCGATTGCCGACATGTCGATCTCATTGAATGTCGTCAGCAGCGCGGCATTCCTCTGCGCTTCGACTAACCGCTCGGCGATACGGCGTCGAATCGGAGTCATAGGAACCACGCGTTCGCCGCGCGATGTTGACGGAGCAGCGGACGGTTTTGGATCTGGAGTAGGCGGAGGCGGCGGCGGAGGAGGAGGAGGAGGTGGTGGTGGTGGTGGTGGTTGTTGTTGTGGTTGTTGTGGTGACGGCGATGATGGTGGCGGTGGCGGGGAAGGAGCAGGCTGTGCCGGTTGTTCCTTAACTTTGTCTTCGACTTTCTTCTCCGGCGGCTTCGCTTCTCCTGCCGCAGCCTCCTCCATGTATCCGATCACTTCTCCGACCGCAGCTTTCTCTCCCTGCTTCTTGATGACTTCCGTCAACTTGCCGGAAACGGGAGCCGGCAGTTCCACGGTTGCCTTCTCCGTCTCGATCACAACCACCGGATCATTCTCCGCGACGAATTCTCCGTTCTTCTTCAGCCACTCTCCGATTTCGACTTCCGTAATCGACTCCCCAACGTTCGGCACTTTCAACGGGACGGGCATGGCATCCTCCTGGCTTTAGGATCGAAAAGCATCGGCAATCAATTGTTGTTGTTCCAGTTTGTGGCTTGCTGGCGATCCCGTCGCGGGGCTCGCCGACGCGGGACGTGAGATCACAGAAAACGGAAACCGCTTCAGGAGGCTTTCCCCGCATCGCGCGCGCAGATACGGCCACGCGCCCATGTTCTCCGGTTCCTCCTGAACCCAAACGACGGGTGTCCCGTCGGGGTAGCCTTCGAGCGCTCGCCGCAGAGTTTCGTCCGACAGCGGATAAAGCTGCTCGACGCGCAGGATCGCGACGGTGGCGGCTTGCATCTCCTCACGCGCCTTCTCCAGGTCGTAGCAGACCTTTCCGGAAGACATGAGAATCCGCATGGTCTGATCTGCATTCACTCGCTGGTCGGGCAGAGTCCGCTGAAAGCGTCCCGTTTCAAATTCCTTCAACTCCGATGTCGCGCGCGGATGCCGCAACAGGCTCTTCGGCGTCATGACGATCAACGGTTTCCGCCATCGCCGGACTACCTGCCGTCGGAGAAGATGAAAGTACTGCGCGGGCGTAGTCGGGTTCGTGACCTGAATGTTGTCTTCAGCAGCGACCTGCAGGAACCGTTCGAGCCGCGCGCTGGAATGCTCCGGGCCTGCGCCTTCGAAGCCATGGGGTAGCAGCATCACGACGCCGCTCAGCCGGCGCCATTTGTCTTCTGCGCCGGCGATGAACTGGTCGATGATCACCTGCGCGGCGTTACAGAAGTCGCCGTACTGTGCTTCCCAGATCACCAGCCCATCCGGACAATCGAGGCTGTACCCGTATTCGAAACCGAGCACGCCCGCTTCAGACAGCGGACTGTTGGAGATCTCGACTGCCGCCTGATATGGCGCGATGTTCTGAAGCGGAACATAGCGCTGATCGTTCTCCACATCGTGAAGGATCGCGTGACGCTGGCTGAACGTTCCGCGCTCCGAATCCTGACCGGTGAGGCGGATCCGTACGTCCTCGCTTGCGAGGGTCGCGAAAGCCAGTGCCTCTGCTGCGGCCCAGTCGAGCGGACGTTTGCCTTCGGCCATTTCCCGCCGTCGGTCCATTCCTGCCTGCAGCTTGGGATGGACATGGAATCCATTCGGCATCCGCGTCTGCACCTCAAGAAGCTCGGAAAGGCGGCCTCGGTCCACACCGGTATCGACATCCGGAACATCCCCGTCACGCCCTCCGTTGAAACCTGTCCAGATTCCGCGAAGCGAGCTCGTCGTCGGTCGGGACTCTTCTTTCTGAGCTTCCGAGAGCGCTTTGACAAAATAGTCCTGCCGTCGGCGGCTGATTTCGTCTGCTTCTTCTCGTGTCACTCCGCCGAGTTGGAGCAATCGATCGAGGTAACCATCGCGCACGGATTTGCGCTCGGTGATGGCCTTGTAAAGCAGCGGCTGCGTGAACGAGGGTTCGTCGGCTTCACTGTGGCCCAACCGGCGATAGCAGAAGAGGTCGATGACCGCATCCGTCTTGAAGGTGCGTCGAAAGTCCATCGCGACGCGAACGACCTGGGCGACGGCCTCCGGATCTTCACCATTTACGTGGAAGATCGGAATCTGAAGCATCTTCGCCACGTCCGTGCAGTACGGACTCGACGTGGTCTGAGATGCCGGTGTTGTAAAGCCGAGCTGATTGTTGACGACAACGTGGAGGGTGCCTCCCGTCTGATAGGCCGTGAGCCCGCTGAGGTTGAGCGTTTCCTGAATGATTCCTTCGCCCGCGAAACTGGCATCGCCGTGAATGAGAAGCGTCATACCTTGTTCGCGCGCGGCATCGTTGACGCGGTCCTGCTTGGCGCGAATGCGGCCTAACGCAACCGGATTTACAAACTCGAGATGGCTTGGATTGAAACAGAGGGAGAGATGCACACGCTGGCCGTGCTGAGTTGTCCAGTCGGAACTGTGGCCGAGGTGATACTTGACGTCGCCGCCGCCGCGCCAACCTTCGGCGTCTTTGTCGGCGAACTCTTGAAAGATATCTCGCGGATTCTTCCCCAGGATGTTGGCGAGCACGTTCAGTCTTCCGCGATGCGCCATTGCAAGGACGATCTCCTGGACGCCGTCGCTGCCCGCCTTCTCAATGGCGAGATCGAGCAGGGGAATGAGGCTCTCGCTTCCCTCGAGGGAAAAACTCTTCGCGCCGATGAACTTCTTGCGAATGAATTCTTCAAATACGACGGCATCGGTCAGCTTTGTGAGAATTCGCAGCTGTTCGTCGCGCGTCAGCATGATGTGGTTTTGATCCCACTCCATCTGTTGCTGAAGCCACTCGCGCACGGCAGGATCATCGATGTGCATGAATTGCACGCCGATTGTCCGGCAGTAGGTATTGCGAAGACGATCGAGGATTTCTCGCAGCTTCACCGCGCTTTGCTGGCAGAGCGTTCCGCAGGAAAACACGCGATCCAGATCCGGTTCCGTGAATCCGTACGATGCGAGGTCCAGTTCGGGTGCCTGGAGGCGGCGCAGCCCGAGGGGGTCCACGTCGGCAATGCGGTGTCCTCGTACGCGGTAGTTCCGAATGAGTCGATCGACACGCTCCTGCAGCGCGGTCCCGGGTTGGCCGTTGTTGCCGGGAGGCGATGAGGGCGTCAGCTGGAAATAGCTTCGCCAGTCTGCAGGAACCGAAGAGGGATCCCGGAGGTATCGCTCGTAAAGTTGTTCAACGAAGGGAAGATTCATGTTGTTGGGAAGGACGTTGTCTTGTGCCATAGGTGCGCTTCTTGTGTCAGCTGCCTCAAATATAACCAAATTCTTGAGCTGGAACGTCGGGCAACCGCGTGACGGCCCTTCGCATTCCGTGCGGGAGCAAATGAAGTGCCGAATGGTTCGCAATCTGCACGGGTCATCCAAACGTAAGAAAGGAGCACATCGTGGAAAGAGACCCCGTTTGTGGAATGTCTGTGGACCCCGATGACGCAGAAGACAGTTCAACTTACCAGGGCAAGACCTATTACTTCTGCTCGTCCGACTGCAAGAGGAAATTCGATCAGGGCCCGTCCCAGTTCATCAGCAAGCCACAACAACCCTCAGCTCCGTAGGGAGGATTAGGAACTTTGTTAATGGTTATCGGTTAATTGTCATTTGTTATTTGAGGTACTTACATTTTCTAGAGATCAAGAGATGCAAGTACCCTCGATGACAAATGTGAATTGGCATTAACCATTAACAAAGCCCCTAATTCCCGCACCTGCGTTCTTTTACAGTGTTTTCCATCCCACCGCCGTCCGAGACTGCTAAATCTACAAAATCAGGTCGTTGAAACTTCCGTAACAGGCCACAGAAAGGACAGCGGAACATGGCAACAAAGAAACCAAACATTCTGATTATTTGGGGCGACGACATTGGCTGGTTCAACGTGAGCGCGTACAACCACGGCATCATGGGCTACCGCACTCCAAATATTGATCGGGTTGCAAGGGAAGGGACGCTATTCACCGACTGGTACGGACAGCAGAGCTGCACCGCAGGCCGCGCCGCATTCATCACCGGCCAGTCTCCCATTCGAACCGGATTAACGAAGGTCGGCTTGCCTGGGTCGGATCTGGGCTTGCGCCCGGAGGATCCCACGATTGCGGAACTTCTCAAGCCGCTGGGCTACGTCACCGGGCAGTTTGGAAAGAACCACCTCGGCGATCGCGATGAGTTCCTGCCGACGGCCCACGGGTTCGACGAGTTTTTCGGCAATCTTTACCATCTCAATGCGGAAGAGGAGCCGGAGAATCCCGACTACCCGCAGGACCCCGAGTTCAAAAAGAAGTATGGCCCGCGCGGCGTGCTGCATTGCTGGGCCAATCCGGACGGCACGCAGAAGATCGAGAACACCGGGCCTCTAAACGTCAAGCGCATGGAAACTGTGGACGAGGAGTTTCTTGATGCCTCGCTGAAGTTCATGGACAAAGCCGTCAAGGACGACAAGCCATTCTTCTGCTGGTGGAACTCCACCCGCATGCACGTCTTCACGCACCTTAAGAAGGAATCTGCCGGCAAAACCGGGCTTGGCCTGTATCCCGATGGAATGGTCGAGCACGATGGTCATGTCGGTAAGTTGCTCGACAAGATCGACGAGCTGGGAATTGCCGATAACACCATCGTGATGTACTCCACCGATAACGGCGCCGAGTGCCTGAGCTGGCCCGATGGCGGTTGGACCCCATTTCGCGGCGAGAAAGACACCAACTGGGAAGGCGGATGGCGCGTGCCCTGCGCGATTCGGTGGCCCGGAGTGACCAAGCCGGGAACGGTGTCCAATGAGATCTATTCGCACACGGACATGCTCCCGACGCTGCTTGCGGCAGCGGGTGAACCGGATATTGTCGAGAAGCTGAAGAAGGGACACAAAGTCGGTAACAAGACGTTCAAAGTCCACATCGACGGCTACAACCTGATCCCGCACTTGAAAGGTGAGGTGAAGGCGAACCCGCGCAAAGGCTTCTTCTACTGGAGCGACGACGGCGACCTGATGGCGTTGCGCTACGAGAACTGGAAGCTTCATTTCATGGAACAGCGCGCTCACGGCATGAGCGTGTGGCAGGAACCGTTCGTTCCGTTGCGCTTCCCGAAACTGTTTAACCTGAGAAGCGATCCATTCGAGCGCGCCGACGAAGACGCGACGATGTTTTATTCGAAGTGGTCGGCGGACCGCATGTTTCTGCTCGTTCCGGCGCAGGTTCTCGTGGGTGAATTCCTGACGACGTTCAAGGAGTTTCCACCGAGACAAAGGCCATCGAGTTTCAGCATCGACGAAGCTCTCGAGAAGGCGCGGGAGAAGCAGAACACAATGGCTGCGGCGGTCGGCGCGCCGGCTGAAAGCACCGGCGAGACCAAGCGGAAGAAGGCAAGCTAGAGCTTAACGCGCGAAAGGAGCACCCGAGAGAACGGGTGCTCCTTTCGCGCGTCCTGCGAAGCAATGCTAAAGGCAACGAACACTCTCTGCACACTCCTGACGATTGCCTCTATGTCAACAGCCCATGCGCAAGCCGTGAATCCCTCCATGGAGATCTACGGCTTCGCCATGCTCGACATCGGGCACAACTTCAAATCGATTGACCCGGACTGGTTCGATACGATGCGCGTCTCCAGGTTGCCTTCGTTCGATGGCGAATTCGGCAAAGACCACAGCACATTTGCCGGAGTGCGTCAGACTCAGTTCGGAGTCAATGCGTCAGCGCCTACAAAATTCGGTGAACTGAAAACCACTTTTGAATTCGACTTGTTCGGGACTGGTGACGACGATGGCCAGACAACGTTTCATCTCCGGCATGCCTACGGCGAACTCGGGCGCTTTGGTGCGGGCCAGACCTGGAGTCCCTTCATGGATCCGGACGTCTTTCCTAACTCGATTGAGTATTGGGGCCCCCCCGGGATGGTCTACTTCCTCAACGTACAGTTTCGATGGATGCCGATCCAGGGCGATACCAATCTGACCCTTGCACTCGAGCAGCCCGGCGCGAGCGGCGACGCAGGCCGTTTCGCTGACCGCATCGAACTGCAGCACATCCAGGCGCGTTTCCCGCTGCCGGATCTTACCGGTCAGTTTACGTATGGCCGCAAGTGGGGATATGTCCGGGCTGCCGGTGCGCTTCGCCGATTGAACTGGGATGACACGCTCGACGACGCGTTCGATCTCAGCGGCAGCGCGACCGGCTGGGGTGTGAATCTCAGCTCCAACGTCAACATCGGCGCGGAAGAGAAGAATGTAGTACGGCTGCAGTTTGTGTTCGGAGAGGGAATTGAAAATTATCTGAACGATGCTCCCGTGGACATCGCGCCGGTCTTGAATCCGGGTGATCCGGTTCGGCCGTTCGTGGGAATGCCGCTGCCCGTAACAGGACTTGTTGCCTTCCTCGATCACCAATGGAGCGAGAAGTGGAGCAGTTCGATCGGCTATTCGCGAGTCGATGTCGATAACGCGAACGGCCAGGCGCCAGATGCCTTGAGGATCGGTCAGTATGCGCTGACAAACCTTCTGTACTCCCCGGTGCCGAATGTCCTGGTGGGCGGAGAATTCCAGTGGGGCCGCCGTGAAAACTTCTCGGATGGTTTTCGTCAGGACGGTTTCAAGGCGCAATTCTCGTTCAGGTACGAGTTTTCAGCGGGAGTGGGGAATTAGCGCATCCTTGCCCTGAAGGGGCAAAGGAGAACAGCCGGGGTAAGCGCGAAGCGCGCGAGCCCCGGTTCGTTTTATCCGGACGGCTGCTCAGCCCTGCCAGACGCGAACCGGGCGTGTCGAGCTATGCGCTTCACACCCTCCTTGCACCGCTGCCGGAGTGCCGGCTGATTCAGGCGGCGGGATTGCCGCTGCCGATCGACTTCTTCCTGGGCACCAGCACGGGTTCCGCCGGCTGTGACTCGAACGCGGGCGTCATGATCTGGACTTCACGTTCATTGAAGATGTCCTGAATGTTCGCGTGCAGGTCCGACAACACCGCGAGTCTCATTTCCGGCCTTTCCAGGTATGCGTTGATCGTGTAGTTGACGCAGAAACTGTCCAGGGTCGCCTGGCGCACAAAGGGTGGTGGGTTCCTGCGGAGCCCAGGCGTCCGATGTGCAGCTTCAATCAGCATGTCGGAAACATCACGCCATTCAGTATCGTACCCGATGCCCACACTGGCCTGGAGCACGACTCCATCGTTATCGGCAAGTCTCGAATAGTTGCGCGTGGGTGTCGACACAAGCACGGAGTTCGGTATGGTGATCTCCTCGTTGCGCACCGTGCGTATCTTGGCTGACAGCGCTCCAACCTGCGTAACGGTGCCTTCATATTCTCCGACGCTTACGTATTCGCCGTCGCGGATCGCGCGTGAGAAGACAACGACAAGCCCGCTCATCGCCTGGCTGATGACGCCCGACGAGCCCAGTGTGATCATCAGGCCGAACAGCACGCTCACACCCTTGACGGCATCGCTATCGGAGCCTGGAACGAAGGGAAATGCCATTGCGATGCCGAAAACCCACACGAGCACTACGGCAATGCGTCGCATTGCTTTCGATGTGTCGGGGTAAATGCCTTTGACCTTCACCCCGCCGCGCGCTACAGAGTCGAACAACAGTTTCACGGTGTACGCAAAGAGTCGGGTTATCGACAGAATCAACAGGGCGACAAGCATTGCCGGAATACCATTCAGAATCCCTGATAGTACGGTGGACAGCGAAGTGGTGATGAAATCGGACATCCTGCCTGCCCATGGAAGTGTCAGCGGGAACTGGGAAAACGTGTAAGTGAGCCATAGGTAGATAATCGTGAACAACACCAGGCCTCGGCCCACTCCGACGGAAAACTGCAGTACCTTCAGCACGGGATCAAGAAGGTTGAGGTCGGTTGCGGCGGCTCGGCCCTCCACCTGCCGTCGAGCTTTCTCTGTAAGCCAGTTCGCCAGCGCGCGGCGGCCACGCGCGACAAGCCAGATGGATCCCGCGGCAACGATCAGCGCAATCAGCGAATACGCGATGCCACGCAGGACCACCGCGGGTCTGCGCTGGTCGGACCACGCGTGCATGGCGTCATCCAGCCTTTTGGAAGCAGCCTCAGCGACGCCTTCCACCGTCGCGTCCTGGCCCATGAGATCAGGATCGACATCGGCCGGGAGCACCCCGAATATGGCGGTTGAGCCCATGGTGATGGCGACAGCGTCATCGACGGGAACCGTCTGGATGGAACCGCGGCCGGCTGTCCGCAATTCATCGTGTAGTCGCTTCTCGGCGCCCGCGACACGATCGTGCGGCGTCAAAGTGCCTCGCATCGCCCGCAGCGTCACGATCTCGCGATTCTGAAAGTAAAGTGTGGCGGGCTTGACGGGAGGCGCAGGCGCCTGTGCGGATGTTGCTGTCGCGGCCAGCAGAACTCCGATGACAAGTGAAGAGACCGGATAGAGTCGTGATGCCATTTGAGTCCTCTCCGGAGATTGGGGTCAGACCCCAATCTCTCCAGATGGGGTTTTGTGATACGTGTCCACGGCTTGCCGGACCGTGGCGAAGAACTGGTGTTCTCCCACCTTGTTATACACGTCGAAGCGCTTCAGCTGATCTTTGACGGGATCTTTCATCTCTGCAAACGCGAGTTCAATCCCTGCCTTCGCCAGCGCATCGTCTAACTCTGCCAGCATATCGGCCGAAGTCACATCGATGCCGGTGACGGGTTCGGCTGCCACAACCAGCCACTTCACAGGAGAAGGCGCAGAAGCGATGGCGTCCATCGCCTTTTCCCGGAACTGCTCAGCATTGGCAAAGAAGAGCGGCGCATCCCAGCGAAACAGAACGAGACCAGGGAATTGGCGCGCCTGAGGATAGCGCTTCAGGTCATGGAATCCCCTTACGCCGTCGGGCTCGCCGAGAATCGCGTAGTGGGGTCTCCAGGCGCTCCAGATGAATTCCGCAAGGGCAATCCCGATTGCGATCATCATGCCGGGCACGGGGCCGAGCGACGCGACCCCGAAGAAGGCCGCAATCGACAGCCAGAACTCCCACCGTTGGATCCGATAAAGACGGCCGAGGTCTTTGAATTCGAACAGGCCGATGGCGGAAGAGATCACGACCGCGGCGAGCGCGGCATACGGGAGGTTGCGGAGCAACTGCGGCGCGAAGAGAAGAAGCAACGCTATGGCGATTGCTCCGACAACTCCCGTGAGTTGCGTCTTCGCGCCGCTGGCTGCTGCAACAGGCGTCCGCGAGGAGCTGGCGCTGATGGGAAATCCCTGGAAGAAACCGCCCGCAAGATTGGCCGCGCCAAGACCGATCATTTCCTGGTTCGGGTCAACGTAGCTCTTGGTTTTTGCAGCGTACACGCGCGAAAGAACGCTGGTGTCGGCAAACGACACGACCGTGATTGCCAGAGCAGCCGCAGATAGCGCGCCGATTTCATCCAGGCTGAGAAGAGGGATCGAAGGAGTGGGCAGCCCGCGGGGGAGCTCGCCCAGAACGCCCACCCCATAACGAGAGAGGTTGAACAGCCCCACCGCGATCGTCGCACCGCCGACGGCAATCAATACTCCCGGCGTTCGCACAAATCGCTTCAGGG
>Ga0068859_100000321_pt1 | contig 47950 bp, 66 predicted proteins | sample KBSSwiS22_FD_66585 | JGI IMG/M metagenome (GOLD analysis project Ga0068859, IMG submission 66585) | Switchgrass rhizosphere microbial communities from Kellogg Biological Station, Michigan, USA - KBS Switchgrass S2-2 | ecosystem: Host-associated > Plants > Roots > Rhizosphere > Soil ... | reverse complement strand
CCAACTCCTGACCCGCCTGCTCGATTGAAGGTGTCGTTTATCTGAAAGCGAAACAAGTCTGCAATCTCTTGCAGATTCGGATAAACGACATTCCCGCCAACTGTTGCCTGCATACGCTCCTTACTTCAGGGAGAGCCGCACAGCGCTATCCGGGGGACATGAGTCCCGAACATGCCATGCCAAAGCCCCTCGCCGGGTTGACTCTCCCCGAAGGCCGCTAAACTTCTTCTGTCTTAGGTGGTCTTCCGGGACCGCGTTTCTCTGGTTCGCTCATGCGCTTCATGCGCATATAGCGCTCCTCATCGATCACGCACAGCATCCCAGCGCTCGACTGATGGAAGGCGATACCCTGTCTCACTGGATCTCCGCAGTTGGGGCAGATCGTCCGTACTTCGTTCGACTGATGCCACGGCGCCGTAAGTCCGAGCGCATCCATAGCGATGTGGACTGCCGGAACCTGCTCAAGAAATTCATTGAGTTGCTTGGTCGATACCGCCGCGAGCTTCATGGCTTCCTGCGTCATCCAGCGGTAACGCTTATCGCGTGATTTCTCAGCCCTTTTCAGCTCTTCTTCTGTTGGAACTTCGTTCTCGGACGGAAACACGCCTTCACAGATCAGATTGGTCCCGATGCGGTTGGCGTAGAAGTCTGGATTCTCAGATCCCGCGTATGGATCGAGCGTGTAATTCCCCGGCTTCAGAAGATCGATCAGGCAGAGCCATGTATCGTTGTCGTCAATGCGCGTTCCGCCGCGCTCGTGGTCGGTGCAGCTTTGAGGTAAAGGGTCGGGATGCGATGAGCAGGTAACGTAGCGCTCGCCGTTCGTACATCCCCTCAGAACCAGCTTTTTGAACAGCGGTTCGTTGCGCACAACAAAGTCCTGTTTCGCAACCGAGTGGATGTAGAGGGTCCTGATGGGTTCGCGCAGCATTCTGCCGTTAATAAGCGGGTTGAATGCGCCTGGATTCATCCTGCGCATCTCTTCGGCGCTCTTGCCTTCTGTTAAGCCAATGACTTTCATTCATGTCCTCCGATGACTGTGCCGAGGCCGTATTGAGCCGCCATTTTCATGGCCTGCGCCATACCCTTCTCGATGATTTCCGCCCTCTTCGCTACGAGAGCCGATCCTCTGCTAATCCGGCAGCCGTGCCGAATGTCCTTCGCCTGTTTCAGAATCTCTTCCTGCTTCAACTTCTCTTCCTGCTGTAGGGCGGCTATCTTGGCTTTGTCCGAGAGCTTGCGCCACATCATCAGCATGGGAAGCATTACGTCCAAAATGAATCCGCAGGGCTCCATGCGGTGAACCTTCATGAAGGGCACTTCGACCGTTTCCCTGCGAAGCACTGGCCCGTCAAACCAGACCTGCTCTTTCGGCTTCTGCGTGATCTCGTGATGAATCAGCTTATGCAGGCAGCGATACCGGCCGTACTTGGGATAGCCGCCGCAATCCATCAGCCCTGTTTCGGGATCACGGAAATCCATCTCCCAGCGCATTGGAGAGCCTTGCGTCTCGCGTGCTTCCCAAACCATCAGCGCCCAGCAAGGAACGCTCTGAATCTCGGGGAACCTGCGATAGCCTACATAGCCGTCCTGAAACCTGCCGCCGATCGTTCGTTTCGGCTCAGGCGACCAGACCAGCTTGAAGATTGGTTCGCCGTAATGGTTCGTGCCGCCGAGTCGGGTTAGTTCCCGCTGAAACCACGGAGGGCACTCACGCATGGTGATACCGCATAAGAATGTCCAGCGCTTCGAGATATGCCATTTCTACTTCCCCGACAGGCTTAACGACATTCACGTAATGGCTATCATCTGACGCCGGGATGGAAAAGCAGCTTGCCAACTTGCCGAGCGCTTTAATGATTTCTTCGGCGGTCGGCTTAGGCACTGATCACGCCCTGCAAATCGGCTTCCCTGATGCGGAAGTACCGCGGTAGATCGCTTCTGTTCTTGTCGGCTGGGTTCAGATAGATTTCGTCATTCCGTGCGAACTCATCGAACATGACGGTATCGCCTACCTGCACGTCTTCTACCTTGCTGCCCACGGCTTCAACAACGCCGCGATCGGACAGCGCTTTGATGTTCGAGTTGTCGAGCAGTTCGCTGCTTACGAGCTCATCAACGCGGAAATATTCTTTCACTGGAATCTCGCGCACAATCACGCGGTCCAGCAGAGGCTTGATTGGAAACATGGTCATGTCCTTTCGTACTTCTTTAGGTAAGTAACGGCTCGTTCTGCCCATGCTGCCCCGTGCTTCTCAAGCGAGTGAAGTGCGGTATTGCAGCGGAAGCAGAGTAGGCCGCGTACTTGTACAGTTCCGTGATCGTGGTCGATGGCGAGGTTCCTGGTACGACCACCACGAACAACCGGGTGAACTTCAGGCTGCAAACACAGGGCGCATTTTCCGTCCTGCTCGGCTAACTTTTGCCGATACCACTCTGCCGTAGTACCCATCCTGCGGCAGCGGTAAAACAACTCCTCATTCTCGCGACCGCGAAGTGCCCGGGTAGCATAAGCACGCTCTAACGCGCATGGTCGGCAGTAAGAGGTTCGCTGGTTGGCTTGTTTTCTAGCGAAGTTGAATTCTTCAAGCGGCTTAACGATTCCGCAGATTCGGCAAGCCTTTTCTGTGGGTTTTGGTTGTGGAGGGTGAGCCGCTAAATACTCGATCCGCTTGTTTCGCCTAAAGGCACGCTGCCAAATAACCCAACACGCCTTGCAGGTTCGACCCCTTGCCGGAAAAGCATCTAGCGGCTTCGTCTCGTTACAGACTTTGCAGGTTTTAGTGTCCATGCATCTATGTTGCTGTACATGGTACTGTCACGTCAAGTTAAAACAATTCTACGAGTCTGCAGGTACAGGTAACCCCTGAATATAGAATTGTTTTTTGGGATCTTGACAGATCACATTAAAACCACGCTCATAACCAAACTGCTGGCTGTCGTAGTACGTGGTTGTTCCGGCACCGTCATTCGTCGGCACCGCAGCAATCGGATTGCCCGGTGTCCACTCATGCAGGCGAGTCGGGAAGAGTTCCCCGAAGCACCATGTTTTCGGCACGATCAGGTCCATGCGGGTCGGCTCTGCAGTCGAGGACCAGACGATTTCGCGTCCCGCCCAGGTCTTCTGCATGTACTTCTTGGCCGTATCCACGACCCTGTCGCCACCCTCATCGAGACGGGTGTATCCGGGGTTGTAGAAGTTGCCGCTGAGCGCCACGCCCTGCACTGGATTGGCATACCAGAACGCCGATTCGTTCTCGTCGTACTCGTCGCCAAGCGCACGCATGCGAATCGATTCAATCCGCTGCGCTGTGGAGTTGCTGATAGTGCCCGTCCCGCCGAAGTTGATGGTGGGAGTCGAAAGGCGTCCGGGATAGAGGGCTTTGTTGAGGCCGCCAATCGTTCCGGTAGAGCCGTTCGAGATCCAGTAATCCTTGCCGTAGATCGAGGAGCCTGCTGCTCCTGTGGCACCCTGAATCACCAGCAAGTCGCCCTGCGTGGTTCCGGTCGGAAGCGCTGTCGAGAAGTTCAGCGTGTTCGTCACCGGATCAACGTAGGAGATCAGAGCCGTTGTGATGCCCGTGGTCCGCTGCGATCCGCCGACGCTCGGGAAGACCCAGACGCCCTGCTGATCGGAGAAGCTGGCCGCGTTATTCATGCCGGCGATGATCGATGTGGTCGCTCCAGATCCGCCCGTGGTAATCGTGGCTGAGGCCGGAATCACATCGATGGTGCCCGAGCCGTCGCGGTTCAGCACGCCTTCGACGCCGTTCTCATGCGACAAGAGAGATTCTTCCATCTCCTGCTTCGAGAACTTGGTGAGCGAGCGTTCTTTGCCGTTGGTCGCTTCCTGCGCAAGGTTTGAAATCTCGCACACGTTGATGATGCGAACCGGAGAGGCTACGAACGACTGGTACTGAGAACCAGTTCCGCGAGGCCATGCAAACACCGTCGAAGAGGTATCTGCGGTAGCCTGCTGAACGCCAGCGCCGCCCTGCACGCGGACAGGTGCCCAGAAAGGAGAGCGCTGAGTTGCGCCGCGAAGGGTTTGGTTCGAAATCTGTTTCTTGACGCCGCCCTTTTCAAGACGGGTTTGGAGTTTATTGAAGCGTGCCTGGAGATCGGCGATCTCCTCGACAAAGGTTTCAAGTTCGATAGCCTGTACTGCTGTTTCTGTCGCCAGAGACATACGAATTCCTCAGAAATGAAGTCACGCGCTTTTGGAGCCGTGCTGTGCATGTCATCTCCGCTGAATTCGAGCGGCCGTTAAGCCTCTTTTGTATCCCGGTCCCCCCGGATCGAATTGATGCGGTGCTGCTTTTTACTGCTGACGCCAAACGGCTATCCGACCATCTTTCATCGGGTATTTCCGCTGGGCATAGAGTTCCATGTACTTCGGGTGCTGGTGGTCGATGTCATTCGAGCTGGGCCGAGAGGAAACAACGTACTCTCTCGCTGCCACAGGCCCTTTAGCGCCATTTGCAGGTGCGGGGCGAGCCGCAGGCTGCTGGGAACCTCTTGCGTTCAGGAAGTTGCCATAGCGCTCGGTTACAAGGTCTTTCATCACGCTTTTCGCGTGCTTATCGAACTCCACTTTGAACAGGTTGACTACCTGCTTCGGATCTGGGTTCCGCGACTTGTAGAAGCGGTCCATCTGAGAGCGATATACCGGGTTGGCATTCGCTTTTTTGATCACTGCGGAGACGAAATCCTGTGCCAGACGCCCTTTGGCTGTGTCGTTCAGCTTCAGGCGTGAATCGTAGGGCTTCAGAAGGTCTTTAAATTGCGTATCCGCATATTTGTTGGTTTGCGGAGTGACGTTTGTCTCGTAATGCAGCTTCTGGCGCTCTTGATCGAGCTTAGTGCGTTCATCCTGCACGCTTGGAGCCTGTGGTTTTGCTCCCTGCGCCGTATTGCCGTTCTGGAGCGCCTTGGCTTGCTTGTCCTGAGTATTCAGCCACTCAGCGATCGAATTAATGTGCGTCGAAGCCTTTTGCCAGCGCTGCTGCTCAAACCATTTCTGCGCTTCAGCCGGCATTCCCTGCGGGGGAGCCTCTTGCAGAGCATCTACGAGAGAATTAAAGCTCTGTACCATCGGAGATTCGCGCAAGGCAGAGACGAAATGCGGTAAAAGCGTCTTTGCGTAACCTTCCGGGTCCGACTTCTGCTGCATTTCAAGGAAATTCGGGACCATTTTGAGTATCCCGGCCTGCATTTCAGGCCCAAAAGACTCAATTACCCCGAAATCTCCCTGCACAATCCGCTCATCGAGCGCTGAAACCTCGTTCAGCGTGTCTTGAATTGCCTGGATTGCCTGAACGCCGCGTAATTCCCCATGCTCAACTGCATCGATCTGGGCTTTGAGCTCTCGAATCCCATCAATTCCGCGTGGATCGATTTGAGAGAGCGCATAACCCCTGGCATGATCGTCTTTCGCCATCCTTCCGAAGCGCTGGGCATTCGGATGGCTCGGGTCCATGCCGTTCTTGATCCACTGCGAGTATTCCCGGCTGAGTTTATTGCCTGTTTGCTGCTCAGATTCGGGAGTTTCTGGAGATTCTGCGCCCTCTACTTCTTCAGGCGCGTCCTGTACTTCTAGTTCTACTTCCGGCGCATCGGCGACTGCGCCAATATCCATTCCATCCATGTCCATCTCCTAAAACCTTTGCTAAACTTGCGGCATGACTGTCAGAGAACTAATCGAGGAACTAAAGAACGCGCCTAACCCTGATGCGGAAGTCGTTGTAGAACACGACGAATCTGATCAGTGCGGATTAGTTAAGCCTGAAGTTTCGTGGTGGAGCGACGATAAGCAAACGTTCTATCTGGGCTACCTTTAGTCCCTACTTCAGCGGTGCCCCAGAAACTGCAACCTTGGTTTTGGTCGGTATTCCGTTGGCATCCATGCCCTCTTGCTCCTGCGTGATCTCGTGCGTCTGCTCTGCAGGCTCAAGCGAGTGGGGCGGAACTTCAAGGCCCATAGCCTCAAACATCTGGGCCTGGGCCTGAGGCGGGAATTTCGAGGGATCGATTGAAACTGAGCCCTTGAATTCCATTTCTTTGGGGGGCGAGAGCTTCTGTGCCATGTCCATGTGCTCTTGCCAGTGAAGCTTGAGGTTATTCCAGACTTTCTGCTGCTCCTCATCGCCGTTCTTGAGCTTGCGGCCTGTCGGAGAAGTCAGCATGCCGAGCGTGATCTGCGCATGAATCTCATGGTTCTCGGAGGTATCTTTGGCAACCTGCACCGTGGATAGCTCTGGAGGCGTCTGCTGGAGGAGTTGCTGTAGTTGCTCCATCGCCTGCTGATGCTGTTCGAGGATCTGCTGCGCGGCTCCGGTGAGGTCGGTAGCAGCCATCTCCTGAATGTTCGCAATCTCAACTTCGCCTTCCTTGATCTGGTCAGCAATCTTCTGGTAGTCGGGATTAGGCATCGGTCCAGAGCGCATCAGGATCTCAAACTCGCCCTGCTGCTGCTCGACCTGATCGGCTCCCGGTACATCGAGGTCAGCCAGTGATGGGAATTTGGCGATGACGGCGATGTTGCGCGGGTCGGAGAGGATGGACTGATACAAAGCCACGTTAGGACTCTGCTCAATCAACTGCTGCATCTGCTCTTCCTGCTCAGCCAGAGTGCGCGGAATTTCAAGCGATTCGGGATAAGCAAGAACAGAGCCCTGCAGCTTTTCAATCTCGATTTCAAGTCGTTGCTGGCCGGGAAGCGATGCGGAGATATTTGCCTGCCTGTTGGCAGCTGCCGATTCGATGGCCTGAAGGCTGGCGCAAGATACCAATTCGCACATTGTGCCCCACGGCATCGAGAAGACTTGCAGTGCCTGGTCGCGATCCAATCGCGCTTCGCCGAATGTCTGCTCTGTTCCAGTGTCGGCTCCGAACATCGCAGGCGAGGCGTTGTCCATGATTTCGGGAGCACCCTGAATCAGCCATTGCACGAACTCAAATAGCGCATTGTTGGGCTGGGGGACGTTCTCGACGCCTGTAATGTCGGGAATGCGAAGGCCTGTCTGCCCATTCAGATAGACTGCGGTAACCTTGGCAGGATCGTTGGACTGAGAATTAATCGTCTGCGTATCGATGTAAGGCTCCATCGCATAACGGCGTGGAACCATTGACCGAAAGTAGCGATCGATCAGCGAAATATTCGCGTTCAGGACTTTTTGAAGTGGCAGGTAATTGGTTCCAATGGCACGGCGATTCTGGCCTGAACCGGGAGAGGGGTGCCCAACTTTGACATGCTTGGACATTCGGGCGTTGCGAACCATTGCCAGCTGGCCGCCAGCGTGCCAGACTTCCAGACCGTCAGGAAACTCGCTGTAAAAGATTTCTCGGACATTTTCATCCTTGATGCCCTCATACTCTGACGGCTTGAAGAACGTGACCCCTTCAGTAGCATCGTTCTTGTAGGCCTCGCCTGAACTTGAACTCGACTGCACGGCCAGACGCACGTTGATCCGTGCCAGCCTTGCAATCTGGTCCATGCCCTCTTTCGCGCCACCCGCTGCGATCTTGTCGCGCACCCAAGGGTATTTCGCTTTGAGCGTGTTGACGGAGGTTTCCCACTCGGCACGTGCCCAGTTCATCTCATGCTCTTCATCAGCCATGAGCGGGACCTTGGACTCTAGCTTGCCGTAGACGCGGGTTTCTTCTCTGCGAGCAGGTTGATCAGACGACTGAGCAGCAGGTTGTCCTTCTGTCTCAGGTGTAACTCCGTCAGCCTCAGGTGCGCCGAAGCCTTCTTGTGCTCGATCTGGCGTTTCTGTTCCCCAGCGAGACTGATCGGCAATCGTATATGTGAGCCAGAGAACGCGGTCATCGGTGTAGAAATAGGAGGCCGTCTGCGTAACTGCTTTCTTGAGATTCGAGTCATTGCGATACACCTTGAGATACTTTTCCGATTCTTCCTGCGCGGTCTGATCCATCGGATCAGCTTCATCCTTCGGAACAACCGCTACCCCGGGAACCTCACGGCTCAGTGCCGCCACAATCTTGTCATGCCGAGCGCCAAAGACGTTGCACGCGAAGAGTTTCATCGCGTTCTGCGTCTGCATGATCGATGCGCCCGAAGTACCTGAAGAGCCGCCAAACATGCCCCAGCCCTTCCAGCCTGCATTCAGGAAGTGGTAGTTGCGATTGAATAGCCGCATCTCCCATGCTTGCAGTACTTCCCATATCCGAGCAGCGGAGTCGGCGCGGTTGACGTTCTCAACCATCTCCTCGATGTGCTTGGCATATTCGCCTAACTCATCAGGGCCGAAGCAGACTTCTTTGCCATCTTTTTGGGCACCACAGAACCACGGCGCTCTGGCACCGGGAACGTAGTTGATCGCCGCAAAATCGATAGGCGTGAGCCGAGAACCAGGTTCGGTCTTCGACTCGCCCTGTTGCGTATCTTCCATTTACGCGGTGGGTTCTGCCGGCTTTTCTGTGGGCTCTGGCGCAGGCGGTTCGACAACCGGAGGAGGCGGAGGCGTGACCGCGTTGTTCAGAACTGCAGCCGCATCCACAATCCCGGCAATCTGTGTTTTGATGTGCGCTGCGATGGTCTGAACAGTAGAGTCTTCGTTGCTGCCAAGTTCGGCGGTCAGGTCGGCAATCTTCTGCGCGGCTGCGTTGATTGCGGAGGTGAGGGAGGTAACGGCTAGGGTCAGATCAGCGTCGTCCTGCTGAAGATCCTGGAGTCCTTGTTGAACTGTGCTCATAAAATGTCTGATCTCCTTGAGGATGAGGAATTGGGTATCCAGTTGTGCTGCGTTGAGTTCTTCGTTCTGCTTCGCGTGGCGTTCGATCCGGTGTAATACGTGGATTACTTCATCCATCGAGCACCTACTTCATTTTCGGCACTGCTCGACGCGGCAGAAACGAGGCATTCGCTGCATCGTTCTTGTGCGCGTTCATGTCTTGATTCATCTTCTGGACTTCCTGGTCGTGCGTCGGAGCACCCGTCGGCGCACCGTCTGCAGGCATTCCCAGCATCCCTTTGATCGAATCGAGCGGATGAGACATGAAGTTCTTCCCCTTGTCGATCATTGAGCCGATGCCATTCTTTACGTCATCAACGATCGGCTGGGCTGCCCCGAGCGGAGGCGCTGAACCGTATGGCTTAGGCATTGCTACCTCCCGGCAGGAACTGACTCAGATACTGCACGAGCTGGTGAACCATTTCAGGGTCGGGCTGCTGGCCTTGCGATACAGCATCCATGACCTGCGAGAACTCCTGCTGAGCCTGCGCGGTATCGTCGCCGCCCTGCTCTTCCGGGGCCGCTTCCGGCATCGGCTGCTCATCGCCATCCGGTTCCGAATGCTTCGGCGCTTCTTTGGGCTTCGGTTTGTTGGCTGAGCCAACTGGAAAGTTGAATGCCATTTAGTTCTCCTTAGTCCGGAACTCTTTGGGGTACTTTATCTCGCTCAGCGCCTCCGCCATCTTGCGCGAGCGCTCTTCATTTCGGAAATACTGTTGAACCAGTTCCTCATGTGCGGCAGCCTGATCGAGAAATGCTTGATGTATTGGGTCCATCAGTGCTCCTTCTCTGGATTCCGTTGCATTTCGATCATTGCGGCAAGCTGCGCCGAGTCCCAATCTGTGTATTCAAAAGCCTGAACTGTCGGTCTGGTGACGTGAGCCTGTTGCAGCGTCTGCGTGAGGCCCTGGATTGCGCCCATCAGTTCTTCGTGGCGCTCGCGCTGCTTCAACTCCATCGCCTTGTACATCTCGACGGAGGGCAGAGGGCCGGTCAGCCATGCGCGAAACTGCTCGAATTTGCGTTTAAGCCAGTTCATGCGTTTACGGGAATCGTGGGCGGTAAGCCTGTTTTACTGAGCCGATAGCCCATAACAAAAGCCACAAGGTCCTGAGGTTTACGCGATGCCAATACATGCACAACATCTAGCTCCCAATGTGCTCTAGTTGCTTGGTTGCTGGCCGCATCTGCGCTCAAGCTGCCGAGAAGATCGCCGTGCGAATAGGCTTGAAGTTCTTGGGTTGCTGTGTTGTACCAGAATCCGTTAAGTTCCACGTCTCACTCCCAATAGTTCAGCGGCTGATTCGCCTTGGCTCTGCGCTCGGTTTCCCTAAGCCGCATGAAGTGTGCTTCTGTCGGGCTGACCTGTTCTGCTGCCTGGATGCGCTCGGCTAACTCGACGTCATACGGCTTCTTTGCCGTGCCCAGCATGTCTACCAATCCGTACCGCAACTCATCGCCAATATCGTCATAGAGATGATCGGTTTTGAGTATGTCTTCGCCGCCCTTTTCGGAGTCATATTCAAGGGCTGGAATTGCATCTAGGGCTTCAGGGCAGGCTTCCGATATAAACCACGCATCATCCTGAATCAGCGTGTACATGAAGCGCCAGCCCACTACTCTGGAGCCTGGAGCCATGTTTGCGGGCGTCGGGAGCGGGAAGTCTTTGCCTGACCCTGCGCCTGCTGCTAACAACTGCGCCGCGGTGTTCTGGCTGGTCTTCTCGCCAAACGCGTCTTTCGACAGAATCCACGCTGAAATGCGTTCTTTCGCGCTTAGACGGCGAACATCTGCACCCAACTGACGTTCTGACTGTGCTGCCTCGGATAGCGCTGTGATCTTTTCGCGGTAGGTAAATACGCAACGTTTCGGCGTATCCCAACCCCGACCTAAGAGCTTAGCTTGTTCCGGCAGAACATTCCCGACTGCGTGCCAGTGAACAGGCGTGTGATGCTTGAAACCCCAATCCTGCGATAGCCAGTGATTCCACCACGGCTGAATGATCTGGCCTGCGATGGCCGGGTGAACCTTGCGCTCGTTACGCTCAAAGTTGGTGAAGTATTGCCCTTCGGGAATCGTCCAATCGCCCTCAAGCAACGCCCTGCGCTTCTTGTCGGGCAGGCCTTCGAGCGATTCGCGGTAATCCTTGCCGAGATACTTGTTGTCATCGAGCAGGGCTGGAACGTAAAAGAACTCATGCTTTAGGTGTTGGAGTTCTTGCGGGAACTTGCGATCGATCCAGAGTGCTTTGACCCATTGCAAGCCGATGCCTGTCGGGTTTGTTCCGCCCAAAAAGCAGGGTCGTTCGATTCCAGGAGTTCTAAGTCTGAATAGAACCAGATCCTCGAAGACATCGCGCTTGTTCTCTGTGAGCTCTTCAACCGCGATATCGCAGAACTCAGCCGACTTATAAGAGCTAGCATCTGCGAGATTCCTCAGTGCGATCCGGCCGCCACCAAAGTCAGGGTGGATGAAGAAGCAAAGGCCTTCTTTCTCTGTGCGCTTCGTCTGACCTAACCAGGCAGGGAACTCGCGCTCAATCTTTGAGATCTGCCGATCCTGCAGCGTGGGGTAATCGATCGAGAATAGGCCGGCAACCAGATTCGGAATGCCGGTCTTTTCATACCTGCGAATAAGCTGGCGCAAACACCACCAGCGCAGCATGTACGACTTCCCACCACCAGCCGCCCCGCCATAAAGCACGAATCGGTACTTGTCCGTCGCCTTAAAGCATTCGTCCTGCTTCGGCTCAGGTTTGATCAGGTCGCGGAGGGAAACATCCTCAAACGTCTGCAAGTCGTTTAGATCCGTTCAGAGCGCCTAACATTGTTAAGTTGGCTCGGCGAGCGCGGTTAATACAATTAAGGCTCAGAGGTCGGAAACTACGCGCTTAACCCCAATTTCTCCGCTGTGCTCGACCTTTTCCCCATACTTCTTCGGGTTTCGCTTGCTCAATGCCCACTTGATTGTGTCGATCTGCAGCCGCTTCCAGTTCACCCAGCCACTATCGACAGCGCCTTTAGAGTAGGCTGGCTTTTCTGCGATTGTGTCTGCAAGTCCTTCAAAATCAGTTTCAGTTCTCGCTTCTATCGCGCGCGTGTATTGGTCATGAAATGATTTCGAGTCCTTTACTTTCTTTAAAATCAGCGCTTTAGAAACGTTGTTCTTTTCTGCGACAGCACGAAGCGTCAAACCAGATTCGATATCTTCACAAATCTGCTCTTCTATCTTGGAATTCCAGGGAACGATCTTAGGCATGTTCTAGGCAGAAGTGATTTGCCTGCTGAATCAGAGCGAATCCTTGACGTGTTAGGGCTTGATCCTTCTGAGCAGGCTTGAAGATGAGGCCGGGGAGCTCAGCAAAGTAGGCTTTTGGCACTAGCTTGCCGTCTTTCCCTTCGACGTAATACGTGAACCCGCTTATAAGCACGGCCTGGAGCGCTGAACGTCTTTGCACGATTTGTGCAAGTGTGAGGTTTTTATAAGTCATTGTTGCCATGTTGATCTCAATCAAGCACTGATTTTGCATGTCGAGCGCTTTCTTGAGCTTCATCTTGCATTTTGTCTCTGGATTGTACACACGCTGCACATCGGCCATCTTCTGAAGACTCCAAGGGCTTGGGTTGTCGCAGGGATGCCCGACCTTTGAACCTGTGTCAGGCGCGGCAGGACAGCAAAAGGGAGAATGCAATTGCAAATATAAAGCGTTTGTAGATAGTGTCAAGCGAAAACATTGTTCCCCGTGGAACATTCTGCATCAAACGTGCACAGAGGTCACCGAAATGCTCACATTAATCCTGATGGTCCTGGCGTTTGTGTTGCTGCTTTTGGCAGCCTTCAACGTTCCCACTCCCCCGAGAGTCAATCTGGGATGGCTGGGAATGAGTTTCTGGTGTCTAAGCATTCTGTTGGGCAGCACTCACTTGAATCTGCGGTGATTTGTGGCAAAGATCCGCTTAATCATCCACGTCCAGCTACCAAATGGGCTCAAGTCGGAGCGCGTGCTCATTTTCCCTGAGATTCAGCCGCGGCGCCAAGCTACGAAGTCAAGCTGCATGCCTAAGATTTCCCCTACTGCTTCAGGCACATAGCAGGTGCCCCAGCTCTTGCATGCCCACTGAATCAGCATCTTGCACTTGCCTGAGCGGATCGATTCGATCGCTTCCGATTCGGTCATATGCAGGCGCAAGACCAGCTTTTCCCATTGCGAGGGCTCGGAAACGACACGCCTGGTCATGTGCGAAGGTAAGCAGCCTCTTAGTTGGCCTCGAATCATAGACAGTTAACCTTTCCGCATCTATGGCATAGACTCCAAAGCTCATAGCCCCAATCGGTGCCGACGTTTCTGTCGCGCCAATCATGGCCGAAGAAAAAACAGGTGATCGATCGAATCATTGAGCGTTCTCCGTACTCTGTGGGGCCTGATGCGCTCTAACAATCTTCACTCTTGTGAGGCATGGCGCCGTAGGACACATGTGCGTCGAACCGTGGTAAATCTCGTAGCCGCATCTCATGCATGTCCCTGCTGGCATCGGTAGAGAAGTTGTGCTCATTTCCCCTCCTGTGGGGCTGGCTGTGTGGCCCTTGATGCGATGAAGGCGTTGACGTTATTTGCAGTGACCACCAGCTCGTGAGCAGTCTTGACGCCGAAGTGGTTCTCAAGCTCTTCCCGTGTCACCGGAGCCTTCAGGCGCTCGTTCTCCCGTTGCAGCGCCTCGTAGTCGGAATAGAGCACGACATTCCCGTTGTCATTTGGAGCTAATGTTTTGTGAAAGTACCTCTGTATCTGGCTCATCTCTCCCCTCCCCCGATCCTTTTAGCCGCGTCTTCCCATGCCCAAGATTCCGTGTACTTCCATTCGCTCAATAGCGCCCCTTTTGTCTGCACCTGGTACCACTCGGGACCGCGCCTAGATGTAGCCACTAGATATGCGTCCGGGTACTTCGCTTTTACCTTTTCCTCTGCTGTCACTTGCTCTCTCCTCCCTGCGTCTGGCGCGTGTCGTCTACTTCTCGCTCACAAAATAAGCCGTTGGGATTCTTTAGGCAGGTTACGATCACTCCAATCGGCAGAGAACACCTGCACCACTTACACCGTGGATCTTTCCGCTTCAACTCGTTCATCCCTGTTCTCCCTTGGGCTGCAATTGCTGGTCTGTGCGCCTAGCTGCATCTATGGCCTTCGTGGTGTCCTCTACGAGCGCGTCCAGAGTGCGAACGTTGCTGTCGTAGGCAGCATGGTCTTTGTGCGGAAGGTAGCCTTGCAGCCGATGAATGCAAAGCTCGGCTTGGTTCAGCGCCTTTTCGTACCTCTCCACCTCTGCGGCGTGGTCGGCGATGCGCTCAATCAGGGCAGCGATCTTTGCTGGACTTGTCATGCGCTGCCACTCGTAAGGTGTTGGACATTTCGGCTCGATCTTGCAATCAGGGTCTCCGCCCTCAAGATCGCACTCGCACAAGTCTGGAGAGTGATGCTTAAACGACTGAGTTGCTCCCCAAAGTTCCTTCAAGTCTTCCGGTATCTGTCTCTCGACGCCCATCTGTGCCGTCCCCCTTTAATCTTTGTTTGCGATTTCCAGCAGCACGTCTGCATGGCAGGGCTTGTCAAGCGGACACCAGCAGGCTAAGTCTTTGCCGCGAAGTTTTGTCTTAATGTCTTCAGACCGAATATCCGTGAATCGCCAATTTGGCGTTGCGTCCCTGCTGGCAATCAGTTCCCTGAAGTTCTTGATGGCGTTCTCTGCGCTCATCCACTGCCCGGCCTTCCACGGATTCCCCCAAGGTGTCGGCCTGCCAACATACACCGCGCCTTCCGGCATCCTCCAGCCCTTCGTGCGCTTACGCTGAATTCGTGTTGCCATCTCCGCTATCCTCTGTGTTGCCCCTAAGCCATTTCCTGATAGCACTTGCCGCAGTAATACGCTCGGGGATCGCGTGGATTCTTCTGCGCCCAACTCACTTCGTAAGACTTCAACTCTTTCGTGCAGCCGCAGCCACACCGACAGAAGTACCGGACGTGCTCTTTGGCATCGCAGTGCATTCCATACAGGCCATCACCCAGACAGATGCACCCCTCGGGAATCTCATAATGAAACGCGCTCATCCTGTTGCTCCTCTGTGTTGCCCTGATAGGGGCTACAGTTCGCATTGTCTTTCGAGTGATTCGTGCGCCAAGTTATGAAGAATATCTAGCGCCTCTTTCTGTTCTGGAAGCAAGGCTTCGCGCTCTCTTGCCGATGCCGTCCACCAATAGCTTCGATAGAGATGACCCCATGCGTCCTGAAGTAGATTTGTCGCCCTGCTCTGCTCCCAATACGCATCTCGCCGCTTCCATCGCAAAAATCGTTTCCAAAGGTTCACTTCCCCCTCCACTTCTTCCATCTCGCCCTCAGTTGCGGGAACCAGCCGGCCTGGTGGTCCCAGATGACGATCATGCGATTCGCTCTTGTTCGCTTTGGCGTCTGGTGAGCGGGGCATCGCGCTCATATACCGCTTCCTCGAATCCAACTCCCCACGTGAACTTGCGCGGCGGAAGCAGTTTCAGGTGACTGCAAGCCAAAGCATCTGATAGTCGGATGAACTGCCAAATGTCCATGCGCATTTCGCCGCTTTCCCATCGCATGATTGTGTTTCGGTGGACGCCGATCATGTTGCCCACTTCGGTCTGCGTCATCTTGCGCTCCTTGCGCTTGGCTTCAATCAGACTGCCCATAATCGCGTAGAATCCTGCTTCAATCACTCCGTCGCTCATGCGGCCCTCGGATATTCCAGAACGTTTCGGCCGCAATAAGGGCACGTTGGAGCACCGCGAAACCACGCTTTGCAAACTCGGCACAGCCAGATAACTTCGCTCACTTGCTTTCCTTTCTCAGAACTTCCAGAACGTCATCCAGACACGTTGCCCGCACATAGGTATGCCCAAGCATCTCCACTGTGGCGCGGAATGCGCTCTGGGCATCTGCCGTGCTTCCCTTGCGCTTTAAATCGCGAACCTCTTTCGTTTCGACCCAGATCACTCGACCCGGCATGAACGCGACCACATCGGCCGTACCGGGAGGGCAGAGCTTGATGTAATAGCGCCCTCGCTTGGCAGTGCCCGAGTTCAAGCGCATGGCGAAGATGCCCATCTTGGTAAACTCCTCCACAATCGGGCCGGTGAGGGAACTTGTCTCGCTCACTTGCTCTCCTTCGCGTACCGCGTCACCAGCTCTGCTACCCACCGCGTTACTGGCCAGACCTTCGTTGAATTGCATGCAGGGCACCAGGAATTCGAGTTCCCAATGCAGCCGCAGTCGGCCTCTAAGCAGATGTAGGCTTGATTGAGAGGAATGTGCTGCAGCTCGGCTACGTTCATGCTGTGGCCCTCTCGAAAATCACAACCATGCTTGGAAATGGCGCGGAGTTAACCGAATCTCCGAACTTGAGTCGTCCTTTGAGAAAGCGGATCTCTTTGGCGTGAGGCAGCACGATTTCATGGAACCAGCGCGTGTCTGTTCGGGCAGGAATCAGGAAAACCGCCAAATCCGCCTCGTGAGCACGTTCAAGGAACTTGCGCAGGTCTGGACCATAGGGCGGGTTACAGAACACGCGCTTACCCTGCCATGCGACGAAGAGCGAGGCTGTTCCATCCTGCTCCCCATCTAGCGGACATGGGTCGAAGTCGAATCGGAATTCCCTGTCCAGCGCCTCATAGGTATCCCGAGGTGTGGCCCAACGATCCGATGCCGCACTGAAGTGAACTCGATTCATCCCCCCAGCCCCACCTTCTCCAAGAACTCCACGATCGCCTGCCACCACTGAATTGCATTTATCGCCAGCAAGATCACTCCTGCCCAGACCATCAGGGTGAACACACAGGCTGCGATTAACCCGTGGTTCCAGCCCTTGCGCTCGTGGCGCTTGAGTTCGTAGAAGTCGGTCACAGAACCTCCGGAAGTACTCTGGGCGTTTCCTTTAGCGCCTTCTCCACAAAAGCAGGGGCCTTGTAATACACGCGCTCACCATCTGGCTCCTGGTTCTCATCGAAGATCACTGTGAGCTCATAGCCGCATTCCAGCTTGGCGCCGCGCTCATCGAAGCCCACGACGCGATAGCACTTGCGAAACAAATCCTCAGTGATGCCGGGGAAAGCGCAGCGGGTAGCACCGCAACTTGGGCAGACATAGCGGACTAGCCGTTGCGACTTTTGCGCTGTCGATCGGTTCTTCCGAGCTATCTCCTCGGCGCGAATCATGGCCGTGATTGTGGCAATGTCCGGTACTGCAGTTTCAAACTCAGCTCTCGGCATCTCCGCAAGCTTCTGCAAAACAGCAACCACGTCAGTTGAGTTTTCCTTGCTCAACCGGGCCGTATAAAGCCGCATAGAGGTCGGGTCCATCTTCGCTGCCCTGAGCGCCAACATTGCCTTCAATGCGTTTTTGATCTTGTCGTCCATTCGCCCCTCCTGAGTTCTGTGCCCTGTCTAGCCATGCAACCGTGAATCGCATGATCCCCTTTCGCGTTTTCTTTCGCGTCGGGTTCGCCTCCAGCCACGCTTTAGCCTGCTTTAAACTCGTTTTCACTTCCACGCCCGGGTACGCATCGGTCCAGGTTTTGACTTGCTCTTTGGAAATCTGAAAATCAGAACCATCTACCAGCGGAAGTGTTCCCGCCAGTTCTTCTGGCGGAACGCTCCGCGCAATTGATCCCTTTCCTAGGTCCTGATCCTTGGTCCTAGATACCTTCCGGCGCGAGGATTCGCGAGGCTTCGCGAAAGCTGGCAATCTTGATTTGCTGGGATGGTCTATCTTTTGGTGAGTACTGAAGTTAATGATCTCGATGTAAGTATTGGCTGCGATCACATAGCGCCGGATGTGTTCATTGGTCTCTAGTTCGAGTAACCAGCCCTCAATTAACTGCGGAGCATCTTCGTCGTAAGGGTAGAGAGTACTCGCGAGCATTCGCGAGGCCCCGCGAAGCCTCCCCTCGTCGTCAGCGGCGGTCCACAACTGGATGAATAAGAGACGCGCTTCTCTCGACAACTTGCCGATTGATTCTGACTGCGGAAACTCTGGTTTGATCGTTCTTATGCGTCCCACTTGCTCCCCATCCCCCGAACTGCGGTCCCCGAGTTACTGAAACTGGAATACTTCTTGACTCAATCTCTTTGCGGCAATCTCGCAATACTTCTCTTCGATCTCAATGCCGATGGCTTTGCGCCCTAGATTCTTCGCAGCGACTAGCGTTGTTCCTGAGCCCATATACGGATCACAGACGGTCCCATCAATCACCCATCGGAGCGAGAGCGCCCATTGCGCTAGAGCCACTGGCTTCTGTGTCGGATGTTGCAGCGGTTCGTTCTCGCTGGCCCTCATCATGCCGTGCCAAAGATGGCGAAATCTGCGCACGCCCTTAATGCAGTTCGTCCATGCCAGCTCACACGTTGCTTGGTCTAGGTCTTCCGGCCTTTCCTTATCCCATACGAGCCAACCGCTGGTTGCAGGCAGCTTGTTCGCATAGTGATTTGCGCCCCAAAGGATGCACTGCCGAGAGTCAAGCAAGAACGCGGGATCGAACGGTGAATCATCGGCAAAAACAGGGATAAAGTCGCTACATGGAGCCAGCTTTGACCTGCCGCGCTTGGCATAGTCTGTCGGGTGATTGATCCCGTAGGGCGGGTCTGAGTGCAGCACATCATAATCAAGGCCGTGCAGTACCTCTCGGCAGTCGCCGTGGTAGATCGTGATCCCGGCATGCTCGTAGTAAGGACTCATCCCTTCAGTCCTTTCGGTAGCGGGTTGCCGTGCTCTGCACGATGACAATCCCCGCATAAACTCCGAACGTTCTCTAGCGAATCTCCGCGGTTGCGTTTGTTGCGACGATGAGCCATGTGGTACTTCAGCCCATGCCAGTCTGGATAGAGATCGCTGACCCTCACTCCGCACTCCTGGCAGATACCACCGTCTCTCCAGTAGCAGTCATTGCGTAGCTGCTCCAGAGCCTTGCCTGTAAGCCGTGGCACCAGCTTGTGCGTCCTTGGCGTAGGGCGGCGTGCTCTGAGCCATGTCTTGCGCTGCAATGGGGTGCGCTTCATATGGCCCTCAGCTTTACGCCTTGAGCCTCGATCAATTTGGCATGGCTCTTGCAGCACGTGATGGAGCCTAGATCGAATAGCTCTTTCCCTTTAGTTAGCGTCTGCGCATAAGTTTTCGCCGGTCGCAAACACTCATAGGAATCGTTCTTCTTGGCGATGATGATTGGACAGCGCTTGCCACGCTCAGGGTTGAGACGACTTCTGGAAGACCAGAGGACCATTACGGCACCCCCGCTAAGTTGTCATCGAGAAACGAGTACGCGCCTGAAGTGAAGTCATTCACGTCCTCTGAGGCTTCCAGTGCGTGTACGCTCTGCTCAAACTGGACCAGCGTCTTGCTCTTTGGCGCTCCCTTTGCTGGATACATGCGCCGTAGCGTCTCCATGCGCTCTGCGACGTGCTGCATGGTCACTGTGGCGGCTTCCTCGATGGCATCGAACATCGTCTGGTCCGCTTCCATGCGCTTCTTGAACATGCGGAACTCGTCAGGAAGTTCTGGCGCTACATCGGGAGGGCAGTAGGAAACGAAGTCCCACCACTTGCGATCGCAGCAGAGCATGTTCGTGTACATCTGCAGCATGTACTCTTCAGGAATCTCGCCCGATTCGAGATAGGAGCAGTGCGTATGGAATAGGGGAACTTTGATTTCAAGCCCCCCATCCACTCCCACCAGCCCATCCGGACTGGCCCCCAGGAAGTCCAATCTCGGGTGCAGCACAAAACCTGTCTCTTCTACGTCCGTGCCGAATCTCTGCCAATACTCAACTCTGGCTTCGCCTTCGAACTGGCTGCCTATTTCCATCGGCTTCGATACGTAGTGCTCTGCGCAGACCCCCGTAATGCGTTCCCAAGCCAGCTCAGAAACGTACTTCCAATGCGCGGCCGCATAGTCACCCTTCGCGCCATTCTTTGAAGCCCTGCCGAGCTTTGCCATCGCATCAGACATGCGCGAGGCAGTGACGACGCCTGTACGCGCTTGCATCCATTCCGCGGTGTGCTGCGTCGTGCAAACGATTCTCATTTCAGCCTCGCTTTGCACTCGTTGTAGACGCGGGTCATTTCAGACTTGGCATGTGCGCTCACCGATCCGGCGAACTTGTAGGCATCGGCAAACACGCCCTTCAGTTGCGCTTCAGAGTCGCACTGTCTCAGAGCGTCGGCATAGTCCTGCAACTCGGCTTCCTGCTTCTCGCTGATCGCAGGGCCTTGCTCGGCCTGTGCCGGCGTGATCCGCGCATCCGTGTCCTGATCGGTTGTCGCCATGCCAGTCAAGGCAAGCAACGTGTAGCGCTGCAGGTAGGTGACCGTGGACCCTACCGCCTGGATGCTGTTCTTGTTGCCCGTCTGGTCGGGCTCGGCAAAGAGGGAAGTGCTTTCCGAATGCCCAAGCTCGTGCGAGAGGATGCAGGTAACGGTGATCTTTGCACCGTCCTGCTTTGTCTCCCAGCGATAGGAAAGCTGGTGCTTTGCCAGAGCCGTGCCGATTACGTCGCAAACGTTGTCGAGCGTTGCATGCTTGTAGTTCGTCCGCATGCCAGTCTTGCCGGTGAAATCAACGTGCTTGTTCTTGTTGATAGAGACAGGGTTAGCCTTGAAAGCATTGAATGCTGCGTTGTAAGCTCTCCGCGCCACGTCAGACTCTTCCTGGCGCTTCAGCGCAATCAGGCGCTCAATCGTTTCGATCCCTGCGCCACGCTCAATCGCATACTCAACGATGCTCAATTGGCGCTGCGCAAACTCGGGATCAAGCTGGGGCTTCGTTGCTAGAGATGTAGTCATGCGGCCTCCCCTGCCGTTAGGGCTAGTTGATCGCCCTTGAATTTCTGAAAGAACGTCTGCCCTTTAACGTCGATTGCATAGGGCAGGAACACTTCGCCAAACTCGGCCTGCTGCGCTTCAACTAGGGCCATCTGCGCTTCAACCCAATCCTTCACAATTCGCCATGCGATCCGTTCGCACTGGTCAACATCTCGCCAGATGGACGCGTGTGGCCGTTCCCGCTTCAGCGCATTTGCCACACCAACCACATTGCAGGGCAAGCGATAGTTGACAAACGTCGGGCCAACCCTCACAGAGAAAACAACTGCTGTAGCCTTGCAATCCTCGTAATCCACGGAGACATGCCCCGCACCTTTAGCGGCAAGGATCTGCTGAATCTCCGCAATGGTGCGGGAAGCAGAAATCTTGGTTGTGTAGTTCAGGATCATCGGTACTCCTCCGGCGTCGGCTGCTCCGGCGTGCTTGCCCAGCTGGAATTCGTTGCTCTCCAGCGCTCTCGGGCTTCTATGGTTGACTGCTTCTCTATGCCGAGATATTTGCGCATGAGGTAGGCAATCTTGCGGTCCTTGATGGTCTGGATTTGGGCGGGAGTCCACTTCATTGGCGTCCCTCCGCTTTGGCGAGTGCGATTTGAGCCTCGCCTAGCGCCTCAGAAACGTACTCGTGATCTATGCCCGACTGAAGAAGTTGCAGTTGGCATTTCTTCAGCGCCTCATACATCTCAGGAGCAGCGGCGATGAGGTTGGCGTTGGCTCGGGCATCGAGTTCTTCTACATCCGCCCAAACATCGGCGACGACATATTTGTCCTTGCCTTCGATAATCCCGAGCGCTTCCTCCCCTACTCTGTTAGGTCCGCCAATGGTCCACGGTCCCGGCGTATGCTTGCTCATCAGAACCCCCACTTCGTCGCATAGATAAACGCTGCTAGGCACAGGCCGAATGTGATGGCATAGACGCAGAGCTTGGCGAAGCTATGAAACTCTCTGCGCTTGCGCTCTTCGAGGGGCATCATGAAGGGGTTCATTGCACACCGCCGTTATCCAGAAACGACTCCACCAGATATGCGTCGATCGAATCGGCAAGGTCAGAGAGCAGCAGACAGGCTTTGGCGAAACCTTCGCAGTAAGCCCCGTCCTTCGTTGCTTCAATGAGGCACTGGTCGCTGCAATACTCGGCAGCACGGTTCAGTTTGGTAACGGCTGAATAGGATGTCGGCCCAAACATGGCGTCACAAATGCGATCTGCCATCTCCAGAATGGTTTCGGGTCGGGTGACGGAGGACACACCGTCTGCGGCTTGGGGCAGCGTACCATCCACTCTGACGCTGCGGATAGCGGAGGAATTGGTAAGGCTCATACGCTTTCCTTTTCTGGGCTGAAATCAGGCGAGGTACGTTACTTGTACGCTCGCCTTTGGTTACTGGCTACGCTGCTCTTTTACGGAAAACCATTGTGGTCGTAACTTCGCGTTCGAATCCGAATGCTTTTGCAACGGTTTCGCTCACAAGCCGCTTGCCAGCCAAGATGTCGCTGAGAAACGGCGTGCTGACTCCGATCCGGGCAGCGACTGCAGTCATTGAACTGCCGTCTACTTCCTTGCGGATAACCGCCAACACTTGATCGTGGGTGAACTGTTTTGACATCGTGGGTTAAACATTAACGCGGACGGTTAACGATGTCAATAGGGTTGGAAGAATTATTTTCTGCCGCCCGGAAACGCAATCAACTTAAGGGTTGGAGCCGGATCAAGCGCCAGCTTTTCAACAGCTACAGACTTCTTCTCCATGCGCTGCGCTGAATAGCGGTTGCGCATGTCCTGCGTAGTATGGCCGAAGAGCTCTTTGAACATCTGGTCAGATACGTTCGGATCGGAGAGCAGCTTGGTGCAGAAGTGGGAGCGCATGTCGTAGAGCTTCAGGTGTTCTAGCCCAGCTTCGCGCAAGATCTCATTGCCTGCTCTATAGATACCTGTGATTGGCCGGCTGAAGTCTGCCTGGCTGGTTCTATGGCTTGGGTCGGCTTTCTCGTGCTCTGTTCTTGTTCCGTGGTGCGGCAATAGGTAATCTGTAGGCTCTTTGCCGCCCAGATTCTTCCACCGGAGCAAGAGCCATCGCATCGATCGCAGCGCAATCCAGTTCAGCGGAATCGTTCTGACGCGGAAATCATTCTTGGCGCCCTCTGGGTTGACGGTTACGAAAGGCTTCTCTACATCTAAAGTAACGTCCTCCCTTCTCAGGTGCCTGAGCTCTCCAAAGCCCATTCCGGTATTCGCCATGATTACTAAACAGTGACCTGCCATGAGCCGTTTTGGGTGTCCAGCATCGAGCGCGACGGCTAAGAATCGCCTCTCTTCCTCCTCGCTCATGTTCTGGCGAACCTTCTTTTTCGGCACAGGCAAGGGCCTGTAAACGTCCGAGATGCGATGCCACAAACCGACCTCCCTGAGCACCGGCACCAGAACGGCAATCACCTCGGCATTGATCCTCTGGGCGCAGGCTCTCTGCGAGCGTTCGCGCTGATAAGCTCGGACGTTGCCGATGTGTATCTCTCTGAGCGGAATGTCATTTAGGAACTGGGTTAGCGTCTTGGCGTACTGCCGATAGACTCTCAGCGTACCCGGCTTGATATACGGAGAGTGATCGGCTAACCAGATTTGCGCGGCAACAGAAAATGCACTTTCAGGCGTGAGCATGGAGAAAGGCCCTGCTTGCAGCTCGCACGCTGGACAGCGGAAATGATTCAGTGTGTGCTGTGTGGACACAGTTCTACTCCTCGGATTGCACCGATGTAATGGCACTTATGGGGAATGACGGTAACGGTACGAAAGACCCTGTTGGCAAGGAGGAAAGTAACGATGAATCGCAATTTATTACAAATTAGATTCCCATTGCAACATAAAAGTTATGGCGGTATGATTAATTCGTGCATAACAGTGACATGGTAAAGCAAAGGACCACGATGGCCTTCGAGCAGGAAGACCGGGATAACATCGAAGCGATTCGGAAGTATCTTGAGAAGCAGAATCTCAAGGTGAGCGCTGCAGAGGCGATTCGCTATGCTCTCAGGATGGCTGTGGCGCAGATCGGAAGGAAGAAGTGAGCGATAAGAAGATCAAAGTCCCAGATGGGATGTTGAAGGCGGTCTTAGCCGGAGAACATGCTGGCTGCACGTCATGGGCACAAAAACACTATCTGACCGTCCTCGAATCCGCTCTCCGCTGGCTCTCTGAGAATCCGATTGTGCCGACCATTGAGCAACTAAAGGCTATTAACGCGGCGTGGCATGAGGGCAATCATTTAGCCCTTGGAACCGGAGAAACTTCATTCGTGTTGATTGAGTTTCAACGCCGCATGTTTCTCGCCCCAGAGCCGGAGATACCGCCTGAGATTAAAGACCTGCTCTCACCTACTTGCCAGAACCTTTGGGAGCCGAGCCGTAAAGAGTATGACGCCGCTGTGCTCGAAGCCTTCAACAGGGGAAGACGACTTGGGAAAGGGGAATGATGGCGATAACCGAGAAATTCGTCATTGAAGTGGACAAGATAAAGCTCTTTGACGCCGTTCGTCTATATGGCGCAGACGCTATCGGAACAAGGCTGGTGATGCTTTGTTTGGACGGCGGCGAAACGTCTTTCAAGAACGCTCTTGGGCTTGCCGTGTACGGAATCTCGTTTGGGGACCACCAATGAAACTCCCTCTCTTAGCCCTCTTGGTGATCGGAACTGCGATAACAACTTCCGATCCACATCCTCCGCAGCAGTCAGTGTGGGTCTGCTGGGGATGTGATGTCTCGCTTCCTGAGTGGCTGACTCCTGACGAAATCACTGATGTGCGTGTTCTCGTCCCATTTGGGACAACCGTTGATCTTCCCGAGCCTGTGAGGTTCAAATGAAAACACTTCTCGTGATGGCCCTCCTGGTGGGGACGGTGTGTGTGGGGCAGCAGCCGAAACACATTCAACCTAAGCCAAAAGTGGAATGCAAAGAAGGCGACGTATCTCAGCAATTGCTACGGATCATGGGAGAGCCAGAGGACGATTCCGTTAAGGTTTGCAGGAGCGGAAAGTGGGTCGTAGACGAGCAGGCCACGCAGAAGCGCAGGGCTGAGAACGATGAATACATCGCTAAGGTTAAGGCTGAAGTTGCGCACAAAAAGGCCCTATGGGTCGCTCTTCGCACTCGCGTTGTGACAGACGCAGAAATGAAAGAGATTTTGGAGGCGGGACCGGATTTGATTCCCGAGTCTGAAGGGGGCGGAACGATTAACTGGTGTGGTGGTGCTCCTAGTTGCGGCATACCGAACAACTACAAAGAGATCGAAATGGCGCGCACTAGAGACGCAGAAATCATCTTCAACAATGCCCTGCTGAATCAGTTCAAGATGAGAACGTTTGCCAAAGAGGCCAAGCAGTGACTTAGGGGATGTAGAGGAAGGTGGAGAGATGGGCGTGACACAAAGTACGAGCGGAAATCTAATAGGCGCTGGACCGTGCGCGAAATGCGGCAACCCTGTATTCGTCGGGCTTACTCACCATTGTCCAACCATGCCCCAGCTTATCGGAACAGTTGTACGGGGCCCATTCGTTATGGTGAATAAGGATGGCAGATATGAGCCGGGTGCGTGATCGAACGAAAGAATTTGTTAATTGGTCGCCCATCCTCGAAGAGCTTGCTCATTGGCATCGCGTAGAGGTTAACCGTCCTCGCCATATGACGCTCAATGAAGCTCGGCTGAAGTTAGAATATCTGGCTCGCGGTCGTGGGTTTGAGCTTGACTGCTTTCACGCAGCAGGTCATTTGATTATGTGGCGAAAGGGTACCGAAAACTGAGTCGCGTTTCAAGTTCAGCAAAACGAAGTTGCGGAGCCGAGGGATGCTTCCCGCTGAGGAGCGAAGGCGGGAGGTGGACGTGCACTGTCTACTGCGAGCTCCTTGCTCGGTATGGACGGCTCCGCCACAAATAGTTCGCCCCAGCACAAGGCCGGGGCGTGAGGGACGGGACGATGAGTATGTGGGATCGCAAGTACCGGGAGGCGCGGCTGATAATTTACGCCTTCTGGTGCCTTGTGGCTTTCCTGCTGTCTTTCGTTATGCGGTAGGGGCTGGATCTTTCGTCATGGCATTGATGAACGCCACGATCGCATCGTTTGCCGCTTGGATCTGCTCGACAGTGCGAGGTTTCAAGCCTTCCTGCTCTGCATATTTGAGCACTTCCGGCGTGATCGTTTGAATTAGAAGCGCTGCCTTGTCTGCTCCGCTCCCTGAGGACTTACCAGCCGCTACGGCCAAGGCTTCAACAACGTAGGACTTCTGAAACCACGAGTTGAATAGGCCAATGATGGGCAGAGCGAACGGGAAGATGCTGCCAATGACTGTCTCTCCCGTTCCAATGATGGCCTGCCCCTTGTCGCTGGCTGCCCACGAGAACACCTTTTCGATTCCCTTGCCGAATACCTTCAAACCGCTCCAAAAGCTCATGGTTTCTCCTTTGCTTGTGTGACTTCAATAGGTGGAACTTCGATCGGAGACGTGCTTTCAATCGTCACCGAGGACGTAGACGAGGGCTTGGCATCGTGCGAGATGAGCCCGATCCAGAGCTTTGCAAGCACCTGGGCGACACTCAGGCCAGTAATCAGCCGCGGATAGGCCTGCACAGACGGCAGGGTGAGTAGGGTTGCCGTGGTAAACAGCGTCACGGTGAGGACGGACTGCACAGTTGATTTCCAGTTTTTGAGTGCGCTGTCTAGAACAGGGTTCATGCTGCCTCCGTGCTGAGTTCTGAATGCTTATCGAGTAGTGCCTGGATCGTGTGCGCGTGCTGTCCGTAGGTGTTCCCCGGTAGCGAGGCCCAGATATTTGCGCACTTAAAGATGGCGTCTTCTACGTCGCCTGACTCTATGGCTCCGTCTGCCCCTTGTTCGTGGATTTGTCGGAGGGCCACGGCATCTTGAGACGCTGGGCTGAAGTCAGGTAGATGTAGCATGCCCTGGTATGCCCGCCAGTACCGGAGAAGTAGCTGATAGCGACCCGAGGCAGTGGAATACAGTGCTGCCACTCCGTCATGTGCAGGTCGTATGAGCTTTGCTGGTCTCCCCTGTGCGAAAGGATGATCTGAAAAGTCGGTGAAGACTTCAGGTCCTTGAGGTCCGGTGACCACAACATCGTAGCCTCCTTGCTTGGTGAGGCGGTTGGTGCTGGTCCCTTCAGACCATGCGATCAGGTCAAGAAATGCCTTCTGCTTAGAGGTCATCGCGTTGAGGCCCGTAGGCTAATTCCCAGTCCCGACACAGGGCATAGATGGCGTTGGGAGTCGGCCTCATTTGGCCTGTCTTAACCAAGTGAACGGTTCTCTCAGTGAGCACGGCATCTGGATCCGTGACCCCTGCCGGGAGTGGGCGCGTCATTTCGTTGGTCTCAGGCATAGGCGGCCGGCGTTGGTGGAGGGTTGTGAGGCAGAGGGCTAGGGTCGTTGGGGTCGGGGTTGGTTGGCGGGTTTGGCTTGGTAGGCGTCGTGCTCATCTTTCACCTCAGAGAATTGGAATGTGTGCTGATTCTTGCTGCGCCATTTGTGGATCGCTGTGCTGTCCTACATGAAGCGGATTAGCTGTTGCATGGTTGGAGGCCCGTGCTGCGAGATACAGCATGCAGAGAGCGCATATCAGGCCGAGAGCCGCGATGATGATGTTCCAGCGGTCATTGCGTTGCTGTGTCCGTTCGTTGCGGAGCCGGATCTGCTCCATGCGCTCGACGTTCTCTCTGTGCCTCTGCGCATCGCGAAGGGTGCGCTCTGACTCGATAGCTTCGTATCTGGTAACGAATCTTTCCACGCGTCTATGAAACTCCGGCGATTCTTCCTCGCACCATTTCTCAGTCTTCGATACGCGGCGCTCTAGAGAATTGAGGTCGCGCTGAAGACCGTGTATTTGAGCTCCAAAATCATCAGGCATCACTCTTTTCCCCAAGGCCCATAGAATTCCCTGCACCTCTCGGCTGGACCATTACTGTCCCAGACAGGGTTCAACACTTCTTGCATCCGATCCCAAACCATCGGCAGTACCACGGCTGCTTACTGGGTAGTCCCTGACAAGGTAACGACGACGGTAATTGCCCCTTGAAAGGTGTTCGAGACGCCGCTACCACCTCCTGCCGTCTTGAGCAGCGACCAGTAGCAATAGGTGCTCCCGCCTGTCACTGACGTATCGCTGTAATTCGCCGTTCCAGGCACGCTCAGGCTAGAGGTAAGCGTGGTGCCGCTTGCAGGCACGCCGGACGCAGGGCAGGCCCCTGCTGCGCGAAGGATCGTTGCTGTACCGGGCGCACTGCTCGACGTGTCTGGCGAAGCTACGGTGAGGGTGACGGTGTGGCCTGATTGCCCGAAGGCAAAGCCGACGCTGAGGCCGAGGATGGCAAAGCCGATGCCCTGAATGATGCGCTTTTTCATTGTGGTGCTCCTTCTTCGTGGCTGACCTCTTCGGTCCAGAACCGAGTGCCGCAAAACTTGCAGACAGGCTTGGGATAGATGGCAGGGTAACTAGTGAGCACGATCCCGCCCGCTTCAAGGTCTTGAACGTGACCCCGCTCTTTGCAGATTGCGTACTGGCGCTTGCGCTCTTCTGGCGATAGAGGAGTGCTCGTTGTAAACGTAAGCCCCTGAGTGGTTATGCTGCTGGTAACGGCCTCTTGGCTAGACGCTGCCGTGACAAGCCCCACTCCCATTGCTGATGCGATGAATTTTCTTCGTTTCATTGGACCTTTACGCTCCCTGAGAAGGATTGAGTGCCTGAAAGTGTTACGTGGACCGTGGAGGAGTTGATAACGTAGGCTGCAGAGCCAACCGCGGAATCGAGGAATGCCGCTTTCGAGCCGATCGCCTTGAGCGTTTCGCTTGTCGCTACGCTGACTGGCGTCGAATAGGTTGTGCCGTGCGTACACGCTCCTGCGCCATTCGCTGTCGGGGTGCTTCCGTCCGTGGTGTAGCAGATGGTTGATCCCGATGTGCCATCAGAGATCGTTACCGTCTGCGTGCCAACATAGGTACCCGCTCCCGGTGAGAATGTTGGCGTGGCAACCGTCTGTTGAACCGTGGTCACTGTAATCGAGGAGTTCGCCCCGATAGTGTAGGAGCCGCAGGGGGAACTCGTGCAGCCTGCCGTAGAACCTGTGCCTGTAATCGATGTGATCGTGTATCCAGCCGCGGGAGTGATTGTGTATGCGCCGAGCGTGGTCCCTGACGTGTAGGTTCCTGACGTGTTGTTTGTGCCTGACACCGTTGCGTTTGGCGCGGTGATGGTCAGGGTGTAGTTTGTGCCGGCCGTAATGGTGTAATTCGCCGTGTTTACCGGAGAGTTGGCGTAGCCTGGTGCCGTTGCAAGTGCCTTGAGCGTCTGCGAGGTTGCAACGGAAATCGGCGCGACATACGGCGTACTGCTGGTGGTCGGGACAGAGCCGTTGTTCGTGTAGAAGATCGAGACGCCGTTCAGGTTATAGCCAACGAAGCTTCGCCAGACATTCTGGGCGATGGTCACGCTTGCTGCATTGATATCTATCTGCGTCTGGGTGTTGATTTCGTTGATCGTGAAACCAGACTTGTGAACCGGAATTCCTCCGGGAGCTATGCCAGTAACCGGGTCAATCCAGTTGCCGCAGATCTGCGCTGAACCTGCAGTCACATCCTGGAAGCAGGCCCCGTCATACCACATGCAGTTAGAACCCGAGCTCGAAGTACAGCCGGGATCTCTGTGGTCAATCGTGTACATGAAGATCTTGTGGTTGGCAGGCCATGAGAACGTCGTGTGCATAGTTCCGTTGGCTTCCTTCAGGTCCATCTCTTTCCAGCCAGAGCAGCCTTGAGGGCAGAAATAGAACTTCGATGTTGCGAAGTTGAAGTGCTTGCCGAAGCCGAAATAGTCATCCGTCGCGATGGTGTGGTTGGTATCAAACTCCGCATGCACGCCTGAAGCCGTGGTGTTGTTGATGTCCATGCAACTGACGGTCAGGTAGTGGTCAATCGCATCGCTCAGCGCCGTATTCATGGTGTTCTTGGTCGGCGACAATAGAGAGGTATTGACGTTGGAAGACTGCGTGGTGATCGAGTAGAACGCCGCGGAATTGGCTTGCGCAGCGGGAAGAGTCAGTCCAGGGAATCCGGTAGGCTGCCCCCATTGAGACGCGCACGGATTAGTTGTTGAGCCGCCATATGTCGACGTCAGCTGTGTAGCAGAGTCGTCCCCGCCTGCTCCGCGTCCGTTATCGAGCGAATGCGTTCCGGTGCCGGTGATCGTCGACGCGACGACAGAAGAGCCGAACGAACCGCAGGAGACTACCTGACTCGAGTTGCACCATCTCTGCCCTGCCGGAGAAGGAGACGGAGTTCCGCTTGAGCAGGTCGTTGCACAGTTGGTATAGAGGTTTCTGCTAGGCGTGTCCCCGTTCGATGCGTTTGCGTTCGATCCTTCTTGTGTGGTGATTTGCACATCCGCCACTGCCAGAGAATCTGAGATTGTTACTGACTGCGGGGTTGAGTAAGTTCCTGTGCCTGGAGCGAAGGACGGCGCAGGTACGGTAGGCGTTGAAGATCCGGGGCAGCCTCCTGCGTTGTAGTCATACGCCAGCGCAGGCCCTGTTCCATCGGCAGGCATCCCAAGTGCGCTCGCGCAATCCTGCATCGGGAGGGAATTGGCATGTCCTCCCCACGCAGTAACTAGCGATCCTCCAGGGCATTCTGTGATCGTCGTAACCGCTGCCCCACTCATTGATCCGCCAGAGCAGAGCTTCAGGTTGGACGAGTTGACATCGAACCCAATCGGCGGGAAGGGCTTGCCCGCAGGCCACCATGATGGGGTGGAGGAGTAGTAGAGGGACGCGGGAAGAGTGTGCGCTAGGGATGTGAAATAGCTTGAGGAGAAGTTCGCGTTGACGTAGGTGACCGCCCCCGGGCTAGCCTCGGTCGAATCAAACTTCGTCACCCCACCAACAGCATCCCAGTTCGCCCACCGCATCAGAGTGGAATTCGCCAGAGCATCGCAGGAAGGGCTGGATTGCGCCGTGCCTGTTCCGCATCCCGCGGCGTTGAACTTGGGAGGGTTGGGATTCCCGGCGATTCCCAGGAGATAGATAGACGTATCCTGTGCAGCCAGTCCAGAAGATGCGGTTGCGCTGGTTCCCACCGCCTGATATTGGGTGCTATAGGAAGGCTGACCCAAGACATTCCCGACAACGTTCATAGCCCGGACGTAGCTACGATTGATAAATGGAGTCGTCGCCTGATTTCTCCCCACATCCCATCCGGTCAGGAAGTTTCGGAAGAAGGTCTGCTGCGTAGTCGATCCCCATGCATCATCGGCCTGATACCCCTTGACCGCGTTTCCCTCATGGAGATTGAACTGGTTCCCCGCGCCGTGAGAGGCGAATGCCGCTCCCAGAAACCCTGAAGCAAAACTCTTCTCATTCACCGCAAAGTTGTAGTCGAACACCCACCCCGTTCCGTTGTTGATGACGTAGGGGAGGACGGTCTGTTGGATGAGATTGTTTTCTACCAGTCCCGATGAACTCAACTGGGTTTCAATGTTGTAGCTGACCGAGGTTCCTGAAGACTGCGCCTGATAGAAGTAGGAATCACGAATCACTACATACCCGGATTGAAGTGCTGCGATGCTTCCCCGCCCACCATTGAGGAACGTGACATTCTTAACCCAGCACTGGTAGCAGTCGAACATATTGACGGTGTACTGAGAGTCGGAAGTTCCATCGATGGTCAGGTTCTCAAGTCCGTCGAGAGTTGCCGTACCGCCAGCCCACCATACTCCCGGATTCCTGCCTGACTGAAGGTTGGTAAAGACAATCCCCGGAGCGGCGATGGTGACGGTGTAGTTCCCTCCCCCAAGAGAGGTGACGCCAGTCGTATAGACCGTCTGCGTCTGGTTTCTAGTGGGCCGCCCGTAGCTCCCGCCCGTACCGTCGTAGTTGCAGCTTGCCGGGGTTGTCTCGTTGCAGGCATACACGCCTCCGGTATCCGCCTGGTCGACGATTTGGTCAAGGATCATGAGGCGATTCAAGGGAGGAGCGGAATTGCAGTTGGTCAGGGAAAGGGTTGTTGCACCCTTGGTCAACGTGGCAAGTCGGCAAGTCTGGGAGCCTGTGTTGTACTGCACCGCCGCATCTCCTGAGTAGTTCGGAGATCCATCGATCATGCAGATGCCGCCCTGATAGCCCTCGCAACCAGCCTGACCTGTGGAGATGAGCTTGGTTTGAGTCGGGCCTGCTCCCCGCAATACCTGCTTGCCATGCGAGGGGAAGGTGATTCCTGCGACATAGAAGGTTCCTGCCGGAATCTTGACCACGTTATGCGTTGCATCGCACGAAGCAAGGGCGTTTTGAATCGCCGTGGCGTTGCTCCCTGCTGCCCCAGAACCGCTAGTCAAAGTCGGCTGAGTCGCGCAGTTCACCGTATAGCTTGGGATGGTGAAGCCTGCCCCGCTCCAGTCGATCGCACGGCTTGAATCGAGAAAAGGGCTCCATGCCTGCCCCAAAAGTTGTAGAGGGGCCAGCAGGCAGAATGCTAGGATGGCGAGGATGCTGGAGCCGCCCAACCCGGAAGTGCGCAGACAAGCAGCCCTCTTGCTTCCGTGGATTCTGGTTGCGTCGGCAGTCATCATAGCTGGTGCTGTTTCCTTTATCTGTTGGGGTGAAAAGTGGATTGAGAAAGGTGGGGGCAATGCAAAGCGTGGTACTGAGACCCGTTAACCTTGGCGTGGCAGTTATCTGCTCTGTATGTCGCAAGAAGCTCGATACAGTGCCCACCCGAAGGGCCGCCTATTGGCAGGCAGGCAGATGGAGCAATCACGAGAAAGACTGTTCTGGCAAACCTCCGTTCTTGTGGCGAATGTTTCATAGGATCGAGAAGGAGCAGTAAGCGATACCGCTGCCTGAGAACTGCGTGATGTTGGTGGTGTCTATCCTTATGCTCGGCGGAGTTGTACTAGAGTGAACCCCCGCCTGAGTTCCATACGTACCTATCAGAGCTCTCCCGCTATTCAGGCTTAGATTTCCCTGAAATACCGGAACCCAGAATGGATCCACCGGAGCAGGCCAGAATACGGGCCACTGCGCTGTTCCGTTGGCAGCGAACCCCTCAAAAGCGAACAGCATAGATGCCGCTGTCGGCGTGATGGCCGGGAATGAGAGAGTAGCGGTGTTCGTTGTTCCAGAGCAGGACGATGCGTCGATCGCATGGCTGCCAGTGACTTCAAAGAACCACCCCGAATAGCTCGTTCCTGAAGCGGTCGTGAAGGTTGCTGAGGTATCGGACGCCGCCGCCTTATGCAGAACCATAATGCGAGCGAAGGATGCCTGCGTTTGGTTAAGGTCTACGGTCCATCCCGAAGGCGCGGTAACTGTCGCAGAGCCATCCGTCGAGACGATCATCCAAAGCGTGTTCCCGCTCGCCGCTGAAGTCTTCGGGAAGGTTACGGCTTGGCTAGTAACGTTGGAGTTGGCGGAATTCCACATCAAGCTCTGCACGAACGTCAGTGGCAATGCTGACCCACCACCTCCGCAAACTCCTCCAGACCCTGAAAGCACTCCAGATGAATTCACCTGAAGACACTGCGTTGATCCGGTGATTGGAGTCGTTACCGTTCCTGTGAATGTCGGAGATGCGGCTGGCGCTGCCCCGATTGTGTTGTAAGAGATCGTCTTCGCGACTGAGCCATCGAACGTCGATCCGCTCGCAGCTCCAGCGCCGCCATTGTTCATGGTCAGAGCGTTTGCGGTGCCTCCAGAATTGCAATCCGCAGCCGATGGGGTTACGTTTCCGCTTGCGTCGGTATGCAGACATCTGGAACCTGTGCCTGCGAAGAATGTCCACTGCAAAGCACCTGTAGTGTGGTCGCGCTTGAACCACGCCGTATATCCCGTTCCGCTGGTAGCGGTAGAGGTGGCGAGAGTGAAATCGCGGGTGGTGTCATGGATCAGGCCGCAATCCCCCGCAGTACTGCAACTCATAAAAGTCCACGCCGTCGTGCCGCTTTCGGAACCGATATTCGCAGCCGTCCCCGCAGACTGAACGTTAGAGATTGCCCACGGAGCACTTGGCACGGTCGTAAATGAACTTGCCTGCGCTGCCCCGCCCGGACAGTGGAGACTCTGGTTTGGCGCGCGCAGGTTGTTAACACAAACGTTGGCTCCGCCACTCAGAGCAATTGCAGTGGTAGGAGCAGAGGTGTTGAGGTAATTGATCGTTCCGTAAAGAAGGTTGTTGGGATCGCTGATGCCGTTGGTTATATAGGATTCGATGTCAGCGTTCTGGATGTTGACCGTTGTAGGAATAGAACCAGATGAGGGGCCAACGATTTCATTCACGCAGCCCTGCGCCCATAGCTCATCTACCTGAATTGAGTTTGGATCACCGCCGCCGAGTCCATTCGCGCCAGAATCGAACTTGAAGCAGTTGAAATTGTTAGCGCCTCTCACTGAATGAATCGAGGCGTGCTCGCCTGCGATGAAGCCCGTGCCGTACCCGATGATGGTTAGGTCAGAACCCTCAACAAACGAACTATTGAGCTTGTACGGCATCGTGAAGGCAACAGTCGTTCCGCTTCCGGGGGTTGAGATCGTTGCGCCTGCATCCATCCAGAGATGGTTCCAGCGTGCTCCAGCCGTGTATCCCGCGTTCCAGAGTTGGATCGTCGGATTGGTATACGAGCGGAGCGTGAGCTTTTCAAGGTCGAGATAGACATTCGTGAAAACGCCGAAGGGCGGACTGCCGCCTCCTGTGTAATAGCCACCGATCAGATTGCCAGATGTTCCAGAAGTCTTAAGAATTGCGCCTTGGTTGACGCCAGTCTGCGTTGGGACCGTGAAGCCAGTGATGGTGATGCTGATTGGCTGCGGGGAACTTAACCCGTATTCAATCGAAGGCAGCAAGAGCTTCGCGTTGCCTTCGGCATGACTCGTATCCTGCAATGGACCGTTGATGAGGTAGAGTCCATCGTTCACTAGGATCGAGCCGCCTGTGGTGTTCGTCCCGAAGTAGGTAATGGCTGCCTGAAATGCTGCGGTGTCGTCATGCTGTACAACGTTGCTTGAGGAGACCGTCGTGCTTGTTGCTGGCGTGACCGTCATCGTCGTGCTGGAGCAGGAAACAATCGTGCCGATATAGGCCGCGCCCGCAGCGCCAGCGCCCGCAATATAGACACCCTGATTGGCGCTGAATGTAGAGCACGATCCTACCGTTCCCGAAGTTCCAGCCGTCCACGTTCCAGAGACGGTTGTGGTGGTTCCACCTTGTCCCGATGCGTTGTACGTCGTGTCAGTGATGCAAAGCTGATTGCCTACAGAGACTGAGCACGAATGCGGTTGCCCGCCGCTACCACCTGAGCCATTTGCGGCCGCCGTAATGCGTCCCTTGGCATCCACTGTCAGGTTGGTATTGGTGTAGCTTCCTGGCGTCACTGCGGTGCTGGCGAGAGTCGTTGCCAGCGTGCCGGACGTCGTTACGTCGCCTGTCAGATCCCCATTGGTGATTGAGGATGCGCCAGAGAACTTGGTGAGATTGCCTGAAGCGGGGGTGCCTGTAGTCGTAACCGTTCCAGTGCCGCCTCCTGTTCCCCATGAACACACTGCAGGATCTGCATTCGTGCAGGTCAGAACTTCATGCGATGAGTCGGGAGGCTGAGATCCGGGAAGTTGAACGCGATACGATGTTACGGAAGTCGGAGCGGTCAGAGTTACCGCAGTGGTGCTGTTTGAGGCAGCAGTGCCCTGCGCGATTGCTACCGCACCAGCCTTGCCTGTTCCGTCAGTGATCTGTACGGGCTCATGCGCAGTGATTGTTGATGCTGTCGTAACCCCGTCATCCAGGTTCCCATTGCCAAGAGTGGTTGAGGCGGTCCAGAGCGCGTACCAATTTGCTGTGCCGGAGCCGCCAATTGTCCCACCCCCGCCCGAACCGCACGCCGCGCCAGTTCCTGATACCTGCCCGGAATTGTCCGTCTGCAGGCACTGCGTGCCGCCCCCTGCTAGATCAGAGAGAACTGGTGCTGGTTGTGTTTGTTTGCCTGTCCATGTATTGACGCGGGAGAAGTCGATGGAAGCCGTGCCAGAGTGCGTAATTGGCCCACCTGTCAGCCCTGCTCCGGTTCCAACGGATGTGACCGTTCCACCCCCGCCACCGCTAAACATCTCTCCTGCATAAACCCACTTCCCATCGTTGGAAATGCACCACGCGTAGTCAGTGGAAATGGACCCGCTTCCGGTGCAGGGCTGACCTGCAACTGTCTGGGTGTTGTCGTTGGTAATCGCCATCGAGAACACCGGGGCGGTTGTGGGAAGATTGGCCGTGAGAACCGACTGGAGCTTTTGCGGATAAGTAGGTCTTACCCCAATTGCATTTGCGGCAGGGTCGTAGGTTAGCGGGTCCAGTAGATTGACGGTGTTGGCTGGAAAGTTCGGATTGGTTACACCTGAGAACGCCACGAGGAGCCCGACTTGCGTGATGTTATCGGCAGAGATGATCGAAAAAGCGCTCGGACATCCGGTGCAGTATACGGACTGCGAAAGATTCGCTACAGCAGTCATAGTGCCGATGGTTGCCCCTGTGACTCCAGTGACATTGACCGTATTCGGCCCTTGGGTTGTCTGCACAGCCCAGCTACCGCAGGAAATCCCAGAACCTCCGCATCCGCTCGAATCCCCTCCTCCATATCCATTTGCATAGCCCTGCACCTGCACGCCCGTAACATTCCCAGCAGGAAGCCATGAAGGAAGAACCGGAACGCTGAATGTAAGGTGCGCGTTGATGTTGTGGTTGAACAGCCCTCCTGCATAGGTGGACATTTGGCCGCCGAGCGCTTCATTGCAAGATGATCCAGCAGCCAAGAGACTTCCGTTATCGGTAGTCAATGCGCAAACAGTAAAGGGAACAAAGACGTGAGTCTCGTCTTCGCCCGGCTGCATTCTCAGAGCAGTAGCAAGAGAACTAGGAACCTCAAAGCTTACAGATGCTCCTGTCTTTCTTACCTTGGCATTGATGTACCCCGCGTCTGCTGCAGGAGTCGTATCGTTGAGATCGACAGGGCTTGTAGGAACCGTAGGATCGCCGTTGACCTGAATGATGGTCGAGAGGCCGGCCTGATCAACCTGATACCACGTTGCCACCCCACCAGGCTTCCCGCAGGTCCAGTAGTGCGGCCCTGCCACATCGGTGTACATCGTGCCCTGCACCGCATGGGTAGCATCGCCAGTCGTGTTGGTCGTACACACGTAGCCATTCGAGGCCGGAGAGCCTGTGCCGGTCAGCCTGCCCCACTGGATCTGCGTGGTTGGGTTGACGGGGCTCTGCCCAAGCAGGGGAGATGCGAATAAAAGTAGTGCAAGTGTCTTTTTCAATCTCATCTCTCCTAAACGATGGTCAGGCCCTGTGCGTAAATCACGTCTGCGGGTGCGGAGTCGGTTCCTGGTTGTGGAGGGGTGGAGTAAACGATCGTCGCGAAGCCTCCCAGAAGTCCGACCGAATAGCCCACATTTGGAATCTGCGAGTAGTTCAGCCACGCCTCCATCTGCGTCGGAACAGCGGTAAGCGGAGTCAGGCCGTTGCGAAGAATGAATGTGGTGTTTACGCCATCGATCACTCCATCAGGCACCCCGGCAAATGGAGTGACTACTGAGCCTCCACCACCTCCACCGCCTACCTGCTGATCTGGGAGAACGACAGGGAACTCTCCGAAGAGCGGGTGATACATGGCGACCGTAAAAAGGACTCCGGTGGTCACGTAGGCATCGCAATGCCCAAAGCCGTCAGTGATGAGCGGCTGCGTTGCTGCCGTCGTGCCATCAATGTCTCCGTAAACCGTCAGCAATGGAGACGGAGGGGCATCTGCAGGCACTGTGGCAGGCTGAGAGCAGTAGTAGACCTGCGCTCCTGCCAAAGCCCGTCCCTGGGCATCCGCTAACCACCTGTCATCGCGTGCGAGTGCCACACTACCCTCCGATCTTGCTTACTGCGAGGCCCGAACCTGTTACGCCTGTCACCGCAACGCGATAGAAGTAGCCGCGCTGCAACGTCGCCTGCGCAACCTGCCCTGCCGTGTAGGTACTGGCTCCGGTTTTCACAATCGTGGTTGTCGTGTTGGTGAACTCGGAGTCGATGTTCTTGAGCGCGACCTGTAGGGTTGCTGTCGCAGCCGTGACTCCAGCCGCAGCGTTGAAGGCGAACGGAACGGTGAACTGCGAATCACCTTCCGGAGCTTGCACGCAACATGCGATGGAGGTATAGCCAGCACTGGTGACCGACTCGCCTACTTCGGCGGGTTCGAGAATCACATTGCCCACATCAGCAGCCGAGACGACATTGGCATGCGTCAGCGGAAAGACGATGGTTGCTGTGTTGGTCGGCGCATCGTAGCTCACCGAAGTCACCGCCACGCGCGTCACATTGAACAGCCCTGACGTGCTGGTGGAGTTGTTAATCGAGATGAGCGTGTTTGCTGTGGGCAATGGACCGTTGAGCAGGATCGCCGTTATAGTTGCCACGTTTGTAGTGAGCGCAACAGTTGCCACGGCTAGATTGGTGTTCCCGACCTGCTGCGAATAGGAGCCGATCAGATAGGTCGAAACTCCCTTCTGGACGAGAGGAGGGGTCTGAAACGGAGAGTTGACGTAAGAGGGCATGGGTTTCCTTTCGCTTTTTCTTCCGGCTGGTTACGGACGAGGGAACTGTGGTAATGTGCGGGGATGCTTGCTATTGCTGGGGGCTTGTTACTAGCTGCGCTTGTCGTCGTCGTTGGCGGGGCGATTATTGCCGAGGTGCGCGACCACCTGCATTTCCGATAGTCTTCGCCAATGGATATTCAACCTTTTCCGGTTCAAATGCCTGCAAGGCCTTGCGCAGTCTAGCGTTGGCGATGTAATCCTGCCCGCCGCGTATTCCCTGCATGGCTTTCTCTAGGAGCCCTGTCTTACTGAATGGCACTGAACCGCCCATCTCTGCGGATGCTCCGGTCTGTCCAAGCCGTGCTCTGCGAGCAGCATCGATCGTGTCTGCAATGTTGAATTGCTGACCGTAGCTCTGGCGCAAATCCCTGATAACTTCCGGGTCCACGCCTGTGCGCTTCCCGATTTCGCGATAGAGGATGTCGCGCAGTTTTCCAGCTTCGTTTTCGAGTCCCAACGCCTGTTCTGCGGACATTTGAGCGCCTGTGGTTTTTGCGTTCTTTGTCGCTGCCCGCTGCATATCGTTAATATCCGAAATGCGCTTCTCGATCTGGCCCAGAGTAGTCATGCGGCCTTCGCCAGATACCGGTCCTTGGTATTCAGGAACCGAGCGCATTGAAATTGGTTCACGCTCAACTGGAGAAAGAAAGTTGCTTTTGAAGTGGTCGAGACCTTTATTTGCGAGAGATCGAGCAGCTTCGGCGGTTTCCCACTGAGAATGAAGCGGATTGCCGTTCTCAGAGGCAAATGCTTTGATCTTAGGCAGATTCTTCGCTAGGTTCTGCTCGAAATCGGGCAGGATGCCGCCCGGGGGCCTGATAGCTTCTGCCGCTTTGCTTGCCGCCTGTAGCGGAGCAGGGATAACTGGAGATTTATAACCCCCAAACCGCTCACCGAGCTCAAGAGACGGGATGCGAGCCATGCCGCCCTCAGAGCTAGCTGCTTCGCCCCCTCCGGCAAATCCCATAATGGTTGGAGGGATGTTGGCGATTGCTTCGCCGCCTGATTTGCCCTCTTCTGGTTTCAGCAGGTCCAAGCCAAATCCGACTGCACCGCTCGGATCTTGCGTGACCATTTTCGCCATGCCGCCAATAGTGCTCGGGAGATGTGCTAGCGCCTGCGGTATTGCGCGTACTGCTCCTGCGCCGAGATTTCGCACGACAGAACCAAGCCCGGTTACTGGCTCGCTTTCTGCGGCCTTATCGATGGCCTTATGCAGTTGAGTAGTTCCCGCAAATATGGACCCTGACGAATCACCGCCTCCGCTAGAGCCGCTAGCGCCAAAAAGCTTGTAATCGTCGTCGCCAGACGGCGCAGGCTCTCCCTTGGCGGGTTCCGCTTTCTTTATGCTCGGATCATCTGCCCACGGATCTTTATCAGGCATTACTTAACGCTCCATCCGTCTTGCGCTGCGAGCGCCTTTGCTTTGGCTCCGTCACCGTTGGCAAGGAACTTGTAATACTTGATCGTTGCCTCATTGGGAATACGGTCTGGACCATCTCCGGTATCCCCGAGATACCGCCCCGCACTGCGAGCTTTTACGGCATCCTCTGAGAATCGGGAGCGTCCTAGATCAACCATTTGGCGCATCTGTTCAGGGCTGAGATTGACGCCAGTTGCATATCCATCCGGGCCGAATTTTGCCTTGATTCCCTGAAGGAACGGCAATGAGTGTTGGGCTTCCTGAACGATGTCCTTCGTGAGTCGAGCGCCTTTCTGGAGCCCCATCGTCATGCCGAGATGGTTGGCGAGAAGGTTGAGCATAGCCTGCTGGTCGTGATCCTTGACGGCTTTCAGGAAGCTCTCGTTCATCACGTTGAAGCGCTCGCCAGAATCAAGGGCAGGCTGGTAAATCTTGAGTATTTCGCCACGCTCTTTGCGCTCTGGATTGTTATTCACAGTGATGGGGCGCTCATAGTGCTCGCCAAGCGGAATGTCGTACTTGTTGGTTTTCGGGTCCCACTGGAATTCCATTGGCTTCGTGCCGCCCGGTGGAATATATGTGGCAGTTTTGGTCTGTTCATCTTTCGGAGCAGGCTGCTTCTGGATGCTCGTAATTGCATCTGCAATATGCTGCACAATGGGATCTTGTGCGGGATCAACGCCGCGCTTCATAGCGTCATTTACGGCATGAGCATAGCCGGTTGCAAGGTTTGGCCCCGCTGCGGCTGTGTTTTCCAATTCGGTGGCCTGTGCATTTTCAAGGCGGTTCTTGGCTTCCGCGCTTGGGGCAACATAGGGCTGCTCCGCTTCGGTTCTCGCGGCTTCGGCGGTCAGATTTCGGGATTGCGCTCCATGTAGTTCGTCCTCAGACTGGTGCTGCACGTCTGTATCGAGCTTCTTGGCGAGCCCCTGTTCCTTCTCCTGCATGTTGAGCTGTGTGCCGGGGATATTTGCCATCACGTTCGGCGCAACGATGTTTCCGGCTACGTTTCCAAGCACAGAAAAGGCGTGAGCGATCTTGCCGAGCTTGCCGGGGTGGTTATCAGCCGAGCCCCACGGATGCGCCTGCTTCCACCGCGTATCGTTCAGGCGGTCAATGTCGTTCGTCAGCGTGTCGCGTGCGGCAATCTTTGCAAGGTCACCCTGTTGCGCTGTGTTTGTCGATAGCTGCATCCTGGGACCGCGCACATTGGCAACCGGAGACGACATTGGCACAGGCTGAGAGTCCGGCACTGCCCATACCGAAGGCATCTCGGGAGGCGGTTCATCGGGAGCTAGCGGTTTTCGTACATCTGCCCAAACGCCCATTAGTATCCACCCGGCTTATATGCTTTGGCTGCGCCTGAAAGTGTTGCGATCGTGTCGTTAACGTTCTGCAGCCAGCCCGTCTTGTTTGCGCCCACCTCTGCGTTAATGTCTCCGGCCTCCTGCCCTTGCGACTCCAGCATGCCGCTGGTATCGACGCCATAGAGTTTTTCGAGGCCTCCAGCGCCCGCCTGACGCTGCTGCTCTTTCATCTGCTCGTTCTGGGACTGGATTTGTTCCGAACCAAGCGCAGCGGCCTTGTCGCGGCTTCTGGCTGCATCGGCAAGCGAAGCCTGGAACGCTGCTGGGTTTCGTGAGGCGGCCGCCCGTTGAGCAGCCTGCCCCACGAATCCCGACGCGGCTCCCCCAGCCCCGCCGAGAGCGGCAGACGTTTCTGCTGCGATGCCCTCTTGTCCTAAGCCTTGAGGGTGCAGCATCTCAGATGTCAGAAAGGGAGTAAGGTTGGCGTTGATCCCCGAGGCTCTTCCGCCCAGGTCTGTCGCCGTACCTACCGCTTGCTTGTAGGCGTTGCCCGCCTGACCTACTGCTGATCGCATCCAGTGCTCCTTTGGTACATCGGCCAGTCCCGATTACGAGACCAGCCCAATCGTTCAAGTACAGGGGCAAACTGGATGGAGATTTCAGGCGGGATGACGCAGCAAACGTCATCGATTCCCTGCTCCCAAGCTGCCCTGATAACTTCTGGCTGCAACTCTTCAATTGCACGACCTTTTGCAACCGGGCTTCCTTGGACGAGAAGGAATGTTTCTGCCGTGATTCGCAAGATCATTGCGGCTACGGGCTGCCCATCAACTTCGCGCACCTTTTTTATAAGGAACAGCGGCGAGTCGAGATCAGCAGGAAAACTGTAATCGAATCCTTGCTCTTTATGAATTGCTTTCAGTGCTTCGAGATCTTCTGGCTTGTAATCGCGGATCACTTCGTTCCGAGCCTCACTTGCGCTTTGCCTAGCCCTACTAAAGTCTGGCCGCCGTTCTCTGCGGTGCCTGAGCCTGTGCCGGGAGTGAAATCCATTGATGCCGTGCCGTTCAGGTTGATCTTCGATGGGCTTACTCCACCGTGATACGTGGCCGGTGAAGGATCGGATCCTTGGTATTGAACTTGCACGGCAACATGCCAGTCATGCTTGGTTGTGCCGTCTGCTTTGAATGTCGGCAGAGCGAAATGCACCGGGGCTCTCGTAGCAGGCTCAATCCGCGTCATGGCTCCTGAGAATTGAGGATTGTCGGCAATCGAGTAGATGTAGTGCGCTCCCTTTTGAATTGCCGCTGCATGGTTCGTTACCACCTGGATCATGTCGCCAGACGTTGCAGGAACAACCGTCACGCTTTCAGGAGGATCGGGCGCTGAGATCTTGCCCACCGCGCTGACCGCTGCGTTTCCTGCCGTGGTCTGGATCTGGGGCAGCACGTAGTTCTCAAGAAACGCTCCCAGTTTTGGGTTCTCGTTCTTGATATGCGCCAGCAAGTCACGCCCAGGAAGACTCATGCCAATACACCTGCCTTAATTCCGCGGCGTCGATTCCAAGTATCCTGCTTGCCATATCCGACGAAGTTCGAGAGCGAGAAGCCGTGGCCGTCATTTTCGCGGAACTCCCAGAACGTTCTCATCGCATAGAAATTCAGCGCCATTTCGCAGTCGTACAAAGCAGGATTTCCGGGAGAGAAACCACCGGGAACGGTCCATGCGTTGTAGTTCGTGGCATCGTCGTCAGGTCCGATCAGGATGTTCGGCAGAAGCCTGCACTGCACGTTGCCCGAAGACTGGAGCTGCACGGTCATGTACGACCATCTCGCATACCCCGGTCCGAAGATCGGCACGGTCTGCTTCTTTGTAGCCTCTACTAGCCCTGCAGTGGTGTAGAGAGAATCAATCGCTACTCCGTCATCGGTTTCGCTTGTGCTGTCGAGGTAATAGACGGTAGAAGTTCCCGAGCCATTGCAGATGTATAGGCCTTCATCAATCGGACCGGGACCGATGAACGTGTAGGTGATATGTCCGATTCGCCTTGTGATCAGCATGGGCAGAGCATCTGTGACGATGTTTGCGTAGGGCGAAGCGATGTCCCACAAAGACCATTTTCTGCGCTCGTCTGTCGAGTTCAGGGCGCCGAACATCGTGGTGTGCATCTGCGCCCCAAACTTCAGAGTTTCCCCTGAATCGAGGCCTTGATAGTTCAACATTAGGATGACGTTGGGGCTGACTGGAGCCTGATTTACCGGAGCGTTCGGCATCCAGAAATTCGGCGTCGGCAGAGGAATGCCAACATACAGCTTCCGGTGAATCACATCGTTCTTGACCCAAATCTTGTTAGCAGAGGGCCAGTAGATTGAGTCCCAGATCTGATAGATTTCCTGCGTGATCTTTCCCGGCTGGCCACCCTCAAACAAATAAAGCCCGTTCCGGTTCGCCATCACAATCCACTGCTCACCGAAGTCGTAAGCAAGGATTCCGATGGACCCGGATTTCTGCGCAACTTCCGGCTCATCCCACTGTGCAGGCTCAAGATTCGCAGAAGATTGAAGCGAATACATGCTCGTGCCTTCAATCGAGCCCTTTAGAAGATAGAGCGTGTCATACATAACCACCGCTCCGTTGCAGGGCTGCTGATTCTCGTTCGATGTCTGCACTTGCCCGGTTACCGCGTCAACCTGCTCCGACAATCCAGCGTAAGAGCCGTAGATGGTATTGAGAAGAACCGGAATAGCTGTCGGGTAAGGCTCGATGCGATCGATCTCTACGTCGGCGCCATTGCCCACCGTTGTCGCCGAGACATTCAGCGTTAATCCTGTCGGGACCGTTGTAAACGCAGTGGTCAGCAGTGTTCCGCTATAGATCCCGTAATCCGTGGACATTCCTGTAAACGGAAGAGTGTATGTCCCATAGGTAATTCCATTGGCTGTGAGCGTGATAACCAGGTTCCCCGCGAGACTCGCCGAAGGAATGCGCGCTGTTACCCGCACCGAGTAAAGCGTGTTCGGCAAAATGATCGGCTGCTTGTAGGCATCCTGATAAGCGGACTGTGAAATCAACCCTGCAACGGACAACGTTGAGCCGGTCGAGTTGCTGATGTAATAGGCATTGCCGGATCTCGGCGAGACTACCAAGCCCCCATTTTGATCCGGGGTTGACCAACCCAAAGGAACTAGCTGCCCTTGCTGCTGCGCGGGCAGGTATCCGCCATCGAAACTCAGGTTATTGAAGTTCTGCACCTTGTTCCGGCAAAGCCCATACCACATACGAGAGTTGTACGAGACAAGCCAGCCAGGATCGCCGATTTCAATCTGATTGAAGAGGTTATACCCATACACATCGACAGCGAGCGCATTTAGGAGCACTGAATCTGTGAACGTGAACGATGCGGACGTTGAAGTGTTGTCCTGAATCAGAAGAGACGATGCGGTGTAGGTCTGATTGTTGACGATGTAATCGACTGGCGTTGGAATAGTAAAGAAGTTGGCTCCCGGTACTCCATTCTGCCCCGCTTCGGTGACAATGACCCCTCTCCCAATTACGCCAGGAGGGCCAATCGGGATGTTCGTCGCCACGATGCCCGTTGTATTTTCGGGGCAGGTAAAAGTCACTGGCGGCGCGGGAAATGTGTAGTAGCCGTTCGGATAGATGAAAAATACGGAACCCTGCCTCGTTCCGACACCAATCAGTTGCGCATCGGCGGCGGTAAAGGTCAAGGTTCCGCCCGTGGAATTGCCAAAGATCGGGCTGGTCACAGTTCCTGCTTCTACCGGACCCGGGTCGATCGTGAATATCGTGCCTGCTGTCGTAGCTTGGCCGGATTCAGGCGAGGATGCAGCAGTGACTACCGGAACGCTCAGGGTAAACGATCCTGTCCCTCCTCCCGTGGAGGTCTGAATCACTGCGTTCGTGACATTGAGTTGCCCATTGGCATTTGTCGTGCCTGTAACGGTGACCAATTCTCCTGCGGCGGGAGGACTACCTGCCCCAATTACCGCATAGTTGTACGTTGCAACCGATGCGGTCACGGCAGTGTTGGTAATCGTCATCTCTGCCGAGTTGACGGTGCTTACAATAGGCCAAGCTGTATCCCAATCCGCTACCGAAGCTCCTGCAACAGTGACGACATTCCCTGCTTCCAGGCCGGGGACTGGATCAACCATCGTCATCGTTCCGATGGTCTGCTGATAGGTGCCCGCGGCTTCGTTTTGCTTCTGATAATTGCTCGTTGTTGTCTGGACGGTGAAATAGTAGCGGAAGTGGTCAACACCGGGAGGCAACGCATTGCCGACTGAGGTAACGAGATACGTCCCATCTCCAAACGGCATGCCATCGAGAAACACGTAGGTTGGAACGCCTGAATTGAATGTATTGACGAGGGTTTTATCTTCAGCCCCAGGTTGTGGTGCGCCTGAATAAAACGAGGGAGAGTAGTAAACCGTGATGACGTTTCCCGGCTGCGTCGAGCCCGGACCTGCAGACCACAAGAGCACAGAAATATGCCCCGGATTCAGGATGTTCGATTTCGCAGCATATTGCGTGATGGTTGCAATGTCGAAATTTACGGAGCTGGCAATCTGTGGAGTGAAGGCTGGAGGAGCACCGGGGCCGACCTTTGTAATCCTTGAAATTGATCCATCTGACCCATACTGCAGAGGCATGTCGGATCCCGTCTGATAGTCAGAGAATGCCATGAACTGCACGTCCGGCCCATTCACTTGCACGGAAGCAGAGTTAGGCGTGATGTCGGTGCGGATCTCTGTAAGCACTCCGGGATTGTTCGTTACGTCCTCAACAAACAAATTCCCGGCAGCATCGAGGGCAATGTTCTTGATCGTGTCATCCTGCTGTGTGAATGTGCCGATGTATTGGAAGTTAGACCCGCCTGTGGTGATTCCAATCGTTGCTTGCGCACTATCGAGAAACGCCGTTGCTCCTGGGAACAGGGTAGATGTAGCGGTGAGCTGTACGCCCCAAAGGTGGTTGTTGATGTCTGCGGCAGACAGAAATGTTCCCCAGGTGTCATTCACGCCGCCAAGAGAGAAGCCTCCTGAAACTGTCGGCATTGTGACAGCGCGTCGCTCTCCCACCAGAACGCCGTTTTTGAGCAATTGCCCGACAATACTTACGCTTCCCGCGGTCGCATAGCCAACCAAGGGAATAAGCACGCCCGTGGGAATGTCGCCGAATGGGATCGAGAAGGTGAAATTCTCAATCGTCAACGCATTGGTTCCATTGGCGACAGACTGCGTATATACCCCATCGCCTAGAAGGATGTTGAGAGGATTGATCCAATTAGGGGATAGCGCTACAGTTGGGCGGTTTGGACCTATCGAGGCATTCGATGCGTTGAAGACTTTTCGGAGCCCTGGGCGAGTCATCACCGCGCCCACATTGAAATCCGTGTTGTAGGTTCTCGGAGACGCACCTTCAGGAATCGATGAGGGATCGGCTAGGGTAACCAATCCCCCATACGAATTCAGTGGTACAGGTGCGCCTTCAGTGACTCCGTGCATTTAGTAAGCGTTCTTGTTGTATTCGGCGCGGAAGCCGATCGAATCAGCCGGCACAGCGGCTGCGTTGGTGGCCTGAACTCCTGCCAGCGTGTAATCTAGGATCAATGCAGGCTGAGGCTGGAGGTTGACGGGATACTGGCGCGTGCCGAGCAGCGAGAACACGCTGAGGTTGGTCGGATAGCTCCTGGGCCCAATTGTGCCGATGCCTGTCGCTTTGCCGGAGAGAGAATAGAAGCCTCCGAGCGCAAGGCCGCTCGTTGCATAGTTAGGAGCAAGCGTAGCGAGTCCCAATGCACTGGTTAATGCCACGTTCGCATGTGTCAGCGCAGCCACGATGGTGGTTGCTGTCGCTGAGGTGGTTGTGTATCCGCCATTCAAGTAAGCGAGAGCACCTTCAAACCCTGCGACAAAGATCGCATCCGACCCGCCCGCGGTAAGAGCGTTGGCCGCGGTGAACGTCACTACGTTTGAGGTGATCGAAAACGCCGTGATCTGAATCAGCGCATTGGCTGAGTTGTAAGGCAGAAGCTGGCCGGTAACCACGGTCTTGCGCGTAGTTGTGTCGATGCCATCGGGGTAGCCGCTGGGAATTGCGATGAAATTGACTGCCATGTGGGAACCTCCTCAGTTCCAGTTAGGGTTGAGGGCTCTTTCTCAGAGCCACGACCAGGAAATAGCGAAGTCCTGCACCGCTTCGCTGCCGAACTCCGAACGCTGATTCTCGTTGAGCTGCATCTGCCGAACAGATTCAAGAAAGAGCTTGTCCATCTGGTCTTTCTCTTCGGCCTTTACCATCTGGTACTGCTCGGGAGCGAAACGCTTGGCATACTCCACAAGCATTTTGGCTACGACCGCATCAGCGCAGTTCAGAATCGGGATGTAGGTGGTATTGAAATCCAGATTGGCAACGTTGTAGCTCGATGGATAGCCAATTCTCACTCTGAGCCGAAGGTCAACCGCCTGAACGGTCCCCGGCATCACGACAGCGCCCTGCTCCATCGCCCATAGGTTGTTGTAATTTCCCTGCATCACGCCCGGTAAGCCGAATGGGGCTGGAGCCACAGGCTGAAAGTTATCGTTGGTTCCTGACTGGCGTTCGTTGATGGCAAGAACTCTGCGCGTCGAGACGGGCAACGTCCAGTTGGGGTGCCACATCACACCGTCATGGAATCCGTTGTAGCCGAGCGTTACGCGAAATGCAGGGTTTGGCACTCCGGGGCCATAGTTGGAATTAATCAGCGGAAGATTCGTCAGGATATAGTTGTCGAGAATCAGTTGCGGATCGCCAACGTTGCGCAGATCCGAATAGAGCGTGCGCACGCCTGAGCGGAGACAGGTAATCAGATCAGGATTAGAGTTGGGCATGATGGCTCCTGCCC
>Ga0068859_100000320_pt1 | contig 48067 bp, 47 predicted proteins | sample KBSSwiS22_FD_66585 | JGI IMG/M metagenome (GOLD analysis project Ga0068859, IMG submission 66585) | Switchgrass rhizosphere microbial communities from Kellogg Biological Station, Michigan, USA - KBS Switchgrass S2-2 | ecosystem: Host-associated > Plants > Roots > Rhizosphere > Soil ... | reverse complement strand
GTGCAGATGGGCAAGATCAGCGCCTTCGGCCTGATGGAGATCAGCCGCCAGCGCCGCCGCACCGGCGTGTTGGAAGGCACCACCCACGTGTGCGAGCACTGCGCGGGAACCGGCCGGGTCCGTTCGGTGGAATCCAGCGCCCTGGCGGCGCTCCGCGCCCTGGAGATCGAGGGCCTGAAGGGCGGCGGCGAGGCGACCCTGAACGTGCCGCGCGCCGTGGGGCTCTACATCCTCAACGAGAAGCGCGCTCACCTGGCGCGGCTGCAACAGACCTTCGGCCTGTTCGTCACCGTGGTGATCGACGACGACATGGCCCATTCGGACCTGCAGATCGAGCGCACCGCGAGCGAGACCCGAGCCGAGCACGCCGCGATCATCGCCCCGCCTCCCGCCGCGGCCCCTCCCGTCGAGGCCTTCGACGATGAGGTCTTCGAGGACGAGGACGAGGACGAGGAAGAGGACGAAGACGTCGAGGAGGACGCCGGCGACGAAGAGGAAGCCCGCGCTCGGCCGCAGGACGAGCGCCCCCGCCGCTTCGAAGACGACGACCGTGGCGAAGGCGGCCGCCGCCGACGCCGCCGACGCCGGCGCCGCGGCGACGAGCGCGAGGAGCGCGACCCGCGGCCTCCGGTGGAGGCGCACAGCGAACCGGCGGGCGAGGACGACGGTCTTGGCGGTCGACGTCGGCGCCGCGGCCGCCGCGGCGGCCGGCGGATGCGCGACGACGCTCGGCCGCAGGACGTCTTCGCCTGGACCCGGCCCTGGGTGCCCTACGGCGACGACCCGTTCGTCTGGTACGACCCGGCCGAGGACCTGAAGCACGCGGCGGCCCCGCAAGCGGCTTCGCCGGCGACGGCCCGCCCTGTGGGCGAGGTCGCGGCCAGGTCCGAGCCCGCTGCTGCGCCCGCGGCCGCCATCTCGTCTGCGGACGAGGTGGAAATCTGGGTCGAGCTGCCAGCTGCTGAGGATAGGCCGAAGCGCTCGCGGCGCAGCCGCGGACGCCGTGGCGAGGCCGTGGCGGACGAGGCGCCTGGCGAGATCACGCCGTCGGCGCCCATCGCAGCCGAGGCGCCGGTCAATACGGTTGCCGAGGCGCCGGCGGAGCCTGCCGAGGAACCGGCCGCGCCTCGCCGCAGCCGGTCGCGCAAGCGGGCCGCACCTGCCGAAGTCGAGGCCGTCGCCGAAGCCGCCCCCTCCCCGCCCGCGCCGGAGCCGGAACCGGTGATGGCCGAGGCGGCGCCGGCGCCCCGTGCGCCCGATCCTTCGGAGATCACCGCACCGCCGACCGCGCCGCGTAGAGGCTGGTGGCGCCGCGCGTGACGCTGTAGGTTTACGGCGGCCTTGAGGGGGGCCTGCGAAGAGAGTCGAGCATGGCTTCCCCCAAGGCGTTCCCCGTCCGGCCGCTCAGCCGCGTGCTGCTGAGCCTCGTCCTTTCGGCCAGCGTGCTTGCGCGGCCGTCGCCGGCCACGGCGCAGGACGAGCAGGAGACCCTGATCCGGGACACCGAGATCGAGGAGATTCTGCACGCCGACGCCGACCCGATCCTGCGGGCCGCCGGCATAGAGCCGAAGACCGTGCAGATCGCCCTGATCGGCTCGAAGGAACTCAACGCCTTCGCCGCGCCCCGGCTGATGGGGATCAACACCGGCCTGATCCTCAAGACCAAGAACCCCAACCAGCTCCAAGGCGTGATCGCCCACGAAGTCGGCCACTTGGCCGCCGGCCATTCGGCGCGCTCCGGCGAAATGCAGGCGGCGGGGATGAAGCCCTTCCTGCTGACGATGGGCCTTGGCCTGCTGGCGGCGATGGCGGGTTCGCCTGACGCCGCGGTCGGCCTGGTGGGCAGCGCAGGCTATTTCGGCGCGCTCGGGGCGGTGGGCTACAGCCGCGAGCAGGAAGCCCGCGCCGACCAGGCCGGCGCCACCCTCCTGGAGAAGGCGGGACTATCCGGCAAGGGGCTGGCCGACTTCTTCGACAACTTCCGCTATCAGGAGGTCTTCGCCGAGGCCCGGCGGTACAAGTACTTTCAGACCCACCCGCTGTCGTCTGACCGTATCGACTCCCTGCAGACCCGGGTGCAGTCGCAGCCCCACTTCAAGGAAGTGGACAGCCCCGAGGCCATCGCGCGACACCAGATCATGAAGGCCAAGCTGGACGGGTTCATCAATCCCCAGTCGGCCATCGTGACCTACGCCGAAGCCGACCGCAGCTATCCGGCGCGCTACGCCCGCGCCATCGCCTATTACCAGCTGCGCGAGCCCGACAAGTCGCTGAAGCTGATCGACGCCCTGCTGGAGGAGCAGCCGGAGAACCCCTACCTGTGGGAGCTGAAGGGCCAGGTCCTCTCCGAATTCGGCCGCGCCAAGGAGGCGGAAGCCCCACAGCGCCGGTCAGTGCAGCTCAAGCCCGAGGCCCCCCTGTTGCGCATCAACCTCGGCCAGACGCTGATCTCCCTCGACGACCGCGCCAAGATCGAGGAGGGCGTAAGCGAGCTGAAACGCTCCCTCACCCTGGAGGAGGACAATGCGGAAGCCTGGCGCCAGCTCGCGCAGGCCTACGACAAGCTGGGCCAGGAAGGCTTGGCCCGCCTCGCCACTGCCGAATACGACTTCGAGATTGGCGACGTGACCCAGGCCCGCATCTTCGCCATGCGGGCGCGTGAGAAGCTGCCGAAGAACACGCCGGAATGGAGGCGCGCGACCGACATCGTCTTGGTGTCCAAGCCCAGCCAGGAAGACCTGAAGGAGCTGGCCCGCGAGGGCTCCTCCTCACGGAATCCTTGAGTCCCCCTGGATGAGAGCCCCGCGATCAACGCCGCGCCCCGGCCGGCGCTAGGGTCCCTCTGCTCCATCCCCATCCGCTGGACGGCGAGTTGTGAGAGGAAGGCCGACTAGGTCCGCGCCCGAAGGCGCAAGGGTCGTATCGAGGCCATGGCCACGCTCATGGCCATGCCTTAATCCGACAGTGGTCGCGCGTTGGTAAACCCGCAGCGGGTTCGCCGCTGGCCCTGCGTCGGGCGAAAGCTTATTGAAAAGGCCATGAGAACCCCCACCGGCGCCGGCCTGGCGCTCTGCCTCGCCCTCATGCTTTCGGCCTGCCAGCGTGACGACGAGGCCTTCGGCAAGCGCGTCCACGCCTACCTGATGGCCCACCCCGAAGTGATCCGCGACGTGGCGGCCAAGCTGCAGGAGAACGACCGGCTCGCTGCGGTGAAGGCTTCCAGCGCCGCCATCGGCAAACACCGCGACCAGCTCGAGCGGGATCCCCGCGACGTGGTCCTCAACCCGAACGGCAAGGTGACGGTGGTCGAGTTCTTCGACTACCGCTGCGGCTACTGCAAGTTGGCGGCGCCGCAGGTGGCGGAGCTGATCCGCGAACATCCCGACGTGCGGTTCGTCTTCAAGCAGTATCCGATCTTCGGCGAGGTTTCGGACACCGCCGCCAAGGTGAGCCTCACCGGCCCCGCCAAGGCCAAGGCGCTCGCCCTCTACACCGGCCTGATGGCCGAGAAAGCGCTCACCGAGGAAACCCTGAACGCGCAGCTCCAGGCCGCCGGCCTGGATCCCGCCGCCACGCGCCAGGCCGCCCAAGACCCCGCGATCGAGCGCCATATCCTCGACACCCGCGCCCTGGCGACGGCCCTGCATATCGAAGGCACGCCGGCCTTCATCGTCGGCGACACCATGATCGCCGGAGCCGACCTTGGCGCGCTGCGCGCCGCCATCGCCGTGGCTAAGGCGGGCGAGCTGAAGTCAAGCTGAGCACGTCTGGGGGATTCCCCGGCCTTCGAGCCCGTCTGGCCGGGGGCGCTGGTCGCCGGTGCTGGCGGAAAGCGTGGCCTTCCCGCGCGCCGCCCTGTCAGATCAACCCCGCGAGGGGCGACGAGGGATCGGCGTACATCCGCTTGGGCATCCGCCCGGCGAGATAGGATTCCCGGCCAGCGATGACGGCGTGCTTCATCGCCCGCGCCATGCGGATCGGGTCCTTCGCCTCGGCGATGGCGGTGTTCATCAGCACCGCGTCACAGCCCATTTCCATCGCCATGGCGGCGTCGGACGCCGCCCCCACGCCGGCGTCCACCAGCACCGGCACGCCCGCCTGCTCGATGATCAGGCCGAGGTTGAGGAAGTTCTGGATGCCTCGGCCGGAGCCGATCGGGGCCCCCAGCGGCATGATCGCCGCAGCGCCCGCATCCTCCAGCTTCTGGGCGTAGACCGGGTCGTCCGTGCAGTAGACCATCACCGAAAACCCGTCGGCCACCAGCATCTTCAGGGCGCGGAGCGTCTCCTCCATGTCGGGCAGCAGGTGCTTGGTGTTGGACAGCACCTCCAGCTTCACCAGGTCCCATCCGCCGGCCTCGCGCGCCAGGCGCAGCGTCCTGACCGCGTCCTCGCCGGTGAAGCAGCCCGCCGTGTTCGGCAGGAAGGTGAAGCGGTCGGGCTTCACATAATCGACCAGCATGGGCTTGCTGGGATCGGACAGGTTCACGCGGCGAAGCGCCACGGTGACGATCTCGGCGCCGGCGGCCTCGGCCGCGGCCGCGTTCTGGGCGTAGTCCTTGTACTTGCCGGTGCCCACGATCAGGCGCGAGCGGAAGGTGCGGCCCGCGACCGACCAGGTGTCGTCCGGCACGGTGGATCCGTCCATCTCAGCCGCCTCCGATGAAGTGCACGATCTCGATCCGGTCGCCGTCCTGCAGCGAGGTCGCGTCGTAAGCCGAACGCGGAACGATCTCCAGGTTCCGCTCGACCGCGACCTTGCGCCCATCGAGGCCAAGTCGTTCGACCAGGGCGGCGACAGTCTGCGCCCCTTCGATGGCCCGGGTCTCGCCGTTGAGCGTCAGCCTCATAGGTCTCCGTTCCGACGCCTGCTTGTGACCCCCGCGCCCGACCGTTACAAGAACGCGCCGAACGAGGGCGGAGCCGAATGGCCAAACCGATCTATGTGCTGAACGGCCCCAATCTCAACCTGTTGGGGACCCGGGAGCCGGATATTTATGGCCGCGAGACCCTTGAGGAGGTGCGGCGGCGCTGCGAATCGCGCGCCAAGGCGCTCGGTCGCACGGTGGAGTTCCGCCAGACGAATCATGAGGGCGTGCTGGTCGATTGGCTGCAGGAAGCGCGCGAATCCGCCTGCGCGGTCGTGCTCAACCCGGGCGCCTACGGCCACACCTCGGTGGCGATCCTGGACGCGATCAAGTCGATCTCGGTCCCGGTCGTCGAGTGCCACCTGTCGAATCCGGCGCAACGCGAGTCGTTCCGTCATCACTCCTATGTCTCCCTGGCCGCCGCAGGCGTGGTTTGCGGCTTCGGCGCGGCGAGCTACGAACTGGCTGTCGAGGCGGCCGCGGGCCTGGCCCGCTGATCGCCCAGCGTAAGGACACACAATGGCAAGCAGTCCCAAGGCCTCCGCCGACTCCATCGACGCGCGCCTTGTGCGCCAACTGGCCGATATTCTGACTGAAACCGGCCTGTCGGAGATAGAGGTCGAGCGTGGGGGCCTCCGGGTCCGCGTCGCCAAGACGCTGGTCGGCTCGACGGTGCAGATGGCCATCCCGCAAGCGGCTCCGGCCCCACCGGCGACGCCGGCGGCCGCCGAGGCCGCGCCGCGCCTCAACGGCGAGGCCGTGACCTCGCCCATGGTCGGCACCGTCTACCTGCAGCCCGAGCCTGGCGCGCCTCCCTTCGTCAAGGTGGGCGACACGGTCCAGGCCGGCCAGACCCTGTTCATCGTCGAGGCCATGAAGACCATGAACCCAATCCCCGCGCCGAAGGGCGGCCGGGTGGTGGAGATCCTGGTGGCCGACGGCCAGCCGGTGGAGTTCGGCGCGCCGCTCGCGGTCATCGAGTAGGCCGATGTTCGACAAGATCCTCATCGCCAACCGCGGCGAAATCGCGCTGCGCGTGCACCGCGCGTGCAAGGAGATGGGCATCGCCACCGTCGCGGTCCATTCGGAGGCCGATTCCGGCGCCATGTGGGTCAGGCTGGCCGACGAGAGCGTCTGCATCGGGCCGGCGCCCGCGGCCAAGAGCTACCTCAACATCCCCTCGATCATCGCCGCGGCCGAGATCACCGGCGCCCAGGCCATCCATCCGGGCTACGGCTTCCTGTCCGAGAACGCGCGCTTCGCCGAGATCGTCCAGGCGCACGGCTTCACCTTCATCGGCCCCAATCCGGAGCATATCCGGCTGATGGGCGACAAGATCACCGCCAAGCAGGCGGTCAAGGCCGCGGGCATCCCCGTCGTGCCGGGCTCCGACGGTGGCGTCGCGACCGAGGAAGAGGCCCTCGAGGCGGCCCTTCAGATCGGCTTTCCCGTGCTGATCAAGGCCGCCGCGGGCGGCGGCGGGCGCGGCATGAAGGTCGCCCGTAGTGAAGACGACCTGGTGGAGGCGGTGCAGACCGCGCGCGCCGAAGCCAAGGCCGCCTTCGGCGACGACACGGTCTACCTTGAGCGCTACCTCTCCACGCCTCGGCACATCGAGCTGCAGGTGGTGGCCGACAGCTTCGGAGCCGTCTGTCACCTGGGCGAGCGCGACTGCTCGCTGCAACGCCGTCACCAGAAGGTGCTGGAGGAAGCCCCCTCCCCGGTCATCGACGCCGCTGCGCGAGCCAAGATCGGCCAGGTGGTGGTCGAGGCGGTACGGGCGATCGGCTACCTCGGCGTCGGCACGATCGAGTTCCTCTACGAGAACGGAGAGTTCTTCTTCATCGAGATGAACACCCGCCTGCAGGTGGAGCATCCGGTCACCGAAGCGATCACTGGTATCGACTTGGTGCGCGAACAGATCCGCATCGCCGCGGGCCTGCCGCTGTCCTTCCGCCAGGATGAGGTGGTGTTCGAAGGCCATGCCATCGAATGCCGGATCAACGCCGAGAACCCCAAGACCTTCGCCCCCTCTCCCGGCCTGGTGACCGATTTCCATGCGCCGGGAGGCCTGGGCGTGCGTCTGGATTCGGCGCTCTACGCCGGCTACGTCGTGCCGCCCTACTACGACAGCTTGGTGGGCAAGCTGATCGTCCATGGCCGCGACCGCGCCGAATGCGTGGCGCGGACGCAGCGCTGCCTGGGCGAGATGGTGGTGGGCGGAATCGAGACCAACATCCCCCTGTTCCAGGAGTTGCTCTCCAACCCGGACATCGCGCAGGGCGACTACAACATCCATTGGCTGGAAAACTGGATGAAGGCCCAGGCCTAGGCCCGAGCCGTCACCCCGAGGCGGTTCTGGTTTAAGAAGGGGCATGGACCGGTTCGGTGCGCGCGAGCTTCTCGCCTGCTATGAGCGCGGCGTCTTCCCCATGGCGGACGACCGCGACGACGACCGCATCTTCCTGATCGACCCCCAGCATCGCGGCATCCTTCCGCTGGAGAGCTTCCACGTCTCGCGACGCCTCGCCCGGACGGTGCGGCAGGACCGCTTCGAGGTGCGCGTCGACACCGCCTTCCACGAGGTGCTGGCCCGATGCGCCGAGGCCGCGCCCGACCGCCCCAAGACCTGGATCAACCACCCGATCGAGCGGCTGTATGGCGAACTGCACGCCCATGGCCACGCCCATTCCATAGAGTGCTGGCGTGACGGCGATCTGCAAGGCGGGCTCTACGGCGTAGCGCTCAAGGGCGCTTTCTTCGGCGAGAGCATGTTCAGCCGCCAGGCCGACGCCTCGAAGGTCGCGCTCGTGCATCTGGTCGCGCGCCTGATCGCCGGCGGCTTCGTGTTGCTGGACACCCAGTTCCTCACCGAGCACCTCGCCCAGTTCGGCGCCCAGGAGATCGTGCGGGAGGATTACCGCCGCCGGCTGGCGGTCGCCCTCGAGACGCAGGCGGAGCTTCAGCGCAGCGGGAGGCTCGACGGGGCCGCAGCCCTGCAGCTGATCACCCAGGCGTCGTAGACCGGGTGCTGCAACGGATGCAGGCCGGGCGATGACGCGTACATCCAGCCCTTGAACACCTGGCGCACCAGCGGGGCGGGCATGCCAGGGTCGGTGCGCGGCTGGGAGTCGATCGTCAGGTAGGCGATGGAATCGGCCACGGGCTCGTCAGGGGTCGACCGCTCGCAGGCGCGCACGGTGAAGATCAGGCCCTTGTAGCGGATGGGCTTCCCGACCGGCGCGGCGAACACCAGGGATTCCGCGGTGACCTTGTCGAGCGCCTGCAGGACGGCGACGTCGTAGCGCGTCCGGCGCGGGGGAGCCGCGGGCTTGGCCGAAGCGGCCGGGGACGGCGGCGCCGGCTCGATCTCCTTCTCGGAGATCGGCGGCACAAGCACCGGAGCCGGAGGGGCGGCCTCCTGTGGCGGAGCTTCCTCCGGCGCCGCGGCCGGCGCCGGCGCGGCTGGCGCGGAGGGCGGCGTCGGCGCGGCCGGCTGCGCCGTCCCAAGCCCCGCCGCAAACACCAGCGCCGTTCCGGCGAGGAGCGCGAGGGCGCGGCGCGTCTGGACGCGGGACATGGAGGCCTCGCCTATTCGGGGGACCAGGCCTCGTAATCGCCTGAGGCGCGCTGGCGCTCGCCCCCGCGGGCGATCGAGCCCTTCGGCCGGTAGGCGTAGATCGTGCCCGACAGATTCGGCAGGTGCTCCTTCTCCCAGGCCTGGCGCGGCAGAGGCGTGGTGGTCGGCGGTTCGACGAAGGTGTGGTGCAGCCAGCCATGCCAGTCCGGCGACACCTTCGACGCCTCGGCGTAGCCGTTGAAGATCACCCAGCGACGCTTGCGGCCGTCATAGCTGTCGCGCGTATCCTTGGCCTCGAAGTAGCGATTGCCGAGCTCGTCCTGGCCGACGAACACGCCGCGCTTGGCGATCGTGAAGCGGACGCCGGCGGTGGCGCCGTTCCACCAAGTGAAGATCATCTTCAGAAACGACACGGTACGACGGACCTGCGGTGGCGGCTGGGAGAAGCGGGCCGGACTATAGGCGGCGGCCCTGTCAGCGTCCAGCCGCGGCCGTCCCCCCTTCCGCTCGCAAGATGTTGGGGATGAAAGCCGATCCGACCCCCATATCTATTGCGGACGCGCGAGCCTCGCGCCTAGGCTCTCCAAGTGGGAGTCGGCTGATGGACGATCTAGCGCACAGGGACGGAATCGAGGCCCGCACCTTGGAACTCGCCGACCGCGCCGTGCGTGTGCTGGCGCCGGCGGGTTGGACCGACGCCCAGGTGGAGGCCTGGATCGATTGGGCCGGCGGAGAAACCGACGTCGTCGCCGCCATCGAAGAATTCGCCGAGACCCTGGCGCGGCGCGCCCAGACCAAGGGACTGGTCGCCGACGGAGCCCGCGACTCCTTCCGCGAGGGTCTGGCGGCCGCTCTCCTGCGGGGCGCGGTGGCGATCTGCGCGGCTCCCCAGGCCCGCTCGCCAGATGTGCTCGACCTGTCCCGTCCAGGCGCGACCCAGGCGCTGGAGGCCTTGGTCGCCATCCATCGGGGCGAGACCGCCGCAGCCATGGCCGCCGAGACGCTGGCTGCGCGGCTCCAGACGGTGATGGAGGCAGTGCTGCGCTGCGAGGGCGATCGGTCCGCCTGCGCCGATCCTGCCCACAACCCGAGCCTGGCGCGCGCGGCCCACGCGGCGGCCGCGGCAGGGGCCTCGCCAGCCATGATCCTGGACGCCGTCGCCCTGGCGCGCGGCGGCGAAGGCGCATGGCGCGCCGCGCCGCCCGCTGCGGCGGGTCAGACGCTGCGCGCGATCGCCGCGACGCCCGCCGGGCTGGAGGGCGAAGCCGCACGGGCCCTCGCCCTCGCCGTCCATGCGACCGGCGTAGTGGCGACGGCTCCGACCCGCGCCCAGGCCGAGGCGCTGGCCGAGAGCGAGCGGGCGGTTCGCGGCGGGGTCAACCTGATGGCCTTCTGGACCGACCAGGGCTTCGACGTCGCCGGCTTCGAGGCCGAGACGGGACGGTTGGCGGTCGCGCTCGCCGCGGCCGGCGGCGGAGCGGCGATCCTGGGACTGGCGGGCCTCGGCGATTGGATGGCCGCCCACGGGATCGACTACGACAGCACCGCGGGCCGCGAAACCGCCCTGGCCCTCCACCAGGCCGCGGAAGCGGCCGTCACGGCCGCCGGCGTCAAACTCAAGGGCGGCCTGGCGGCCTTTTCCGATCCGGAACTGGCGCTGCGGCTGGGCGTAGGCGACCTCGACGCCGGTCCCGTATCCCAGGTGGTCACCACCGCCCAGGCGAGCGACGGCGAGGTCATGCGCGTGCTCTCCGAAGCGACCTTGCGGGGAGCCTCGGTCCTTGGCCTCGACCTTGGCGAGCTGCGCGGCCGCCTGCTCGGCCGGGGGGAGCTTTCGGGGGCGCCCGCCATCGACCACCGCGCCCTGACTGCCCGCGGCTTCACCGACTACGAGATCGCCGCGGCCGAGGCGGCCCTGCCGCTGGCGGCCAGCCTGGCCGACGCCTTCTCGCCCGCGGTGATCGGCGCAGGCTTCGTCCGCGACGTTCTGGGCGCGACGCCCGACCAGCTCGACGACGCCGAGCTCGACGTCCTGGCCCTGGCCGGATTCACTCCCGCCGAGATCGCGGCGGCGGAAGCCTATGCGCTTGGGACATCGGACCTGGACGAGGCATTCCCCGAACCTGCGGCGCGCATCTTCCGCACGGCGGAGCAGATGGGCGAGGCGCCCCGGCTGGCCATGCTCCAAGCCATCGCGCCAGCCCTGGGCGCGCCGCCCCTGCTGCGGCGCGAGCTGGCCTGGGACGCGGAGCTAGGTGCGGTGCGCGAGGCGCTGGATGCGCCCCTCCCCGTCCTCGTCCGCCGGTCACCCGCGCCGGCGGACCTCACACTCGATTTTCCCACGCCGGAAGCGGCGTCAAGGCCCGTGCGCGAGCCGGTCGCCGCCGCGCCCACGATCGAAGAGCGGGTGGTGGAGCGCATCGTCGAGCGCGAGCGGGTGCGACGGAAACTCCCCGACCGGCGCAAGGGCTACATCCAGAAGGCTGCGGTCGGCGGCCACAAGGTCTATCTGCACACCGGCGAGTACGACGACGGCGAACTCGGCGAGATCTTCATCGACATGCACAAGGAAGGCGCGGCCTTCCGCTCGCTGATGAACAACTTCGCCATCGCCATCTCGATCGGGCTGCAATACGGCGTGCCGCTCGAGGAATTCGTCGACGCCTTCGTCTTCACGAGGTTCGAGCCGGCGGGGCCGGTGACCGGCAACGACACGGTGAAGTCGGCGACCTCGATCCTGGACTACATCTTCCGCGAGCTGGGCATCTCCTACCTGGGCCGCGACGACCTGCGCACCGCCGATCCGGCGGCCTTGAACGCCGACGGCCTGGGCCAGGGCGCGGGCGAGGTCACCCTGGACGCCGAGGCGGAGCCGCAACCCGCCAGCCGTTTCATCTCGCGCGGCTTCTCGCGCGGGGCGACGCCGGACAACCTGGTCTTCCTGCCGGTGGCGAACCGCGCCGGCGTCTACGAAGCGGCCGAGGTCTGCGCCGCCTGCGGCGACATCGCGGTGGTGCGCAAGGGCCAGGCGATGATCTGCCAGACCTGCGGGACGCGCGCGGCGCAGGTCAGCGAGGACCAGGCGAGCTAAGGCCTGCGCTTAGACCTTGATCGGCGACGCGCTGCGGATGTGCAGCTCCTTGAGCTGCTTGTCGGTGGCCTCGGAGGGGGCCTTCATCAGCAAGTCCTCGCCCTGCTGGTTCAGCGGGAAGGCGATCACCTCGCGGATGGCGGTCTCGCCCGCCAGCAGCATGACGATCCGGTCGATGCCGGGCGCGAGGCCCCCGTGCGGCGGCGCGCCGTGGCGGAAGGCGTTCAGCATGCCGCCGAACTGCGCCTCCACCACCTCCGGCCCGTAGCCGGCGATCTCGAAGGCCTTCAGCATGACGTCGGGCCGGTGGTTCCGGATGGCGCCGGAGCACAGCTCGTAGCCGTTGCAGACGATGTCGTACTGGTAGGCCAGGATCTCCAGCGGGTCCTTGCCCGTCAGCGCCTCGAACTCGCCCTGCGGCATGGAGAACGGGTTGTGCGAGAAGTCGACCCGCTTCTCGTCCTCGTTCCACTCGAACATCGGGAAGTCGACGATCCAGGCGAAGGCGAAACGGTCCTCGTCGACCAGCTTCAGCTCGGTCCCGACGCGGGTGCGGGCGGCGCCGGCGAACTTGTGGAAGACCGCCGGGTCGCCGGCGGCGAAGAAAGCGGCGTCCCCCGTTCCAAGGCCAAGCGCGCTCATCAGCGCCTGGGTCCTCTCGGCGCCGAGGTTCTTGGCGATCGGCCCGCCCCAGCCGCCCTGGTCCTCGCTCCAGAAGATGTAGCCCAGCCCCGGTTGCCCCTCGCCCTGCGCCCAGGAGTTCATCCGGTCGCAGAAAGCCCGCGACCCGCCCTTGGGCGCCGGCACGGCCCACACCGCGTTCTTCGGCGTCTCAAGTATGCGGGCGAACAGGCCAAAGCCGCCGCCGCGGAAATGTTCGGAGACGTCCTGCATCTCGATCGGATTGCGGAGGTCGGGCTTGTCCGTACCGTATTTGGCGATCGCATCCCGGTAGGGAATGCGCGGGAAGGGATAGGCAGTGACCGGCTTTCCTTCTCCGAATTCCGTGAAGACGCCATGCATCACTGGCTCGATGGCCGCGAACACGTCCTCCTGGGTGACGAAGCTCATTTCCACGTCGAGCTGGTAGAATTCCAGGCTGCGGTCGGCGCGCAGGTCCTCGTCGCGGAAGCACGGCGCGATCTGGAAGTAGCGGTCGAAGCCCGCCACCATCAGGAGCTGCTTGAACTGCTGAGGCGCCTGGGGAAGCGCGTAGAACTTGCCCGGATGCAGCCGCGAAGGGACCAGGAAGTCCCGTGCGCCTTCCGGCGAGGACGCCGTCAGGATCGGCGTCTGGAATTCCAGGAATCCTTGGTCGATCATACGGTTGCGGATCGACTGCACGACCTTGGAGCGGAGCACGATGTTCCGGTGCAGGGTCTCGCGCCGCAGGTCGAGGAAGCGGTTCTTCAGCCGGATCTCTTCAGGGTACTCGGGCTCGCCGAACACCGGCAGCGGCAGTTCGGCGGACTCCGACAGCAGCGACACCTCGGCGACGCGCACCTCCACCTCGCCGGTGGGCAGATTGGGGTTCGCCGTCTCGGGCGAACGGGCGACCACCTCGCCGTCGACCCGGATCACGCTCTCGGCGCGCAGCCGCTCGATCAGCGCGAAGCTGGCGTTGGTCGGGCCGACCACCAGTTGCGTCACGCCGTAGTGGTCGCGCAGGTCGATGAAGATCAGCCCGCCGTGGTCACGCTTGCGGTGGATCCAGCCGGAGAGACGGACCGTCTTGCCGGTGTCCGCGGCGCGGAGCGCGCCGCAGGTGTGCGTGCGATAGGCGTGCATTTGTGGAGCGGGAATTTCTGTTCGGAGGCGCTGGAAATAAGGCGCGGAAGGGCGCACGGGCGCCCTGGAATGTCAAGGTGAGCAAAAGGCCGGCGGGAGGCGCGCTCCCGCCGGCCGGACGCTTTACGCCTACGCTTACCTGAACAGGCTGAGCAGAACCGACGAGGACTGGTTGGCGATGGCCAGGGCCTGGATGCCGAGTTGCTGTTTGGTCTGCAGCGCCTGGAGCTTGGCGCTTTCCTTGGCCAGGTCGGCGTCCACCAGGTTGCCGATGCCGGCGTCCAGCGTGTCCTGCAGCTTGCCCACGAAGGTGAGGTGCGATTGCAGGGCCTTGGAGCCCGTACCCAGCTTGGCGAGAGAACTGGACACCGCCGTGATCGCCGAATCCACGGTGGCGATCATGCCGCTGGCGAGGGTCTGGGTGCCGATCGAAGAGGTCGCCGCGAGGCTGCCCATCGCCGAGCCGCCCAGTGACAGGTCCTGAGCCGCCACCGAGATCACCGAGCTGCCGTCGGCGTTCGCCAGCGCCTGGATTTGGCTCCCACTGCTCTTGACCATGTTCGCACCGTTGAAATCTGCGTTCGCCACGACTTTTGCGATCTGGTCCCGGAGCGACTTGAAGTCGTCGTTCAGGGCCGTACGGCTGTTGGTGTCGAGCGTGACGTCCGAGGCGGCGAGCGCCTTCTCCTTCATCTGCAGCAGCAGGTCGGAGACGCTCTCGCCAGCGGACAGCGCCACATCCACGGTGGACGACGCGCGTTGCAGCGAGTCCTTGACCGCGTTGAGCGACTGCGAGGTCGAGCGCTGGTTCTGGGCGATGGCCCAGATGGCGCCGTTGTCCTTCGCCGACGAGATTTTCAGACCGGTGTTGATCCTCGCCTGGGTGACCGAGAGGTCATTCTGGGTCGCAGCGAGGTTCTGCAGCGCCACCATGGCGCCGACATTGGTGTTCACACTGTTCATAGGCACAGCGTGGTTCCTTCTTTTGGAGGCCGGCCGCCTTCTGACCGCCGGGGGCATTTTGCCCGGCAAATTGCGCCGCAAGGCTGGCGCCAATTCTGCCTAGCGCTGAAAAGGCTCCACTTTTTCCTGTCCGCCGGAACTTTGTGCCGGTATGTCAGGTCCATCGACGGCAACTTCTGCCGAGTCCGAATTGCCGGGCGGCGCAGTTTGCCTAGTCGAGCCGTCGCCTCTACCTGGGACGGAAACGCTTGCTGGCCGGAAAGCCCTTGGGCGCCATCTTGCCCGCCGCGGCCCGCCGGCCAAGCCATTCCCGCCACTCCGGCCAAACGCGCGAGCGCCCGTCCGACGTGGTCCAGGACGCGCCCTCCTCGGCCTTGAACACCAGGAGGTCGCGCAACCCGCCCTCGCGGTATCCCTGCAGCTTCACGCCCTTGCCTCGCGCCATCTCCGGCAACTCGTCGGCCGGGAAGACCAGGATTTTGCCGTTGTCGCCGACGACGGCCAGGTGGTCGCCCGACAGCGGCAGGCAGACGGCGGCTCCCTTGTCGCCGGCGTTGAGCACCTGCTTGCCCGCGCGGCGGAACGCGATGGCTTCGTCCTCCGGCAGGACAAAGCCGTAGCCCTCTTTCGACGCGACCACCCGCTTGGCGCCGGGCCGGTGGACGAAGACGTCGACCAGTCCGACCCTGTCGTCGAGGTCGATCATCAACCGAAGCGGCTCGCCGTGGCCCCGGCCGCCGGGAAGCTTGTCGCAGCCCAGGGTGAAGAACCGGCCGTCGGAGGCGAACACCAGCAGCTTGTCGGTGGTCTCCGCCGGGACCAGGAACTGCAGCTTGTCGCCTTCCTTGAACTTCAGCTCCGAGGGGTCCTCCACCCGGCCCCTGACGGCGCGGATCCAGCCGCGTTCCGAGAGGACGACGGTGATCGGCTCGCGCACGATCATCGCCTCCATGGCGGCCTCGGCGTCCACCTGCGGCGCGTCGGCGAAGCAGGAGCGCCGCACGTTCAGCGCCCCAAGCTCGGTCTTGACGTGGCGAAGGCCCTCGCCGACCAGCCGCCACTGAGCGCGGTCGGAGTCCAGCAGGCGCAGGATGCCGTCGCGCTCCTCGGAAAGCTCTGCGTGCTCGCGCCGGAGCTCCATCTCCTCAAGCCTCGCGAGCTGCCGCAGGCGGGTGTTGAGGATGGCGTCGGCCTGGATTTCCGAAAGCTCGAAGGCTTCGATCAGCTTCGCCTTCGGCTCGTCCTCGTAGCGGACGATGCGGATCACCTCGTCCAGGTTGAGGTAGGCGATCATCAGGCCGTCGAGGACGTGCAGGCGCGCCTCGATCTTTCCGAGCCTGTGCCGCGCACGGCGGACCAGCACCTCTCGGCGATGGTCAAGGAAGCCCCGCAACACGCCCTTCAGCCCCATCACGCCCGGCGTGCCGCGCGCATCGAGGACGTTGATGTTCACCGAGAAGCGGGTCTCCAGGTCGGAGAGCTTGAACAGGCTCTCCATCAGCACCTCGGGCTCGACGTTGCGGCTCTTGGGCTCCAGCACCAGGCGTATGTCCTCGGCGCTCTCGTCGCGGACGTCGCCCAGCAGGGCGGCCTTCTTGCTCTCGATTAGTTCAGCCAGCTGCTCGACGAGATCGCCCTTCTTCACCTGATAGGGGATCTGGGTCACGACGATCTGGTAGGTTCCCCGCCCAGTGTCCTCGCGCGTCCAGGCCGCGCGCAATCGCACGCCGCCGCGACCGGTCTCGTAGGTCTCCAGAAGGCTGGCCCGCGGCTCGACGATTACGCCCCCGGTCGGGAAGTCCGGTCCCTGGACCTGCGCCATCAGCGCTTCGGTCGAAGCCTCGGGCTGCTCCAGCAACAACAGGCAGGCGTCGATCAGCTCGGCGGCGTTGTGCGGCGGGATGGAGGTGGCCATGCCGACGGCGATGCCGGTGGTTCCGTTGGCCAGCAGGTTGGGGAAGCCGGTCGGCAGGACCACCGGCTCCTCGTCCTGTCCGTCGTAGGTGGGCTTGAAGTCGACCGCGTCTTCGTCGATGCCCTCCAGCAGCAGCAGCGCCGCCGCGGTCAGCCGCGCTTCGGTGTAGCGCATGGCCGCGGCGTTATCGCCGTCGATGTTGCCGAAGTTCCCCTGCCCGTCCGCCAGCGGATAACGCTGGGCGAAGGACTGGGCCATGCGCACCAGGGTGTCGTAGATCGCCTGGTCGCCGTGCGGGTGATAGCTCCCCATCACCTCGCCCACGACCTTGGCGCACTTGCGGGGCGCTGTGTCCGGATTGAGCCGCATCTCGCGCATGGCGTAGAGCACGCGCCGCTGCACCGGCTTCAGCCCGTCGCGGACGTCGGGCAGCGCCCGGTCGGTGATGACCGAGAGCGCATAGGCCAGATAGCGCCGCGACAGCGCCTCGGAGAGGGGCTCGTCGATGATGCGGTCGGCGCCGTCGTCGGACGGTGGCGGGGTCATTACGGTCATGGGAGAATCATCGCGGCTTGCCGGCCCACCTTAGACGTTTGTGGACGTCGGCGTCCCTGTGACGCGGAGACCTTCGCTAACCCTCCCCGTTTTCCAAGTCTTAGGGCTCGCCCTGCAGGGTTTCCCGCTGGCCGGGCGAGGTCCGAAGGTCTTCATGCTGACTCAGAATTTCCGCACCAGCGCCCAGAGCGCGCTGATCTCCGCTGTCGTGGCGGTGTCCATTTTCGCCCTGGTGATCGGCCCGGACGGCGTGCGCTTCGCCGCCCTCGCCGTCATGCTCGTGCTGGGGCCGGCCATCGCGCTCACCATCCGCATCGCCGCCATCGTCGAGCCCGAGGTCGACCCGGCCACGCTGAAGAGCCTTGATATCGCGCCGGCGCCACGCATCGACCAAGCGCTGATCGCCGCCGCGTGGTTGGGCGCGGCGGGCGCCTTCCTTACCGGCTGGGCCGCGGCGGCGCGATTCGCGCCGACGGACAGCGCAAACCTGCAGGCGGCGGCGCTGGCCGGCGCAGTGATCATGGCGCTCGGCGCGGCGCCGGTCCTGGCCGGCTTGGCCAGGTCCCGGCCGCCCGTCACCCTCACCACGCTCGGCGTGCGGCTTTCGCCCGAACGGCTTATTCGCTGGCGTGACATCGAGAAGGCCAGGATCGCGTCCTTAGGGTTCAACCGCCTGACCCTCGTACTGAAGCCTTCGCCGCGCGACCCCAACGGCCCGCCCCAGCGAATCTGCGCGGGACTGCCGGCGGTCATCGAGCCCTGGCTGCGGCAGGCGTCCGCCGAGATGATCGCCCGGCGGCTTGAGCCCTAAAGCCGGCCGGCCTCGGCCAGACGATCCGTCAGCCAGACCCGCGCTGGCGGCAGGGGCCGGTTCATCGGATTGAAGATGACGGCTTCGAGGAAATGGCCGGTAAGGGCGAGGCCTGCGCCCACGTCCCCCTCGGCCAGTCCCGCCTGGGCGCCCAGCAGGAATGGCGGCAGGCGGAGCAGCCGCTCCTTGTAGGGCTCGGCGGCGGCGCGGCTTACCGCGCGGCCCGTGCGGGGGCTGACATAGGCCAGGTCGTCGGGCGTGCCGGTCACCGCGCACTTCGACAGGTCGAGGCCGAACCCCAGCTCCTGCAACAGGCCCGCCTCGAAGCGGACCAGCACCGGCGGCCAGATCTCCGCATAGGAAAGCGACAGGACCAGGGCCTCGAAGGCCAGGTAGACTCCCGGATGCGGCTCCCGCTCCGGCAGCGCGCCGGCGGCGACAGCGGCGGCGGCCTGCAAAGCGGCGAGCGCCAGGGGCTCGTCGAACAGGGCGGCGGGCCCCTCGCCCATCGGCTCGAGGGCGGCGGAGCCCAGCTGGTCGGCGACGCGGGCGCGGTAGCGGGTCGTGACCTGCCCGCCGGGCTGCAGGAAGGCGCGCATCTTCCGCGAGCCGCCGCCGGCCACGTGGGCCGCGTACTTTCCGTGGGCTCGGGTCAACAGTTCGACGATCGCGCCCGACTCCCCGTGCGCGCGGGCGCTCAACACGAAAGCGTCGTCCTCGAACTCCATGGACGATAGTTAGCCGCTTCCCCAGCCGCGCGGGAGAGGCCAGCCAGCTAGGCGTCGTAGTCCAGCCCGAGATCCCCATAGACCTCGCGCTTGTCCGCCCAGCGCTCGTCGACCTGGACATGCAGGAAGAGGTGCACGGGCCGATCGAGGATGGCGGCGAGTTCCTCGCGCGCCTTCTGGCCAATCCATTTCAAGGTCTGGCCGCCCTTGCCCAGCAGGATCGGCCGCTGGCTCTCGCGCTCGACGTAGACCGTCTGCTCGATACGGACCGAGCCGTCCTTGCGCTCTTCGAACTTGGTGGTCTCGACGGCCGCCGCATAGGGCAGCTCCTCGTGGACCCGCAGGTAGAGCTTTTCGCGGGTGATCTCCGCGGCCAGCAGGCGCGCTGGCATGTCGGCGGTCTGGTCCTCCGGATAGAGCCAGGGACCGGGCGGCATCAGCTCCGCCAGCCGCGCGCGTAGATCCTCCACGCCCGAGCCCGTGACGGCCGAGATCATGAAGACCTCCGAATAGACGCCGGCCTCGAACAGCCGTTGCGAAAGCTCCAGCAGTCGCTCCCGCTTGACCGCGTCCACCTTGTTGAACGCCAGAATGGCCTTGCGGCCGGCCGCCTTGAGGCCCGCCACGATGGCCTCGACGTCCGCCGCCGCGCGGCGGTCCGCGGCCTTGGAGCCCGGCTCGGCGGCGGCGAGTTCGGCCTCGGCGTCGACCAGATGCACCACCGCGTCGGCGTCCTCCGCCCCGCCCCAGGCCGCGCGCACCATGGCGCGGTCCAGCCGACGCCGCGGCTTGAAGATGCCGGGCGTGTCGACCAGCACGATCTGGGCCTCGCCGGCCATGGCGACGCCGCGGACGGGGAAACGGGTGGTCTGCACCTTCTGGGTGACGATCGAGACCTTGGCGCCCACCAGGCGATTGGTCAGCGTGGACTTGCCAGCATTGGGCGCGCCGATGATGGCGACGAAACCGGCGCGGGGGGAAGCCTGACTCACGGGGTCTCCTCTCCCGCAGGCGGCGGGCCTTCACGCTTCAGAAGCATGGCCTGGGCGGCGGCCTTCTCGGCGTCCTGCCGCGAGCGCCCACGGCCCTCTTCGGAAGGAAAGCCTTCGACGGACACCCGCACGGTGAAGGCCGGAGCGTGGTCGGGGCCCTGGCGATCAGCCACCTCATAGGCCGGCAGCGGCAGGCCGCGGCCCTGGGCCCACTCCTGCAACTGGGTCTTGGGATCCTTCACCCTCGGCTCGTGCAGGCGCTCAAACTCCTCCGCCCAGAACTGCAGGAAGAAGGCGCGGGCGCAGTCCAGGCCCGCGTCGATATAGAGGGCCGCGATCAGCGCCTCGCAGGCGTCGCCCAGCACCGCGTCGGACTTGCGGGCTCCGATCTTGGTGGCGCTGGCCGATAGCCGAAGGGCCTCGGGCAGGCCCGCCCGCTTCGCCGCCCGTGCGCACGCGTGGTAGTTCACGAGGCTGGCCAGCAGGCGGGACATCTCACCTTCGCGCGCGTCGGGGTCGAGCGCCATCAGCCGTTCGGCGGCGCAGAGGTTGAGCACCCGGTCGCCCAGGAACTCCAGCCTCTCGTTGTGGCGCACCAACTTGGCGCCGTCGCCAACGCTGGCGTGGGTCAGGGCGCGATCCAGCAGGTCGCGGTCCCTGAAAGCGTGGCCGATCCGGCGCTCCAGCTCGGCGACGGCCGCCTCCCGCGCATTCATCTGCGCCGCCTAGTGCAGCAGCTTGAAGAAGCGGCCGGGCCGCGCATTCAGCACCCAGGTCCAGGGCTTGAACAGCGAGGCGCCGGGGTTCCAGGACAGCAGGATGATCTGCGCCTTGCCCACCAGGTTCTCGGCCGGCACGAAGCCCACGCCCCCCTGCTCGGGTGGCACGCGGCTGTCGGACGAGTTATCCCGGTTGTCGCCCATCATGAAGTAGCGGCCTTCGGGCACGATGAAGACGTCGGTGTTGTCCAACTCACCGTCGGAGCCGAAGTCGTTGGTCAGGATCGATTTCCCGCCGGGCAGGGTCTCGCGGAAACTGGCGACGTCGCGGATGAATCCATAGCCGGTGTCCTCGGCGACGACGCCGGCGGGCGCGCGCGGAACCTGGCGGTCGTTGATGTAGAGCAGGCCTTGACGCATCTGGATGCGGTCGCCGGGCAGGCCGATGATGCGCTTGACGTAGTCGGTGCGCCCATCCCGCGGGAGCTTGAAGACCACGATGTCGCCGCGCTGCGGAGACCGTTCCAGGATACGCCCCTGGAACAGCGGCGGGCTGAAGGGGATGGAGTGCCGCGAGTAGCCGTAGCTGTACTTCGACACGATGATGTAGTCGCCCTGATAGAGGTTCGGCTCCATCGAGGCCGAGGGGATGGTGAAGGGCTGGAACAGCAGGACCCTCAACACCAGCGCGATCAACAGGGCGTAGACGACGGTCTTGACGACCTCGACCGCTTCGCGGGCGGCGCTGCTCTTCTCAGGGGGCTCTACGGCCTGCACGTTCTCACTCATCGAAGATCCTGGGGACAGGGGTCCGCCGCGGCGGACCGGCTGTAGCTACGCGCTGGCCCGGCTGGGGGCAAGGCTGGGCCGGAGACTTCGTCATGCGTCCCATCCGCGCCGGACGGAGAAGATCGCCCGCTTCGTGCGTTGAGGTTTAGACCTTAGGCGGGAGGATAAGCCCATGCGCCACATGTCAGCTCTTGCGATCACCCTCAGTCTCGTCCTCGGCACGGCCGAGGCCGGCGAAAGCCAGGCGGCCGCCTGTCGCGACGCGAAGGGCAAGTTCGTCGCCTGCCCGGCCCAACCCCAGCGTTGTCGCGGGCCGAGCGGCGCCTTCGCCAAGTGCGGCACGCCAGGGGCCAAGCCGATCGCCGCGGCGAAGACGACGACGCTCGCCAAAACCGCGAGCATCGCCAAGACCGCGCCCGCCAAGCACTGAAGCCGCCTTTTGAATTTAGAGCATTTTCTACGCCGAACCGGTGTCCACTTCGGCGGAAAATGCTTTAGGCCGGCAGGACCTCGATGATCACGAAGGCCTGGGCGTAGGGATGGTCGTCGGTGAGCGTCAGATGGATCACCGCCCGATGGTCCGGCGGGGTGATCTCGCGCAACCGTTCGAGCGCGCCGCCGGTGAGCGCCATGGTCGGCTGTCCAGAAGGCCGGTTCACCACGCCCATGTCCCGCCAGAAGACCCCGCGCCGGATGCCGGTGCCCAGCGCCTTGGCGCAGGCCTCCTTGGCGGCGAAGCGCTTGGCGTAGCTTGAGGCGCGGTCGGGCTTGCGGTCCGAACGCGCGCGCTCGATCTCGGTGAACACCCGCTGGGTGAAGCGGTCGCCGAAGCGGTCGAGGCTGGCCTGCACGCGCCGGATGTCCGACAGGTCCGAGCCCAGGCCGACGATCACGCCGCCCGCTCCGCGGCGCGCGCCTCGTCCATCAGGGCGCGCATCCGCTGGATGGCGGGGCCCAGGCCGATGAAGATCGCCTCGCCGATCAGGAAGTGGCCGATGTTCAGCTCCCGGATCTCTGGAATGGCCGCAACGGGTTTCACCGTCTCGTAGTCGATCCCATGCCCGGCATGGACCTCCAGGCCGAGGCGCGACGCCTCGCTCGTGGCTGCGCGAAGCTGGTCCAGCAGACGCGCCGCCTCGGGCGCGCGCCGCCGGACGGCCTCGCAATAGGCGCCGGTGTGCAGTTCGACGACCGCGGCTCCGGCGGCCTTGGACGCCGCCACCTGGGCCAGATCAGCGTCGATGAAGCACGAAACGCGGAGGCCCGCGTCCGACAGGCGCCGCACAACCGGGGTGATGGCCGCCAGCCCCCGTGCGACGTCCAGCCCGCCCTCGGTGGTCACCTCCTCGCGCCGTTCCGGCACCAGGCAGGCGGCGTGTGGGCGGTGCGCGAGCGCAATGGCCTCCATCTCGGCGGTCACGGCCATCTCGAGATTCAGCGGCCGTCCGCGCTTGCGGGTGATATCGGCCAGCGCGTCGATGTCAGCGTCGGAGATGTGGCGCCGGTCCTCGCGCAGGTGGGCGGTGATGCCGTCCGCGCCGGCGGCCAGGGCGATCTCGGCGGCGCGCACCGGGTCGGGATAGCTCTCGCCACGGGCGTTCCGAACGGTCGCCACGTGGTCGATGTTCACGCCCAGGCGCAGCTTCGTCATGTGTTCAGTCGCCGACTGCCCGGATCCTCGATCGGGATGGCCGCCAGCTCCGGCGGAAGCTGGTCGGCGGGATAGGCCGGCGCCTCGATCCGCGCCAGGGCCACCAAGGGCGCGCCCGGATCGGCCTTGCCGCCGGAGCGGTCGACGATGCAGGCGGCTGCGACGACATTCCCGCCCGCCCTGCGGATGGCCTCGACGCACTCGCGCGACGACAGCCCCGTGGTGACGATGTCCTCGACCATGGCCACCCGCGCGCCGGGCGGGATGGCGAAGGCGCGCCGCAAGGTGAACTCGCCGCCCTCGCGCTCGACATAGATGGAGGGCACGCCCAGATGGCGCGCGGTCTCGTAGCCCGGGATGATGCCGCCCACCGCGGGCGAGACGCAGATGTCCACCTTGCCCACCGCGGCGGTGATCTTCTGCGCCAGCGCGCGGCACAGCCGCTCGGTGCGCTCGGGATACTGGAACACCAGGTTCTTCTGCAGGAACACCGGGGAGTGCAGCCCCGACGACAGCACGAAATGCCCCTCGCGCAGCGCGCCCGCGCCGCGGAACTCGTTGAGAACGTCCTCGGTGTTCATGCGGCGCAGATAGCTCCGATTGACGGGCGGCGGAAGCCTTCCTGGCCCCCTCAACCCTTCGGCCGGTCGGCCGTCTCCACGCTGGGGTTCGCGCGGAGCGCCGCGGCGATGTGGGTGAGGTGCCGGGCGTCGGTGACCTCGATATCGAAGTCGACGTCGAAATAGTCCTGCTGGCGATGGTGCATGCGCAGGCCGACGATATTCCCGCCGGCCTCGCCGATGACGGTGCAGGCCTGGCCAAGCACGCCCGGCGCGTTGCGGATGGTGGCGGTCAGACGGGCAAGCGCGATGGCGTTGCGCTCGGCCTCCGGCGTCCATTGCAGGTCGCGCCAAAGCTCCTCGCGATCCTCGAACTCGGCGAGGCGCCCGCAATCGATGGTGTGCACCGTAACCCCGCGGCCGTCCGCCTCCTGGATGCCGACGATGCGGTCGCCCGGCACCGGCGAGCAGCACTCGCCGAAATGCAGGCTGACCCCGGGCGTGAGCCCGCCGCCGCGCACATAGAGCCGCGCGCCTTTGCCGTCGACGATCCGGCGCCGGGCGGAGGCGGCCTCCTTCTCGGCGGCCTTCAGTCCCGGGAAGATCGCCTCGAGCACCTGCGGCGGGGTCATCCGGCCCCGGCCGACGCTTTCGAACAGTTCGTCCTCGCCGCCCACGGCGAAGCGGTCGAGCGCGGGCCGCAGCGATACATCCTTCAACGCCTTGCCGGCCGCCTCGAAGGCTTGCGCCACCGTAACGCGGCCGAGGCGGGTGAATTCTTCCTTCTCCGTCTGCCGAATGTGGCGTCGGATCGCCGAGCGGGCGCGGCCGGTGACGGCCAGCGATCGCCAGTCGGGCGGCACCACCGGCTTTCCGCCGCGGATGATCTCCACCACGTCGCCGTTCGACAGCGCCGTGCGCAGCGGCCGTAGCTCGCCGTTGATCTTCACGCCCACCGTGGTGTCGCCGATGTCGGTGTGCAGGGCGTAGGCGAAGTCGAGCGGCATGGCGCCGCTGGGCAGGCTGACGAGTCGCCCCTTTGGCGTGAACACGAACACCTGGTCGAGGAACATCTCGAGCTTGGCGTGCTCCAACAGCTCCTCGGCGTCCCCGCCGTGCTCCAGCACCTGCACGAGATGGCGCAGATTCACCAGCGGGTCGCGACCGCCCTGGGCCTTCTGGTGCTCTACGTCGAAGCCGTAGGTCTTGTCCTTGTAGCGCCAGTGGGCCGCCACCCCCTCCTCGGCCACCAGGTCCATGGACTCGGTGCGGATCTGCATCTCGATGCGCATGCCGCGAGGACCCACGACCGTGGTGTGCAGCGAGCGGTAGTTGTTGCGCTTGGGCGTCGAGATGAAGTCCTTGAACCGCTCCGGCACCGAGGGCCAGGCGCGGTGGATCACGCCCAGCGCGCGGTAGCAGTCGTCCTCGGTGTCGACGATCACGCGGAAGGCGTAGATGTCGGAGAGTTGGGAGAAGCCGATCGACTTCCGCTGCAGCTTTCGCCAGATCGAGTAGGGGTGCTTCTCGCGGCCGAACACCCGGGCCGTGATGCCCGCCGCGTCCAGCTTGTTGGCGATCTCGCCCGACACCAGCGACACCGCCCCGCCCTGCTCGTTGCGAAGGGTCTCCAACCGGCGGTGGATGGCGTCTCGGGCCACCGGGTTGAGGTGCTCGAAGGCGAGCTCCTCAAGCTCGGTGCAGATGCGGTGCACCCCGATCGAGCGGGCCAGAGGGGCGTAGATGTCCAGCGTCTCGCGGGCGATGCGCTCCCGCTTCGCCGGGCTCTTGATGTACTGCAGGGTGCGCATGTTGTGCAGCCGGTCGGCCAGCTTCACCAGCAACACGCGAACGTCCCGGCTGATCGCCAGGATGAATTTGCGCAGGTTTTCGGCCTGACGAAGGTGCTCGGCGGACAGCTCCAGCTTCGAGAGCTTGGTCACCCCCTCCACCAGCTCGCCCACCTCGGCGCCGAAGAGCTGATCGATCTCCTTGCGGGTGACCGGGGTGTCCTCGATCACGTCGTGCAGCAGGGCCGTGACGATGGTCGCGGTGTCCAGCCGGTAGTCGGTGAGGATGCCGGCCACCTCGATCGGGTGGGCGAAATAGGGGTCGCCCGAGGCCCGGGTCTGCGCGCCGTGCATGCGCATGGCATAGACATAGGCGCGGTTCAGCAGCGCCTCGTCGGCGGTCGGGTCGTAGGAGCGGACCTTCTCGATCAGCTCGAACTGGCGCAGGAAACGGGGCCGCCGCTGGGCGGCGGCGGGCGTGCTGGGCGAGGCGTCCTTGAGCGCGGCGGCCGATCCGGCCGCCTTCACGGGGAGAGGGTCTGAACCTTCAGGGCTCAGTACCGCTCCTCCTGACCGCCATCGCGGTCGCTTTGCAGGGCGCGCACGAGCTCGAGCTCGCTCATCTGCATGTGGGTCGGATCCGCCAGCAGGGCCAGGGTCTCAGCCTCTTCCTCGGCTTCCGAACGCTCGTCGACGCGTTGCAGGGTGCCGATCAGGGCCTCGCGCAGCTCTTCGGCGTCGACCACGTCGTCGGCGATCTCGCGAAGGGCCACGACGGGGTTCTTGTCGTTGTCGCGATCGACGAGAAGGGGCGCGCCGGAAGAGACCGCCCGGGCGCGATGCGCCGCCAGCAGCACGAGGCTGAAGCGGTTGGGGACCTTCTCGATGCAATCTTCGACGGTGACGCGGGCCATGGAAACCTCAGGCGGAAGACGGAACCAGCGAAAATAGAGGTCGCGGCGTCATTGTGCAACGCCGCAAGAGACTACGGCCCCTCGGAGGGCGGGCCGACAGGCGTGGCGTCTCGTCCCACAGGGGCCTGGTCGGCCAGGTCGCGCGCTGTCAAACCCAGGGTCGGATGGCGCCAACCGGGCGCGATTTCCGCCAAGGGGCCCATGACGAACAGGCGCTCGTGGGCGCGAGGATGGGGAAGGATCAGGCCCGGTCCGGCGCGCACCTCGCGGCCATGGGCGATCAGGTCCAGGTCGAGGGTCCGCGGCGCGTTCGGCTCGCCGCGGCGACGGCCGAAGGCGGCTTCCACCTCCTGCAAGGCCGCAAGCGCAGCGTCCGGCGACAGGACTGGCGCCGCCAGAGCCACGGCGTTGTGGAAGGCGGGCGCCGTCGCGTCGGGCCACGCCGCCGAGCGCCAAAGCCGCGACCGCGCCAGGACAGGCAGGCCGGCGGCGGGCAGGCGCGCCAGCGCCGCCTCCAGAAGGTCTTCGCACGAATCGAAGGCTCCGGGCAGGTTCCCGCCCAAGCCCACCACCACAAGCTCCTCAGCTCCCCCTAGGTCCACGCCGATGACCGCCTCCCTCCCGGACGCCAACGCGCCTTATACGTGCGAGCCCGAGCCCCCGCACGATTGCCCGCGGTGTCCCAGGCTGGTCGCCTATCGAGCGGCCAACCGCGCGGTGCAACCCGACTGGTTCAACGGCCCCGCCCCCTCCTTCGGCGACGAAGGCGCACGGCTCCTGGTGGTCGGCTTGGCGCCGGGCCGCAGCGGCGCCAACCGCACGGGCCGGCCCTTCACCGGAGACTACGCCGGCGTGCTGCTCTACGGCACCCTGCTGAAGCTCGGCTTCGCCCAAGGGCGCTACGAGGCGCGGGCGGACGATGGGCTGCGGCTGATCGACTGCATGATCACCAACGCCGTGCGCTGCGCGCCGCCCGGCAACAAGCCCGAAACCTCCGAGGAGGCGAATTGCCGGCCGTTCCTGGCGGCCCGGATCGCCGCCCTGCCCCGCCTGAAGGTGATCGTGACCCTGGGCGACGTCAGTCGCCGGAACGTCCTGCGCGCCCTGGGCCTCAAGGCCTCGGCGGGAATCTCAGGCCACGGCTCGGAGTTCGCCGCCGGCCCGTACACGGTGCTGAACAGCTACCACTGCTCCCGCCTCAATACGAACACCGGGCGGCTGACGGCGGAGATGTTCGAAGCGGTCTTCGCCCGGGCGAAGACGTTGATTTCGACTTAGCCCAGATCCTTCATCAGGCGCGCCTTGTCGCGCTGCCAGTCGCGCTCGGCGACGGCCTCGCGCTTGTCGTGGGCCTTCTTGCCCTTGGCGAGCGCCAGCTCCAGCTTCGCCATCCCCTTCTCGTTCCAATAGAGCTTGGTGGGGATCAGGGTGCGGCCTTCCCGCTGGATCGCCCCGATCAGCCGCGCGATCTCCTTGCGGTGGAGCAGCAGCTTCCGCGGCCGGCGCGGCTCGTGGTTGAAGCGGTTGGCCTGGACGTAGGGCGGGATGTCGGCGTTCACGAGGACGATCTCGTCGCCCTCCACCGCCGCGTAGCTCTCGGCGATGTTGGCGCGGCCGTTGCGCAGCGACTTCACCTCCGAGCCGGTCAGCACGAGTCCGGCCTCGAACGTCTGCTCCAGGAAATAGTCGAATCGGGCGCGGCGGTTCTCCGCGATCAGCTTGCCGGCCATCTCACACCTAAAGGACGCCGGCGTCGGCCATCGCCGCCAACACTTCCGTCCGCGAGGCCTCCGAGGCGGCGACGAGCGGCAGGCGGACATCCTCGGCGCAGAGGCCGAGGCGGGCGAGCGCGAACTTGGTGGGCGCGGGCGAGGCGTCGGTGAACAGCGCCTTGTGCAGGCGGATGAGCCGGTCCTGGAGCTGAAGCGCCCCCTTCCAGTCGCCGCGCAGCGCCGCATCATAGAAGGCCGCGGTCTGTTCCGGCGCCACGTTGGCCGTCACCGAAATGCAGCCGTGGCCGCCATGGGCCAGGTAGCCCAGCGCGCTCGGGTCGTCGCCCGAGAGCATGACCCAGTCCTCGCCGCACATCACTCGCTGCGCGCTGGCGCGGCCAAGATCGCCGGTCGCGTCCTTGATCCCGACGATGTTCGGCAGCTTGGCGAGCTCGGCCAGGACGTCGTTGGCGATGTCGACGCCGGTGCGGGTGGGAACGTTGTAAACCAGCACCGGTAGCTGCACCGCGTCGTTAATCGCCGTGTAGTGGGCCAGCAGGCCGGCCTGGCTCGGCCGGTTGTAATAGGGCGTGACCACCAGGGCGGCGTCGGCGCCGACGGCCTTGGCGTGGCGCACCAGTTCGATGGCTTCTTCGGTGGAGTTGGAGCCGGCGCCCGCCACCACCGGCACGCGCCCCCGCGCAGTGCGGACGCACAGCTCGACGACCCGCCGATGCTCCTCATGCGACAAGGTCGCGGTCTCGCCGGTCGTGCCGACGGGCACCAGGCCGTGGACGCCCCCCGCGATCTGGCGCTCCACAAGGGCGACGAAGGCGGCCTCGTCGACCGCGCCGTCGCGAAATGGGGTGACGAGCGCCGGGAGGACGCCCTGGAACAAAGGCTCGGACATGGTCTGCAAATTCGCGTGAAAAGACGCTTGTTGAAGCGACGTTCAGATTTGCCGCGACAATATGGAGGGTGAGTCTCACCCGCAACGTCCGTATGTGGGCGAGGTCCATTCGAGGGGCGCGAGTTGCACGCCAACACCCGTAAAGCGTTGCTTTTGGCCGGCATCGCCCTGCTCGCAGGGCCGGTGGCGCGGGCTCAGCAGAGCGATGGGATCGGCGACATCCTGCAACGCGAGGCCGCGCAGGCGGCCGACGAAAGCCCAGTCGACTCCAATCGTCAGACCGTCCGCCAACCGCTGACCCCTGTCGATTTCGCCAACTTCCGCCTGGCGGTGGAAGCGGCGCGCCGAGGAGATGTGAACGGCGCGCGCGCCGCGCTGGCCCAGATCGAGGACCGCGCCGCCCGCAAGACGGCGACCTGGCTGCTGGTCGATCTGAACGGCGAATCCCTGAGCTTCCAGGAGGTCGATCGGGCGCGCCGCGAGCTGATGGCCTGGCCACGGCCGGCGAGGCGCCAGGCCGCCGCCGAAAAGCTCATCGAGACCTCCGGCAAGAGCCCGCGTGAGATCATCGGCTGGTTCGACGGACAAGAGCCTACGACGGTCCAGGGGGCGATCGCGATGGCGACCGCCTACCGCCAGACCGGCCGTCCCGAGCGCGCCGCCGAGCTGGTGAAGAGCTGGTGGCGGACCAAGAGCTTCGACGCCGCCACCCAGCGCTCCATGCTGGCTCGCTTCGGCGACGTCCTGACGGCGGACGACCACGCCGCCCGCGCGGACCTGCTGCTCTACGGAACCCAGGTCGCCGCCGCCCAGGACATGCTGCCCTTCCTGACGCCCGAGGCGCAGCAGGCGGCGCAGGCCCGCACGGCCTTGCGGACCAACGCCGCCAACGCCGTCGAACTCGCCAACGCCCTTCCCCCCAGCGTCGCCCAGAGCCCGGGCGTGGCCTTCGAACGGGCGGCCTATCTGCGCCGCCGCGGCCTTACGGAGTTGGCGGTCGCGCAACTGCCCTACTTCCCCAAGGTCGCCTACACCCCCGACCAGGCGGACCGCATCTGGGACGAGCGCCGCCAGATGGTGCTCGCGGCCATCCGCGCGGGCGACTACAAGGCCGCCTACGCCGCCGCCGCCGATTGCGGCTTCTCCGGCGGGAGCCAGGCTGCGGAGGCCGAGTTCTACGCCGGCTGGATCGCGCTGACCCGCCTGAAGGACCCCGAGCGCGCCGCCCGCCACTTTGCGGTCATCGACCGCGTCGGCTCCTCGCCGATCACCCGCTCCCGCGCCCTCTACTGGCAAGGCCGCGCGGCCGAGGCGCGGGGCCAGAGCTCCGCCGCCCGCGGCTTCTACGCCGCCGGCGCCCGGCACCTGACGACCTTCTACGGTCAGCTCTCCGCCGAAAAGATCGGCCAGCGCCTGACCTTGGGGGGCGACCCGCAGCTCAACCCCGGGGACCGCGCGCGGTTCGAGGGCAGCGACGTCGTTCAGGGCGCCCGCCTGCTGCACGACGAAGGCCAGCGCGACATCTTCAAGCGGTTCGTCCTGGCGCTCGACGACGTGCTGACCACGTCCGAGGATCAGGCGCTGCTCATCGACCTGGTGCGCGGCTACGGCGATCAGGACACCTCGATGAAGGTCGCCCGTGGCGCGGCCCAGCGCGGCTTCATCCTGCCCGAGCGCGCCTATCCCTACCGCGCGCCGCCGCAGATCGACGGCGGTCCCGAGCCCGCTCTGGTGCTGGCGATCACGCGCCAGGAGAGCGGCTTCGATCCGCTGGTCCGTTCGGGTGTCGGGGCGCGGGGCATGATGCAGTTGATGCCCGCCACCGCGGCGATCGTCGCGCGCAAGATGGGCGTCGACTATTCGGTCTCGCGCCTGGACGAGCCCGACTACAACATGCGCCTGGGCTCCACCTTCCTGGGCCAGCTGGTGGGCCAGTTCTCCGGCTCCTACGTGATGGCGGTGGCCGGCTACAACGCCGGGCCGGGGCGGCCTGTGCAGTGGGCCAACTTCTGCGGCGACCCGCGGGGTTCCTCGACCGACCCCATCGACTTCATCGAATGCATCCCCTTCTCGGAGACCCGCAACTACGTCATGCGGGTGATGGAGAACGTCCAGGTCTACCGCGCCAAGCTGAACAACGGGACCGCGGCCGTGACCCTGACGGACGACCTCTCGCGGGGCTCGTATCGCTTCCTGGGCTCCGTCGCGGCGACGCCCCCGCCCATGACGGGCAGCTAGCCGCCAGATCGACGACGGCGCGCGGCGACGACGGGTCCGGCGCTGGTGTCCTCGATCCGGGCGTCCAGATGGAACGCCGCCGCCAGCACCTCCTCGCTCAACGCCTCGCGCGGCGGCGCATCGGCCAGCAGCCGCCCCTCCGCAAGCACCGCCACCCGATCGCAGGCACGGGCGGCCAGGCTGAGGTCGTGAAGCGTCAGCACCACGCAGGCTCCGCGGGCGGCCTCCTCCCGCAGCAGGCCCAGCGCCAGGAGCTGGGCGTCAGGATCAAGGCCGGCCGCAGGCTCGTCGGCGAGGATCAGCGGCGCGCCGGCGGCCAGCAGGCGGGCCAGCAGCACCCGTCCGCGCTCGCCGCCGGACATGTCCAGCACGCCGCGCGCCGCCAGCGCGCCCAACCCGACGCGCTCCAACGCGGCCTCGGCCGCGGCGCGGGCCTGGGCGGGCGGGCGGTGGGGCGCGCCCAGGCTCGCCACTCGCCAGGCCGGAAGGTTCCAGCCGACCCGCCGTTCCTGCGGCAGATAGGCCGCCAGCGCGGCGCGCGCGGGCTCGGAAAGGGTGCGGACGTCGCGGCCGTCCAGGCGCGCGGCTCCCGCCTGCAGCCGCTGCAGCCCCAAGGCCGTGCGTAGCAGAGTGGTTTTGCCCGCCCCGTTGGCGCCCAGCACGCCCAGCACCTCGCCGGCCCGGCCCTCCAGGGAAACGCCCCGCAGCACCTCGGCGCCGCCGCGCCGGGCCACCGCGGCGTCCAGGGCGAAGGGCGCGCTCATCCGCGCCAGCTCCGAGCCGCGCGCCAGGCGATCATGGCGAACAGCGGGGCGCCGAACAGCGCCGTCACCACCCCCAGTTTCAGCTCCAGGTCGGTGGGGATCAGCCGGGCGGCGAGGTCGGCGGCGACCAGCAGGCTGGCGCCCGCCAGCGCCGAGGGCGCCAGCACCCGGCCAGGATCCGCCCCCGCCCCCGCACGCACGAGATGCGGGGCGGCCAGGCCCACGAACCCGACGATGCCGGCCATCGCCACAGCCGCGCCGGTCAGCAGCGACGCGCCGGCTACAGCAGCGGCGCGAAGGCGCGCCATGGGCAGGCCGGAGACGGCGGCCGCCTCTTCGCCCAGGCTCAGCATCACCAGCCCTTGCGCAGCGTAGACGCATAAGCCGGCGCCGACGGTCATCGGCAGGAGCTCGCGGCCGATATCGCTCCAGTCGCGGTTGGCGACCGATCCCAGCAGCCAGGAGAAGACCTCCGCCAGGGTCACCGGCGAAGGCGAGAAGTTGAACACCAGCGAGGTCAGCGCTCCGGTGAAGGCGGAGAGCGCCACGCCAAACAGGATCAGGGTCTCCGGCTCGCGGAACCGCGCGGCCAGCGCGGTGAGCGTCGCGCCGGTCAGCAGAGCCGCCACGAGCGCCGCCCCTTCCACGGCGCCGGCGACGGCGCCCAGGCCGCTGCTGATGGCCAGCGCCGCGCCAAGTCCGGCGCCCCCCGAAACGCCCAGCACGCCCGGGTCCGCCAGTGGATTGCGCAGCAGGCCCTGCATCACCGCGCCGGCCAGGCCGAGCGCCGCGCCGACCACCGCAGCGGCCAGGGTGCGCGGGGCGCGGATGCTCCAGACGATCTGCCCCTGCGCGGAGGCCGGATCGGCGAACGCCAGACGGAACCCTTCCATGCCGAGCCGCGTCTCGCCCAGCCACAGGCCCGCCGCCACGAGCGCGAGGAGGACGAGCGCCAGCATGACGTTGAGGCGAAAGGCGGTCATCGGGGAGCCCTCGCCGCCAGCCTCTCCGCCGCCTCGGCCGCGCCCCAATCGGGACAGCCCAGAAGCGAACCCGGCAGGCTGGCGACGGCGCGGGTGCGGACAATGTCCTTCAAGACCGCGTGCCGACCCGGCCCCCAGCTGTCGCCGGCGAGCTGAAAGGTGTCGAAGAACCCCAGCACCACCGCGCTCGGCGGGTTCAGCGCCAGCTGCTCCAGCGACAGGGTGCGGTAACCGGCCCGCGTCTCGACGTTGGCGAGGCCCGCCGCGCGCAACGCGGCGTCCACCAGGGTGCCGGGGCCGGCGGTGAGGCCCCCCGGCGTCAGATACAGGGCGCGGGCGCCCTTCCAGGCTCCGGCGGCGCGCGCCAGCCTGGCGTCCATCTGCGCCACCAGGGCCTCGCCCCGGCCGCGTTCGTCGAGGGCGCCGGCGACCCGACGGATATTGCGGCGGACGTCGTCGAAGCCCGAAGCTTCGGAAAGCTCGACCACGCGAACGCCGCGCGCCTGCAGGGCCCGCAACAGGCGTGGGTCGCCGCCCCAATTGCGCACGACAACCTGCGGCCCGGCCGCCAGCGCCGTTTCGAGGTCCACCCGGCGGAGCGGCAGCCCCCTCGCCTGGGCCCGCAGGCGCGAGTCGGCGTCGTCGGCGCGGGTGGAAAGGCCGACGATGGCCTCGCGCGGGCTGAGCGCCAGCACATACTGGTCCGCACATTGGTCGAGGGAAAGCACGCGCGGCGCCGCCTCAGCCCCGCCCGCCAGCGCAGCCGCCAGCAGGGCGGCGGCGCCTATCCGCAGGCGTGGCGCGCGTCCCATGCCCCTGCCGATAGCGGAGCGGGGGGCCGACAGACAAGCTGGACGCGACGGCAGGCTTGCGCTTAAGCCCGCCGGATGAGCCTGCGCGACCCGAAGGTGTCCGACACGCCCGGCGTGATGCGTACGGAAGGCTGGGCGGACTACGCCCTGCTGGACTCCGGGGCGGGTCGCAAGCTGGAGCGCTACGGCCCCTACACGGTGGTGCGCCCCGAACCCCAGTGCCTCTGGACGCCCAGGCTGGCGCCCGAGGCCTGGGCGGGGGCCGATGCGGTGTTCGATCCCGCCGACGAGGAGGACGCCGGCCGCTGGCGCTTCCAGGACCGGCCGAAGGAAAGCTGGCCGCTCGCCTGGCGAGACGTCCGGTTCCTCGGCCGCTTCACCGCCTTTCGCCACCTGGCCTTCTTTCCCGAGCAGGCCGCCAACTGGGCCTGGCTGGACGAACAGGTCCGCGCCGCGGGCGGCCAGCCCAAGGTGCTGAACCTGTTCGGCTACACCGGCGTGGCCAGCCTGGTCATGGCCGCGGCCGGAGCCCAGGTGACGCACGTGGATGCATCCAAGAAGGCGGTGGCCTGGGCGCGGGAGAACGCCGAGCTGTCCGGCCTGGCGGAACGGCCGATCCGCTGGATCGTCGAGGACGCGCGCAAATACGTTCAGCGGGAGGCGCGGCGGGGCTCGCGCTACAACGGCATCGTCCTCGATCCGCCGAAATACGGCCGCGGCCCCGGCGGCGAGGTCTGGCGCCTGTTCGAGGATCTGCCCGTGCTGGCTGGCCTGTGCGCCGAGCTGCTGGCCGACGACGCCGCCTTCCTGGTGCTCAACGCGTACGCCGAGCGCATTTCCGGCGCGGCTCTGGCGGGCCTGTTGGCCGAGCGCCTGACCGGGCGCGGCGGAGAGATCGACTGGGGCGAGCTGGCGCTGGTTGAGGACGCGGGCGATCGCCAGGTCGGCATGAGCTTCTACGCCCGGTGGCGGGCATGACCGCGCGCGCGGTCACCTCGCTCGCCAACCCGACGGTCAAGGCCGTCCGCGCCCTGCACATGCGCAAGGCGCGCGACGAGACGGGCCTGTTCGTCGCCGAGGGGCTGAAGAACGTCGCCGAGGGCGTCGAACTCGGTCATGCGCCGCGCATCCTGCTCTACGGCAAGGAGGCGGCCGCGCACCCGCTGCTCAAGCGAGCCGCGCAGGCGACCCAGGCCGCCGGCGGCGAGGTGATCGAGGTCACTCAGGACATCCTGGCCAAGGTGTCGCGGCGCGAGAACCCGCAGGCGGTGGTGGGCGTCTTTCCCCAGGCCTATCGCCCGGTGCATGCGGTGGTGGCCGGCGCCTCGGGATGTGTGGTGGCGCTCCACCGCGTGCGCGATCCGGGCAACCTGGGCGCCATCGTGCGGACGGCGGACGCGGCCGGATGCGGCGGCGTGATCCTGGTGGGCGAATGCTGCGACCCCTATTCGGTGGAAGCGGTACGGGCCACCATGGGCTCGATCTTCGCCGTGCCCCTGACCCGCGCCACAGAAGCCGAGTTCGCCGGCTGGCGGGCGTCCTGGCCGGGCGCGGTGGTGGGCGCCCTCCTCAGCGCCACGGTCGACCACCGCGCGGCCGACTACCGCAAGCCGGCCCTGGTGCTGATGGGCAACGAGCAGCAGGGACTGCCGCCGGAGATGGCGGACCTGTGCGACCTGGCCGTGAAAATCCCCATGCGGGGGCGCGCCGACAGCCTGAACCTTTCGGTGGCCGCCGGTATCATGATCTATGCGGCCATAGGCTGAACAACGAGGGCGCTGGCGATGGACCTGAAGGCGGCGATCCGCACGATCCCCGACTACCCGAAGGCTGGGATCATGTTCCGCGACATCACCACCTTGCTGTCGGACGCGCGGGCGTTCCGCCGGGCGGTGGACGAACTGGTGCTGCCCTTCGCCGGACAGAAGATCGACAAGGTGGCGGGCGTCGAGGCGCGCGGCTTCATCCTGGGGGGCGCGGTGGCGCACCAGCTCTCGGCGGGCTTCATCCCCATCCGCAAGCGCGGAAAGCTGCCCTCACGCACCCTGTCGGTCGAATACGCCCTCGAATACGGGGTGGACGCCATCGAGATGCACCACGACGCCTGCGCCCATCCGGAGCGCGTGGTGCTGGTGGACGACCTGATCGCCACCGGCGGCACCGCCGAGGCCGCGATCAAGCTGCTGCGCCAGGCCGGCGCCGAGGTCGTAGCCGCCTGCTTCGTCGTGGACCTGCCGGACCTGGGCGGCGCCGACAGGCTGCGGAACCTGGGCGTGCAGGTCAGCACGCTGGTGGCCTTCGAAGGCCACTGACGCCCCAAGGGGTCAGGCGGGGTTGCGGCCTGCGAAGAAGGCTTCGTCCGGGTCCGCGGTCGGGTTGAGGCCGGAGGCCTGCAGCGCCTGGCGCAGCACGGCCATGTCGCGAGCGTAGACCCGACCGGTGGGATGACGGAGCGGGCCGCCGTTGTAGCCCATCAGCCAGCTTTGATATTTCCACAGCATCCGGTTGAGCAGGCCCCCGCCCGCTTGCGGTACGGCGCCGAGCGCGCGGCGTGCCGGGGCGGTCTGGTGGTAGAGCTGAGTCGCCCCCTCGAGATCGCCCGACCGGATCAGCGCGTGCATCCGGGGCAGCGCGGGACCGTAATAGGCCGAGTGGTTGGTGCCGCAGAAGCGCACGTCGATGAGCTGGGCCATCGGCACGAACTCGGCGTCGACCGGCATCGAGATCACCACCTCCTCGCCCAGCGCCCGATAGGCCTCGACCGCGTACATCAGGTGGTTGGGCATGCCGCCCTCGGCCTTGATGGCGACGATGTTGGGGCAGGCGTCGATCAGCCTACGGAGCATCGGCAGGGGGATGTCGGACGAATCCAGCCGAGTGAAATCCCAGGTGGGCACCGGGAACAGCATGACCGCTAGGTTCGTCGCATCGCAGAAGGCCCTGGTGTAGTCGAACACCTCCTCCAGCGAGCGCGGACGGAAGTAGGGCGGATAGCCCAAAAGAACCAACTCGGCGCCTGCGGCCTCGGCCAGGCGCACGGCTTCGATGTTGTCCTCGAGCGTGTTGAACACGGCGTGGTGGATGGTGATGAACCGGCCCGCCGCCTGATCCACCATCATCCGGCAGAACTGGCCGTACTCCTCCAGGCTGACGACCACTTCGGAAACAGCCAGCGCGCCGATGAAGCCGTGACCGACAGCGGTTTCGACGTCGTGGCGTATCGCCTTTTCATTCAGCCGTTTGAAGTCGCTGGTCACCGTGGGAATGACCACGTTGGCGACGCCGACGAGCTTTTCCCGCGCCCACGCCCGGGCCTCTCCGCGGCTGTAGCTCGGCATGGATCCTCCTAAAGGAACTTCGTCTGGAATTTGATCGGCAGCGGCGTCGCCAGGCCGGCGGCCAACGCCTTTTCGAGCACCAGGCCCGCGACCACCACGTCTTGCAGGCCCCCGCCCACCGACTTGAACATTGGCAGGCGCGCCGCCCGGCGCTGATCTTCGATTTGGCTCATCAGCAGCGCGTTCAGGGAATAGCACCTGTCCTCGGCGTCGAGCCCCGCTTCGCGCGCGGCGATCATGTCGCCGCTCTCGTAGAGCACCTCATGCACCACGTCGCAGACGATGAAGTCGGTCTTGGCGACCACGGTGGTGTCGATCTCGCGCTGCTCGGGCGCAGTCGATCCGATTGAGACGACGGTCTGGCCCGGCCGCAGCCAGTCGCCGTGCAGGATCGGCCTCTCGCCATAGGCGCGCGCCGCTGCGAGCACGATGTCGGCGCTCTCGACGGCCGCCTCGGGCCTGTCGACCGCGCGAGCCGCGACGCCAAGGTCCTTTTGCACGGCTTCGGCGAAGGCTTCGCGGCGCTCGGCCCTGGGACTGAACACCAGGATCTCGGAAAGCGGGCGCACGGCGGCGAAGGCGCGGGCGTGGGTCGAGGCTTCGAGCCCGCTGCCCAGCACCCCCAGGCGCGCCGGTCCAGGCTTCGCCAACCGGTCCAGCGCCGCCGCTGAGGTGGCCGCCGTGCGGAAGGCGGTGACAAGCGTCGCGTCGACGAAGGCGGCGATGCGGCTGGTCTGACGATCGTAGAGCACGATCACATAGTCGACGCCGGGAGACGGCGCGTTCATCGCTATCCCCATCATCTTCGCCCCGAAGTAGCGGCAGCCGGGGGGCATGGCGGGCAAGGTGCGGAGGACCGCCGCCTCGCCATGGGCGATGGTGCGGGGCGGAAGCGCCGACTCCGACGCGGCGCGGCTATAGGCCTCCTGCAGGGCGCCGACGGCGTCCTCCCATCGGAACACGGCCTGCACGGCCTCGCCCGAGACGAACACGGGACCTGCGCTTTCCGCCATCGCCCTCCCCATTTTTCTTGGCCGTCCCGATCTATTGCGCCCCCAGCTCGATTGTCCATCCCCGCCCGTTCATTGGCGGCCGGCTCAGGCGCCGCGCGGCTTGGCGCGGGTGGTCGGCGCGGCGGCGGCCGGATCCTCCGGCCAGACGTGTTTGGGGTATCTGCCGCGCATCTCCGAGCGGACATCCTTCCACGAGCCCCGCCAAAAGCCCGGCAAGTCCTTGGTGGTCTGGATCGGCCGATGCGCCGGCGACAGCAGGGCGAGCGTCAGGGGCGCACGGCCGCCCGCTACCGCCGGATGCTCGCCCAGGCCATAGACTTCCTGCACCCGCACCTCCACGCGCGGTCCCCCCTCGGCCGCATAGTCGATGGCGAAGCTGGAGCCGGTGGGAGCCGTCCAGCGCGCCGGCGCCTGGGCTTCCAACTCGCGCAGCCTGTCCCAAGGAACCAGAGCCCGAAGCGCGCCTTCCAACGCCTCCGGCTTCAGCGACGCGAGCGCGCGCACGCCGGGCAGCAGCGGCGTGAGCCAGGCGTCGAGATCGGCGGCCAGCGCCGCGTCGGAAAGGTCGGGCCAGGCCTCGTCGAATCCGCGCAGGAAGGCGATGCGCTCCCGCAAGGCCTTGGCGCCCGCGCCCCAGGGCAGGATGAGCACGCCCTCCCGCCGCACGCGATCGGCCAGGGCCTGGGCGATCAGGGCGGGATCGGGATTGTCCTCCAGCTGCTCGCGCAATGTCAGCCGCCCGAGCCGGACCACGCGCTTCGCCCGAAGCTTGCCGCCGGCCACCTCCTCCAGCCGGACGTCTTCGACGAGGCGGGCTCCGAAAGCGGCTTCGATCTCCGGCGGGCTCAAAGGCGCGGCCAGCAGGATGCGGTCCCGCCGCTCGCCGCCGCCGAGCTCCGCCACCGCCAACCAGCTCTCCCTGGCGAGCGCATCGGTGGGCTCCAAGAAGGCGCCGCGGCCAGTGGCGAGCTGGTATTCGCCCCTCGGGCCGCGCGCCCGGGCCACGCGCTCCGGATAGGCGAAGGCGAACAGCAGGCCGTCCGAAAGCGCAGCCTCCCTCCCCTGCCGGCCCGCCAAGCCTGCCCAGCGGTCGGCGAGGGCGCGGGCGTCCCTGGCGCGGGGGCTGCGGTCGCGCTCCAGCGCGTCCAGCCGGTGGCCCAGGGCGGCGTCGCGACCGCCCAGGCCGCGCTCGGCCAGCAGCACCGCAATGCGGGCGGCCCGCGCCGACTGACCCGTCTCGGCCGCCTTCAGCACCATGTGAGCGAGCCGGGGCGCCAGCGGCATGTCGGCAAGGGCCCGGCCGTGGGCGGTGAGCACGCCGGTCCCATCCAGGGCCTCGATTCTCTCAAGCAGGGCGCGAGCCTCGGCGAAGGCCGCCGCCGGCGGCGGGTCGAGGAAGGCCAGGCTGGAAGGGTCGCCCGCGCCCCACCGCGCGAGATCCAGGGCGAAACCTGACAGGTCGGCTTGCAGGATCTCCGGTTCGGCGAAGGCCGGCAGGGCGCGGGTCTCCGGCTCGTCCCACAGGCGGTAGCAGACGCCGGGCTCCGTGCGGCCGGCCCGGCCCCGTCGCTGGTCTGCGGCCGCGCGGCTGACCCGTACGGTCGCCAGCCGCGTGAGCCCGCTGGCCGGATCGAAGCGCGGGACCCTCGCCAGGCCGGCGTCGACCACCACCCGCACGCCCTCGATAGTCAGGCTGGTCTCGGCGATGGAGGTCGCCAGCACCACCTTGCGGCGGCCCGCCGGCGCCGGCGCGATAGCGCGATCCTGGGCGGCGGGATCGAGCGCGCCGTACAGGGGCTCGATGTCCACGTCCGGCCGGCGCACACGCTCCTGCAGCCGCTCGGCGGTTCGCAGGATCTCACCCTGCCCCGGCAGGAACACGAGCACCGAGCCGGTCTCCTCGGCCAAGGCCCGCTCAACGGCGCGGGCGGCCTGGTCCTCCAGCCGCAGCCGCTCGTCCCGGCCGAGGTAACGCGTATCCACGGGATAGGCTCGGCCCTGGCTCTCGACGACGGCCGCATCGCCCAGCAGCCGCGCCACCGCCGCGCCGTCGAGCGTCGCCGACATCACCAGCAGCCGAAGATCCTCGCGCAGGACGCCCTGGGCGTCGCGGGCGAGCGCCAGGCCGAGGTCGGCGTCGAGGCTGCGCTCGTGGAATTCGTCGAACACCACCAGGCCGACGCCGCCAAGCTCCGGATCGGCCTGGATCATGCGCGTGAAGACGCCCTCGGTGACGACCTCGATCCGGGTTCGCGCCGAGACCTCGGAGCGCATTCGCACCCGAAAGCCCACGGTCTCGCCGGTCCGCTCGCCGAGCGTGCCGGCCATACGCTGGGCGGCGGCGCGGGCGGCCAGGCGGCGAGGCTCCAGGACGATGATCTTGCGGCCGTCCAGCCAGGGTTCGGCGAGCAACTCCAGGGGAACGACCGTGGTCTTGCCGGCGCCCGGCGGCGCCACCAGCACCGCGGCGGCGCCTAGCGCGAGCTGGGCCTTCAGTTCCGGCAGGACCTCGTGGACGGGAAGCATGCCGCCGCCATGCCGGGATTCGGCCGCAGCCGGGTCACTCCGCCGCCGAGGCGGCGAGACGCTTCTCGTGATAGCGCGAGTGCCAGTAGGCGTAGCCGAAATAGACCACCAGGCCGATCGCCATCCACACCACCAACCGCACGAAGGTCGCCGCCGGAAGGGCGGAGATCAGATAGAGGCAGGAGACCACGCCCAGCGGCGCCGTCAGCCACCACACCGGCGTCTTGAACCGCCGGGGCAGCTCGGGCCGCTTGATGCGCAGATAGACGACCCCGGCGCAGATGATGGCGAAGGCGAGCAGCGTGCCCACCGAGACCAGCTCGCCCAGAAGGCCGATCGGAAAGAGTCCCGCCATCAGGCCGGCGAAGATCCCGGTGATCACCGTGCCGGCCCAGGGCGTGCGGCGCCGCGGGTTCACCCGGCTGAAGATCGGTGGGAGCAGCCCGTCGCGACCCATGGCGTAGAAGATCCGCGACTGGCCGTAGAGCAGCGCCAATATGGTCGACGCCAGCCCGATGGTGGCGCCGATCGTGACCACCGGCTTCAGCCAGGCCAGCTGCGGCCCGACGTGGTCGACGGCGGTGTAGACCGGCGCCGGTACGTTCAGCATCTCGTAGGGCGCGAGCCCGGTGATCACCAGGCTCATCAGGATGTAGAGCACGGTGCAGACCACCAGCGAGGCGATCAGCGCGATGGGCAGCGACCGTTGCGGGTCGCGGGCTTCCTGGCCGGCGGTGGAGACGGTTTCAAAGCCGATATAGGCGAAGAAAATCACCCCGGCCGCGGCGAACACGCCGTTGAAGCCGTAGCGGTGGGCTCCCGTCGCCGGATCGACCGTCTCGGGCGGGATGAACGGGGTCCAGTTGGCCGGCGTCACGTACATGAAGCCGAAGATGATCACCAACAGCACCACGCCCACCTTGATGGCGACCACGATGTTGTTGAACGTCGCCGACTCCGTGATCCCCATCACCAGGATGACCGTGGTGAGGGCGACGATGAACACCGCCGGAAGGTTCAGCAGCGCGCCGGTGGCGACCAGTTCGTGGCCGCCGGGCCCGACGGCGAAGGGGGCCTTGCTCCAGACCTCCGGCATGATGACGCCGATGTCCTTGAGTAGGCCGACGAAATAGCCGGACCAACCGACCGCCACCGTGGAGCCGGCGAACAGGTACTCGATGATGAGATCCCAGGCGATGATCCAGGCGAAGAGCTCGCCGAGCGTCGCATAGGCATAGGTGTAGGCGGAGCCGGCCACGGGAATCATCGAGGCCAGCTCGGCGTAGCAGAGCGCCGCGAAGGCGCAGACCACGCCCGCGATCACGAAGGACAACATGATGCCGGGACCGGCGTGGGTGGCGGCGGCCTGACCGGTCAGGACGAAGATCCCGGCGCCGATGATGGAGCCGATCCCCAGCAGGGTGAGGCTGGGAACCCCCATCCCCCGCTTCAGGGAGTGGTCGGTCTCCTCGGAGGCCTGGCTGAGCAGGACCTCGATGGGCTTCGTGCTGAAAATCTTCATCGCCGCGTCGGGTCCCCCGTGAGCACCGGGCTCTCAAGCCGAGACGAGGATAGGCATGCGTCGGCGCCCCGAGCAACGGGGCGCAGGGGGGCTTTCCTCTGGCGGCGGAACGCCCGATCTTAGAGGACAGCAAGCCGATCGTTGGACACGCCCTTGGACGCCGCCGCCAGCCCCATCAACGCCGTCATCGTCCCGGTGACGCCGCTGCAACAGAACTGCACCCTGGTCTGGTGCGCCAAGACCCTGAAGGCCGCGGTGATCGACCCGGGCGGCGAGGCGCCCCGCCTGCTGGCCGGGCTGAAGCAGTACGGGCTGACGCTGGAGAAAATCTGGATCACCCACGGCCACATGGACCACGCCGGCGGCGCCGCGGCCCTGAAGGCGGCCACCGGCGTCCCCATCGAGGGGCCGCATCGCGACGACCTGTTCTGGATCCAGAATATCGAGGAGTCGGGACGCATGTACGGCATGCCCGACGCCCAGGTCTTTTCGCCGGATCGCTGGCTGGAGGACGGCGACCGCGTGACCCTGGGCCAGACCGAGTTCGAGGTTCGTCATTGTCCCGGCCACACCCCCGGCCATGTGGTGTTCTTCCACCGCGAGGCGCGGCTGGCGCAGGTGGGCGACGTGCTGTTCCAGGGCTCGATCGGGCGGACCGACTTTCCCAAGGGCGACCTTGGCCAGTTGATCGCCTCGATCACCGGCAAGCTCTGGCCGCTCGGCGACGACGTGGCCTTCGTGCCCGGCCATGGACCCATGTCCACCTTCGGCCAGGAACGTCGCACCAACCCCTATGTCAGCGACGCGGCGCTTGCATGAGCGTCCGGTTTCGGGTGTGAAATCTTGGCGTTACGAGCGGATTGGAAGATCGCTCCATGGACGTCGCCACTGATATGACCGCTTCCGCCGCCGCGCGCATCCTGATGGTGGACGACGATCCGGGGATCCGCGACGTCGTGTCCGACTTCCTGCGCCGCCACGGCTACCGCGTGGAAACCGCCGCCGACGGCCGCGAGATGGACGAGGCGCTGACGCGCGAACCGGTCGATCTCGTGGTGCTCGACATCATGCTGCCGGGCGAGGATGGGCTGGCCATCTGCCGCCGCCTGGCCTCCGACGCGGGCGCCCCCCCGGTGATCATGCTCTCGGCCATGGGCGAGGACACCGACCGCATCATCGGCCTGGAGGTCGGCGCGGACGACTACCTGCCCAAGCCCTGCAACCCGCGCGAGCTGCTGGCGCGGGTGCGCGCGGTGCTCCGGCGCATCGAACAGCGCAACGCCGGAAGCGCGACTGCGGCCGGCTGCGAGTTCGCCGGCTGGCGGCTGGACCTGGTCCGCCGCGAACTGCGCTCTCCGCAGGGCGTCGTGGTGCACCTTTCCTCGGGCGAATTCGGGCTGCTGCGCGTCTTCGTCGACCGGCCGCAGCGGGTGCTCACCCGCGACCAATTGCTGGAGCTGGCGCGCGGGCCGGATTCGGCGGTCTTCGACCGGGCGATCGACGTCCAGATCAGCCGGCTGCGCCGCAAGCTCGACGACAGCGGCGGGCAGGATCTTATCCGCACCGTGCGCAACGAAGGTTACATGTTCACCGCGAAGGTGAAGCGACTGTGATTTTCGGACGAGCCCGGCCCACGGCCTCGCTGTTCGTCCAACTCCTGACCTTCACGGCCCTGACCCTGCTGGCGGCCCAGGCGATCAGCCTGTTCATCATTTTCAAGATGCCGCCGCCCCTTCCGGACTTCTACCGGCTGGGCGAAATCGTGCAGGCCGTGCGCGGAGAGCCGCACAGCTTCGGCGAGCGCGCGCCGCTGGTGGTGCACACCCGAAACGTCCCGCCAGGCCCGGCGCTGGAAAGCCGCACCGCGCCGCTGGTCCGCGCTCGGATGGCCGAGCGGCTGAAGGCGGCGCCCGACAGCATCGTCATCGCCGGCAGCCCAGGCCCGCTGGCCGACCGCCGCGTGTTCCGGGTCCTGCGCACGCGGACCCAACGGGAAGGGCTGAGCGAGGAGCCGTTCCTGATCGCCCCGTTCCAGATCGGCGTGCGGCAGCCGGACGGGCGCTGGCGAGTGGTGGAGCCGGAAAGCCCGTTCGGCCTGACCCCCTGGGAGCGCGAGGTCCTGCTCTGGTTCTCGCTGTCCGCCCTGGCGATGAGCCCCGTGGCCTTCGTCTTCGCCCGCCGCCTGGCCGCGCCCACCCGGATATTGGCGGAGGCCGCCCTGCGTCTGGGGCGCGACCCGGAGGCGCCGCCGCTGGAGGTGAAGGGCTCGGCGGAGATCGCCCTGGCGGTGGAGGCGTTCAACGACATGCAGGCGAGGCTTCGCCGCTACGTCGACGACCGCACGGCCATGGTGGCGGCCGTGGCCCATGACCTGCGCACCCCGCTCACTCGCCTGCGCTTCCGCATCGAGAGCGCGCCGGAGGAGCAACGCGCCAAGATGGAGGCCGACATCGAGCAGATGGAGGAGATGGTGGCCGCCACCCTCGCCTTCGTGCGCGACGCCACCCGTCGAGCCGAACGCACCCCGCTGGAGCTCCGCTCCCTGCTGGAGAGCCTGTGCGACGAGATGGCGGAGACCGGCGCCGACACCGAGGTGGTCGAGTCCAGCGGCAAGGTGGTGATCGTGGGCGACCCGATGGCGCTGCGGCGGCTGTTCTCGAACCTGCTGGAGAACGCCGTGAAGTTCGGCCGCCAGGCCCGGGCGCGTGTCTTCCAGGACGAGGACTGTGCGATCGTGGAGATCGTCGACGACGGCCCGGGCATACCCGCGACGGACCTGGAGCGGGTGTTCGAACCCTTCTATCGCCGCGAACCTTCCCGCAACCGCAAGACCGGCGGCATCGGTCTGGGGCTGGCCGTGGTTCGGTCGATCGCCCTGGCGCACGGCGGCGACGTGACGCTGGAGAATGGGGCGAAGGGCGGGCTCACGGCGCGGGTCCAGCTGCCCCTCTGAGGCCGCCCGGGGCCGCCCTTGAAGGCTTGGCCGCAAAAAAATCCGTATCCCGCCTCGAAATTGCAGCGCGTCGCACCGCAACCTCCACCGCGTCTCAATGGTTAGCCTGACCGCAATCCCTGCGAGACGCGATGTCAGAACCGGCCAAGCCCAACGACAAAGCGCCGCCGGCCCAGGCGGAGAACGGCGCCCTGCCGCGCTCCTCCGAGCCGCGGCCGCCTGACGACGAGCACGCCAACGCAGGGCCAACGCCCGACCTGCCCATGTCGTCGCCCGATTAGGAGAGTAGTCGAAATGCCCAACGTCGAATCCGGTAAGCCGCGAGCCCGCCGAGGCTTCGCCGCCATGAACCCCGAGCGCCGCCGCGAGATCGCCCGCAAGGGCGGAGCCTCGGTGCCGGGAGAGAAGCGCAGCTTCGCCAAGGACCGCGATCTGGCCGCCTCCGCCGGCCGGAAGGGCGGAGAAGCCAGTCGAGGCGGCGGCCGCACACGCAGCCGCGAAACCTGACCGGCCTTGGCGGCGGGGCCCTCTCGGCCTGGCCGCCAGCCGCTCCGCGACACGAACGCGCCGGCGCGCGGAAAAAATCCTCCGCGTCCGGCGCTTTCGCCGTAGCGCGTCAGGCCCGCAGCAGGACGACGGCGAAAGCGGGCTCTGCACTTGTCCAGGCCCGCTCGATCCGCCAGCCCGCAGCCGCGACCAGTGCGGAGAAGCCTGGCAAGGTGAACTTGTGGGAACTCTCGGTGTGGATCGTCTCGCCGACCGCGAAGCGGAAGCGACGTCCCGCCAGGCGCACCGTCTGGTCCCGCAAGCTCTCCAGGTGCATCTCGACGCGGCTGGCCTGCGCGTTCCAACGCGCCCGGTGGGCGAAGGCGGTCAGGTCGAAATCGGCCTCCAGCTCACGGTTCATACGCGCCAGCAGGTTGAGGTTGAATGCGGCGGTGACCCCTTGCGGGTCATCATAGGCGGCGAGCAGCTGCGCCTCTGGTTTGACGAGGTCCAGCCCCACCAGGAAACCGGAGCCCTCGCCCAGCAGCCGACGTGCGCCGGCCAGGAAGTCCCGCGCCTCTTGGGGCGCGAAGTTACCGATCGTCGAACCGGGAAAGAAGCCGATCACCGGATAGCCGGCCACAACCTCAGGCAGATGCAGGGCGCGGGAAAAGTCCTCCGCGAGGGGGGCGACCTCTAGCGCCGGGTAATCCCGCCGCAAGGCGTCGGCGGCGTCCCGCAGGGCGTCCACGCTGATGTCGATGGGCGCATAGGCGGCGATCTGCGGGGCGGCGTCGAGCAGGATGCGGGTCTTGACGCTGGCGCCGCTGCCGAATTCCACCAGCGCCGCGCCGTCCGGGATGACGCCGGCGATCTCCTGGGCCGCATCGCGCAAAAGGGCGATCTCGGTGCGGGTCGGATAGTAGGCTTTCAGTTCGGTGATCGCCTCGAACAGGCGCGAGCCCTCGGCATCGTAGAAATATTTCGGATGCGCCGTTTTCTGCCGCCGGGACAGGCCCTCCAGCATGTCCTGGGCGAAGGTGGTATCGGAGGCTTGGCCGTCCATCGCCAGCCGAACGCCCGCGAACATCCAGCGCTGATGCGGATAGTAGAAGTTGCGATAGGAGACCCGCACGTGGCCGGGCGGCGTCACGACCGCCCCGCCGCGCAGCACGAACTGGCCCGACATGAACTTGCCGTTGTATTCGCCCACCGCGCCTGCGGCGGGGCGGAAGCCCGGATAGGGGGAATAGGCGCTGGCGGTCCATTCCCAGAGGTCGCCGAACATCTGGCGAAGCCCCTCTCCCCTCGCCGGCGGCCTGGCCTCCAGGGTGCGGGAATCCAGGAACCGGCCGTCAAGCGTGAGCTGTGAGGCCGCATGCTCCCACTCCGCCTCGGTCGGCAGGCGCGCGCCGGCCCAGGCGGCGTAGGCGCTAGCCTCGAAATAGCTCACGTGGGCGACCGGCGCGGCCGGGTCGATGCCGCGAAGGCCATGCAGCGTCATGACCATCCAGCCGTCCTCGGCCTCTTCCCAGTAGAGCGGCGCGCGCCATCCCTCGGCCTGCGCACGCGCCCAGCCGTCGGAAAGCCAAAGCTCGGGCCGGGCGTATCCACCGTCCTGCATGAAGGCCAGCCACTCGCCGTTCGTCGTCAGGCGGTCGGCCAGGCGGAAGGGCTCCAGCCAGACCTTATGACGGGGCGTCTCGTTGTCGAAGGCGAAGCCGCCGCCCTCGTGGCCGATCTCCACCAGGCCACCCTCGACTCCGACGAACTGCAGAGCGGGCGCCGGGTCGCCGTCAGGGGCGGATCTCGGCGGCGCGTAGGCGGGCCGCAAGGGCGAATGTGAGAACAGGTGCAGGATGTCCATCAGGATGAGCTCCTGATGCTGCTCCTCGTGGGCCAGGCCGAGCTCCACCAGGGCGACGATTTCCGGCTCCTCGCTCGGCAGCAGCGCCGACATGGCGGCATCCACATGGGCGCGGTAGGCCATGACGTCGGCCGAGGACGGGCGGGTGAGCAGGCCCCGGTCGGACCGCGGATGCCGCGCGCCCACCGCCTCGTAGTAGGAATTGAACAGGAAGCCGAACCGCGTGTCGAAGGGCCGATAGGCCGGAACCTTCGTCAGCAGGAAGGTCTCGAAGAACCAGCTGGTGTGCGCCAGGTGCCACTTGGCGGGGCTGGCGTCGGGCATCGACTGCGCCTGCTGGTCCTCTGGCGTGAGGCTGCGAACGAGCGCCTCGCTGGTGCGGCGCACGGCGTGGTAGCGGGCGCCCAGGTCGGCGTTCCGCGCAGCGCGGTCCCGCGTCGCGGTTCCGCCGAAATCGCCCATTGGAAAGCTCCACCCCAGAGCGCCGGAAAGCCTTCCCGACCTGCCTGGGGCAACGCCGCCGTGGGGCGGAAGTTCCAGCGATTTCGAGAGCTTTTATGCCGCGATCGCACAGGAACGGATGCTGCAAGGCCGCGTTTCCGGTCACTGAATCGGTAGTGCATGGCCCGCACCCGGGCCGTTTTGAGGACGCCATGACATCGACGTCCAACTGGCGCGACGATGTGGTCGCGCTGATCCCGGCGCTTCGGGCGTTCGCATGGTCTCTGAGCCACAACGGGTCGGACGCTGACGACCTCGTCCAGGACACCCTGATCAAGGCGTGGACCAACCGCGACAAGTTCGAGCCCGGCACCAACCTTCGCGCCTGGCTGTTCACGATCCTGCGCAACACCTATTACACAAACGTACTGCGCCGCCGGCGGGAGGTCCGCGACGAGCAGGGCGAGTACGCCAACACCCTCAAGGCCGCCCCGACCCAGGACTGGAGCGTGGCCATGCACGCCCTACAGGCCGCGTTGCTGCAACTGCCCGACGAGCATAGGGAGGCGCTGATCCTCGTCGGCGCGGCCGGACTGTCCTACGAGGAGGCCGCCGAGATCTGCGGCTGCGCGCTGGGCACCATCAAGAGCCGCGTCAACCGGGCCCGCGCCCGTCTGCTGAAGATCATGGACGCCGAGCATCCCACCGACGTCATGGCGCTGGAGACCCTGTCCATGGGCCAGGCCTAAGAATTGCGGCGGAACGGCTTCGGCGCCGGGGCGGTTTTCC
>Ga0068859_100000318_pt1 | contig 48139 bp, 41 predicted proteins | sample KBSSwiS22_FD_66585 | JGI IMG/M metagenome (GOLD analysis project Ga0068859, IMG submission 66585) | Switchgrass rhizosphere microbial communities from Kellogg Biological Station, Michigan, USA - KBS Switchgrass S2-2 | ecosystem: Host-associated > Plants > Roots > Rhizosphere > Soil ... | reverse complement strand
CTGTTCCTGCCTCGGACCGAGGTCGCGTGACCAACATGGACGATGCACACAACCTCTATCTGCGCGTTCGCGAGAAAGAGGGACGGCTCTATTCCGACGACATTGCCGGGCAGCTTCCGGAAGTCCCGATAAACCATCCTCTGCGCGCGGAGTGGCAGGCAAGGAGCGCGTCATGTCGTCGGTTAACGATGTACCTGGCGCGGCTTCATAAGCAGATAGCCGTGCTCGATCTGGGTTGCGGCAACGGCTGGCTGGCGAACAGCATAGCCGCAACAACGGATTCCTCCGTCGTTGGCCTGGATTTAAATCGCTACGAACTCCAACAGGCGCGGCGGTTGTTTGCGCAGCGAACAAGCCTGAGCTGGATCGTCACAGATATTTTCAGCGCGCCATTTCGCGGCGCCGCTTTCGACGTTGTCGTGATCGCCAGCGCGATTCAGTATTTCGCCGATCTGCCGGGAACCCTCAGGAAGCTAGTCCCTTTTTTGAAAGCACAGGGCGAGATTCATATTCTGGACAGCCCCCTCTATTCCATCGACGAGTTGCCCGCGGCTCAGGAACGAAGCCGCCAGTACTACTCCCGTCTCGGCTTTCCGGAGATGGCTGCCCATTACCATCACCACTCCGCTGCCGGATTGGCGGAGTACAACCCTTCATGGCTCTATGTTCCGCAGCGGCCGCACGCTCACGGGACCGCGATAAACGATTCACCTTTTCCATGGGTCCGACTGAGACCCGTTTTGTGATCCATGGTGACCAGGGCCCCCAACTTCTTTATTGCAGGCGCAGCAAAATCGGGAACCACTTCTGTGGCTCACTACCTCGAAGAACATCCTCAGGTATATATGTCGCCGATCAAGGAACCCAGCTACTTTGCTCGAGACATCATTGCCGGCATCCAACCGGAAAACTGGGCAAGGAATCAGCGCGGCCTCAAGCGGTATCTCAACGGGCCGATGCGAAAGAGACGCGGTGGCTGCGTTCTGGACTGGGAGTCCTACCTGAAGCTTTTCGGGAATGTAGCCGGAGAAATCGCAATCGGCGAGGCGAGCACCATCTACCTGATCTCTCCCAATGCTCCCGTGGACATTCGCGCAGCGATACCTGAGGCGCGAATCATCATCATGTTGCGAAGCCATGTCGAACGGGCATTCTCGACCTACGTCATGTTTTGCCGCAATGGAAAGCTGCGCGCGAGCTTTTCCGACGTCATTCGAAGCGACGGATCCGGAAACCTGGCGCAGTGGAAGCGAATGATTCTAGAAACACGCAAGATTGCGTCCGGAGTTGAACGATTTCTCACAACATTTCCGCGAGATCGCATTCGAATGTATTTCCATGAAGACTTCTCGAGCAGTCCGCTTGATGTGATGCGAAGTATCTATGAGTTTCTTGGAGTCGATCCGGACTTCCATCCTGATGTCACGCGCCGGCACAACGAAGAGCGACTTCCACGGGCTCCTCTTCTGAATCGGATTGGCCGGATGACAGGTCTCTCGGATCTTGCGAACCGGTTCACACCCGCGCCGGCACGGCCGCTTCTTCGCCGAGCCCTCTTTCATGCAGGCCCGAACCCGCGCATTTCGGCAGAAGATCGCGCTCTTCTCGTGGAGCACTTTCGTGAAGACATCGAAAAACTCGCGGATCTGGTGGAGAGAGATCTCTCACACTGGCTCCGGCTCAACTAATTCACTAATGCGGCGAGCCCGTTCAGTTCTGGCTTACACTCTTGCCGAACTGACGAGTTTGAAGTTCAACGTTCTTTCCTTTCTTCTCCCAGCGGAATGAACGCACGTCTCACAGGAGTCTTTATGAACACAGAAAGAGAACAGTCTTCCTGCGCAGTCACGGGACTGGCGATTATCTCTGTTCTTGCACTTGCGTTAATGAGCGTTCCATCCGTGGCAGCGCAATCCGTCGAGGAAAAGATCGACAGCCTTGCCCGCCAGGTGGCCGAACTCAGCCGAGTGATTGTGGAACTTCGTTCGGAAGTCGCCGAATCCCGCAAGGAGGCTCAGCAACTGCGGCAGCAATTAAGCGGAGTCGATGAGCAAGTCGGATCGGGGAGTGCACTTCCTCTGGATTCTGAGCAAGTTCAGCTCGTGCCTGCTCCAACCCTTGCAACGCAGGGCTCGACAGGGGCGAATGCAATCACCGAGGAGCGCATCGCCGAGATCGAGGAATCTCAGCAACTGCTGGCCGATCGACTGGACGAGCAGCATCAGACAAAGGTCGAGAGCTCCTCGCGCTATCGGGTGAAGCTTTCGGGCATCGTCATGCTGAATGCCTTCGTCAATCGTGGGCGTGTTGACAACCAGGAAGTGCCGGATCTGGCTCTTCGTCCTGCTGCGACGGAGACGGGTCGAACATTTGGGATGACGGCACTACAATCGCAGATAGGGCTGGAAACCCATGGGCCCGTGCTGGCAGGGGCAAAAACCAGCGCGGGACTTCAGTTCGACTTCTTCGGAACATCGGCCAGCCCCGTATATGCGACCTCCTACGGCGCGGTTCGACTAAGAACTGCGGCGGTGCGGATGGACTGGCCACGCACCAGCGTCGTCGTCGGGCAGGATTCGCCGTTCATTTCACCCCTGTCACCGACCTCCATTGCAACGTTGGCCTTTCCGGCCTTTTCATATTCTGGAAATCTCTGGACCTGGATTCCACAGGCGAGGATTGAGCATCGATTCAACGTTGCCGAACAAAGCACCATTTCAGTGCAGGGTGGATTCTTCGACCCCGTTCCGAGGGGCCCAGCACAACCGGCGTATGGTTCGCGCGTCGCGTGGTCGCACGGCGACAACGAACGTCCGCTGACTCTGGGAATCGGCGGTTACTACAGTCGCGAAAATCGCGGCGCCGGGCGCACCGAAGACGGATGGGCTGGAACAGCAGACTGGCTTGTTCCTCTGGGAAGCCGTTTTACGCTTTCCGGCGAGTTCTACCGCGGTGAAGCGATAGGGAGTCTTGGCGCTGCTCAGGGCCGGAGTGTTGTGTTTAACGGCCCCGAATTGGATCCCGCCTCGCAAATGATCGGGCTGAATACCATCGGTGGGTGGGCACAGCTGGCGTTCAAAGCAACGTCGGCCGTGCAACTCCATGCGGCATACGGAGAAGATCAGCCGTTCTCTGAAGATTTGCTTTACTATTCGCCGCCCTCGCCCACCACGCCGATGATTTCGAGGAACAGAACGCAGATGTACAACGTGATCTATCGTCCAAGAACAAACCTGGTGTTCTCGCTGGAGTATCGACGGTTCAGAACCTGGCGGATCGACACTTCAACCACCGCAAACCATGTGAATCTGGGAGTCGGCGTGCTGTTCTAGCTGACCATGACCGCGCCAAATGCTAAGTTCAGGAGTGCAGTGAAAGACGCTATCAAGTGGATCGTGGCGTGTTGCCTTTGCCCGCTGGCTCTCGGCTGGGTAACTGCGGCGAGTCTTGCCGAAACCTCCGTGGTGACGGCAAACGTGACCGTCGCTCGAGCAAACGGATCGCCCCGCACGGACACAGACAATGGAATCGTGGTCTGGCTGACACCGATTCCAGCCCAACCTGCCCCGGTTACACGCCGGAATGATGCCGTTCGGCCCAGGATCGTTCAGAAGAACAAACGCTTCGAAACACGTCTGCTCGCGGTAGAGGTCGGCTCGACCGTTGACTTTCCGAATAAGGACCCGTTCTTTCACAACGTGTTTTCGCTGTTCGATGGAAGGAAGTTCGATCTGGGCTTGTATGAGGCCGGGGCAAATCGCAGTGTAAAGTTCGACAAGGCAGGGATCTGCTATATCTTTTGCAATATTCATTCCCAGATGAGCGCCGTCGTCGTTGTCGTCGACACTCCATATTTCGTGAAGATGGATATGCCTGGAGAATTCAGGATTGAGGAACTGCCCTATGGACGATATCAATTGAACGTCTGGGCAGAACGATGCGCTCCCGAAACGCTCAAAGCCGCATCTCGGCAGATCACAGTAGACGGGCCACGCGTCACGCTACCTCCAATTCAACTGCGGGAATCGCGGGACCTCATCACCGTTCATCCGAACAAGCATGGGAAGGATTATGAAACTCCGGTCTTCTCCAGTCCCATCTATACCCAGCCCTGATAGCCGGTTCAGCCGACCATCTTCTCGACGATGTTTCCGATGACCGGCAGCTTGAACTTCTCGTTCTTGAACGCCTTGACCATGCAAACAATCATCAGCAGAAATATTCCGAGCACGATCAATGGGAAGAGGAGCGATAGAAAGACGCCGAGACCGCCTGTAATAACGGTCAGAATCGCCGTAATAACCCAGAATGCTATCGCGATCGCGACGGCTCCAATCGAAAGTCCGATCGACTGAGCTGCATGAAAACGAACAAAGGGGCGCTTGTCCAACAGAAGAAAGATAAGCCCCGAGACCCAACCAAACAGATAGCAGAGCAGCCCGGCAACGTTTGAATCAAGGCCCGAAGTGGGCGTGCTGACAGGTTCTGTCGACATCTTACCTCCTGGTTGCAGTGGAAATTGCAGGAACATTAGCAGCAACGGGGAGAGTGCAGAAGCGAATTCGCCGGCAGGTGAGAAAAGACCCCGTGAAATTACCCCCGAAGGCTAGTCCGATTTCGAATGATTCGCGGTTGCAGCGCGGGAGAGCCGGTAACATTCGCGGATCTCACCCATATTTATCCAGACCTTGAGCTTGCAGGAAAAGCGCCTTGCCGGGTCTACGGCGAGTGTCCACCGAAGGGTCCACATCGCGAGCCGTCGAAAGAGAATGAGAGGCACGCCCGCGATGGACGATCCCGCTCCACTCGGAATTCCAAGGATGTGAATGTCTGCCCGCGCCTTGTCATACCACCAGTCGAGAAAATATTTCTTCTGAACGCGGTGAGGTGGAACCGTATGGTAGACGACAGCCGAGGGCTCGTACCGCAACCGCTCGCCTGCGGCGAGGACACGTTGACCGAACTCGCTGTCCTCGCTCTTTTGTGGGTTCTTGCTGCCGGCTTTCGGGCCGAGGTCAGTTCGAAATCCCCCATACTTTTCGAAGACGCGCCGATCGTAGGCCATGTTGGCTCCATAGGGCGGCTGGCCCATAGGCCCCGCCTTAATGTCTGGAGTGAAGACGGCGAGCGGAGCGAGGGCATGGGGATCTCCCGCAGGAATCCAGTTCGGCGGAGAGAATGGTTCGGGAAGGATCCGACCTCCCACGCCCGCCCATGAGCCATCCAGGGCGGCGGTCACATTCCTGAGCCAGGTGGGTTCAACGACCACATCATCATCCGTGAACGCCAGCAGATCGCTGTTCGCCTCTCGAATCCCGGAGTTGAGAGCGTATGACTTTCCCGCCTGCGGTTCGAAGAGATATCGGAAGCGCCCCGGATATCGATCGCAGAAGCTTTGAATCACATCGCGCGTCCGATCCGTCGATTTGTTATCGACGACGAGGACGTCCCAATCCACGCCTGTCGGAAGCACCGAGCGCGCAAGACTCTCGAGCGCATTTGCGAGCAGGTCGCACCGGTTGAACGTACACAGAATGACGGTGATCTTCATCGTGGGAGGTAAGCGGCTACATCATGAAAATGCGAAACACGGCCAGATTCTACACAAGGGGAAATTGGTGACAGAGAGGAATTAATTTCGCGCGGGTTTTGAGAAGACGTTAGATCTCGGCGAAATCAATTCCTCTCTGTCACCAATTTCCCGGACTCTACTCCACGCCCTTTGGCGCGGACTTGTCGCTCCTATTTCCGGACTTATCTACGGCCTCGATCTGATAGGTAAGCCCCGCGCGATAGCCATCAGTAGTAACAAAATTGATGACCACCGGAGGGAAAATCGGGTTTTCCTGATCGCTGCGATAGATGCGATATTCCTTAAAGTCTTTCTCCTTGTTCATGTCCCAGGTCAGGATCACGGTCGGACCCGAAAGATCAACCTGCAATCCGGTCGGAACAGCAGGCGGCTTTGTGTCTTTAGCGGTAACGGAGACCGTCGCGGCCGCGCCCGGAACAACGGGATTGCCTGCCCGCGCTGCGGTTATGACGTAGTCGTATTTTTTGCCGGGTTCGTACTCCCCATCCTCGTAATGATTCGTTGCCACGGACACGACATTTGGCCTGTCGGAGCGCTTGATGAGAAAGACCTCGGCAAGATCCGGCTTCAACTCCGGCGGCAACCACTCCAGCGCGATGCGATCGAGGTCCACCACAGCTGGAAGCAGCCGCGGGGCCCCGGGAACCTCTCTTGGTTGAATTCTGACAGTCTCAGAAAGAGGAGAAAGCCTGCCACGTGCGGTCTCAGCCTGAACGGCGAACGTCAGCTCTGCATTGAGGTCGTTTGTCACATCAATGGGGTACGAGTACGACTGGGGTTGTCCTGCCGGCAGGGCCTTTTCCCTCGCGATTTCAACGCCGTTCCGCAGGATCCTCACATACGCAAGGTCTGTAACGCCATTGTTGTCTGCATAGCGCGCAGGATTCGTCCAGGACAGCGTCACTGTGTGGTCGCTCTGTCCGGCGGTGACGCCATTCGCCGCCAGAGGCGAGCGATTGATGGGAGGCTTGGGGTTGCCCACTTTGCCGCAGGCCGCGCCGAGCACGACCAGCAGCAGTGTGGGGAGAACCACCCTCTTCACAGGATATAGCGGCTGAGGTCCTGATCCTTGACGATCTCGGCGAGCATCTTTTGCACGTAAGCCGCATCGATGCGGATGTTTTTCTTTTTCAGGTCGGGAGCTTCGAATGAGATCTCATCCAGCAGCTTCTCGAGGATGGTGTGAAGACGCCGCGCGCCGATGTTCTCGGTCGTTTCATTCACGAGCGCGGCGAAGCGGGCAACTTCTTCCACGGCATCGGACTGAAAGGTCAGCTTCACGCCTTCGGTTTCCAGCAAAGCGACGTACTGCTTGATCAGAGCGTTCTGCGGCTCGGTGAGAATGCGAACGAAATCCTGCACGGTCAGCGAATCCAGTTCCACGCGAATTGGAAAACGGCCCTGAAGTTCAGGAATCAGGTCCGCGGGCTTGCTGACATGAAAGGCTCCGGCAGCGATGAAAAGAATGTGATCGGTGCGCACCATACCGTAGCGGGTGTTGACCGTGGTGCCTTCAACAATGGGAAGAATATCGCGCTGCACGCCTTCGCGGCTGACGTCGGGCCCGTGTCCGGACTCTCGTCCCGCAATCTTGTCTATTTCGTCGAGAAAGATAATGCCGTTGTCCTCGACGCGCTCGACTGCAACGCGGGTCACCTGGTCCATGTCCACAAGTTTCTGCTCCTCTTCCTGGAGCAGGTATTCCGTGGCTTCTGCGACCTTCATCTTGCGCTTACTGGTGCGCTGTCCAAGGAAACCGGGCAGGATATCCTTCAGGTTGATATCCATCTCCTCGACGCCCTGGTTCGAAATGATTTCGAACGCCGGAAAGTTCCGCTCCTTTACCTCGATCTCGACGATGCGTTCATCGAGTTTGTGATCGCGGAGCTGGGTGCGCAGTTTCTCACGCGTACGCATGGCATGATCGTTTGCGGCCCGCGCGACTTCGTCGCCGGTCTCCCGAAGACCCTGAGGCGGAAGAAGCAGGTCGAGAATCCGCTCCTCGACATTGGCCTCTGCCTTCTCTTCGACTTCGACGAGGCGCTCGTTACGAACCATATCGATTGCGATCTCGACAAGATCGCGGATCATCGATTCCACGTCGCGGCCTACATATCCAACCTCGGTGAATTTCGACGCTTCCACCTTGAGAAACGGTGAATTCGCAAGCTTCGCCAGGCGCCGTGCCAGTTCCGTCTTTCCGACTCCCGTCGGACCGATCATGATGATGTTTTTTGGCATCACCTCTTCGGCCATTTCCGGCGTCAGCTTCTGGCGGCGGATTCGATTGCGCAGAGCGATGGCGACGGCGCGCTTTGCGGCGCCCTGGCCGATGACATACTTGTCGAGTTCCCGAACGATCTCGCGTGGAGTCATTTCGTCCAGGTGAACGGATTCGATGGGTTCAGGCAACATAAAAAAGGCTCGATTCTCGCATTCTCACAATTCTTCGACGGAGATGCTGTCGTTGGTATAAATGCAGATCTTCGCGGCGATCTGCATGGATTCCTCGGCGATTTCGCGAGCACTGAGGTTTGTGTACTTCAACATGGCTCGCGCGGCCGCCAGCGCATACGGGCCGCCTGAACCGATGGCAATGAGGCCGTCATCGGGCTCGATGAGATCTCCGTTGCCGGCAATCAGAAATGAATTTTTGTCATCGGCCACGACCATGACAGCTTCGAGATGCCGCAGCGATCGATCTGTGCGCCAGTCCTTGGCCAGTTCCACGGCCGCCCGGCTGAGATTGCCGTGAAATTGCTCCAGCTTGGATTCAAAACGTGAGAACAGGGCAAAACTGTCGGCCGACGACCCGGCGAATCCTGAAAGAATCTTGTTGTTGTACAGGCGGCGAATCTTCTTCGCGCCGTGCTTGATGACGGTATCGCCAAGCGTAACCTGCCCATCACCCGCGAGAGCAACCTTGCTGTCCTTGCGGACACAAATAATCGTCGTCGAATGCATTTGCCCCATGAAATTTCTACTTCGATTTGGCGGGGGGAGCGAAAAGGCTGTCGGGAAGTCCGGTGTTATATGCGGCTGTCTCGACACGCGTTTCCTGCAGCTTGACCCCATCTCTGTACCGCACCACCATCAACGGAGTCATCACGCCGTCGAACTTGTGCCAGTTCGCGTAAGACCATTCATCCGTGAATGACTCATCCGTCAGTCTTGTCTGCACCTTCAGAGGATAGCGAGTTTCGCGATCGACATACACACGCATCAGATTTTTCTGGGCGTCACGGATCTCAAGAATGTCCGCGCGCTTTGTCTCGACTGTTTCACTTCCCGCATGTATGACAGACGTCTTTGGCGAGTTGACGACAAAGCGCATCACGTAGTTGAAAGACGTCCTGAACCCCTTAAGAAACTCGTCGATATCGGCGCCAGACTGTTTCTCAACCTCCGGATCCTTTCCTTTTGCAGGCGGAGTCAAAGTCCAGCCCTCATCGCCATTGTTGATGCGAGCCGGCTTGATCTTATCTTTTCCAAACTCGATCCGATCCATTTCCGGAATCTTCCAGTAGTTGGTATAGACATCGGATTGAGAGATCTCGCCGCGGTTAAAAACGAAAAACCGGCCACTGGTCTGTATCTCTTTGACGTCGAGGAACTGCTGTCCTCCCAGGGCTTTGATCATGGCATCCAGAAGCTGACGCGCCGCCGGCGTCGTCTGCGCATAACCGTTCGTGCTGAGAATCAGGAAAACAACAACAATGAGCGCCTGTCGGATTAGAGGGGATCGTGACATGGCTAAGATCCTTTTCATTATACCGGAAGCCGGTTGGATTTTGACTTCCCGGCTTCTTCGATGAAGGCGGTGAACAGGGCTTTGGAGAAGGCATCTTCCAAAAAAGTGCGCTCGGGATGCCATTGCACGCCCAACACGAATCTCCCGTTGACGTCTTCAATCGCTTCAATCACACCATCGGGAGCCGTGGCAACAGTTCGAAGGTTCGCTCCCACCAGACCGACGGACTGGTGGTGAAAGCTGTTCACTTCAACAACTTCCGAGCCCGAGAGTCGCGAAAGCACGCTGCCGCCATGGATATGAACAGCATGCCGCGCCGGTTCCTTCTGCTCTCCATGGTCATCGTGAAACTCGGGAGCAGGGACGTCTGAGGGAATGTCCTGAATCAGCGTGCCCCCTCGAAACACATTAAGGCTCTGAGCGCCAAAACAGATTCCGAGCACAGGCAGAAGGGCCTCGTCCGCGTGCCGGAGCAGCGCGAAGTCAAGCGCGTCACGGTCGGGAACCATCTTCCCGAGACGCGGGTGAGGCGCCTCACCGTAACGTGCAGGATCGATATCGCTCGAACTGCCGGGAAGAAGGATGCCATCGAGCCGTGTCAGGTACCCGTTCAGTACTTCGTGTGAGCAAAATGTGGGAATCATCACGGGCAACCCGCCGGCCCACAAGACCGGCTCGAGGTAAAGACGGATCTTGCCCGTCGTGTGTTCATCTTGAAATCGAGTGGGTATTCCGATCCAGGGTTTTGTCATTTTCAAATACAGTCGTGATCTCCTCACGAACGAGTGTCATTAGTTCGCGGACCGCGTGCCCGGCTGAAGAAATCGGATTTCCGACCGTGACGGTTACCGGCCCGCCTCTGACATGATACGTGCGAGGCACCAGCACGGCACGCGAACCTTGAATCGTCACGGAAACAACATCCGCGTGAGACTGTTCGGCCAGAACAAAGCCTCCACCCTTAAAGGGCCGGATGCTTCCGTCCAGGCTGGTCGCACCTTCCGGAAAGAACACCAGCGAAGTTCCCGACCGAAGCTTTTGGCTCGCACCGCGAAAGGATTTGACGGTCGAGTGCGGATTATGTCGATCCACAGCCACGTGCCCCGACCGGCGAAGATGCCATCCCAGGAACGGGATCCGAAACAGCTCCTTCTTTGCAGCAAAGCGAAAGGGAACCGGAAGAGCGGCAAGGACGATAGGGATGTCCACGTGACTCTGGTGATTGACGAAAAACACGTACGGAACATCGTCACGAAGATCCGGATCGCCGCAGACCTTTACACGAACCCTGCAGATCGCCAGTATCATGCGGGCCCAAAGCCGCGCGCATCCGTGCTGAATTCTTCCGGAAGGATCAAAGATCGAACTGACGAGCGAGAGCGACCCCATGAGGCCAGTGGCGATGAAAACCAGCGGTGCCGTAACAAAAAGCGAACGCGCGTAACTCAGCCGTTCAAGAAACGCCGCCATGCCCTTCAGACTGTAGCACGGTGCGAACTTCACCGATGAGGTAGAGAGAACCGCAAACAACGATGGTATCGGAGGGACTCGAGTGAAGACGCGCAAGCGCAATCGCGTCTTTTGGTGAAGCGGCAACAAGAGAGTCAGGCCAGGATGCGTGAAGTTCCGCGGGATCCTTTGCGCGGCTCCCTTCGACCCTTGTAAAGATCATCGTTTTAACTCTGGGGCGCAAACGCGCGAGCATCCCTTCGTAGTCCTTGTCGGCCATGCACCCGAAAATCATCGGCACGCCGTCGGGGTAGAACTCGGCCAGCGTGTCGCACAGAGCCCGCATCGCCATATCGTTATGCGCGCCGTCGAGAAGAAACGACGGTGTCCCGGAAATTCGCTCCAACCGGCCGGGCCAGACCGCGGTATTGACTCCACGTTCGATCTCTTCACGGGAAAGTCTCAGGCATTCCGCCGCTCGGATCGCAACAATGACATTGTCGAGCTGATGGCGGCCAGCAAGAGCAGGACGCAGGTTTCGGTATTGCCGTATTGGCGTCGTCACATCCAGCTCAAAGTAACCGCCGCCCAACGGACGCGCTTCCCGGGCCAGATGCTGCGTGGTACGCATGCGATTTCCCGAGTGTTCGCGGATGACGTCGTAATCAACCTCCGGCCCGATGACCACAGGCTCCGTAGACTTGATGATTCCTGCCTTCTCTGCGGCAATCTGCTCGAGCGTCTGACCTAGAAACTGCTGGTGATCGAGACCAATGCTCGTTATTACAGAGACGTCCTGCTTTACGACGTTCGTGGCATCGAGACGGCCGCCCATGCCGACTTCAAGGATGGCGAGCTTCACTCGTCCGCGAAACCAGGTGAACGCCATCGCGGTAGTCATTTCGAAGTAGGTTGGCGGATAAAGGAAACCGGAAACGTCCTTCGCCGCAGCGGCAACTTCCGCGTAGACGGCGGCAAGATCCGAATCGGATATCTCTTTTCTGCCGATTCGGAATCGTTCATTCAACCGCTGAAGGTGCGGCGAAATGTAGAGGCCGGCGTCGGGCATCATCGCCGATAGCATGGCTGCTACCGAGCCCTTGCCATTGGTACCCGCGATCAGCACGGAACGGAAACTGTGATGGGGATTGCCGAGACGTTCCAGCAGGATTTGGACGTTGCGAAGATCGTACTTGATCGAACGGTACTCGTTCGTCAGCGAGAATAGTTGCGCAATTTCAGTTGGCGTCATCGAGACCTGTCAGGAAGCAACTCCTTCGGGACTGTCACTCTCCACCGCAACTTTATAGTCGCATTTCTCCTCGTTGCAGTATCGGATCGTTCCTTCGCGCTTGGTCGTTTTCTCGATCAGGTAGGGTGCGCCGCATGACGGGCACTGTTCCGGAACAGGCTTGTTCCAGAGAACGAAATCACAGTCCGGGTACTTCGAGCAGCCATAGAAAACCTTGCCGCGCTTCGATCGCCGCTCGATCAGTTCGCCGCCGCATCCCGACTTCGGGCAGGGCACACCAATCGTCTTCGGCTTGATGTATTTGCACTTCGGGTAGTTGCTGCAGGACGTGAAGAGTCCGAAGCGGCCATCCTTGACGACCAGCTTTGCTTCCTTGCATTGGGGGCAAACTTCATCGAGCAGGACATCCGGTTTCTTGGGTGCGCCCCCGCCGGAAGCGATCTTGCGAGTCGTCTTGCATTCGGGATATCCCGTGCACGCAAGGAACTGGCCAAACCGGCCGCGCTTCAAAGCCATCGGTCGTCCGCAGTTTTCGCAAGGTTCTGGTTCGGCCTCGGCGCCCGCGTTTTCTTTGGCCTCGGGTGTTTCTTCCTTTGCAATTTCCTTGGTGTTCTTGCACTCGGGATAGGCGGAGCAGGCGAGGAAGCTGCCAAACTGTCCCCACTTCTGCACCATCGGGCTGCCGCACTTTTCGCAGACCTGGTCCGTGGGAATCTCCTGCGTCTTGAGATTCTCCATGTTCTTCGATGCCTTCTTCAGGTCTTTCTGGAACTTCTTATAGAACTCGTCGAGCGCTTCGACCCAGGTCAGTTTGCCTTCTTCGACTTCGTCGAGTTCCTCCTCCATGCGTGCGGTGTACTGGACGTCAAAGATGTCTTCGAAATGACGTACCAGCATGTCCGTCACGACAGTTCCGAGTTCTGTTGGACGGAACTTGCCCTGGTCCTTCTGGACGTACTCGCGATCCTGGATTGTGGTCAAAATCGTCGCATAAGTGGACGGCCGGCCGATTCCCTTCTCCTCGAGCGCCTTGACCAGTGAAGCTTCGGTGAATCGCGGTGGCGGCTCCGTGAAGTGCTGCTTCGGAGTAATGCCGAGAGAATGAAGAGCCTCGCCCTGCGTGAGGGTTGGAAGCGTGATGTCTTCCTCGTCCTCTGGAGTGGCGACGTCTTCGTCCTTTGTTTCTTCGTAAACTTTAAGGAAGCCGTCGAACTTCTGCACGCGTCCCGAAGCGCGGAACATGTAATCCTTCGCGAGGATTTCAACGCTGGTCTGATCGTAGACCGCAGGATTCATCTGTGAAGCGACGAAACGCGTCCAGATCAGCCGGTAGAGCTTGAACTCGTCCTCAGAGAGAAACCCCTTCAAGTCCTCAGGCGTGCGGCCGACAAAAGTCGGGCGGATCGCTTCGTGAGCGTCCTGCGCATCTTTCTTGCTCTTGTAGATAACAGGCTTCTCGGGAAGATAGGGTCCGGTATAGACGTCGGACACGTAGGACCGAACCATCTCCATCGCTTCATCGGAAATGCGCGCGGAGTCTGTACGCATGTAAGTGATCAAACCGATGCGGCCTTCCTCACCACCCAGTTCGATGCCTTCATACAGCCTCTGCGCGAGCATCATGGTTTTTTTCACGGTGAAGCGCAGCTTCCGTGCTGCTTCCTGCTGCAGCTTGCTCGTGGTGAACGGAGGAACCGGGTAGCGCTTCTTCTCTTTAGTGACGACGGATTCAACATTGAATGCGGCGTCTTCGAGATTCTTCAGAATGTGATCCGCTTCTTCCTGGTTCCTGACCTCGGCCGTCTTGCCTTTAATCTTCGCGAGCTTTGCGTCGAATGGCGGTGGCTGATGTCCTTCGAGACGCGCTGTAATCGACCAGTACTCTTCCGGTTTGAAAGCGAGAACTTCGCGTTCACGCTCGACGATCAGGCGAAGGGCGACGGTCTGCACGCGCCCGGCGGAAATGCCGCGGCGGACCTTATCCCAGAGCAGCGGGCTGATCTGATAACCGACGAGGCGGTCCAGAATCCGCCGTGCCTGCTGCGCATCGACAACTTTCTGATTGATGCGTCCGGGGTTCTCGACTGCGTACTTGATCGCTTTCGGCGTGATCTCGTTGAACAGGACTCGATAGATTTCGGACTTGTTTTCGTCTTCGAGGATTTCTTTCAGGTGCTGGCAGATGGCTTCACCTTCGCGGTCAGGGTCGGCGGCGAGCAGGATTCTGCCTGCGGTTTTCGCTGCAGTCTTCAGTTCCTTAATGACCTTTTCCTTGCCCTTGATCTGTTCGTAGATGGGCTGGAAGTCGTTGTCCGGATCCACGCCGAGCTTGCTCTTCGGCAAGTCTTTCACGTGGCCGAGCGACGCCTTGACGACGTAGTCCTTGCCCAAATATTTATTGATCGTCGTCGCTTTAGCCGGCGACTCCACGATTACGAGTGACTTTTTAGATGCCATCTTCTTCGTTGCCATTCCCGGTAACTAATAAGTCGGACGCACAGAAAATGCAACCTCTCGATTTTTCAGAGACGCCGAACATATTTGTTTCCAGGGAGTTGGCGTATCAAATTCAACGTCTCCAGATTCAGCAATGCAGCATAAACGTCGGACGCAGCCACCGAAACTCGCGAAAGAAGAGCGTCGATCGCCATCGCCTCGTGCACGGAAAGAAGATCCCACACTTTTCTTTCCGCGCCTTCCAGCGCGGGTTGCGGCGCTGCTTCCATTTGAGCAATCAGCGGCATCAGAACGCGTTCTCGAACGGGGTGCGGCAACTCTTCAATGACGTCCTGCCAGCCCGCAACGAGCTTCGCTCCCTGACGAATCAGGACGTGCGGCCCGAAGCTGTTTGCGGACGTGATGTTTCCCGGAACCGCGAACACTTCACGGTTCCCTTCGAGCGCAAGACGCGCGGTAATCAGTGATCCCGAATACTCTGCTGCTTCGACCACGACAACCCCTAGCGACATCCCCGCGATGATGCGGTTTCGAATCGGGAAGTTCTCCGGCGACGGCGGTGTGCCGAGCGGGAATTCCGAGACAAGCGCACCTTTTTCTTCCGCGTTTTCCGCGAGTTTTCTATTCTCGCGCGGGTAGACAAAATCAAGCCCGCTGCCGAAAACGGCGTAGGTGACGCCGGTTCGGAGAGCCCCGCGATGAGCCGCCGCATCGATACCCCGGGCCAGCCCGGATGTCACCGCCACACCCCGGACAGCGAGGTCCTCCGCAAACCTCTCGGCGCAATTTATCCCGTATCCGGTCGGCCGGCGGGTGCCCACAATAGCCACCTGTGGCAGGCCCGGGTCCCACTGTTTCCCCCTTATATAAAGGATGGCGGGCGGGTCGAATATCTCTCTCAAAAGATTGGGGTAATCGGCATGGAGAATGTCCAGGACGCGAATTCCAAGGGTTTGCGCCTTTTCCCACTCCTCGGCAGCCCGCTCGGCGGACCGGGGGGACAAGACATCCCCGGCCACTTCGGGCGGGACCCCGTTCGCTTCCAGTTCCTCCTGCCTGCAGTCCAAGATCGCGTTGGGCGTTCGAAAGCGGCAAAGCAGCGCGTGAATCGTGCGATTGCCCATGCCTCGAACCAGCGAGAGTCGCAGCATCGATTGTGTTTGGAGTACATCGTCCACGCGCGTGGGCTTTGCACGCGGGGTTCCGGACTGTAGAATATGCCGATGCTAATCCGAACAACATTGCTCGCCCTTTTTGCGGCGGTACTGTTCACGAGCGTCGCGGTCGCGCAACACGAGGAAGACGCCTTCGTGGGGCAAAAGGCGCCTGAACTCAAGAAGGGGCTCGTCTGGCTGAACACTCAGCCCCTGACGCTGGAATCCCTGCGGGGCAAGGTTGTGTTGCTGCAATTCTGGGCCTTCGACTGCCCGTATTGCGCGGAAGCAACGCCCCACGTCATCGAGTGGTACGGCAAGTACGCGAAGGATGGGCTTGTTGTGGTCGGAGTGCATACGCCGCGGGTGGACTACGAGAAGGACGAGGCGAAGATTCGTGAGGCCGTTCAGAAGAAAGGCATCAAGTATCCGGTGGTTGTCGATACGAAATATGACGTCTGGAGCGACTATCTCTGCAACGTCTGGCCCTCACACTTTGTGATCGATCAACAGGGCGTGATTCAACTGAGCCATTCCGGAGTCGGACGTTACGAAGACACTGAAAAAGTCATCCAGAAACTCTTGAGCAAAAAATGAGCTTGAAACACTTCTCCATCGCATTCATGACCGTCCTGCTCGTCGCTACGACCGCAAGCGCTCAGGTCCAGTTCAACATAGGCGGCAAGGGCCGCGTCGACGAGGAGAAGACCAAGAACATTCACGGGGCCGTCGTTGACCAGGCCGGCAAACCTGTTGTGGGAGCGCGCGTCGTGGTCGTGAATTCCAAGGACAAGACCTCGAGGACGGTCACGACCGACGAGACCGGCAACTACGCGTTCAGGGGACTGGCGCCGGACGTCAATCACGAAGTACGCGCCGATTACAGAGGCGCCGTTTCCGAACTGAAAACAATCTCCTCGATGCTGGATCGCGAAGACAATCTGGTCAACTTCCAGTTGCCGATTACGGTAACGCCGGCGTCAGCCGCGCAAGCCGACCCGGGACCGGAGCTTCAGTCATTTGATCTCGTGAAGCTGAAGGCCTCGTTTGAGGTGCCTCAGGGGGTTCCCGCCCCGATTCCCGCTGTTCTGTTCCTGCATGGCTATGGGGAAAACCGAAAAGTTTGGGAAGACTTCCGCAAGCAATTTCTGGAACGCGGGTGGGCTGTTCTGTCGCTCGACCTGCGTGGTCACGGCGACAGCGTGACAAAGAATCAGCGCCCCTTACAGGCGAGCCCCGCGTGGCGAAGCAGTCCTCGCGAGTTTCCTCTCGATATCGCCCCCGCGCTCGACTGGCTCAAAAGACAAACTCGACTGAATTCCAGCAAGATCGTGATTGTCGGCTACGACATCGGCGCCAATCTAGCGCTGGTTTCGAGCGGTAAGTTCAGGGAAGTGCGTACCGTTGTCGCTGTCAACCCCAACGCCAAAGAAAGCCTCGAGATGGCGGGCAGCGCGCAGGACTTTCGTCCGCGATCGGTGCTGGTCGTGACCGAGAGCGCCGCCGTAAGCGACGAGATCAAGGCACATGTGAAGGAACCGTTCCGCTCTTTAATCCAGCCCGTCGCGGGCGGCACTGCACAGGTGTTCCAGGGGAAAGCGCTGACCGACGCGATCTTTCAGTGGATTAAGGAATCGTACTAGAAAATCGGGGCCTGGCCACCTGGTTCCTATTTTCTTGCCGCCAAATCTCGGCCGGATTCGAATCGCTAAAGGGCAAGAAAATAGGAACCAGGTGGCCAGGCCCCGATTTTTCTCATGCCCACTTCTTCATGAGTTGCCCGCACGCCGCCGAAATGTCGTTCCCACGGTTCTTACGGACAAAAGCCGAAACGTTGTGCTCCACGAGAACATTCTGAAAGCGCTCGACCGTTTCGTCTGACGGCCGCTTGTATTCCAGTTCGTCCGCTTCGTTGAATGGGATGAGATTCACCTTGGCAGGAATGCCCCTGAGCAGCCGGACCAGAGCTCTCGCATCGTCCGGAGAATCCGTCACACCCTTCAGCAGCACGTATTCAAACGTCACGCGTTGCCGGTGCTTGAGAGGAAAGCGCCGCACAGTGTCCAGCAACTGTTCAATCGGATACTTCCGATTGATGGGCATCAGCACGTCGCGCTTTTCATTGGTGGCGCCGGTCAGGGAGATTGCGAGATTGGGAATCATGGGCTCTTCAGCCAGACGCTCCAAAGCCGGCAGCATCCCCGCCGTAGACAGCGTGATCCGGCCCATCGACATGTTCATGCCTTCCGGATCGTGCAGAATGCGGATCGCCTTCATCACATTGTCGTAGTTGTGCAGCGGCTCTCCCATGCCCATCAGGACGATATTGAAGGTGTCGCGGTCTTCCCAGGAGAGACTGTCGCGTTGCGCAGCCACTACCTGCGCAACGATTTCGCCCGCCGACAGGTGACGTTTCAGTCCCAGTTTCCCAGTCAGGCAGAAGGTGCACGCGAGCGCGCATCCGACCTGGGAAGAGATGCAGATCGTGTTGCGATGCTCTTCGGGAATGAAGACGGTTTCCGCGAACTCATTGTCCTCGAGCGGCACGAGATAACGTCGCGTGCCATCGCTGGAATCGAATCGCCGATGGATCTGCGGCGGCGCGATCAGCCAGGCCTCGGCCAGTTGGGCCCGCGCCGTCTTCGGAAGATCCGTCATCTCTTCGAAGCTCTTGATCCAGCGATGGTAAACGGATTTGAAAACCTGGGTTGCGCGATAGGGCGGGACCAGTTGAGCGGCGAGTTCCTGCCGCTCGACGTCAAAGAGAAGCTTCATTGCGAAGCGCTTGCGGGCGGCGCCTCCTGCTTGTTGATGAATTCCTCAATGGTGCTCATATATGTCGGGTTCGACCACGCCTTCTCGCCAATGTAGTGCTTCAGAACGATGCCATTGCCGTCAATGATGTACGTCTCGGGAAACTTATACACGTTGTAACGATTGGCGACCTGTTTGCCGGGATCGAGATACATGGGCATGCTCGTCAGCTTGTAGTTCTCATAGAACTTCTTCACGTCGTCGAAGTTTGTATCCACGCTGACGGGGACCATCTTGAATTTGCGATCCTTGAAAACGCGGTTCATGAGTTCCATATCTGGCATCTCTCGAACGCATGGCGGGCAGGTCGTGTACCAGAAATTCAGGAAGACAACGTTGCCGCGATAGTCGCTGAGCTTGAGTTCCTTGCCCATGTAGTCCTTGATCGCAAACTCCGGAGCAACATCGCCGACGTTGACTTCGGCAGACGCGGGCTTCCGCAGGACAAAAAACAGGGCTGCCGCCGCGACGACAGCAAAGAAGAGGATCGGCTTCAAGCGTGACATGCGCTCTATTGTATCGCGGTCTAGCGGCTGGAAAGTCGAGGATTTCCCGGAAAACTGATCGCGAATTCCGCGGAAAAGAAGCCGTCAGGATTGTGGGTTCAGGGGATTAGGATGGCCTCTGCGGTGCATCAGGCCAGCGGAAGATGACTCGAATTAATGCCCGGGAGTATGATCCGTGATTATGCCGACAGAAGTCATTACCAGGAAGCTCTTCACCGTTGACGAGTACCACCGGATGTGCGACATCGGGATCTTCCCCGAAGACAAACGCTTCGAGCTGATTCGCGGGGAGATTTTCGAAATGCCGGGTGCCAAACCTCCACACAGCGGACGGGTAATTCGGCTCACCCATTTTTTCGTGAGTCGCCTCGGTGAGGCCGTATGTGTCAGCGTTCAGAATCCGTCCAGCATTGACGACTATTCCGAGCCTGTTCCCGACCTCACATTGTTAAAACCACGTCTGGATTTTTACTCCGGAAATCACCCGATGCCGTCCGACGTTCTCCTGATGGTGGAGGTCTCGCACACAACGTTTCGCTTCGACACGAAGATCAAGGCCCCGTTGTATGCCGAAGCCGGAATCGCCGAGTACTGGGTTCTCAACATCCCCGAAAATGTCGTGGAGGTTCGCACGGAACCCCGGAATGGCCGCTATACGAAGGTTGAGATCTTCAAGCACGGTGAGTCGGTGTCGCCGCGCGCGTTTCCGGAGATTTCGTTTCGAGTGGAAGAGATTCTCGGCTGAGCGACGACGCCATGCGAGACGCAAACTTCTAATACGAGGTGACGACATGCAAATGACGAGAAAGCTCTTTCCTGCCCTGCTTGCTCTAATTGCATGTCTATCGGGGCCTCACACCATCGCTTCAGCCCAGGACGAATATAGGGTTGTGCATCTTCTATATCCCAGTAATTGCCCCGTTAGAATCGGGGTCCTCAAGATTGCAGAAAAGCCAATAGAGGCGCAAAGGCCATTCGCTGCCAGCAAGGATTGGTTAAAGTCCTTGTCTTGGGAAGTACAGAACACCTCGAGCAAATCTGCGTCATACCTGGAGATCGATTTCGATTTCCACGAACTCGATCAGTCGGGAGACAGAGTCTTCAAGTACCAATATGGACGGGGAACAGGTGCAATGCTGCTGAGACCTAGCCAACAAACGAGAATGACTATCTCGGACGAAGTGTACGTGAGAATCAAGCGCTTCGTGGAGGAGAGGCAAGCAACCCTTACTGTTTCCATAGTCGAGATGAAGGTAACGAAAGTCGTATTTGAAGATGGTACGGCATGGCCCCCTAACTGAGAACATGTGAGCTTTCGGTAACCCCCTATTGCGCCGCTGAATTCCCTTGGCATGATTCCCCTCAATTCGTTTTCAAATTCGGACGCTGTCCCCAGATCGTCGGGGAGGCATCGTCGAGTCCCCTCAGCTGTCCCGTGTGCTTCCGATAATGCCAAGTCATGGCTGTGATGCTCTCGGTGCTCGGCAGTGGAAGCAGAGGAAATGCCACCTTTATCAAGACGGACTCGGCACGCATCCTGATCGATGCGGGATTGAGCCGCAAAGATCTTGCGAACCGCCTGGAGAGCATTGGCGAGGATCCCGACGGCATCGACGCCGTCCTCGTCACTCACGAACACAACGACCATGGCGCGGGGCTGCGAACCATGCTCAAGGAGCTGTCCGTTCGCGCCTATCTCACCGCGGGCACTTTGCGCGGCCTGCAACCGGAAACCTTCGAAATGAATGGTTCTGAAATCGTTCCGATCACGGCAGGCGTGCCGTTCACCGTGGGTGATGCGGAGATCACGCCGTTTGCGGTTCCTCATGATGCGAATGAGCCGACAGCGTTCAGCATATCCTGCCAGGGGTTTCGGATTACTCAACTCACGGATGCGGGACACATGTCCGACGCCGTCGCCGCGCATTTGATGGGCGCCGACTGCTTAATATTGGAATCGAATCACGATCTCGAGATGCTCCGCGTGGGCCCTTATCCCTGGGTTCTGAAACAGCGATTGATGGGCCGCTATGGTCACCTGTCAAACACCGCTGTCGCAAAATTCATTCGGGAGCAATATGACGGCCGCGCCTCGCACATGGTGCTCGCGCACCTGAGCGAAAAGAACAATCATCCGGAGATCGCGCGGCAGGAAGCATTGAGGGCGCTCCGTCATCGCGGACTGATGTCGAACGTCACAACGACGCGCCAGCAGGAACCCACGACACCAATCCGTCTCTGCTAAACTCTCGGCATGATACCTCGCTACACACGTCCGGCGATGGGCCGGATCTGGGAAGACCAGAACAAATACCAGCGATGGCTTGACGTTGAACTGGCTGTTACGGAGACTCTCGCCGCAAACGGCATCGTTCCCAAGGACGCAGCCGCAGAAATCAAAGCCAAAGCGAATTTTTCCGTCGATCGGATCAATGAAATCGAACTCGAAACGAAACACGACGTCATCGCATTCACGACGTCCGTCGCGGAGTTTGTGGGACCTTCCGCCAGGTACTTTCACTTCGGCCTCACGTCCTCGGATGTGCTGGATACGGCCATGGCCCTGCAGGTGGCAGACGCCTCAAAACTCATCGCTGCCGGCATCACGCGCCTCCTGGGCGTACTGAAAAAACGGGCCCTGGAATTCAAAACCACCATCGAAGTGGGTCGAACGCATGGGATTCATGCGGAACCCACAACATTCGGACTAAAACTCGCGCTCTGGTATGACGAGATGCGCCGCCAGGAAGTTCGATTCCGTGAAGCCGCGGAAACCATGCGTGTGGGCAAGCTATCGGGTGCAGTCGGTACCTTTGCGCACCTGTCTCCTGAAATCGAAGAGGAGTCGCTGGCGAAGCTGGGATTGAAACCGGCGAGCGTAGCAACTCAGGTAATACAGCGCGATCGCTACGCGCACTACATTTCGACACTGGCGCTCATCGGCGCAACGCTGGAAAAGATCGCGCTGGAAGTCCGTCACCTGCAGAGAACAGAGGTTCGTGAAGCGGAGGAGTACTTTTCTCCCGGACAGAAGGGGTCGTCCGCGATGCCGCACAAACGAAACCCGATCACGTCCGAACAGATCTGCGGGCTGGCGAGGCTTCTGCGCAGCAACGCCATTGCGGGAATGGAGAATGTGGCGCTCTGGCACGAACGGGACATCTCACATTCATCTGTGGAGCGGGTGATTTTCCCCGACTCGACGATCCTCACCGATTACCTGCTGGAGAAGACCGCGTCGCTGGTGGATCGACTGGTCGTTTATCCGCAACGGATGGCGGAAAACCTCGAATTGACGCATGGGCTGGTTTATTCGGGAGAGCTGCTGCTGGAGCTTGTCGCGAAGGGAATTACGCGGGAGGAAGCGTACCGCTGGGTGCAACGCAACGCGATGCGTGTGTGGGATGAAGGCGGGACGTTCAAGGACAAGGTCCTTGGCGATGCCGATATCGTGAAGCTGTGCGGGAAGAAGGATATTGAAAAGGTATTCGATTCGACACGGCTGCTGAAGAATGTGGATCGAATTTTCGAGAGGGTGTTTGGGTAATACCAGTTGTGAGAATCCCTCACCCGGCGCTTCGCGCCACCCTCTCCCGGTGGGAGAGGGACACCTCGCAGGTCGTTCCTTCTCCCTCCGGGAGAAGGTGGCGCGAAGCGCCGGATGAGGGATCCGCACTTTAGCAACACTTTTTCTTTTTTATGCTGCTCAAACGAAAAGCCAATCCCATAGACATCGGCGTGGGCCTGCTGGTCATCGCACTCGCGATCGTTCTGTTTCGCGACAGCCCGCACGTCTACTCTATCCAGCAGCCCTCTCTGAATCTCTCGGTCCGTTATCTTCCCTTCTATGCGCTCGTTTCCGTTTCCCGAATGATCGCAGCGATGATTCTCTCGCTCATCATCGGCCTGCTCGCGGGATACATGGCCGCGGTCAGCCGACCCTGGAACATGGTGATTCTCCCCACGGCGGACATCCTTCAGTCCGTGCCCGTTCTGGGATTCTTCCCCGCTGCCGTGTTTCTGTTCATTCGGATCTTCGGCACAACCTATCCCGCGATAGGCGTGGAGATTGCCGCAATTTTCCTGATCATCACGAGCGCGCTCTGGAACCTGATCTTCGCTGTCTATGAATCGGTCACCACGATCCCGCAGGATCTGATGCTCGCCTCGCAGCAGTTCGGGCTGAAGGGATACAGCCACTGGACTCGCGTTGTTCTGCCCGCAGTGATGCACAAGCTGGCTTACAACAGCATGATCTCCTGGGCGAACGGCTGGTACTTCCTCATTGCCAGCGAGATTATCGTGATGGGCCACGTCAACTACCGGCTTCCCGGCCTGGGAAGTTATCTCGAGCAGACGATGAAGTCGGGAGACTACAGCCACGCGATCTTTGGTGTCCTCGCATTGACGGCCGTCATCGTGGCTTTTCATCTTGTCGTGTGGAGCCCGCTGAACGCATGGTCCGTGCGATTTCTCTACGACACCGCGGATACGCCCACACCGCCCGTAGCAAAAGGTAGCCGGCTGCGCTTCCATATGGCGCGATCGAGAGTGCTTCACGTTCTCTGGGACAACGTGCTGCGGCCCCTGATCCGCTCGATGGTCTTCTTCCTGAGTCTGATCCTGGAAAGGCAGCGCACAAGGCGGGGCAGTCTGCTGCTGGTGGTGCTTGTCATGATCGGCGCTGCCCTCATGGTTCGAGGTATGTGGAGTTCAGCGGCGCACCTGCTCACACCTTCGCCGGAAATGCACGCGGTGCCGCTGGCGCTTCTGTTCAGCTTTCTGCGGCTTCTGGCTGCTTACGCGCTCGCGCTGGTGTGGGCGCTTCCGCTCGCAATGTGGGTGGGGCGCAACGAGCACATCTCGAGGCGCGTGCTGCCTGTGCTTGAAGTCATTGCGAGTATTCCCGCAACTGCGTTCTTTCCGCTGATCGTGCTGACGATTATCCGCCTCGGCGGCGACATGGGTCTCGCTTCAATCCTTCTGGTGACCACGGGAATGCAGTGGTACCTGCTCTTCAATCTGATTGCTGGAATCCGGGCCATTCCCGAGGATCTTCTCCAGATCTCGAATTCTCTTGGCCTCAAGGGGATGACGCGCTGGCGGCGGTTGATTCTGCCTGCAATCTTCCCAAGCCTTGTTACGGGAAGTCTGACCGCCATTGGCGGAGGCTGGAACGCGCTGGTTCTCAGCGAGTATGTTTTCGCCGAAGGCACTCTGTATTCCGTCAATGGAATCGGCGCGATGCTCGCTCGCGCTACCTATGACACGGGCAACCTGCAGCAGATCGTCGTCTCAATCTCCGCGATGGTGCTCTTTATCCTCATCGTGAACAGATTGATCTGGCAGCCGGCCTACGATCTGGCGCAACGGCGATTCGCACTGAACTACTAATCACCAGGCCAGGGGAAAAGTCGGGGGTTAGGGGAGAGCCGGCCCGGATCTCCCCTAGTTCTCGAGGCTGGGATCCAGGACGCGGAATGCGCGTGACACCTGCCAAACGAGAAGGACTCCCAGAAGAACTGAGCCGCACCAGGCCGTCCCAAGGGCTGCCGTCATCGATCCCCCGAAAATGAAATATGCAATCGTGCCGAACCCACCGGTGATGCCGGCCGCAGCGGCCAGGGCAAAAACCTTGATGAAGTTCACGGCCATTTGCCTTCCCGAAGCCTGAAAATTCGTACCCTTGTTGTCCTGCCGTCGAGGAAAGTAGAGGAACACGAGGTTCTCCACTGCAAAGACGATGAGATTCGCCGCCGGCAACCAGGCGCAGACAAGAAGGACTGTTATCCAGTCGGTCGCCAGCGGTCCCGTGACGAGCACAAGCGGCCATTCTATGATGGTGGCTGCGATGACAGGGACGATCAACTCGCCGGCTACAATCGCTCCCGCGGAAATCGGCAGTGTCTTCAGCACGTCGATCCGCTCGATATCTCCGCGAAAATCGAATTGCAGCATTTGGGGAAACGTGAATAGCGCAGACATTCCCAATATCGTGATCGGAATTCCCGCCCCATTCTCCCGCATCAGGTAGCCGGCTAATGCCATAGCGCCAGACATGATCAGCAGGACGATGATCACGCCCCGTGAACTGCGCAGCGCGCTTACCGATTGACGCCACGCGATGGGACCTGCTCCACGCAGGCGGGCGAACATAGGGAGACGGCAACGTCCCGCGGATGGCTTCGACCAGGTCATCCATGCCTGTCCGCGTCTCGCGTTTTGGAGCGCGCGGTAAACCCTTTCGCTGACAGCCAGCGACCGCTCATAGAAGTCCGCGTCCAGACGAAGCGTCAGCGCAATCAGTGCAGCGTTGATGCTCAGAGCAACCGCTCCCCAACCCAGAAACTCCGGGAACAGGCGTTCCGCGGCAATCGTTCGAGAGAAGACCTGAAATGGCAGCAGAACAACCCGGCCAAGTGGTGTCTTCGTAAACTCCTTGATCGCGGAGACGCCGAAGCCGCCTGAGCTGCTCGCTGCCGCTTGCGCCACTGCTGCGAGGAATAATGCAGCGATGAGTGCAAGGGCTATCTTCCGTGCGCGGTTGTACGCCGTCTGACCGATGACAGAAATCGTCAAGCCCAGTATGGTAGACAGTAGCTGGATGAACTGAAGCACCAGCGCAATTCCCAGAAAGGCAAATACCCAGTGCGGGACAAAAGCCGCAGGGGCGACCGAGAGGAACAACGCTCCAGACAAAGCCGCGTGAACCTGATGACCCAGGCGATAGAGGATCAATTCGCGGCGCCGGAACGGGCCGGGAAACAGAAAGTCGGTTTCGGGCGGCGTGAAGAAAATACCGCTGTTGGGGCCATTTGCGATCACGATCAACAAAGTGAAGGCGAGAATGCCCGGCTCAAGAAAAGATCGAGCAGCCGCTGGATCCGGCGCCTCCCTGACAAAGGAGAAGACGGCGAGTGGGCCGAACGTCACCCCCAGCAGGGCCAGGGTCAGGACAAGCTTCAGAATTCCTCTCCCTGTGCGGACAGAGCGTGTGATCCTGCGCCAGCCCGATTTCAGTTGCAGACGCCAAAGCAGCCGCAGCGCCGGATGAAGCATTCTCTCCATCAGCTCCCGGTTCCCGGTGATCCGTCCTGACCCGATGTCGTATCGATAGCTCGAAAGAATATTTCTTCAAGACCGGCGTCATCGGCGAGGCCTGCGAACGCAGTTCGAGCCTCCGCTATCGGGCCAAAGAACCTTGAACGGCCGCGATCGAGAATTAAAAGATGAGAGCAAAGATCCTCAACCAGAGACAACAGGTGAGAGCTGATCACGATTGCCGCGCCGTGCTCTGCACGTTCAAGAATGGATCGCTTGAGTGTGCGAATGCCTCTCGGATCCAGGCCCGTCAATGGCTCGTCAAAAAGGATTGCGGAGGGTTCGTGTAGATAGCCGCAGCAGATCGCGACCTTCTGACGCATTCCACGCGAGAGCTCCTGCGCCAGCACATCTTTCTTGTCGATCAATTCGAAGACCCGCAGCAATTCGATCCCGCTTTCCTCGTGACCGGCAACGCCGTACGCTGCGGCGACAAACTGAAGATGCTCAGCGACCGTCAGCGTGTCGAAAAGTCTGGGTTCATCGGGAATGTACGCAAGCTGCTGCTTGGCAGCGACAGGCTGCGAGGCCACATCATGACCTCCGACAAACAGCTTTCCTCGCGTGGGCGGAATGATTCCAGCAATGCTGCGCATCGTGGTGGTCTTGCCGGCGCCATTGGGTCCGACGAGTCCGAGGATCTGCCCTGCCTGAACCTGGAATGAGAGCTCTGCCACGGCAACGGTTTCGCCATAGCTCTTGTGAAAACCGTCTACTTGAATCAACTTCACATCCTTGCCGCTGCTATTAAGAATGATGTCGGGAGTGACTTCAAGCGGCGTTTACCGCGTTCCGCCGGTAAGCGGCTGCTTTCGAATCACAAACTGGCCCGCAAGGCCCCTTCCCCACTCCGCGTCCTGCCCATAGATGTCGCGACGGAAATTCACATGCCCTTCCGGATCCGCCCAGGCGGTCCAGTAGGCGAGCAACACGGGGATCTTTCGTTTCAGGGTGACGTTCTGTATCCGACCCGACTCAATGGCCTGGGCTATCGCAGTGTCGTTCCATGCCGGATCGTCAAGGAGCAGACTCGCGAACTGCAACGGGTTCTCGACACGCACGCAGCCCGAACTGAAACTACGATCCGCCGCGTCGAACAGGCTCGTGGAAGGTGTGTCGTGGAGATAAACGGCGTAATCGTTCGGGAACATGAACTTCACGCGCCCGAGTGCATTCTTCGGACCGGGATCCTGGCGCAGCGTGTAGGGAATATTCCCCGAGCGAAACATGGCCCAGTCAATCGTGGAGGGATTGATCTCTGTTCCTGTTCGGTCCAGCACCTTCAGTCCGCGGCGGGTAATCGAAGCCGGATCACGCCGCGCTTCCGGCAGAATGTCGTTCGCGATGATTCCCGGGGGCACGGTCCACGTCGGGTTGAATACCAGATAGGTGATCTGGGAACGAAAGATCGGTGTGCGTCGATACGGCTTCCCCACCTGAACACGCGACCTCCACACCACCTCGCGGTTTCGGACGAAGAACACCTGATACCCGGCCACATTCACGACGACAAATTCGTCGGGCAAATCCTGCAACAACACCCGGCCTCGATCGAGGTTGATCCGGATCTGTTCGATACGGGCTGAAACGGAAACGTTGAGTTCGGTAATCGTTCTTGCGCCCGCTACCCCGTCGGCTTCAAGACCCAGGCGTTCCTGGTAAATGCGTACAGCGCGGTCGAGTTCTGCGTCGTAGGATTGAGAGTCCGACGCCGACCCGCTGATGTCACCGGTCATGCGCAAGCGTGCGCGAAGCGCAGCAATACGTGCATCGGTCATGCCCGTTTTGAGCGCAGGCCCCTCCGGTATCGTCTTCCAGCCACCGGCGTCGGAGATTGCGTAATAGCGCGCCAGTTCGCGCCGGAGATTGACATAGAGATAGTGCGTCGGCTTCAGCGCTTCAATCCTGTTGTAGACGTCATCCGCATCAAGAGCTCGCTCGATCGCCTGCGCAATGTTCACCCCTTCGAGCGTGCGTCCGTAATTCCACTGTGAATCGAAGGTATGCGGATCAACCTTGCCGAAGCTGAGATGGTAGCCAACCCGAAGCAGGGCTTCCGTATTCAGCACATCGAACTGTGCGCGCAGTTCCGAGCCTGCTTTGCCTGACCGGACATCCGCAGCCATCGCTTCGAGTTGAGCCGTGTAATAGTCCCGTGGATCGAGCCCGTCATTGCGGCTGTCCCGAAGCGCTCGATGCAGATCATTGACGACGCCCGGGCGATCCCACGCAGGGCGAAAGTTCCGCTGGGCGTAGAACTGATGGATGAGCTGCGGCCAGGCAATACTAAGGCCGCGGATGTGCGCGGCTCCAGGTTGCGTGATGCTGTCTACCTGCGCTTCGATCGCGTCGGCAATGGACCGATCGGAGATACTCTGCGACTCTACGATACCGGCTGCATGCAACAGACAGGCGCCGAACAAGAGCCGATGCCAACGTCCCAACAAGGCCCGCTTGCCAGTCAGTGAGAAGGGAGACATGCGTTCTGTGACTCCTTTTGCCGGCCGAAGCCGATATTGCAGCCTGCAGACTCGTCAGAGATTGCGCCACGGCCGGGTGAACAAAGCAAGAGAACGCCCACTGTCGGAGTCATCTAGGGAATCTCGCCGATTGTGATTTAAGTGCTGGCCATGATAGGTCACGTACGGTTGTAGTTCGGCATCGCCAGCTTCATTGGCGCACAAGCACAAGGAGAGCACAATGGTTGGACTCATTCTCAAGTTGCGCTGGGTAGCTGTCATCATCGCCCTGTTTTCCGGACTTCACGCCGTGGCATTTGTTGCGATTGGAATTGTGCGCGGCATCATGGGCTATTCGCTGATTATTCAGGGACCACCCTGGGATGGCGATCATGCGCCTGGCATTCAGCTGGCGAGATCCGTGGACGCCTTTCTTCTGGCCCTCGTCTTTTTCGTTTTCTCGATCGGGGTGCTGGCGCTCTTCCTTTCCAAGCAGGGAGGTTCTTCTCTGGAGTCCGTTCCGGAGTGGATGCGCGTCCGAAACCTCTCGGAACTCAAATTTCTAATCTGGGAGGCGATTCTTGCGGCGCTGGTCGTCGCCAGTGTCGAAAGCTTCGTTGCGGCGGGTCACGAACTCACCTGGTCCGCGCTTATTATGCCGGTGGGAACTCTAATTCTCAGTCTGGGGTTGTTTCTGGCCCGGCGAGCACACTAGCGGCAAACGTTTTCTAAAGCGCCAGCGGCGGCAGCTTGCCAATCTGCTGATAGAAACTCATGAAGTCGAAAGTGTTCCAGGCTTCAATGATCTTTCCATCCCGAACACGCGCTATGGTCATCCCGGAAAAGTCTACGGGCCTTCCTGTCGGCCCACCGAGTGCATTGCCATGGTGAGTCCCGACGACACGACAGTGCGCCGTAACCAGCTCTCCCTCAGTAACGGTGCGAAGCACTTCAACACGAACATCCGGAAAGGCTTCTCGAAATGCCCGGTAGAAAGGCCGGTAGCCTTCCGGGCCGCGCATTGGCGCCCCATCGGCACCAAGACCGTGAGCAATGCCGTCCGACGCAAAGAGCCGATCCATCGTTTCTTCCTTGCCCTGATTCCACAACTCCTCGAACCAGGTACGAACGACAGAGTCCGGAGTAGCTGACATAGGGGGTCTCTCCTTTGCACAGGATTCTAAGGCCCGAGTATGACGCGCGCCACACGAAACCAGAGATTCTTGTCGTGGCTCATCGCGTCGCTCGGTCACGCCCGGCAAGTAGGGGCGGCGTCCCAGCTTTGCAAAGATTTCACCACGATATTGACACTCGGATTTTCACTGATATAGATTCCGCCCAGCGACTGTGACCAATTGAGCAAAAAAACGGAAATGGGAGGAGGCTCCCCTTTTACCTCCTCCCTCTATCCAGGGGGGGTAGACCATGCGTAAGACTTTAGGAGCCCTGTTGCTGTGCCTGCTTGTGGGGCAATTTGCATTCTCGCAGGGCGGCAATTCACAACTGGGTGGCGTGGCCACCGATGCGACCGGAGCGCTCCTTCCGGGCGTCACCATTACGGTGACGAATGTCGATACCAGCGTTGCCAATACGGCGATCACCAATGAATCGGGTGCGTATAACTTTCCAGCACTGCAGCCCGGAGCGAATTACAGCGTCAGCGCTTCACTTCCAGGCTTCCAGAGGAAAACAGTAACGCGCCTGAACATTGGTGTCGCTGTGACCGTACGGCAGGACTTCCAGCTCGAAGTTGCCACTCAGGTAACCACAGTGGACGTGAGCATTGAGGCCAACGAACTGCTCACGACCAACACCCAATCCGTAGGTGAAGTACTGAACCAGGAGCGGGTCGCGGATCTTCCCATTGTCGGTAATGATGTGCTGAGCCTGATCGGGCTGATGCCTGGTGTGCGAGGCAACGCCGAAGATGCCAACTTCGCCGGTGTGGGCGACATGGCGATCAACACTGTTCGTGACGGCCTTAGCGTCAGCGACGGCCGGTTCGCGAGCGGCGTCTTCTCCACGACATTCATCAACCCCGATCTCGTCGGTGAGATTCGCATCGTTCTGACTCCGGTCGACGCGGAAATGGGTCGCGGTAACGGTCAGGTGATCATCAACACGAGGTCCGGCACCAACAAGTACAGCGGTGCTGCCCAGTGGGATATCCGGAATACGGCGCTTCAGCCGAACACCTGGGGTAATAATAATGACCTCGATCCTGTCACAGGTGCATGGAGCCCGACAGAGCCCAACTGGTCGAACACGCACCACTACACGGTGAGCTTCGGCGGACCGATTGTCCGTAACAAGACATTCTTTTACGCATTGTGGGACCAGCAACTTCAGTATCAGCGGAACGTCGTGACGGCCAGCGTCATGACGGACGCCGCACGTAACGGAATCTTTCGGTTCTTCCCAGGCTGGGTAAACGGAAACTCGACAACGAACACGACCGTCAGTTCAACAACCAGCCCGGCAGGAGTCGGCGCGGGTCAAATCGCCGTTGTTGACGCTATCGGAAACCCGCTGAGACCGACAACGAATCCTAATGGCACTCCATATACCGGCCAACTGACCTGCATCAGTGTCTTCGGCCCGATCAAAGCGGATGGAACGCCCTTTACGCCGGCGGATTGTCCGGACGGCACCATCATTACCGGAACATGGGACTCAAGACGACCGGTGATGGACACCACCGGTTACATTGCTAAAGTTTTGGGCGTCATGCCGAGAGCGAACTATTTCGGCACCGGAGACGGACTGAACCAGGCGGGATACCGGTTTACGCGTACACGTCGCGGCAATCAGGGAGCCGCAGTCACAATCGGAACAGATTCCGAGACCGACAGAAAACAGATCAACCTGAAAATCGATCAGAACTTCAACGCGAACCACAAGCTTGCGGCGAACTGGTCGTATGAACGCAACGACACATTCAGCGATCAGCCGAACTGGCCGGATGGCATTCCCTACTTCACGCAGCGCTATCCGCAGGTGTTCACGGCCAACTTGACGTCCACGCTCTCACCGGTATTGCTCAATGAGGGGCGCTTCGGCATTCGATACAGCAGGGCGAACATCGCCGCCCCGCATGAGGAGCAGTTCTATCCGAATAAGGATGTCGTCCAGGAAGCATTGCAATGGACCCTTCCCGTCGCCGGATATAACGTGACCCTGAATCCAGGTGCAGGCAATTATGCGTTTGGCGGCACAGCCAACGGCATCTTCAACACGAATCCCGGACAGTACAACGGGAACACCAGCTATTTGTACAACTACGCTGACACCATCAGCTGGACGCATGGAAGACACGCGTTCAAGTTCGGCGCCGAATACCGCCACACCGTTTCGAACGGTTATAACAACATCGGGGCAGGCGGCGGCGTTCGAATCCCATTCGCGCGCGTGATCGGCGGCAGCGACACTAACAACACGTCCGAACTGAACACTGCCGGCAGTACTCAGAACGGCACGAATGGCAACCTGTTGCCTGCGAGCGTGCTGTCCAACAGCGGAAATGCGCTGTCGAACCGCACAAACGCGGTCAACATGCTGTACTTCATGGCCGGCTCAATCAGCGGCGTGCAGAGTCTCTACTGGATCGATGAGGCCGACGACGTTGCCACCGGTAATTGGGAGTCGGTCGTCACTCAACCCAGAAAGTTTCGTGACACTGTCGAAAACGAACTTTCCTTCTTCGCAAAGGACGACTGGAAGATTACAAGGAACCTGACGCTGAACCTGGGCCTTCGGTGGGACTGGTACGGTTCTCCCTACATTGGTTCGGGGTTCACTTCAACAACCGTCGATCAGGGCTATGGGCTCTTCGGGATCAATCAGAACGCAGCCGACATTTTCAGCAACTGGCTGCGTCCTGGAAACACGTTCCTGTCCGGCTATGGCCCGAATTCGCTCGTGGATCCCCTCGCATGCACGCAGGGCGTGTCGAACGGCCCGAACCTGCCCGTTTCCAGTTGCGATCCCAGCAAGCTAACGACGATTGAGTTCGTCGGTCCCAAGACCCCGAACCCGGACAGACTGGCCTATCCGAATGACATGAACAATTTCGGCCCGGCTGTAGGATTCTCCTACAACACCAACTTCTTCAAGGGAAAGCCCACCACGATCCGCGGCGGTTACCAGATGACCTACGGCGGAAGCGGGCGCGTTGTCGGAGGCGGGGGAACGACCGCATCTGAAACAGTCATTGCCTCTTCACCGGGTTCGCTCCTGAACGCAACCACCGTGAACAATGACTTCAACAACAAATATCTCAATCTGACGAATATTCCCGAACTGGTGCCGGTGCGCGCGACTATTCCGCCTGGCGGCACAATTCCGATTTACGGGACTGCGAACTTTTCGTCGATCGATAAAAACTTCGTGACGCCATACACGCAGAACTTCAACCTGTCGGTCACAACAGCGGTAACGAATCGGCTGACGGTGGATCTGCGTTATATCGGGACTCGCAGCCTGAAGCAGCAGAGCAGCGTCAACCTGAACATCAACAATGTCTATTTCAACGACGAGCTTTTCAATGCTCTGGAAATGACACGGCAGGGACTCAACGCTCCCTTGTTCGATCAGATGTTCGCCGGACTCAACCTGAATCCGAATACAACAGGCTACGGCGCGATCGGCACATGCGTAACCGCAGCGGCTGGAGCTCCTGGCGCCGGACAAGAAGGTTGCAGTGCGACGCAGGTGATGCAGCACGGATCCGCTCATCTTCGAAGAAGCGGCACATTCCGTACCGACCTGGCCAATGGGAACTACCTTGGTGTAGCCGGTAACCTGATGGGGAATGGCCCCAACGGTACGACCGGCCTGCAATCTCTGCCGACAGGTCTCACGGGTGTCAACAACCGCAGATTGCTCCGCAACGGATGCGATCGACTGGCCGCCGGACTCACCAGCATAGCAACGCGGTGCTTCCAGGAAGATTACATGGTCATGAATCCTCAGCTGGGAACCCCAACGTTCGTCACGAACGGAAACAGTTCCAACTATCATTCCCTCCAGACACAGGTCACGTTGCGGCCGACCTTCGGCCTAAACCTGCAGGGAACCTACACGTGGTCGAAAAACCTCGGCATCAGCGGCAATGCGACAGATCCCACGCACCGAAACGCGGACTACACGCTAACCGCCAATGATCGTCGTCACGACTTCCGCCTGAACGGAACAGCCGAACTCCCCATCGGGCCGAACAAGCTGTTCTTCGGGAATACCTCCGGATGGGTTGCCCGCATGATTGAGCGATGGCAAACAAGCATGATCTTCACCTGGAATTCGGGAACGCCGACCGATATCACGGCACAAGACATGTTTTATGACAACGGCACTCCGGACATCGTGGGTCCCTTCCCATTCAGAAGTGGCCATGTGGAGTGGAATGGTGAAAACAACGCGTCGGGGACGCTCCATGGTGGAACCTACTTTGGAAGCCCCAACCCTTTCATCAGCATCGATGACCCACAGTGCACGAGTGTCGGAAATGTCGTCGATTCTCAGGGGTACAATCTGTTCAATTCAAGCGATGGCAACTGCACGCTCAACGCCACCGCCCTTCGTAATTCGGACGGGACGCCTGGCCAGATCGTTTTCCAGACACCAAGACCTGGAAAGCGTGGAACGCTCGGACAATCGTTCATCGAGCAACGAGGGGTTTGGACGCTTGATGCGAATCTGAGCAAGACGTTTCAACTCACGGAATCCAAGAGCCTTCAGGTCAGAATCGACACAACCAATGTGTTGAATCATCCTCAGCCTGGCGCGGTGAATTTCGACAGTTCGAGCGCGAACTTCGGATTGATCACCGGCAATACTGGAAAGACCGGTACCCGGAGTTTCCAAGGCTCGCTTCGCCTCACGTTCTAGGTAACGGGAAATCCAGTAACAGCCCCTTGCCGGCTCCCCCTCCGGCAAGGGGCTCTTTTTTGGGGCTCTCGTTTAAACAAAAGAGGCCAGTCAGCCTCCTCCATGGTACTAGCGACTGTAACCAGGGGGTAACCGGTATGATCCGGATGGAGGCTGAACTGGCCGCGTTCCGCGGACTCGGGGCCCACGGAAAGTCATCCCTATTACGTTCCTGATGCCCTTTAGGTTTCTCCTAATCTGCGGCAGCATCAAATAAATGCTGCGTCACTGCATAGACGGCAAGTTCGACTGTACTGTTGACACCAATTTTGCGCCGTAAGCGCGCTTTCCGCTTTTCGACCGTTCTGACGGGAATATCCAGAGCTTTCGCCATTTCCTTATCCGTTTTTCCCCGCACCGTCAGCTTCAAGATGGCAACGTCAGACCCGGTTAGAGCCAGAGGAGGTATCGGTTTGCTGGATGATGCGCACTGACTGCGCAGAACTTCCAGCGGCGTGGGAGAAACGAAGTGTCGTCCGGCGATTACCGTTTTTAGTGCCGGCACGATCCAGTCTTCCAGACCATCTCCGCGGTACAAATATCCCAACGCATCACTCCAGAACGCCGGCTCAAGGTAATCGGTGCAATTATGTGCTGTTGTCAAAAGCACCCGAGTCTTGAGATTGCGGTGCCGGATTTCCTCAAGAACTTCCTTGCCGGTCGCCAGCGGCATCAGCACATCAAGCACCGCGATGTCCGGTGCATGTCTGGCGAGCAAGGCAATGGCTTGTCTTCCATCCTGGGCCTCAGCGACAACGCGAAAACCTGGAATCGTCTCAGCAAATTGCCGAATGGAATTCCTGACAGCTGGATCCGCTACGGCAATAATTCCTGTAGTCTCAGCTAGATTCAGATTCATCTACATCTGGATTTCTGGGGAAGGTCAGGCGCTGAAGTGCCACTATAAAAACGATGTTGCCGTCGGCACGACGCTTACCTGCAATCTCCAAGGTCTCGGTTCACTGACCCTGAAATCTCCACGCTTGCCAACTTGTCACTTGAGGCAACCAGAGAGCGCAACATGCACCGCACAACCACTTCACCGCACCGTGAAAGTTTCCTCAAAGAGCTTAAGACGCAAATTGATGCTAAAAGGTTCCGCGATGCGCGCTAAAAAAGTGACATCCATCGGCATGTTTGCCAAGGGTGGATATCCGCCTGCTAGCGAAGAGCATCCGCTCGCACGACGTGCTCGCGTTCGAACCGGATGTCTTTGGCTCTTTGTTCCATTAAAACCGCCGCCTCCTCTCTGCTGGTTTTTCGAAATACTTCCGTCAGCTTTTCAAGCGTCGTCATCACCTGCAATGACTGAGAACCGAAAATCGTTTCATATGCCTGAAGAGCGCCTTTGAGCAGGTCCTCAGCTTCCATATACCGTCCCAGCGCAGTTAGCGTTGAGGCAAGATTTGCGGCGGAAGACGCTACGGCGGGATGCACCTTTCCGAACGTTTCCAATCGAATCTGATAGCTCTTGCGAAACGCTTCCTGCGCCCCGAGGTAATGACGACGAGCGGAGTGCATCGTTCCAATGCTGTCGAGGACACTGGCCAGATTGAGCCCCGAGGAATCCTTCAACAACGCCAGCGCTCGCTTAAAGAGCGCATCAGCAGCGTCCCACTTCTTCTCCGCAACATAGACTGCGCCGAGGTTGTTGAGCAGAGGCACAAGTTCCGTGCTGTTAGGACCGTGCTCATGCTCCAACACGCCAATCGCCTGGCGAAAATCCCGCTCTGCACGTTTAGTGTTGTTGGTCGCGTAATGCAAAGCACCCAGGTTATTGAGCACACGTGCCCTGTAGGGATCCCGGGGATTGAATTCGTCTATGACCCTGAGCGACTCCGCGAGGTACGATTCCGCCTGTACAAACTGTTCATTCTCACCTGGAGAGAGCGCCCAGGTTGTTCAGGACCACAGGAAGATAACGTTTCGACGGAGCTTTTCGCAATACCTCGAGCGCTTGCAAACACGCAGTCATCGCCTCGGCACGTCGCCCTCTGGCAAGAAGCACGCCTCCAAGATCGCCAAGAGCTTCGGCCCTTTGAACAGCGTCCCCGGCTTGGTCCGCCTGCTCAACCGCCAGCCGGTGATAGCGCTCCGCATCAGTAAAGTTGCCACTTTGAAATGCTTCTCTTCCTTTCTTTACCAACTCGGCCACCTCATCGGCGAACAGACGTGTTCCCTGGCATAGCATTGCGCTCAAGAGAAGAAGGATGAGGCTGATTCGCCTCTGCATGAGTCCTCCACCAGCCGCTTCAGGCGCTCCCTTTCAAAGCATGTGTTGATCGCTCTTCAGGAATTGACGCTGTATAGACACTTCGAGTTGGTGTTTCGGTTCTGGTGGAAAACCGCCTGCACGGGAGGAAATTCCGCAGTCGGCAAAACGGATCAGTGAAATCCCTGAGAAGAGATGCAGAAAAAACCTGAGGAGAAAGAATAGAGTCTCGCACAGACAGATTTAGGATCGACGCTTCGGATCATCTATTGTTCGGTTCATGCGCAGCATCACAACGCGACTTTGCATCGGTTTGCTGTTGGGATTGACGGCAACACTCGGCGGGCAGGTTCGAACGAGCCAGACCGGCTTGTTGTTCGACGATGTCTATCTGCGCCACCTCGCCGGCGTCGAACATCCGGAACGGCCGGAGCGGCTGACGTCTATCCGCGAGGGTCTGGAACGAGCCGGGTTGCTGGCCGGCATCTTTCGTATTGCGCCGCGGCGCGTGACCGATGCAGAACTGATGCTCGTCCACACACGGAGCTACGTGGATCTGGTCCGGCGAGAACTTTCGAATCTCACGGGGCCGAAGGACCTGAGCACGGGAGATACGGTCATTTCGCCGGGTTCTCTGGAAACAGCGCAATTCGCCGCCGGTGGCGTACTCAACGCGGTGGATGCCGTCATGACGAAGAAAGTGAGGAACGCATTTTGCGCTGTCCGCCCGCCGGGTCATCATGCCACTCCGTCGCGCGGTATGGGCTTCTGTATCTACAACCAAGTCGCGATAGCCGCGCGATATGCGCAGAAAACTCATGGAGCGAAGCGCGTGCTGATCGTTGACTGGGACTATCACCACGGCAACGGAACGCAGGACATCTTTTACGAAGACGAGTCCGTGATGATTTTCGACACGCATCATTACGGGGCTTATCCGGGCACGGGGAGCGCCACAGAAACCGGCGCGGGCAAGGCAAAGGGGACGAAGTTCAATGTGCCCATGGCGCCTGGAGCGGGAGACGCTGCATTTCTGGAAGCTTTCAGGGCGCGTCTCGTGCCGGAAGCGCGCAAATTCAAACCGGATCTCATCTTGATCAGCGCAGGCTTTGACGGCATGCGCAACGATGTTCTTGGACAGTTCGACATCACGCCTCAGGGCTTCGCAGACATGACACGAGTTGTCGTCGATCTCGCGAATGAGCTCTGTCAGGGACGTGTTGTTTCGGTGCTGGAGGGCGGCTATCGTCTCGACGGCCTCGCGGAAAGTGTCGTAGCGCACATGAAGGTGCTTCAGGGTCTCTGACGGAACCTGGGCGGTGCCGTTCCGCAAATTGCTCTCTGTCACTCTTTCGACGACAATTGAGCCTTCTATGACAACCAGCAACAGACAGCGTCCAATGTTGTCGCGTCGTGCGTTGATGAAGGCCGCCGTGGGCGGAGTCGCAACGATCGCGGGTGGACGATATCTTGCAGGTGCGCCGCAAACAGCGCCTGCCGGACCGCCAAGCATTCCTGGGGATTATGTTCTCGCCAATGGCAAGTTTGTCGATGGACGCGGTGTGGTGGGATCGGCACTGACGATCAGGAACGGGCACATCGTCAATGTGCGTCAGACAACCACACCTGTTCCCGGAATCCCAACCATTGACCTTGGAGGGCGCACTGTCATCCCCGGCCTTTTCGATGCCCACGTTCATTACACTCGCGCCGGCATCAATCCCGGTCACGAGGCTCGTCGCATTGAAAGAGCCTTCTCGATTGCGGAGTTGCAGGACGCGATCGCTCGCGTTGCGTCTGTAGTTCCGGCAGGAGAGTTCATTACATGTATCGGGGGATGGAATCACACCCAGCTCGCGGAGGCCCGCCGTCCGACCAAAGCGGAACTGGACGCAGCGGCTCCGAAACATCCCGTCTATATTTCCGGCACAGGTGGTGGAACCGGCACAATCACGAACACTCTCGGCCAGGCATTCTTTGCGTCGAAAGGGGTCAGTGTCGAGAATGCGAACGGAGTCATCGCCTCCACGGCTCCCGCTCTTGCGGCGCTTCAGGCCGCGCAAACGCCGGCGGACAAGCTTCGGGGAACAGCCGAGTTGAATGCCCATGCCAACAGCCTTGGGCTAACGGGCGTGATCAATGCCAGCAATCTCGAGGACCAGGAGTATCCGCTCCAGCTCTGGCGACAAGACAGGCTCACCATTCGCATGCGCCCTCTGTTTCCCGCAGATTCACCGCAGGATGTCGAAGCTCGCATCGCCAACAACTTCAGCCAGGGTGGGCGTGCCGTCGGGGACGACCTGTTCCGCGTAGCCGGATTCGGTGAACGCATCGGCGGCAACAACACCACTTCCCCCCAGTTCGAACCCACTGCGCGGGTGATTGCCAAACACCGCTGGATGCTCCAGCAGCATTCGATCACGCCGGCCGAAAATGACTTTCACCTGAATGCTCTTCGAGCCATCGCGCGCGAGTATCCAATCGACGGGCTTCGATGGGCGCTGATTCACCTGCAGAGCATCGACTCGCCTCGCTTGATGGCATTGAAGGAACTCGGTGCCGGCGCAAGCGCCCAAACCTGGACATATCTGTCAGCAGGGGGCGGGCCGCCTTTTCGTCGCATTGTGGACTCCGGAATTCCGGCGGGCGTCGGCACGGATTCGACAAATGTGTCCGCCCTCGATCCCTGGTTGTCGCTGTTTTACATGACCACGGGCCGCAACCTCGCCGGTATGCTCACCAACGACACCCAGCAGATTTCGCGTCTCGAAGCGCTCCGGCTCTACACAGAAGGCGCCGCGTGGTTTTCATTTGATGACCGCCTCACAGGGTCGTTCGTTGAGGGGAAGTACGCGGACCTGGCGGTACTCAGCGACGACTACCTCACGATCGCCGACCAGAGAATTCGAAAAATAGAGTCGGTACTGACAATGCTGGGCGGGAAAGTCGTGCACGCCTCCGGGCCTTTCTCGAATCTCCTCAAAAACTGACTGGACTTCGTGTCCTCACGTTATACCGGCCTACATGGGAGCTCTTCTCCAATGTGGCTTCTCCTTCGAAGACCCGAAAAGCCGGCACGCTCAGGTACCGCTTGAGCTGATTCTCAAATTGAGTCCTCGCTGATGAGGCCGCTCATACTCGCGTTCGTGCTTCTCGAAGTGATGGATAAGGAATTGACTGTGCCCGGAGTGTGGTTCGCGTTCGTAATTCCGGGCTTGATCGGTTTCCTTCTCGGCCGTCGAACCTGGTGGGCTGGTATCCCGATGATCGCGTGGATCACACTCGGCGCAGTGGTCCAGTTGTTGGAGCTGCATGACCCCTTCGTGGGGCAGAGCATACTGTCCGAGGCTGGCCCAGGTTATTTCATCCAGTCGTACGCGGCGATTGCCGTCAGTTTGTCCCTCGCGCTGGGTGGAATGCGCATTGGCTGGAATTCAAGAAGAGAACAAACCGTCTAGCTTCACGAGATTCGAAGTAGCCTCGCCAGTGTTCCACCGAGGATCGCTTCCTTCTCCGCGTTGCTCAAGAACTTTGCGTCGAGAATCAGGTCCACTGTAACCGGCCAGTTATACGGCATATCGGTGCCATAAACGACCTGCCCGGCACTGACTTCAGCCACCAGGTGCCGCAGGCCCTCGTCGCTGAAGATCATGGAATCCACAAGAATCTGATCCTTGAAATACTCCCGCGGCCGCTTCTTGTTGGCGCAATTGACGCCGGGACGGACATCGCATGCGACATCGGTCCGACCCAGATAGGAAGGGAGGTATCCTCCTGCGTGAGCTCCGCAGATCTTCACCCGGGGAAAGCGATCGAGAGTCCCTTCGAAAATCAGCCGCGACAGAAAAACCGTGGTTTCCAACGGATTCCCGATGATGTTTGCCAGATCGCCTCTGCCGCCGAGGGCTCCCGAAGTAACGACGTTCTCAGCGCCTCCGGCCGGGTGCACGAAAACAAACGCGTCAAGTTCCTGGACTTTGGCCCAGAACGGATCGTATTTCGTTGACGATGGAATCTCTCCCGCAACATGACCAGCAATGCCGACACCACGCATTCCCAGGGACTTCATCGCCTGTTCCAGTTGTTCTGCCGCGAGGTCGGGATGCTGCAACGCCACCGAAGCGAGTCCAACGAAGCGATCCGGGTGCATGGCGCACCAGCTGGCGAGCCCTTCATTCTGGATCCGGATGAGGCGGCGAGCCGTCTCGCGGTCCGTTCCGTACCACCAGCCACCCTGGTGGCTCAATGCCTGGACATCAATGCCCTGTTGATCCATGGACTGTAGCCGCGCCGGGCCAAGGACGAGAGGACCGTTCAGCTGGTTGATCACATTGCCCGCAAGGGTTGTATTGCGTACGAGATCGGCCTCTTCCGGGATAAGGAAGTGACCGTGAATATCAATAACCCGGATACGGCGATTTCCGATCGCCACCTGACGGCGAGGGGAGGGCCCGCGTTGCAGACTGAAAGCACTGGAGGCTCCCAGGAAAGCTCCCGCGGCAGCACCTGCGGCCAGTCTTAGAAATGATCTCCGACTTTGCATCTTCCCTCCTCACCGACGCGGTGCGGCAGACTACCTGGGATGGTTGCGGCATTGTTGTGGAACTCGCTTGCGCAGGGTTGTAACCCGGGAACGATCGTTCACTCAAGTCCAAACCCCCGGGATCCGGAGGCCGCCGTGTCCAGACTGTGAAATTCTTGCAAACTCCCGCCAATTGAATAGGCATTGTCCTTTTGAAGTGGTAGATTTACAGGCTTCTGAAGCCGCTTCTGCTGATGCTCTGGGCCGACTGTTCTGCATCTGGTTCTCCTGTCTGGTATCGAAGTAAACAGCAGCAAGGTTACCCATGCGTGAAGTCGCCGCCGCCAGATCTGCAACTCAAGTCCGGAAGCTTCCTCCGCTGTTCTTTCTGGGCAGCCTGATGATCCTATTCGGCCTTGGTACCTACTTCTTTGGTATCGCTTTCTCGATGTTCCGCCTGTTGTTCCAGCTCGGAGAACCGTTTCGGTCGTGGAATGAAGCGATCGTCTGGTACAGCGGCCTGCCCACCACGATAGGTGTTTGCCTCGCAGGTCTCGATCTCGCCCTTCTGCTGCCGGCGAAGCGCAGGGAATCGCGCCGGAGGGTCCTCGCCCCGGTTATGGACAAACGCGTGGTCGTCGCGTTGACAGCCTACAACGACGAAGAGAGTATCGGTCCTGCGGTTGCGGACTTCGCACGCCACCCGCTGGTTAAACGCGTGATTGTTGTAGACAACAACAGCATGGACCAGACTGCCACTGTTGCCGCCGAGGCAGGGGCACGTGTTGTCGTGGAACAGGAGCCGGGATACGGCAAATGCGTCTACCGATGCTTTAAGGAAGCCCTGAGCGAAGACGGAGAATTGATTGTTCTGTGCGAAGGCGACATGACGTTTCGCGCCGCTGATATCGAAAAGCTCACCGCTTATATTGAACACGCTGATGTGGTGAACGGCACGCGCATCGTCGAGCAGTTGCGGGACTATTCCACGCAGCTCTCGACGTTCATGTACTACGGCAACTTCTTCGTGGGGAAGATGCTGGAACTGAAACATCTGGGGCGCGGTACGTTCACAGACGTCGGCACGACGTACAAACTCCTCCGCAGGGATAGTCTCCTGCGACTGATGCCCCAATTGAATCCGGCAGTCAACATGGAGTTCAACGCACACTTTCTCGACACGGCACTCACCCGCGGCGAAAAGCTCGTCGAATGCCCGATCACGTTCCATCCCAGAGTCGGCGCGAGCAAGGGAGGCAACGTGAGCAACCTTCGCGCTCTGAAGGTAGGGCTCCGAATGATCGCCGGGCTATGTTTCGGTTGGCCGTCTCCGTAGAAGAAACGTTTGCAGCGCGAAGCGCGACAACCCCGGTCAGGCAAGTCTCGAAGGGTTGCGTCTATTGCCCGTAGTGAGAGCCTGGATAGAGCAGGTTCAGGGCGAACGTGAAGATGGGGTTGAAGAGTCTGCCGAACAGAAACCACGCCACAAACATGCCGGCCATTTGAAATCCCGGCTGCCGAATGAAATCCAAAAAGCGAAGAGCCGTTCGTTCGCTCATCAGGATAGTCACCCCGGTCCCACCATCCAGTGGCGGCATCGGCAACAGGTTGAATGTGCCCAGCAAAACGTTCTCGAAAAACAAGACGCTGAGCGTCAGAGCCGCGAACGTTACGAGCTTGCTTCCATCCGGGTCGATAGCTTCGGTGACGCGAGTATAGGTTGCCACTGACGGCGATTGAAAAACTCCAGCGCCGATCCCGATATGGATGCCGATCGCGGCGATAATCGCCAACGCGAAGTTTGCTCCCGGACCTGCCAAAGACATCAGGGCCGCGCGCCGTGGATAACGCTGCTGCCAATAGGGATCGTAGGGGGCACTTGCCCAACCGATCATGCCACCGCCAAGAAGGTACGAGAGAATCGGCACGACAACCATTCCGACCGTTTCGCGGCGAATGTGGGGAGCAGGATTGAGCGTGACCTGTCCGCCGTGAAAGGCGGTGAGATCCCCGCCGAGTTTCGCTACAAGCGCGTGCGACGCCTCGTGACAGGTCGTGGAGAAAAGGAAAACGGCGTACCAGATGAGACCCAGTGCGAGTATTTCCGGCGTCAGTTGCACGTGGCGGCTATCGTAGCATGCCGCTTAAGCCTTGTTGACCATCCAGCTCGAAAAGCTCACCAGAAAGTCCTTAAAGCCCTGCAGGTGTTGTAGAGGAAAGCTGTACTTCACGTCGGCGCCTTCCAGAATCCGTTCAAAGCATGCGAGCCACACTTCTCGAGAACGCTGGTCGATTTCAAACGGAAGGTGCCGCGCGCGCATCCGCGGCGAACCGTACTTCTCGACATAGATCGGCGGGCCTCCGAGCAGGCCGATGAAGAATGCCGCCGACTTCCTTGAAGCCGCTTCCAGGTCCTGCGGGAACAGATGACGCACTTCGGATTGTCCCAGCTCCTTGTAGAAGTCCGACATCATCCTGTAGATGTTCCCTTCTCCCATCAGGCTATAGATCTCGCGGCTTGGCCCTGGCCCCTGCGGCGGCCCTCCGGGCGGAGTGTAAATGATCCGTTCCATCCTCAACATTGTATCGATTCAATGCGCAGGTGTGCAGTTGTGGATCGATGGAAATGGGACTATTCTTCCCCGAAGCCTCAGGAGGAAGAATCTGATGAAACTGCCACGTCAACGACTGCTCGGAATAGTGCTGGTCTCCCTGATAGCGGGATCCTCGTCGCTGGCATTGCAAACTCGTGTACGCAGCGTTAGCGACGGTGTCTACACCGATCAACAGGCAACGCGCGGGCAGACGCTCTACAACGCGCGATGTGCAAGTTGTCACGGCAATAATCTTGCCGGAAGGAGCGGACCGCCTCTGACAGGCAGTGACTTCCTCGCGGGCTGGAACAAAGACCCGCTGCTGGATCTCGCCAACAAGATCCTTCGCACGATGCCCAAGAACGAACCCCCACAGCTGACCGCTCAGGAGACAACCGACGTTCTGGCTTATATCCTGCAGGCAGGAAAGTTCCCCAGCGGCCGAACAGAGCTGGTCATGGATGAGGCTGCTCTGAAGCAGGTAGGCTTTCCAGCCGCGACAACGGCCCCAAGCGCGACGGTAAAACCGGCCGATGCTGCGGGTCCTTCACTGCCTCCCTCAGGAACTGTGGCGCAGGTTATGCGCGGCATTCTCTTTCCGAGTTCCAACATTATTTTCACAACTCAGAGTATCGATCCCGGCGCGAAGAGAGACATGCCGACCACGACCGGTGGCGGATTTGACTGGCTTACCTGGGGCGGCTCCGTTTATCCAGGGTGGGATGTTGTGGACTACGCCGCCGTGTCGGTTGCAGAGTCCGCGAAACTGATGCTGACGCCGGGACGCCGCTGCGAGAATGGCCGGCTGGTCCCCCTGTCGGATCCGGACTGGATCAAGTTCTCGCTCGAGCTCGAGGCGGCGGGTAAGGCGGCGTATAAGGCGTCGCAAACACGGAATCAGCAGACCATCAGCGACTCCACAAATCAGCTCAACGATTCGTGTATGAACTGTCACCGCGTCTATCGCGGGCGAACGCATTGCGTGAAGGCGTAGCAGCACAAAGCTTATGGCGACCATATCCGAGTAATCATGGTCGGTACGAAGATCCGGCACTTTTCTATCGAAGAGAAGCTTCCACGAAGCGGAATGGGGGAAGTCTACCGGGCGCGCGACGAGCAACTTCATCGTGATGTCGTAATCAAGTTCCTGCCCGAGCGTCTTGTCGGACAACCATCAGCAGTCTCACGATTCGTCAGGGAAGCCCAGGCGGCTTCCGCACTGAATCATCCCAACATCATCACGATCCTGGACGCCGGCGCAGCCAACGGGCGCCGCTTCATCATCATGGAACTGGTTCGCGGCAAAACGCTGCGAGGAATGATCGGCCAGCCGATGTCGCTCGAAGCCCTGCTGCCGCTGATGACTCAGATCGCCAGGGCTCTCGCCGCGGCGCACGCGGTTGGAATCATCCACCGGGATATCAAACCCGAAAACATCATGATTCGCGATGATGGCTATGTGAAGGTCCTCGACTTCGGTCTCGCGTGCTGGGAAAACCAGAACTCCGACGACAGCACAAAGGAGACGCGCACCCTTTCGGGTTCGCTGCTGGGAACCCTGCGTTACATGTCTCCCGAGCAGGCGACGGGCGAGCGCCCCCTGGCGAGCACCGACATATTTTCGCTGGGCATTGTGATGTATGAGCTTGTCACAGGAAGGCATCCCTTTGAAGCGTCCACCGAACTTGAAGCGCTTCAAGCCATCTGTGCGAGACCCATCCTTTCTCCACGCCACTGGATACCGGGAATACCGTCAACGATTGAAACCCTGATTCTTCGAATGCTGGACCGAACACCTCGACTTCGCCCTGCCGCTGCGGACATTGTTCGCATCCTCGACGAACTCGACCCCAAAAGCCTTTCCGCTGAGGCCACCCCCATTGTCAGTCCACGACCGCCGCTCGTCGGCAGACATCAGGAAATTGTGAAGCTCCGGGCTCTTCTCGACTCCACGGATCGGGGGCGTGGGCTTCTTACTCTGATTACCGGCGAGCCTGGCATAGGAAAGACGGCGCTCGTTGAGGAGTTCCTGAGCGAGCAGGTGACCGCCAAGCGGCACTGTGCAGTCGGCCGTGGATTCTGCTCGGAACGCTCAGCAGGAACCGAAGCATACCTGCCGCTTCTCGAAGCTCTTGAAGACCTCGTTCGCGGAAAGGCTTCCCTTGTCCCGCTGTTGAAACGCGTGGCTCCCAGCTGGTTCGTCCAAATCATGCATTATTCACGCGAGGAAGCTGCCGCCGCGATGCCCGGATCGCTCAAAGCGGATTCCCGCGAACTGTTGAGTCGCGAGCTGTTCACATTCCTGGAAGAAGCCTCCCGCTCCATTCCGCTGATTCTTTTTCTGGACGATCTTCATTGGGCCGATGAATCGACTCTTGATCTTCTGGCTTACGTCGCAAGTCGATCCGATGCGCTGCGCATTCTCATTCTCGCGAACTATCGCCCGGAAGAACTGGAGCTGCACAACCACCAGTTCTTAAAGGTCGCCCTGGACCTCCAGGCTCACCGGCGCTGCCAGACGATTGATCTGAGTTTTCTCAGCGTGAAGGACGTCGAGGCGTATCTCGCCCTGGAATTCATGCAGAACAACTTTCCAGAGGTCTTTCCCAAACTGATACACGCGAAGACCGAAGGCAACCCGTTTTTCATGGTAGAACTCCTGCGCTACCTGCGCGACAAGCAGACGATCTTCGAGACGGGTGAAGTTTGGAAGCTGTCGGAAAAGTTGCCCGATATCGAACGCGATCTGCCTCAATCGATCATCGGCATGGTGCAGCGGAAAATCGATTTTCTTTCGGATTCGGATCGAAAGCTGCTGTCGGCGGCGAGCATCCAGGGATTCGAGTTTGACTCTCCGGTTGTCGCACGCACACTCGGCGTGGACCTTGCGGATACGGAAGAACATCTTTACCGGCTTCATCATGTGAACGGACTCATTCAGCCGCTCGGGCAAAAGGATCTGTCGCATGGCAGCTTTGGCGTGCGCTACAGGTTCGTTCACTTTCTCTACTATGGCGCGCTCTACAACGCGATTCAGCCGGCCCGAAAAGCATCGTGGAGCGGCGTCACTGCAGCTGCCCTGCTTCACTTTTACGACGGACACATTGCCGAGATTTCCTCCCAGGTTGGCCTTCTCTTCGAGGCTGCGCGGGATTTTCCCCAGGCCGCTCGTTACTTTTCCATGGCCGCCGAACATGCGTTCCGCGTCTTCGCCTTTGGCGAAGCCGAGTTGCTGGCGAGGCGCGGATTGCGAATGCTCGAAACCGTCCCCAACGACGTTATACCCACGGAGGACCGGCAGGACCTCGAGCGAGCACTGCTGGTAATTCTCGGCAACTCTCTTATTCCAGGAAAAGGCTTCGGCCTTCAGGAAGTGCACAAAATCTTCAGTCGGGCCCGGCAGTTGTGTGTCGGAGCGAGCCCTCGTTTGTTTGCGCCGCTCTGGGGCTTGCAGACTTTCTTCGTCTCCCGGCTGGATATCTCCTCAGCAAACGATGTTGCCGGGCAGCTCCTGCGCCTGGCAGAAAATTCCCCCGACCAGGCGATGAGGGGGATCGCGCACCTTGGCGCAGGCGTTCCCCAATACCTCTGGGGAGACCTGAATTCCGCTAAAACGCACTTCGAGCACTTTCGAGAACTGGAGGACGGCGTTGACCGCGCCGCAGCTGCGCGCCGGTTCGGCCTGGAGCCTGGAATCATGTTGCGCATCTTCCAGGCGCGTACTCTTTTCTGGATGGGCCATCTTGAACAGTCTCAGAAAGCGACCGATGAAACCGTCGTGATGGCTCGTGATCTTGCCCACGCTCCCACGCTCGCGTTTGCGCTGGCGATGGCTGCTACGACAGAACAGTGGCACGGGCATGTTGACCGTTGCGATGGACTCGCACAGGCACTCCTCGCTCTCAGTGCGGAACACCAGATGCAAGTCTGGCTGATGGAGGGTTCTGTCTTTGCGGGATGGGTCCAGACTCTCCGGTCGAAAGACGCGGCGAGTGGCATCGCAACCATGCGGCAGAGCCTCACTGCCTACGGTGCAACAGGAACGGAACTATTCCGCCCCATTGGGTACGGCATTCTTGCCAACTCCTGCCGCCTCAATGGACGCGTGTCGGAAGGACTCGAAGCCCTGAAGGAAGCTCATACCGCAAGCTGGTGGGGCGCCGGCTCTCCAATCATCTACACCGCGGAAATGATGCGCGTCGAAGGCGAACTGCTGGCAGCCACGGGAGACATCGCGGGCGCAGAAGAAAAGCTGACGCAATCCCTTGAAATGACCCAGCGGCGACAGCTTCGACCCGCTGAACTCCGGACCGCCACCAGCCTGTGCAGACTATGGAAGGCTCAACAACG